>Ga0209168_10003887_pt1 | contig 10049 bp, 9 predicted proteins | sample Coa_R1_FD_187156 | JGI IMG/M metagenome (GOLD analysis project Ga0209168, IMG submission 187156) | Surface soil microbial communities from Centralia Pennsylvania, which are recovering from an underground coalmine fire - Coalmine... | ecosystem: Environmental > Terrestrial > Soil > Unclassified ... | reverse complement strand
GGAAGCGGAGTTGTTCTTCCTGCAATCGCTGTGCGACTACGCGGCGATTGCCATCGAGAACGCGCGCTGGGTCGAGAAGATTCAGGAACTGACGATCACCGACGATTGCACGGGGCTGTACAACGCACGCCATCTTTATAAGACGCTGGAGACGGAAGTGTACCGGTCGTCGCGATTCGGCTACGAATTCAGCGTGCTGTTCATCGATCTGGATCATTTCAAGACGGTGAACGATACCCACGGGCATCTGATCGGAAGCAAGCTGCTGGCGGAGATTGGATATCTGGTGAAGGCGCAGTTGCGGTTGATTGACTTCGCGTTCCGCTACGGTGGGGACGAATTCGTGGTGCTGCTGCCGCAGACCGGAAAGGATCAGGCGCTGGTGGTGGCGAGACGTTTGCGCGACGGGTTGCGGGCCAGCTGCTTCTGCAAGGAAGAAGGATTGAATCTGAATGTGCGAGCGTCGATTGGAGTGGCGACGTATCCGCATGACGCGCGGACGGCGCATGACGTGATCCGGCAGGCCGACGGGATGATGTACATGGTGAAGAATTCGACGCGGGATAATATTGGGGTGGCGCAGAGAGGGATGCTGAAGGAAGAGTAGTTTCGGGATTTGGCTGACCTCTTAGCTGGATTGCAGATTTCAGATTGTAGATTGCAGATTGTAGATTTCAGTGGGCTTTGCCATCGGGAACTGGCGTGCGAGCGTCGGGCTTCCAGGGGTTCGGGTTGGCGGGGGCTTTGGGGTTGACGCCGAAGTCCCAGAGATAAAGATTCATTCCTTCTTTTCCCATCATTTCTACCAGCGCATATTCGCCGGGAGCGAGGCTTTCGGTGGGAGTGAGTTTGAGCCATCCGCCGGCGACGCTGGTGATGGTGGTCTTGACCCAGTGCTGTTCCTGACTAACCTTGCCGGTGACCTGGCGCTTGACATCGCCGACGATGCGCTTGCCGCCTTTGACTTCAACTTTGACGATGCGGAAGCGGTCGAAGGGGACCATGGGTCCCTCGGGCTGTTGCGGCTGCTGTGACTGCGAGGTCTTAGGGCGCGTGGAATCGACTTCGGTTCCTGGTTGCGCGGCCTGCTCGGGTTGGTTGTCCTCGGACTTGATGTAGAGCGAGGGGACTTCGACGTGGGCCTGAATCTTGGCGTGGGCGCCTTCGAGTTCGATGGTGACTTTTAATCCGGCGATGGGATTGACAGCGCCGCGGAAGATATTGGTTTTAGTGTTGCGGTTGATATCGCCGGCGGATTGCTGGAGTTCAAGGATCTGCGGCTCGCCTTGAAAGTTGTCGAGGAGAAAGACGCCGGTGGGTTCTGGAAGACGGAGGCCGGGGGCGACGAGCGGGAGGGCGGCTTCTGCTTTTTCGGATTCGTGCTCGAGTTCCTTGTCGAGCTGGACGGCTTCGGGAGAGGAGGCGGAGGCGGCGCGATCGTTCTCGTATTTATTGGTGGCGGTCCAGTCGACGAGCGAGTCGGGGAGTTCTTCCCATTCTTCGCGCTCAGAACTGTAGTAGCGGACGCGGTTTCCTTTGACCTCGTATTTGGTGACCAGTTGGTAGGAGCCGTCTTTCAGGATGAGACGGCGCACCGGGGCTTTGTCTTGCGCCGCAAGTGGAAGTGAGAGCAGGGCGAAGAGTGTAAGGCTGATGTAGGGATGCGGGCGCATAGTTTCGTTATTTAATTATCGTCTGGTTTCGGGGTGGAGTCGAATCGGAATGACGCTCGCTCTCAGGCGGGTGTCGTTGGAAGGGCTGGCTGGGGTTGTACTCCCGGCGCGACGGGCGAGGACGCCCGCCGGACAGCCGCCGGGACGGCGGCGCTACGGTGGCGACGCGGGTTCAGTTTCTGGGGGATTCACCTGATGAACGTATGGGCGGGGGCCTTGTAGTATTCTGATTGGGCGTACGCACGCGATCGAACATGAAACGCACTTTGCTGCTCTCTTCCGGTTTTTTTCTCTTCACGTCTATGGCGGTGGCGCTGGGGCAATCGGGCCCGGCTGCGAGCGTGTCGCGGAGTGGCGGACAAGGCTCGCCGGTTTCGTATGCGTCGGTGACGCAGTTGAATGCCATGCTTTCGCAACTGGAGGCGGCGTCGAAGAATACGCAGGCGGATCTGGTGAGGTTGCGGATCGAGCGGTGGAAGGCGGACGGAGCGTATAAGAAACAGGAACTGGGAAACGTGGATTCGATTGCGCGGAACCTGCAGGGTGCGTTGCCGGAGATCATTGCACAATTGCGATCGGCCCCCGAGGATCTGCCGACGACGTTCAAGCTGTATCGGAATCTCGACGCGTTATATGACGTATTGAGCAGCGTGGCGGAAGGAGCGGGAGCATTCGGTCCGAAGGACGACCTGCAGGCGCTGTCGAACGATCTGAGCACATTCGAGGGAACGAGAAAGCAGCTGGCGGAGCGGATTGAAAGTTTGTCGTCGGCGAAGGAAGCCGAGATTGTGCGGCTGCGGACAGATTTGAAGACGGCGCAGGCCATGATTCCGGCAGAGCCTCCGAAGAAAATCGTGGTGGATGATACCGAGCCGCCGAAGAAGCCGGCGAAGAAGAAAGCTCCAGCGAAGAAACCCGCGACGGCGGACGCGTCAAAGGCGGGGGGGGCAGGGCAGCAGCAGCAGAATCCTCCGAAGCCGCAGTGACGGGTTCTCCATCCCGATAATCAGTACCCAGTACCCGGTACTCAGTGCTCAGTCTTCAGTTTTTTCCTTCCAAGGTTTGCGGGCGGCGAATCTGGTAACCTTCCCAACGCATCTACATTCGACAGCTTTTTCGAAATCCAAATGAATTTGCATGGACACGTTGTCGCGGTGGTGGGTGGGCTGGCCATCATCTGGGTGGTGTTGCTGGATGCGTTTGAGACGGTAGTGTTGCCACGGCGGGTGCTGCGGCATTTCAAGCTGACGGCTTATTTTTACCGGCGGACATGGATTCCGTGGCGGGGGATTGCGCGGCGGATCAAGACGGCTTCGCGACAGCAGAATTTTCTGGGATATTTCGGCCCGCTCTCCCTGATCCTGCTGCTGGGCTTCTGGGCGGCGGGACTGATTTTTGGATTTGCGCTGATTCAGTATGGGATTGGCGGACACGAACAACTGAATCGGGAACCACTGACATTTGGGCGGATCATTTATCACAGCGGGGAGACATTCTTCACGCTGGGATACGGCGATATTGTGCCGACTTCGGGCGGGGCGCGGGCGCTTTCAGTAGTCGAAGCGGGAATGGGGTTTGCTTTTTTGGGCGTAGTGGTTGGATATCTGCCGGTTGTGTATTCATCGTTTTCACGGAGAGAGATCCAGATTTCGATGCTGGATGCGCGAGCGGGATCGCCTCCGACGGCGGAGGAGTTGCTGGTGCGGTTGGCAGGGAGGACGGAGGATCCAGGAATGGATCAAAGAGTCCTCGATGAAGTGCTGCGCGAGTGGGAGCGATGGGCGGCGGAGTTGCTGGAGTCTCAGATTTCGTATCCGGCGCTGACGTTCTTTCGCTCACAGCATTCGAACCAGTCGTGGCTGGCGGCGCTGACGACGATGCTGGACGTGACGTCGCTGGTGCTGACCGGGATTGAGGGAGTGCATCCCGGGCAGGCGAAGTTAACGTTTGCGATGGCGCGGCATGCGGCGGTGGATCTGGCGCAGGTGGTGAATGCGAGACACGATCCGCTGGCCGGAGACCGCCTTCCGGAGGCGGAGTTCGAGGCCTTACGCGAAGCGCTCGCGGCGGCGGGGCTGCGACTGCGCAGCGATGAGTACGGACGGGAGAAGCTGGTGAAACTGCGGGCGATGTATGAGGCGTATGTGCACGCGACCGGGAGAAATTTGATGCTGACGTTGCCGGTGTGGAAGCGCGCGGAGAAGACGCGGGATAACTGGCAAGCGGGGCCGTGGGATCGGGTGATTCAGGCGCGCGGGCTCGCGGGAGTGAAGGAGCGGACGAAGGGACAGGCGGGGACGGTGACGGGAGAGGATCATTTCTGACATCGACGCAAAGACATAAATGAACACCACAGAGGACACGGAGGACGCGGAGGAATTGAAGATCTCCGAATCCTCTGCGTCCTGGGCATCCGGTGCGGTATTGGTTGCGTGCTAACATCCTTCGTTATTCCCTGAACAGATGAAACATACGGGCGAGAACGTGGTGCGGATTGAGGCGGAGGCGCTGCGTGCGCTGGCGGATCGGATTGGCGGTCCGATGGCGGCGGCATTTCAGCGGGCGGTGGATCTGATGTTTTGCTGCGCGGGGCGCGTGGTGGTGACGGGGATGGGGAAGAGCGGGCTGATCGCGCGGAAGATTGCGGCGACGCTGAGTTCGACCGGGAGCCCGGCGCTGTATCTGCATCCGGTGGAAGCTTTGCACGGCGACCTGGGCATGGTGGTGCGGGGGGATGTGGTGCTGGCGCTGTCGGCGAGCGGGGAGACGGAGGAGATTCTAGCGTTGCTGGCGACCATCAAACGGTTGCAAGTGCCGTTGATTACGATGACGGGGGATGAGATCTGCAGGAGTCAAAATCCCCACCCTGTCTCCCAAAAACCGCGAGACAAGGGTGGGGCCGCCATTTCAACTCTGGCGGCGGCGGCGGACGTGGCTTTAGATTGCTCGATTGCGCAGGAGGCTTGTGCTTTGGGTCTGGCCCCGACGGCTTCGACTACCACCATGCTTGCGTTGGGGGACGCCCTGGCGGTGACGTTGAGCGAGCGGCGGGGATTTAAGGAAGAAGATTTTGCCAACCTGCATCCGGGAGGCAAGTTGGGGAAGCGGCTGGCGCGGGTGGAGTCGCTGATGCATACGGGAGAGGCGCTGCCGTGCGTGGATCCTTCGGCGCGAATGCCGGATGTGATCTACGAGATGTCGCGGAAAAAGTTGGGAGTGACGGCTGTGGTGGAGGGCGAGAAGTTGGTGGGCATCATCAGCGATGGGGACTTGCGGCGGCTTCTGGAGAAGCGTGGAAAGGATGTGATGGAATTGACGGCGGGCGAAGCGATGACGCGCGATCCGAAGACGATCGGGAAGGATGAGTTTGCGGCTTCGGCTTTAGCCCTGATGGAAGAGAAGAAGATTACGTCACTGATGGTCGTGGATGGGGATCGACGGCTGGAGGGGATCGTGCATCTGCACGATCTGTGGACAACGGAACTGATGTAGGAATTGTGTAATTGGGTAATTTGGTAATTGAGAAATTCGAAAACCAGTTCAGCGGACAACTCCGATGTTCAATTACTCAATTACTCAATTACAAAATTACCCAATTAAGGATTTTCTATGTATCACTATGATCCAAATACGGCGCTGGAAGAATTGAATGAGGATGCGACGCTGCCTAATCCCGTGCATGTGCGGGATATGATTCTGCGCAAGAAGCTGACCGCCGATAAATCGCTGGAATTGAACCGGCTGTTTGTGGAGTATCAGAAGTTTTTCGGGGAGGCGCAGAAGTTGGGGAAAGAGATATTGAAGCAACTGACGGGGTAGTGCCGAGTACCTAGTACCGAGTCAGAATCCCGAGTGGGCTTCGGCAGCGCAAAACCTGAAACCACCAAGGTCAGCCAGCGGAGCCGAGCTTCGCTCGATGGACAGCCGAGGGCGGCTGTCCCCACATGGCCTCGCTGATACTCAATGCAGCCCTTGCTTCTCCGCAATCATTTACAATAACCAATTCCTCCACGGAATTCTGCGAGTGCCGTCGTCTCGGTACTCGCTACTCGGGACTCGGTACTCAACTATGCATCGTTGGTCAGAGCTGTTTATTCCTACATTGCGCGAGGCGCCGGCGGACGCGGAGGTTGCGTCTCATAAATTCTTGGTGCGGGCAGGGTACATCCGGCAGCTGGCGGCGGGGATTTACTCGTATCTGTTCTTGGGGAACCGGTCGTTTAACAAGATCATGGCAATCGTGCGCGAGGAGATGGACCGGATCGGGCAGGAATTTTATTTGCCGGCGCTGCATCCGCGCGAGCTTTGGGAGGTCTCGGGCCGCTCGTCCATCATGGGCGAGAACCTGTTCCGGCTGAAGGACCGCAAGGGCACAGAGATGGTTCTGGGCATGACCGAAGAAGAGGTGATGACTTCGATCGCGCTGAAGGATCTGCGAAGCTACAAACAACTGCCGCAGATCTGGTATCAGATAGCGCCCAAGTTTCGTGACGAGCCGCGGCCTAGGTCCGGGCTGCTGCGGGTAAGACAGTTCATGATGAAGGACGCGTACTCGTTCGATATCGATGCAGCGGGGCTGGATGTCTCTTACAAGAAACATTACGAGACATACTGCCGGATTTTTGATCGCTGCGGGCTGAAGTACATGGTGGTGGAGGCGGACTCTGGAGCAATGGGCGGGAAGGAGTCCCACGAGTTCATGGTACGGACTCCGGCGGGAGAGGATCAGATTGTGAGCTGCGATGGGTGCGACTACGCGGCGAACATGGAGAAGGCGACCTCGAAGCTGGAGCCGTGGGGAGATCTTGCGGCAGAGGGCGATGGCAAGCCGCTGCCGGTGCACACGCCGGGTCAGAAGACGATTGAGGATGTGGCGAAGTTTCTGGGAGTGTCGCCGAAGAACAAGATCAAGACGCTGGCGCTGATGGCAGACACGACTGATGCAGCCGGAAAAAAGAAGTCGCGGGCGATTGTGGTGCTGATGCGCGGAGATCATCAGCTGAACGAGGCGAAGATCAATGGCGCGGTGGCATCGGCGACGCGGACCATGGAAGAGTCGGAGATTCGTGCCCTATTTAATTCTCCAGCGGGATACCTGGGGCCGATGGGAATTGAGTGGGCGAGGGATTTCAAAAAAGATTCCGATAAGCCAGTGTTGCTGGTGGACAAGGCGCTGGAGGGGCGCACGAACCTGATTGCGGGTGCGAATAAAGAGGACTATCACCTGAAGAATCTGACGCCGGGGAAGGATTTTCATCCGACGGGATATGCGGATTTGCGGGCGGTGAAGGCGGGCGAGGCATGTCCGAATTGCGGCAAGCCGCTGCGGATTGATACGGCGGTGGAAGTTGGGCACATCTTCAAGCTGGGATACCGGTACTCGGAGTCGATGGGGCTGCGTGTGCTCGACAAGAACGGCAAAGAAGTGATGCCGATCATGGGATGCTATGGGATTGGAATCGAACGAATTCTGACGGCCGCGATCGAGCAGGGAAATGATGAGAACGGGTTCTGGCTGCCGGCGGCAATTGCGCCGTTTCAGGTGGTGGTGGCGCCGGTGAACGTGAAAGATGAGACGGTGAAGGCGGCAGCGGAAGACATCGCAAAGCGGCTGGAAACAGCGGGTTTGGACGTGATTCTGGACGACCGGGACGAGCGGCCAGGGGTGAAATTCAAGGATGCGGACCTGGTGGGAATTCCGTTTCGGGTCACGGTGGGAAAGAAAGTTACCGAAGGTACTGTGGAGGTCGCAATTCGTTCGACTCGCGAAGTACGCGATGTTAGGATCACCGCGGTTGTAGAACATCTTCAGGAGTTGCTCGTCCCGGCGGGATAAAGAGATTCCTGTCCCGGAACGAGCGGATAGTGGACATGGGAACGCTTAAAGCAATGATCGGGATTCTGGCGATTGTGGCCGCGATTTATGCGTGCTGGCAAATCGTTCCGCCGGAACTGAGCAATTATTCTTTTCAGGACGATCTGAAAGATATTGCAATGTATGCGGGATCAAACCCCCATCAGACCGACCAGGCAATGATCGACGCAGTGATCAAAAAGGCGCAGGATCACCAGATCACGCTGACGCCGGAACAGGTCACGGTGCAGCGGATCGGGACGCCGGGAGCGCCGGCGGCGTATGTGGCGGCCGATTACAGCGTGCCGGTGGAGCTTCCGGGATATTCGTTTACGTTGCACTTCACTCCTTCCAGCGGGAATAAAGGGTTCTAGATCCCCGGCACTCGTTTCAATTAAGAAGTGAGAAGTGAGAATGCAGAAGGAAAATCCTTCTGCCTTTCTGAATTTAAGGGGTTGTGAGTTTCTGACTTCTCTCCACCCAGGTTTGAATTGGCCGCTTGTCAATCGAGACTTCTCGCTTCATTCTTCTCATTTCTCAGTTCCGTGCAGGTTAAATCGGTCGTCATGGACTGTGACATTCGTAACGTTGCCTCAAGGTTACGTGCGTCTTAACATCGCGAAAGAGGTGGAGTTTCCTCCATCTGGGAGTCACAGCTGCATTCGAAAGAGACCAGGAGCGTCCAACGGGATCCAAGGGGACGCATTTCGATCCGGTAATGAACGCAAGAGATTGAGGGTGGAGGCGGTTCATGACGATGAAGGTTCGAGCGCTATGGATAGCGGTGGTACTGGTGGGCACGATGTGGCTGGCGGGGTGCAACCACTACGTCTGCAGCACCACGTTTGGTGCGTCCTCGTGCACGCCGTCGGGCGGCGGCGTATCGCAGGGCAACAACAATGGAAACTCGCAGACGGCGTTCATTTATTTCATGGATAACGGCGCGACCCAGGGGGGATTCCCGGGGCAGATGGCGGCGGAAGGAGTGAACGTATCGAATTCGGGGACGTTCGCGCCAGTTTCGAGTTTCGCGTCGCCGACATTCACTGGGGCGACAGGGAGCGGCAGCGGCATGGTAATTGTGGACAAAAAGTATCTCTACATGCCGTTCACCGGCGGTTTGCTATTTGGGTACTCTATCGATCCGGGAACCGGAGCGTTGACGGGATTGCTGAATAGTCCGTACACGGTAAGCGGCGGGACGTCGATTGTGGCCGATCCGAAGGGGCGATTTGTGTTTGTGGGTGATTCGTCCGGAATTTCGACATTCATCGTGAATGCTGACGGTAGCCTGGGAGCGAATTCGCAATCGCCATTTTCGACCGGTGGAATCACACCGGTGACCATGACGACGGACGGAACGGGAAAGTTTCTGTATGTCGCGGATGGAGCGGGCGTGATCGCGTATGCGTATGATCAGACGGCTGGTTCACTGAGTCCGGTGGGCGGCTCATTGGCGTCGGCGACTTTCAATTTCGGCATGATCCAGGTAGTGGGAGAGAGTACGGGGAAGTATCTGGTGGGAATTACAGGCGCTAGCGGCGCGACGGACAACAGTGTCCATGTATTCAGCATTGCGCAGTCCGGCACGGCGGGAGCCCTCACCGAAGTGACCAATTCACCATTCATGACCACGTACGCGCCGATGTTTGTGGTGACAAGTCCGAGCGGAGACTTTGTATACACCTTCAACGAAACCAATTCGCAAACTGGCACAATTATTGCGCCGATGGAGGGATTCACGCTGGACACGACGACCGGGGCACTGGCCGAACTGCCGACGGTTTCGCCATTTCCGAGCCTGTTGGGACAGGTAGGCGCGTTCGATCAGACGGGGACATACTTATTCTTGGTCGGGCAGGAGCCCAACAGCACGATCACCGGAACGACCCCGCTCAGTTTCAGTTCGAGCAATGGAGCCTTGGGCACTAACTTTGGGTACGCCGGGGCACCGAGTTTTATCTTCGCGGTGACAGACGAGCCGTAGACCGGGGTTGCGAGTTGTTGACAGCTTGGAGACCCGCATGGACTGCGGGTCTCTTTTCGTTTGCCAGCCGAGCGGTACAATAAGAGACACGCCCCGTCATTTCGTCGCCGGAGTTGTGGTTGCGGCCGTAGTGTGGACAAAAGCAGGAATTGCAACAGGGGAGTCGAAGACCCCACCCTGTCTCGCCCAGAGCGCGAGACCAGAGTGGGCCAGCCTCCTGCGGCATCAAACCTTTTGGCTGGCCGGATCGTCTGAATAGAATCGGCATAGAGTCGAGACAGTGACCATCAAAATCAGGATTCCAAGGGAAAACGGAGAAGGAAGAGGAATCCGCGGGCTGCCGCGGGATCCGGTGCTGCGGGCGGCGCTAGTGGCATTTCTGCTGCTGGCGGTGTCGTTTGCAGTGGTCTTTTCCTATTTCTATATCAAATACGACCGGATCATCGAGAAGAGGTTCCGGACGCCGGTGTTTGCGAATTCGGCAAAGATCTATGCGCTGCCGCAGACGGTGAGAGACGGAGAGAAGATTGAGCCC
>Ga0209168_10003886_pt1 | contig 10051 bp, 12 predicted proteins | sample Coa_R1_FD_187156 | JGI IMG/M metagenome (GOLD analysis project Ga0209168, IMG submission 187156) | Surface soil microbial communities from Centralia Pennsylvania, which are recovering from an underground coalmine fire - Coalmine... | ecosystem: Environmental > Terrestrial > Soil > Unclassified ... | reverse complement strand
CCGGCCGCCGGGCCACGCTTCGAGTTTCATCGGCATCGCTTTGCCGTCGGGCGTGTCGGCGCCTGGGCCGAGCTGTTCGAGCAGGGCAACGAAACTCGTGTCGAGCGGAGCGTGTATTTGAATTTCTTGCGTCACGTTTAAAATCAGATTCTCGGCTGCTTGTGCTGTTGCGAAACTCATAGTTTCCTCCTTGTGAAGTCATTTGGTTGAATCGGATTTCTGCGTTTTTGCTTCGGCGCGTTCCTTGACGCGAAGCAACTGATGGCCCCAGAAGCGTTCGAAGGTTTCGGTCCATTCATGCAACGGCCGGATGGCTGCGGCATTGGTGCGATAAAGCATGCGCCGTCCCTCACGCCGCGCGCGCACGAGCCCTACATCGCGCAGCACGCGCAGATGCTTGGAAACGGAGGGCTGAGCCAGCCGCAGCGTCACCACGATGTCGCCAACGGGCCGTTCCCGCAGCGCCAGATAGCTCAGGATCTCCCTGCGGCGAATTTCGGCCACCGCGTTGAAGACGTCGGAAGTGGTAGTGGCGCGCGGCATGGCAAGACATTACATTCCCATATAGGAATATGTCAAGAAGAATTTTTACAGCCGCGCACGCGACAGTATTGCGTCAGTTTGAAATCCAGCGGGGTTTGTAGTGCCCTCGCATGGCTTCCACGACCAGACCGACCAACGCATACGTGGCAGCATTCATAAAAAGGACAAAATAGAAACTGAGGGTGTAATGGCCAGCTAGCGCAATGGGACAAGTCAGATAGGCCAGAGTCCGCACAATCCCAAGTGGAGTTGGTGACGTTGCGGAGATGTAGAGGGTCCAAAAGACCACAACGAGCGCGCCCACACCCGACCAAATCGCGATTCGGAGTTTCATGCCACCTCCTGCTTGTTCTTTACGCTCCAATCATCCCCCGGAATCCCCCAAACTCCAAACTGACCCACCACCGCGTGACGCCTCTTTTGGTTGCAAAGCAAGCCTCAGGGTATAATTGCGGGATGCCTATGAAGCATAAAGGTCCACGGATACGCAGCACCACGGTATTGTGCGTGCGCAGAGACGGCCACGTCGTGCTCGCGGGCGACGGTCAGGTTACGCTAGGCGAAGGCGTGGTTAAACACAACGCAAAAAAAATTCGTCGCCTGTTCAGCGACAAGATTCTCGCGGGATTCGCGGGCAGCACGGCCGACGCGCTTTCGCTTTTCACGCGCTTCGAAAACAAGCTGCAAGAGTATCACGGCAACCTGGCGCGCGCCGCAGTCGAGCTCTCGAAAGAGTGGCGCACGGATCGTTCCCTTCGTCACCTGGAAGCGCTTCTGATTGTCGCCGACGCCAAATCCACGTTTCTGCTTTCCGGCAATGGTGACGTGATTGAGCCGGACGATGGCATCTGCGCGATTGGCTCGGGAGGCCCATACGCGCTTTCCGCCGCGCGGGCGCTCGCCAAGCACACGAAAATGAACGCGAAGGACATCGCGCAAGAGGCCATGCGCATCGCCAGCGAAATCTGCATCTATACAAATGGCAATTTCTCCATCGAAGAACTCTAGCGGCGTGTGATTATGAAGCGGCAAGCGAGGCTCCGTGAACGACAAGGGTAAGGATGAAAAAAACGTGGTGATTTATCTTAACGGCGAATCTCCAGCGGCGGAGCCGGAGCCGATGCCCTCGTTTGACGAGCTGACGCCGCGAGAAATCGTCGTCGAGCTCGACAAATATATTATCGGCCAGACCCCGGCGAAGCGCGCTGTCGCTGTCGCGCTCAGGAATCGCGTGCGCCGGCAAAAGCTGCCGCCGGAGATGGCGGAAGACGTCCTGCCGAAGAATATTTTGATGATTGGTCCGACCGGCGTGGGCAAAACGGAAATCGCGCGCCGCCTGGCGCGCCTCGCAGGCTGCCCGTTCGTTAAAGTAGAAGCCTCGAAATATACGGAAGTCGGCTACGTGGGACGCGACGTGGAATCGATGGTCCGCGATTTGGTCGAAGTCGCCATCGACATGGTGCGCGAGGAAAAATTAGATGAAGTCGCCGAGCGCGCCGAGCAAGCTGCCGAGGAGCGTCTGCTCGATTTGCTTCTGCCCTCTTCGCCGCCGCCGCCGACGATCGAAACCACAACTCCGGCTTCCGAAGCACAGGGGAAGGAAATAGCGCAGCGCACGCGCGAAAAACTCCGCGTGCAATTGCGAGAAGGCAAACTTGACCAGCGCATGGTCGAAGTGGAAGTCCGCGAGCGCATGATGCCCGCCTTCGAAATTGTTTCCAGCCAGGGCGTCGAGGAAATGGACATCAACGTCAAGGACATGCTCTCTGGAATGTTCGGCCAGCAGAAAAAGAAACGAAAAATGACGGTCGCCGAGGCTTACGACTATTTAATTCAGGAAGAAGAAAACAAGCTGCTCGACATGGAACAGGTAACGCGCATCGCCGTCGACCGCGTGGAGCAGATGGGAATTCTTTTCATCGATGAAGTCGACAAAATCGCCGGCCGCGAATCGGGCCACGGCCCGGACGTCTCGCGCGAAGGAGTGCAGCGCGACATTCTTCCCATCGTCGAGGGGACCACCGTGAACACGCGCTATGGCATGGTGCGCACGGATCACATTTTGTTCATCGCCGCCGGCGCATTTCACACCACCAAGCCTTCGGATTTGATTCCTGAATTGCAGGGACGCTTTCCGATTCGTGTGGAGTTGAGCTCGCTTTCGGAAGCCGATTTCGTCCGCATTCTCACCGAGCCGAAAAACGCTCTCATCAAGCAATACATCGCGCTGCTCGATACCGAAGGATTGAAGATGAATTTCAGCGATGATGGTGTGGCATCCATTGCGCGCTTCGCCGCGCTTGTCAACGAGCAAACGGAAAACATCGGCGCGCGCCGCCTGCACACCATTCTCGAAAAAGTTCTCGAGGAGATTTCCTTCGACGCGCCGGACATGAAGAAGCGCACCGTCAAAATCGACGCGGCCTTCGTCCAGAAGCAACTCACCGACGTCGTCAAGGATCAAGATCTGAGCCGCTACATTCTCTGATAGCTTTCGGGAAAAGTTTTCGCGATCATCTCGAGGAGTGAAGGCAAACGAGGAATCGCTTGCCGCTGATGTCGACCGTTGTGAGTTCCTACACAAACGCTAAGCAAGCGGTAATGTTTCGGAATCTCAAGCAACCGCGCCGCGGCTCAACGCGGAGCATTTCCGCATGGCTGGTTTTTGCCTCTTTAAATTTCATCGCCGCGTTAACCATAGTCGGATGCGCTGCGCCCGGCCAACCCATCACGCGCCGTCCGCCGGCACCCACGCCAATCTCAGATCTTTCCGCGCGGCAAGTTGGCAACAGCGTATCCGTCACATTCACGCTCCCGAAACAGACCGTACAAGGCCGTCCGCTCACGGCTCCGCCGCAAATTGACATCTACCGTCAGTTCGTCCCCGCGCCAGCAGTTGCTCAGGGCGTTCCGCTCGCTCCGCCCAGGCGTCAAATCGTTACGATTCCTTCGCAGACGCTTCAGCAATATCGCGCCGGGCAGCCATATTCCTTTTCGGACGCGCTTTCGCCCGCCGACCTTTCGGCACACGCGGGAAGCGAAGCTGTTTACATGGTCCGAACGCGCGCCGCGAATCATGATTCGGCGAACTCCAATGTTGTCGCTATCCCGATCTTCCCCGCGCCGCAGCCAGTTACTGATTTGCAAGGCCAAGTCACTCGCTCCGCGATTATTCTTTCCTGGACGCCGGCGGCAACTCCACAAGCGGCGGTAACGCCCGGGCCCGTCTCCGTCCGCTATCGAATTTACCGTTCGTCCGACACAAGTGTTGCCACAAGTACTTCGCCCCTGAACGATGTGACCAAAGGAAGTTCCGTTGCCGCCGCCTCAATTCCTTTCAAGCAAGTGGCGGAACTTTCCGAGCCGCCATATCGCGACTCCAATTTCACTTTTGGGCAAACTTACGCGTACTACGTAGTTAGTGTGGCGCAATACGGTGTTTCCGCGGTCGAATCCGAGGCTTCGCCAACCATCGAAGTCTCGCGGCGTGACACCTTTCCGCCGCCGGCTCCCACCGGACTCGTTGCCGCCGTCGCGCCAGCCACCACGTCCACTCCAGCGCACGTCGATCTCTCGTGGGACATCAGCCCTGCACCCGACGTCGCGGGATACAACATCTATCGCAGCACCGCGAATGCTGTCTCTGCGGACAGGTGGGACAGGTTGAACAGCAGCCCATTGCTTACGCCCACTTTTCGTGATATTCCAACAGTGTCGGGCAAACAGTATTTCTATCGAGTCACGGTGGTTGACAGTTTCGGAAATGAAAGCGCACCTAGCCCTTCCGTCAACGTCAGCCTCCCCACAACGAGCGAACAGGAGACAGAGAAGCCATGAACTCGCCAGAGGCCCACAGGTCTCGGATGCGTGTTCTTTACGCCCTCGCGCCGCTGCGCATCGGCCTGCTCACTGGGGGCCTTCTGGTACTGGTGATGCTCGCGTCGCTGTTCGTGGCGAATCGTTTGCCGGCGCTGGAACCTGCGGCCGCGCTTCGCAACGATATTTGCCGCGCCATTTTTGGCGTGGTCATGCTGATCCCGATTTTCGTTTTCCTGTCGCACTCCCGGCGTATGTTCGCTTCCGCACTGTTCGGTTGGAGCCTTTTCGCCCTCGGCTACGATTTCGCCGGCATGTATTTCTCGGATTTGTTCACCACTCTCGGCCGCACCCCTTTTGAAGTCCTCATTCTCGGACTCGTCTTCTACGGCGTGGTCGCCGCGGTTTCCTGGGTCGCCTGGATCGTTCTCGCCGTGTCGCATGAGCCTGCTGTACCAGCCACGCGCCACATTCGCACTACCCATCATCATCGATGAAGCTAGGCCGTTTCCAGCTTCTCAAGCAAGAACCGGGTCAAGATAAAGACGCAGCGCATTACGGCATTCTCGTTGGCGATCGCCTCTCCGAAATCTCCGGGCCATTTGATTCAACGCGTTCTCCAGAAAAGTCTGGCGCAAGCTGGCCCCTTTCCGACGTGAAACTCTTGCCGCCCTGCGAGCCGAGCAAAATCGTCTGCATCGGCCGCAATTACACCGAACACGCCGCGGAACTCGGCAACGATCTCCCCAAGGAGCCGCTGATTTTTTTGAAGCCGCCATCTTCCATCCTCGCGCCCGGCGATCCCATCATCCTGACGCGGCACTCGGAGCGGGTTGACTACGAAGGTGAACTCGCCATCGTCATTGGAAAGACTTGCTCGCGCCTAAAAAGCTCTGCGGAAGCCAAGTCTTACGTCCTCGGTTACACCTGTCTGAACGACATCACTGCACGCGACCTCCAAAAAAAGGACGTGCAGTTTACGCGCGCCAAAGGCTTCGACACTTTCTGTCCTTTTGGCCCCTTCATCGAAACGGAGCTCGACCTGTCCAGCACGACCGTGGAAACTTTCCTCAATGGCACGAAACGCCAGTCCGCACGCATCGCCGAAATGATTTTCTCCGTCGACGTCATTATTCAATGGATCTCGCAAATAATGACGCTCCTGCCCGGCGACGTTATTGCCACGGGAACTCCTTCCGGTGTTGGCCCGCTGGCCGCTGGCGACGTAGTCGAAGTAGCGATCAGCGGCGTTGGCAGATTGCGCAATCCGGTCGCGCCGCGCATATAGAACGCGCGGCGGAATTCCTCGCCGGGCCTGATGATGTCTTTTCGGGTGAGTCGCTTTTGCTTCGCAAAATCATAACCATTTTTCGCGGGTATAATTTTCATATGCAGGTGTCCGTCGCGGCTGACGGAATTTTTGGCACACGACATCCAATGCTTGAAGGTGAACATCCTTGAAAGTCGTTGCAGCGCACTGGCACGAATTGGCTCTCGTCCTCGCCGCCATCGTAGTGATCGCGGCGCTCGCGTATGCGTGGCTGTTTGGCCGCAAGAAAGATTCAAAAGAAGTCGAGCGCGAACGCCGCTCTTATCTGAATCGCATTGGGCGCATCGTAGACGGCCAAGTCGTAGAGATTGTGGAACGCGCAGCCGAGCAGGACGTCGGCTCACGCGCCCGTGCTGCGAAATTGAAACCGATAAACAGGACAATGAATCACCGCTTGCTTCTCTACTCGTATTCCATTTCCGGCGTCACCTACGAAGCGGCGCAGGACGTCACTGGCCTCGAAGAACAAGTCTGTCTCGAACGTGCCGTCGCGGGCCAACCCGTCGGTGTCAAATACGACCCGTCAAATCCCAGCAACTCGATCCTCATCGCTGACGATTGGTCCGGCCTCCGCTGAACCGAGTCCTGAAAACTGTAGTTCACGGCACGGCACCACTTCGCGGTCTTCCGCAAATCTGTTGCGTCGCAGGTTTCCGCTTCAGTGATGAGGCCGATGCCCGAGTGTGGTGAAGGCAGCGGGATCGTCGGGTAGGAAGTAGCCGACGACGATGCCCATGGCGGCGTCGGGAAGGGACCTGCCGGTGGGATTATTGTAGGCGTCGGTAACTTGGAGGAGGTCGCCACGGTGAACGGCGAAGCCGCCGCGATCGGCGAAAAGAACAACGGGAATGGAGGAGATGCGGCCGGACGAATCGAGTTTTGGCGCTAGAGTGGCCATAGTTTCGTTCGTGGTGGAATCCTTGAGTACGAGCCATTCTCCGTAATCGTGGAGATGTCCGCCGACTCCCAAGAAATGGCCTGACAAGCGCAGTTTGAATTCGCCTGTCTTGGTGCTTTGTCCCGGGGGAAGATCGTATCCGGATTTGCCGCAGCCCATCACGTCCAACCAAGCTGGATAGACATCTTTCAGAATAGGCTCTACGGCCGTAGCTTGCGCGACTACGTAATCGATGCGGACCTCAAAAAACGCGTCGGCGTAATTTTTAGCGGTCGGATTGGCGAACATTGTGCTGATGCGAATGCGGTCGCCTTTCTTGACGCGATAGCCGAAGCCGGGGATGGCCGGCCAGTCGTTCATCTCGCTGCCCGCGCCGAAGATATGTTCCTCTATTTCGGGACAGAGAAAATCCGTGCGCTCTGTGTCATAGAAAGCGGCGTGGTGCAGGAGCTTGTTGGGAAGCGAGTGGCCGTGCGAGTTTGCGAGTCGCGGGTGAAATGCAGTGAGCCAGCCGTCGAAGGGGATTGTGAAAAAGAAGACCGGCGGTTGAGCGGCCGCCATGTGATCCGTGTGAGCAGGTAAATTCATGGGCCCCACACGAACCGTCAATTCGTTCGCGGCACTGTTGGATACGCTTAATTTCGCAGTCTCGGATACGGGGTGTTGCGCATCCTGAGCATGCATCATCCCATGGTGTTTCACCTCCTGCTGGTCCGCCTGCGCACGGCAAGTCGGGCAGGCGAAGAGTGCTAGCAAGAGTGTGAGCGCTGCGAATTTCATTCCACCGCTCCCCAGTGCGGTTGGACAAACGCGGATCATACCGCGACGGCCAGAATTTTGCAGCGCATGTGCTAAGTTGCTTAACATGGGCGAGGAGAAGGGGATATGGCCGGCTTGTTACGGAGCGCCAGGGCGTTCCGTAGATCGTCAGAACGAAAAGCGCTGCGACGCTGCCCCTGTAGAATCTAATCGCCAGAACACAGCTAGATGTCCGCCGAGTGGACAGCAATCACTTGAAACTGCTCTTCCGACAATGTCCTCACGCGTCGATTCAGCGATGCTTGATGAAGTCGCCGATGTGCAGTTCGGCAATTGCCTGGCGTAGCTGTTCTTGCGTGTTCATCACAATGGGCCCGTACCACGCAACAGGCTCTTCGATCGGCTTGCCGGAGACCAGGAGGAAACGGATACCCTCGTCGCCGGCCTGAACGGCGATCTCGTCGCCGCGGTCAAATAGCACCAGCGAGTGATTGCTCACGTCGTACACAGGTGCGGCGACGGGTTCAGCTGCCTGTTCCGTCAGAACCGCGCGAGGTTCCGAGGCTTCGCAGAACGTGCCTGAGCCTGCGAATACGTAGGCAAAGGCGTTGCGCGTTGTCTCGATTTTGAGCCGCTTCCGCTGGCCGGGCGGAACGGAAATATCGAGGTAATTCGGATCAGCGGCTACACCTTCCACAGGTCCTCTCTTACCCCAAAATTCTCCGCAGATGATACGCGCTCGCGTACCGTCATCATCGGTGACCTCAGGAATCGCACTTGCCGGAATGTCCTGATATCGCGGATTGGTCATCTTCAGTGCCGAAGGCAGATTGGCCCAGAGTTGGAATCCGTGCATACGGCCTCGCGCGTCGCCTTTGGGCATTTCCTGGTGGAGGATTCCGCTGCCGGCGGTCATCCACTGCACGTCGCCGGCAGTCATTTTGCCCTTGTTGCCGAGACTGTCTCCGTGTTCGACCGAGCCGGCGAGCACGTAGGTGATCGTCTCGATCCCCCGGTGCGGATGCCAGGGAAATCCCGCAAGGTAATCTTCCGGATTTTCATTGCGGAAGTCGTCGAGCAGCAAGAAAGGATCGAAATCCTTGGTCTTGCCGAAGCCGAAGGCGCGCTGCAGCTTCACGCCAGCGCCCTCGACGGTAGGCTTGGTTTGAAGAACTTGCTTAATGGGTCGGAGTGACATGGGGTTTCCTTTCTGTGGCTGGCAAGAATGCGGCTTGCGCGTCTCGATATTGGATGCGTTATACCGATAATCGTTGCAACAGATATTAATTACACAAATCAGACCACTTGGCTACGCGCTGCGCGCAACAGCTCAACTAGGGTCCTCAGGCGCTCTCGCCCCAGGTGTCCTAATTGTCTGTGATGGCCAGCCTGTACTGGGTTGTCGAGCCGGGCGAGCATTTTTAAACCCCTTGGTGTGATTCGGGTCATCACTGTCCGACGGTCCCTGGTTTCGCGGCATCGCGAGACCAAACCGCGTTTCTCCAAACGGTCGAGCAGTCGGGTGACATCTGGGTCGCGCGTAATCATGCGATTGGCGATTTCTCCACAGGGGAGGCCTTGCGGTGCGCCGCGCAGGATTCGGAGCACGTTGTACTGCGTCGCCGAGAGATCCTCGGTCTTGAGCACCTGAATCAGACCGCGGGAGAGCATGTCCGTGGTACGCAACAACTCCAGGAATGCCGATTCCTCGGGAATGGTGGCCTGCCGCCGTTTATTCGTCGGCTGTTTCACTCCCGTCATCAAAGCTATGATATACGTTATAACGACTGTTGTCAAGACATCTAAATATCGAGACACAACAATAAAGGTCTGTAAGCTATCGCGAGAGGTCCACAAGGTTGAACCGATCTGCGACCGCAAATGTATGAGCGTTGAGGAACGAAGCAGAAACCATTGCTACACAATTGCCTGCATCGCGCCGTTTGCGAGAATACTGCATGAAAAGGCTGGTAGTCATCACCAGCAAAATCCATTAAAATCATCTGGTTGTACGTGTGGGCGTGTAGCTCAGCTGGGAGAGCACCTGCTTTGCAAGTAAGCAGGGCTAATCACACAAGTGCCGCATCTGGTGTCGCTTACGCGGACTCGCGCGGTGCAACCACCTTCTTGAATTGGACTGAAGATGGACCGAAAGTCCGGGATGAACCCCTCTCTCTAACTCCACGTACTGTTTTTTCCAGCGGTAGAAGGTCTGCTCGGTAATCCCCACCTGCCGACACACCTCCACCACCGGCACACCCACCTCGGCTTGCTTCAGAACCGCCACCATCTGCTCGACCGAAAAGCGTTTTCCTTCACGGCAAATCTCCTCCCCCTTGCGGGCTAGATTTTGCCGGAAACTAACTCTCAACATGCATCAGAAAATGGAGAGCCGATCACTAGGGGATATGTCCCTCACGCAGGAAGTCGCGCAACAAACTCATAGCTGTCCCGCAGGAGCGCGAGGGTAATCGCTCCTCACCTGCCCTGAAGTACGGCACGAAGCGCCGCCAACAAAGCCGTGTCGCTGAACGGTTTGGTTAGAAGCTCCACGGCTCCTTGCTCGAGCGCCCGCGCACGGAGGTCCGGCCCGGAGACATGGGTGACACAACGTACCTAAGACATGGGTAACACTTTTGGACCAAAGGGATTTTCGATTGGTTCGAGCACCCGAGTCTCCAGATCGAAGTACCCCAGATCATACT
>Ga0209168_10003883_pt1 | contig 10056 bp, 4 predicted proteins | sample Coa_R1_FD_187156 | JGI IMG/M metagenome (GOLD analysis project Ga0209168, IMG submission 187156) | Surface soil microbial communities from Centralia Pennsylvania, which are recovering from an underground coalmine fire - Coalmine... | ecosystem: Environmental > Terrestrial > Soil > Unclassified ... | reverse complement strand
CAAGCGCAGGCCCGCGGCCGCGGGCGTAAATGTCACGCTGATGGTGCAACTCGCTCCTGCGGCGAGCGAACTCCCGCAGGTGTGAGTCTGCCCGAAGTCTCCCGCGTTCGTTCCAGTAATCGCAATGGAAGTAATGCTCATAATGGTTGTGCCCTCGTTGGTGAGGGTAACGGTCTTCGCTGCAGTCTTGGTTCCCACGGTGACTGAACCGAAGGCCACGGCCAGAGGAGAAAGCTTCGCGGTCGTGCCAACTCCGCTCAGAACTACTTTCTGCGGACTTCCGGCCCCGCTGTCAGTGACGCTCAGTGACGCACTGCGCGTTCCGGTGGCAGCAGGAGTGAAGGTGACGCTGATCGTGCAGCTTGCGCCCGCCGCCAACGAACTCCCACACGTATGAGTTTGCGCGAAGTCGCTGGCGTTGGTTCCCGTAAAGCCGATCGCGGTGATCGCCAGACTCGTGGTGCCGCTGTTAGTAAAGGTCACGACCTTCGCGGGACTTGTCACGCCAGTCGCGACCGAGCCGAAGCTGAGCGTGAGTGGAGTCAGTTTCGCGGTGGTGCCCACTCCGCTGAGCGTCACCGTCTGCGGACTGCCCGCAGCGTTATCGGTGACGCTGAGGGAGGCAGTCCGGCTTCCGGTCGTTGTCGGCGTGAATGTCACGCTGATGGTGCAGCTTGCGCCTGCAGCCAGTGAAGCTCCGCAGGTGTGAGTCTGCGCGAAGTCTCCCATGTCCGCTCCGGTGATCGCGATCGCCGAAATCGAGAGGCTGGCGGTGCCAGTATTGGTGAGCGTCACCTTCCTGGCCGGACTGGTGACTCCGGTGCCGACCGCACCGAAGGCGAGGCTGGTGGGCGAGAGCTGCGCGACCGGGCCTCCGCTTATGTTCGAAACAATCTCAAACACCGTGCCGCCAGTCTCGCCGGTGTTGCCGTCGCCGTGGGATCCGCCGTAACCGGTCGTCCCATACAGATTGCCGCTGCCGTCGAGGATCAGCGCGGCTGACGGGTTCGCACCGTCAGTGCTGACGAGATTGAAGCTGTGGACAACGCTTTCGATCCAGCCGCCGCCAGTTTGCGGCGACATTTCGAAGACGGTTCCATACCCGTTTGCACCGCCGGCATATGTCGTCCCGAAGAGATTGCCCGCTGCGTCGAAGATGAGCGTTGCGTTTGGATTGATGCCATCTGTTCCGTAAGCCCCGAAACTGTGCAGCACGTTGAACGTCCAAGCTCCGCCAGTGCCGGGCGACAATTCGAACACTGTGCCGTCGAGCCCGTATCCATTCCCGCCGGAGTGCGCAACTCCGTAGACATTCCCAGCGGAGTCGAGCACGACGCCACCGGTGATCAGATAGCCTTGCGGACTCCCTCCTCCGAAGTTGTAGATCACCTTTTCAGTCCAGCCTCCGCCCCCCTGCGGGACGAGTTCAAACACAGTGCCTCCGCCTTCGAGGTCCTGGCCGGTGCCGCCATCGGCGGTCGTACCCCAGAGATTGCCTTTGGAATCGAAGACGAGATTCGCCTCCGGGAAATAGCCATCGGTCTGGCTCAGATAGCTGAAGTTGTAGAGGACATTCTCGGTCCACGTGCTGCCAGTCCCCGGCGAGAGTTCAAACACAGTCCCATAACCGCCGCCGTACGTTGTGTCAGAGGTTCCCCCAACGCTGGTGGTGCCGTAGAGATTGCCTTTGGAGTCGAAGATCAAACCGGCTTCGGGAATCTTGCCATCGGCGAGAGAGACTCCGAAACTGTAGAGAATTTTTTCGGTCCACTTGCCGCCAGTGCCAGGCGACAGCTCGAACGCCGTGCCGAGGCCGTAAGCTCCACCAGCCAGCGTCGTGCCGTAGAGATTTCCTTTGGAGTCGAGGACGAGGCTCGCAATGGGCAATGCTCCGTCGCTGCTGGTCGCCCCGAAGTTGTATAGAACTTTTTCCGTCCACGTGCCGCCAGTACCGGGCGACAGTTCGAAGACAGTTCCTGCCGTGACGGTATTGATCCCATAAGTGATCTCGTTCGGGCCGCCGAATCTAGTCGTGCCATAGAGATTTCCGCTGCCATCACGCGTGAGGCTGGCGAGCGGGACACCGCCATCGTTTGTAATAGACCCAAAGTTGTAGAGAACTTTTTCCGTCGGAGGAGTGATTGGAGTAATGGTGTACACCGCTGAGGCGATCGCACTGTTCGTGTAGCCGGACGCAACCGCAAGGGCTTTAATCGTTTCGGTCGCAGTGACGGAAATCGGCCCAGCGTATTTCGTAGACGATGTTGTCGGAGTGCTGCCGTTGGTTGTGTAGTAGATCGCGGCTCCCGGAGCCGCGTCGGTAATCGTCACTGACTGCGCGAGGGTGTATGTGCCCGCCGATGGCGAGAACCAGGGAGTTCCAGCCGTCGCGCCGATCTGGTAGTTCGCATTTGCCGGCTGCGATTGCGGGAGCGAGCCGGAGATCGCATACGCCGTAATCGTCTCCGAACTCGATACCGTGATGGCTGACTTGTACTGTATCGGGGAACCGCCGTTGATCGAGTAATAGATGGTTGCGTTCGGCGTCGCATCTGTGATCTTCACCGTCTGCGTTGCACTGTAGGCGCCACCGGCCGGCGAGAACTTCGGGGCTGCAGTCACCACCGACGCAATTTTATAGACGACCCCGTCCAGTCCAAAGCTGTTCGCGCCACCCGCTTCGGTCGTGCCATAGAGGTTGCCAGCCGCGTCGAACATCAGTGTGCCGAATGGAGTAGCGCCGTCCGGATTGCCTGCGAAGCCATGCAGCGATGTCTCTTTCCAGCCCGAGGCGCGGTTCAGGACGAACACGGTCCCGGTGCCGTTTCCCGAGCCTCCTTTCGTGGTTGTGCCATACAGGTTGCCGGCAGCGTCGAACACCAGGCTGCACGCCGGGTAGTACCCGTCCGGAGCGACCGTGAAGTTGTACAGCACCTGCTCAACCCAACTGCCTCCAATCGGTGACAACTCGAAGACCGTTCCCTGGTTTTCATCGGTATAGTTGCCGCCGGAGTACGTGGTGCCGAAGAAATTGCCTTCCGCATCGAGAAGCAGACCACCTTGCGGCTGAGCTCCATCTATGCCCGCAAATGTGTGCACCACTTTGTAGCTCCAGGTTCCCGACCCCGCCGCCAACTCGAATACAGTTCCGTCCCCCTTCGCGCCACCCTGCGTGGTCTCGCCATAGAGATTGCCGGCTGCATCGAACACAACGCCGGCGACGGGGTTGATCCCATCCGCGCTGTTGTTTTGGAAGCTGTAGAGAACCTTCTCGGTCCACGTCCCACCGGTTCCTGCAACCAGCTCGAACACGGTCCCAAAGCCGCTCGCGCCGCCGGCGTTTGTCGTGCCATAGAGGTTGCCCTTGGCGTCGAACACCAGATTCTCTCGCAAGGGATTGGCGCCATCCGTAGTGTTGTTTTGGAAGCTGTAGAGGACCTTCTCGGTCCAGACTCCGCCCGAAGGCGTCAATTCAAAGACCGTCCCGCAGCCCAGAACGCAGGTGCCGGTGCCGCCGTTGGCGGTCACGCCATAAAGATTGCCCTTGGAATCGAAGATCAGTCCCCCCTTGGCCGTGATTCCGTCGCCGCTCACTGCGCCGAAGCTATAGAGGATCTTCTCCGTCCAACTCGTACCCGAGGGCGACAACTCGTACACCGTTCCATCACCGTAAGTGCCTCCGGATGCGAGGACCAAACCCACAAGCAGAATGAAAACCTTCCCGGATACCCGACGCATACAACCCTCCCCACGATCGCTGATTCCATCCCTGATTTGGCCCACCGACGTACCCCAAGGCTGTTCCGTCCCGACCTCCGCCCCCGGTCGAGGACGGCGCCGACTGCCCCCACTGAAGAAAGACTCCACTAAAGAAAATAGGAAAGCCGGACCAAACTAGCCCGGCCTTCCCGCCCGCTGAGTTCTATCGCACCCTGCGGGCAACGGAGCCGTTTTGGATCCCACTCTTGCTGCCCTCTCGCAGCAAAAGTACGAACCCGTCCCCACTCCACTCTTAAGGCTGATAAATCTGAACGTTGTTGTAGACGGTTCCTTGGGTCGCAACGCCGGTGTTTGAACCGCCGAAGCAGTAAAGCAGGCCACCGTCCACGGTAGAACCCGGCGCAATGACCGCCTGCGGAATCGCAGCCTGCGAGGTCCACTTATTTGTGCTCATGTTGAATGATTCGTTCACGGTCACCGGGGCACCGTTGTTTGAGCCGCCAGCCACATACAACTGTCCCAGGGAAGTGCCGAAACAACTGGCATTGCGATGAGTCGAATCCGGCGTCAAACCGCTCCAAGTATTAGTCGAAACGTTGTAGCTTTCATTGTCGCCAGTATCCTGCGCAGCTGTGTAACCACCGGCTGCGACGATCTTAGTTCCCAACAGTCCCACCGACGGCTCCGACTTTCCAACGAGTAACGGAGCCTCCGTCGTCCAGGCGTCGCTCGTCGGGTTGAATTTTTCCACCGTGTTCAGCCTGAGGCTCGCACCGTTTCCTCCGATGACATAAATCATTCCGCCATCGACGACTGCCTCCGCGCTCCCCCGCGCGGTGGGCATAGCCGTTTTCGTAGTCCATTTATTGGTGGTCGCGTTATACGCCTGCACCATGCCGGTCGCCGTGCCGCTCGTTGTGGTGTAGCCACCGATCACATACAAGACACCATTCACGACGGCGCTGGCGGCGCCGTAGACCGGAGTCGGAATCGCTGTCCCCGTCGTCCAGGTGTTGGTCGCGGGAGTATAGACCTGATTGTCGCCAACCAGCGCCGTTGCGGTCGCTCCGCCTACGACGTAAATCTTGCTCCCGACGGTGCCGGTCGCCGCGAACTGCACTGCCGTCGGCATCGCCGCTCCGGCGCTCCACGAGTTGTGCACGATGAATTTCTGCGCGCTGGTGAGCGTCGTCTTCCCTGTCGTCACGGTGACTTTGCCATCGGTCGCTCCAACCGGCACCGTCGCCAGCAAGAACGTCGTCCCAGTTCGTGTAACGGTTGCGGCGGTCACGCCATTGAACTTCACCACCGACGACGCACTGAATCCCTGGCCGATGATTCCGATCTTCGACCCCACCTTGCCTGAGGTCGACACTAGACTCACAAAAGGCTTGGCGCCGATGTTGAAGGTGAACACGGTGCCGCAACCGCCAACGCCTACCAGTTCGCCGTCGTTTTCTACGGTAGTGCATCCGTTGTTGTCGCCGCCCACGTACGTGTTGCCGTAAAGCAGTCCATCCGTCATTTGGATCAATGGACCGGGCTGTCCCCCCAGCGCACCGCCGGTAAAGGTATACAGCGTCGTGAACGTCGCGGTGGTGAGGTTATAGCTGTAGATCGTGCCCCAGCCCCACGGACCTTGCTGGTTGCCGGTTACGCCGTACAGCAAACCGTTCGTGGCTTGGATTAACCCTGAGTAGGGGAAGTCGCCGGTCGCCGGGTTCCCCGTGGAGGGAAAGTTGTAAAGCACCGTATATACGCCCGTTGGACCCATTCTGTATAAGACCCCCGCCCCGTTTGTGCCCCCGCTGCGCGTCGTGCCATAGAAGTTGCCGTCCTTCGCCTGCATCAGGGGCCAGTAACCAGCAGACCCATCCGTGCCGGCGAAGTTATGCATGACGGTCACCGTCCCCGTCGGAGTCATTCTGAAGATGACCCCGTCATCGTTGGTTCCACCGGTTACGCTTTCACCGTAGAAATTTCCATCGCTCGCCTGCATCAGGGAAGTCACATTCTGCCCGTCGGACCCAGTGAACGTGTGCAGCGTGGTAAACGTTCCGGCGGACGTGACCGAGTACGCCGTGCTGTTAACCGCCTGGTTTGAGGTGACCCCATAGAAAATCCCGTTCGTACCCTCGATTGGCGGGTAGTACGGATACGATCCGTCTGCTCCGTTCGTGAAGGTGTGGAGCGTGGTCGCAGTTCCTCCTGGCGTCACCTTGTACACCGTTCCGTATATGCCTCCACCTCCATCATTGTTGCCAGTTGTGCTGTAAATGTTCCCATCGGTGCCCAGCGTGACTCCATAAGAGCAATTGCTCGGGACGTACACGGAGTTCAGCGTTCCCGAGGCTGTAATGTCGAACACCACTGAATCGACGCTAAGCGGAATACAGGTCGCGAAATACAAATTGCCATTGCGTCCCTGGACGATTGCCTGGTTGTCGGGGTTTCTCGGGGTGCTGTTATTGCCAGAGAACGTGTAAATGGTCGTGGGAGTCTGTCCGTGAACAGCCGTCACCAGGCTAAGCGCCAGTGCGGCAGTAAAAATCGTCACAAAGAGTTGGCGCGAGAGGCGGTTTACAGACATTCAGAACTCCTCCTAAACCACTGATTCAAAACGTTAAGTTGCCAGATTGAGTGCCCATTCGTGCCGTTCGGCAGGCCCTTTCGTGGGGGAACGGCACGCTTCGAATCGCGCTATACTATGGCGGCTTCGCCTCCCCCGGGCAAGAGACAAGTCAGGCCGACTCGCGCCAATTCAGGTCATTTCAGGTATGTCAGCCAATCGCGACCCACTCGCCGGCAAGCGTCTGGATTCGTGGAAGGAGATCGCCTCCTTCTTCGGACGCGCGGAGCGCACCGTCAAGCGCTGGGAGACCGAGCGCGGGCTTCCCGTTCACCGCGTCCCCGGAAGCGCGCGCGGCAGCGTCTTCGCTTATCCAGAAGAACTAGCCGAGTGGCTGAAGGGCCGCAATACCGAACTAGAAGCCGAAGAAGCTTCTTCCGTCGAGACTGACCAGCAACAGGCCTCACAGGCCACCGCGCCAACCGTTCCCGTGCCAACGCCTCCCTTCACCCCGGCCCGGGTCGCCGCCTGGCTGGTACCGCTGATCTTGGCCGCAGCGCTAGTCGGAATCTTCTCCCTCGGAGGCCGTGGCATTCATTTCAAGGCGCTGGCCAACCGCCATGCTCCCAACGCCGAAGCCCAGGATCTTTACCTCAAGGGACGCTACTATTGGGACCGTCGCACGCCCGAAGACTTGAACAAGGCTGTCGACTACTTCACGCAGGCAATCGTCAAAGATCCGAGTGACGCCCAGGCTTATGTCGGCCTCGCCGACTGCTATAACCTGCTGCGCGAGTTCGGAACCATGGCCTCCACTGAGGCTTATCCGCGCGCGCTCGCGGCGGCCCAACGTGCCGTCGAACTCGACGACACTTCCGCTGAAGCCCACAGCTCGCTCGGATTTGTCACGTTCTGGTGGTCGTGGCAAGGCGCCACCGCTGAGCGCGAATTCAAGCGCGCCCTCGAGTTGAATCCCGATCTCGTCCGCGGTCACCACTGGTATGCCACTTATCTGCTAGCTGTGCATCGCTACCCGGAAGCGGTCGATCAAATCGAGCAGGCGCAGCGACTCGAGCCTTCGTCCACCGCGATCCTCGCTGACAAGGGATTCCTTCTCTGGACAGCCGGCCGCCGCAACGAGGGAATCGCACTCCTCAAGCAACTGGAAACAACAGAGCCTTCACTTTCCTCGACCCACAACTATCTGGGAAAAATCTACTGGGACGGCAAGGATTACCCCGCCGCCCTTGCCGAGTGGAAGCGCCTCGCAGAACTCCGCCACGACCAGGCAGGCCTGACAATCGCCGACGCGAGAGAAAAAGGATTCGCCGCCGGTGGATTACAGGGGATGTGGGAGAGCGAGTTTCCCGTGCGGAAAGATCTGTTTGATCACGGCTCCGGCTCCGCTTATGAACTGGCAGAAATCTCTGCCGCGCTAGGAAAGACCAAAGAGTCTCAGAACTATCTGCAGATCGCCTTCGACCGTCGCGAGGCCAACCTACTCACCGGCGATTACACCATTTCGTCATTGACCCGCGATCCCCTCTTTCAACAACTCGAAGCGCAAGTCCACGAAAAGTTGGCACAGTAAAGCTAGGCAGGGTGGCCCATTCAGGCCCGGTGAAGCCGCAGATCTTTCTCTCACTGCTTCAAATAACGAAGCGCAACCGATCCTGATTTGAAAGTCTTTGACTCAACAAGCTTTAATCGGTATTTCTCCGGCAGCTTGACGCCCTCGAACAACCGTCTCCCTTCGCCGGCAATGATTGGCGCAATGACAATACGATACTCGTCAATTAGGCCAAGCTCCGTCAGTTGTGAAGGAACATCGACACCGCCGACCAAAATATTTTTACCTGGCTCTTGTTTCAATTTAAATATTTCGTCGCGAAGGTTTGAGCGAACAATTCTCGTCTTTTTATCTTCAGCGCTGCCCAACGATCGTGAAAAAACAACCCTGTCGAGGGAATCGAATGCTCGAGCAAATTCGATATCCGCTTTGGTCTCGGACTGGCTTTTTGCGATATCAGGCCAATAAGGAACCATCAATTGGTAGGTTTTACGCCCATAGACGAGCAGGCCAGCATCATCTCGCAATAGGTGTGTGTAATGTTCATGTAAGTCTTCATCGGGATTGAATTTGGTATGGTCGCAGCAGCCATCTATGGTGACGTTGATTGCGTAGATTACATTTCTCATTTGATCTCCTTTAGGTTTTCTCGGCAACGCCGCCAGCGCTTGCTTCCGGCCGGTGCCCAGACTTTAAAGTGCCTAAACAAACGCAATTATGGGTGCGCCCTCATCGCGCGGAATCTTTTCGCCGCCGCTCGCTCTGCTTCATCATTTCGTTCAAGTCTGCCGCTGGCCGGATCTCGAAAATGCCGCCGTACTTCAGAGCTGGATGCTGCGACATGAGCTGTACAGCATGATTCAGATCCCGCGCCTCAAGGACGAGAATGCCGCCGAGTTGTTCCTTGGTTTCCGCAAACGGACCGTCCGTCGTCGCGACCTTGCCGTTCTTCCAATACAGGGTAAGGGCGGTTTCCGCAGGCTGCAGCGCTTCTCCGCCAGCAAAATGCCCGTTGGCGCGAAGATGGTCGTCGTATTCAAAACATGTGTCGAACATGGCGTGTTGCTCGCCCTCCGTCATGCTTTCGTGTTTGCCTTTGTCGTAGTATCCCAAACAGACATATTTCATCCATTCCTCCTTGTTTCCGGTGACTCAGAGCCGTAGCTCATCGTCCTGTTATCAGATAGTCGTTCGGGAAACCGAAAATCGACAGCTGCTCCCTTTTTCTGGCACCCGCCAGATGGAATCGCCAGGCCGGCGCTGATAACAGGCGACCGTGGAGGCAGCCAAATGGTTCGGAGCCGAATCCGCCTTCGATCCAACGATTATTAGAGCTACATCCGGTTTTGACCATACTTCAGAGCCCGCTAAGCACGTAAAAAAAATCCTTCCGTTCGTGGCGGCGTAACTTTTTACCCGCTCGCACATCCCATCTGCGCCCGCGTGGGCATGATTTTCATCCGAAAAGGAGACAGCTGTGAAAACTAGGTTTTGTCGTTTCGGCGGGATGATGACAATTGTTTTCCTTGCCGTAATATCGGCGACTGCGACTGATCACAAACGTGACGTGTTCGTGCTAACGAGCACAAACAATCCAACTGGTAATGGAGTTGCCGTATTCGAACTTGACGTCTCAGGCACACCCTCAATGTCCTTAGTGACGGTGTTGCCCACGGGCGGCAACGGCGGTGCCAGTGGAAACGCCGGAATCCTGCAATTCCAAGATCGATTCGGCGCGGTTGCGAATTATGGCTCGAACACCGTAACTCAATTGGTGCGAGATCGAGATTCCGTCAGCATTGGAGAAACCATCAAACTGAAACCGGGCTGTACGAATCCCGATTCCGTTGCTTTAGCCCACGATCATCTCTTCGTGGTCGGTGCGAATTGCGCCGAGAGCCACGCCTGGCCATGGGGTAATTTGGAAGGCAGCACAGTTGCGATTTCCGATACGTCAGCCGCGCAAATCGTTACGGGCCAGACTTGGGCGGCAGTCACCTTGAAGTCAGGATCCGTTCTTCAATTGCCTCTGTCCCGCTACGGGGCACTCAACGGAACCAGCTCGACAGTGACGCTGCCAACCAACGCGAACAATACTCCCTTGGGAGCCGCATTCTGGGGGGACCTGCTGGGATTCAATCCGGCCCACAGTCCCGACAGCTTTGCTGTCGTGAACAAGGATAGAGATGTCTTTCCA
>Ga0209168_10003882_pt1 | contig 10056 bp, 7 predicted proteins | sample Coa_R1_FD_187156 | JGI IMG/M metagenome (GOLD analysis project Ga0209168, IMG submission 187156) | Surface soil microbial communities from Centralia Pennsylvania, which are recovering from an underground coalmine fire - Coalmine... | ecosystem: Environmental > Terrestrial > Soil > Unclassified ... | reverse complement strand
GTGCACGGTTACTGCCGGCGTCGTCCATCGCCGGAGAGAGGCGGCTTCCTGGCACGCTCGTTGTCGGGAGGGCCGCCGGGTGTTGCAGGCGGTTCGAGAGCTTTTTTGGCTCGCGCACTTCGATTCTCGGCCTCCGGAGTTGCGGTCGTTCCGTCGTCATCGCTCAATACAACGCTGAGAAGTGAACTATGGACGTGCAAATTGTCTCCAACATCGTAATTGATGAAGCGAAGCTTGCGGAATCGGTTCATGAAGAAACTAACCCGCGAACGTGTTGTCCCCACCATCTCTGCCAGAGTCTCCTGACTCAGCCTCGGCACGACCATTTCGGAGACTCCTTCTTTGCCGAAATGTGCCATCAACAGAAGAACTCTTGCTAACCGCTTTTCGCTGGAATTGAACAGTTGGTCGACTAAATCTTCCTGATATCGCATGTTTCGCTTCAGCAAATGCTTAACAAACATGACTGACAACTTCGGTTCCCGACTCATTGCCAGCATCATCGCTTTCTTCCCGACATGCAGGAGGACGCAGTCGGTTACGGCAGTCGCAGACGACATACGTAGAAGCTGACCAGCAAGACCACTTTCTCCAAAGAAATCGCCTTCGCCCAAAATGGCGAGGGTTGCTTCTTTCCCGCCTTCCGAGACAACGCTGAGCCGCACCTTCCCTGTTTGGATAAAGAACAGTCCGTCCGTAGAATCGCCCTGAGTGAAGATCGAATCCTTCTTTGGAAAAGACACCATGTCCCTCCCCTTCCCAATGGTTGAAAGAAAGGCATGGGGGCTGAAATGAGGTTCGTTCTTCGCGGGCGTGATGTGTTTTGTCATAGAGCCGTCCCAAACTGAATGGATATCTCGCCAGTGTTAATTATGCGGGAATGGAAGGAAGCTAAGCTGGTCAATAAAGCACACAAGGAGGGAATCCGACCAGCTCATTGCGAGTGTTTCATCAGGCCTCTCTCACGCACCGTGCGCCCGCCGTCGCCTGCATCGTTATATGCTGTGGAGCACCGGACTCTCCTGGAAGGGTCAAAACCGAGTACGACAGTCCGAACGGGACGAATTCCAATTCCAAAACCCGTCAATATGTGAAATTGGCGGTCACGACCGGTACCAGTTCGTTCAGTTAAACTCCCTTTTTTCGGGAACTGTGCAATTTTGAACGGCGGCCCGTTTTTGGGCAATGTAACGTTTGTCATGTTCGAACCGCGCAGCCGCGCGTTAATATCGATTAACAGTGTCGATTTTCCGATCCTCAAAGCTTTTCCAACTTCTGCACGTCGTCCTGCCATTAAGCGCAAAGCGGAGCAGCTGTTGTCAATAATTCGCGTTCTTGTAGCTGATGACTTCGAACGCTGGCGACGCCAAGTCCGTCTATTGCTCCGGGTGAGGCCAGAATTACAAGTCATCTGCGAAGCGTCGGATGGATCGGAGGCTGTTCAGAAGGCCGACGATTTGAAACCGGACTTGATTGTGCTAGATATCGGTCTCCCAAAGCTGAATGGAATCGAAGCGGCCCGCCGCATACGACAACTCTCCACCGGCTCCAAAATACTCTTTCTAAGTCAGAACAATGATCCCGACATCGTGCAGGCTGCTCTGGACACTGGCGCTTTGGGCTACATTCATAAAACAAGCGCCCGAGAGGAACTACTTCCCGCTGTCGAAGCGGTTCTACAGGGTAATCAATTTGTCAGTAACAGCTTAAAGACCAAAAACTGAATTCTGCGTCATCATGCGGCGTCGTCGCTCTTTGCAAGTCGGAGCAATTCAGCTTCCGGCACGGCGAATTCCGCGATGCCACAGTCCACACAGACAACAAGTTCGGGGAATACCCAGACAACTGGCTCATCAATTCTTTTCAGTCCTGGGAAATGAATTGCGATCTCCCCCGTGAACTTGCGCTGGTTGACTGATCCGCACGACTTGCATCGCATATCTACCTGCCGCCCCGGAAGAGCCTTCTTAAGCTATGAGCGCCGTGGTGCCCGAACAACTGGCAAAATTACGAGCGCGCGACGGTTGGTCAGAGAAGAAAATTGGATTGCTGACAGAACCGGACCATTTACTCATCGAGCGGTTCAATGAGAACGCGAGTTTTTCGTCAGGCCGAGGACGGGTTCTCACCCACCGTGCGCCCGCCGTGGCATCTCGCCACGTACCGTGCTCGCCTCTTAAATAAAGGACCGAAAGTCGCGTTACTTCTGTACCCATGCGCTCAGCCGCGTCCGCTGGCACAATCAGCGTGGAGGGTACCGTGTCCAAGTTCAGCATCTCACAATTGAAGTCTCGGCTCGTCCGCCATGCTAAGCATTCGCGCGCTGTCATGGCTCCATTGCTCTACGAGCTCCGCAAGCGGATCAAGGCTCAGGGTCGTTCAGGCGAGGGATTCGGAGCGTGGGTGGGCATTCAACTTCGACCATCTTGCCCGCTGAAACGCTGCGATCTTTCTCCGGGCCGCTGCTGACATGATGCGCTTCACAGGGACCGAGCCCGTTGTTTTCCCTGGCTCCGATTCCCTGCGAGCCTTCGCCCATCTCGCCCTTTGCGCCTGTGCCATCTTGCGCCGCGAAGCTGCCGATATGATTCGGGTCGGTTGATTTGCGTTCTTGGGTGTTGCCGAACCGTTCAATGACTCGATCACCGAAATCGCTTGATCCAATTTCTCTACCTGCAACTGTGCTGCTCGCCGCTCAGCACGAAGCTGCTGAAGCGCACTGGTTAGGTTTCCCATTGTTCCCCCTCGGTATTTGACGGCGGCTTATTGTAGACGGTTGGTTATCATACTGCCAGCAGCCTTCGGATGAAGTCAGGTCGTGTCGGTTGTGCTAAAGCGATGTTAATAACTTCCGGTTTGCCCGTCATCCGTCCGGAACGCTTCCACGGATGGAACCGGCTGTTGACGCCAATCGCCCGTTAATGCAATCACCAGCGGTAAAGTGGAATTCCGGGAAAAAGCACAGCCATTGTCACTATTGCGGCAGCCCAACTTTACGTACGAGTTCGGCAAACCGTGGGTCGGAACGCACAGGATCGAGGCGGAAATCTGTCCTCAGGCTCTCCATCTGGTAATCGCGCTCTTCGTAGGCAGCGGTGAGCCAGCGAAAGACTTCGTCTTTTTCTCCCAACCCGGCGTAAAGGGCAGCGACGTCATACGCGGACCAATAGCTCGCCTTCCGCTGCGCCTGCCGCACTTCGATCCCCCTGATCAGAGCGCCCTTCCATCCTCCGGCGTGAAAGCCTTGTTCGAGAGCGGACGCGAATTCCACATCCTTCGGATCCCCATCGAGTTGACCCATGAGTTTGTATTCTTCCACTACCTGCGGGTACATGCCTTTTCCCCAATAGGCTAGGATCAAACAAAAGTGCACCTGGGCGAATGTCGGGTTCTCCACGGCCAATTTCTGGCAGGTGGCAATAGCCTCGTCGAACTTCCGTGCCATGCCCTGAACTAATCCCACGTTGGAGCTAATGATTGGAGACAAGGGATCAAGCTGGTGAGCGCGATCCACCTCGGCCAGCGCTTCCTGCTCTCTGCCACCAAGCCAGCCAAGGTCCTGTGCATACCATTGGTGGGCGGAGGCATCGTTCGGATCGAGCTCGAAAGCCTTCTTGTACTCCGCCTCTCCTCCGGCAAAATTCCAGTCATACTCCATGATGTTACCGGCCAGCACCGCATGCGGATGCGCCAGTGTAGGATCCAGCTCCAGCGCCTTGCGTGCTGCCGCGTCCGACTTCGGAACGACATCGCTCGATTTCGCGCCGTACACCGGAAAAACCGTGTACACATCGGCCAGACCTGAATACGCCAACGCGTAGCCGGGATCCTTGGCGATAGCCCGATTGAAATATGAGATTGCCGTCTCCAGGTCTGGGGCTGTTCGCTTGCTCCACGCGTAACGCCCTTTCAAATACAGCTCATAGGCTTCGGGATTCTGTGTGCCCTGCTTGGTGACCCGCTGTTTCTCGGAACTGCTCATCCCCGAGCGCAATTTCGCCGCAAGATCGCCGGCCATCTGCTGCTCCAGCACGATGATCTCAGTGCTCTTGCCGCTGTAATGCTGTCCCCAAAGCTCCGTATTGTCGCGGACGTCGGTTAGTTCGGCGCTGACTTCCACATTGTCGCCGTGCGGCGTTACGCGCCCGCTGACCAGGGCCGACACGCCCAGTTCGCTGCCGGCCTTCTGCGCGTCTACATCCTTTCCTTTGTAGCGAAAAACTGAGTTGCGTGACTTCACCTTGAGGTCGGGAACGCGGGTCAGGTTGGCAATGAGGGACTCCGTGATGCCGTCGCCCAGGTAGTCAGCGCTGGCATCCCCGCCGACGTTTGTAAAAGGCAGAACGGCAATCGAATCAATCTGCGCTGCCCTACCGGATCGAAGGTACAACGCGAAAGCAGCCACCAGCGCGACAAGGGCAACGCCCGCGGCAATCCAAATCCAGGCCTGGTTGGCCTTTGTCTTTGCCTCGGGCGCCGCCCGCACTGCGATTCCGCTTGATTCGCTTTGCCTCTTTAGACGCTTGAGGTCGGCCAGCAAGTCGGAGCCGTGCTGGTATCGCGTGTCCCGATCTTTCTCCAGAGCCTTGTCAATGATCCGTTCCAGCTCCGGGTGCACTTCGGGGTTGAGGCGTGCCAACTTCGCCGGCGCCCGGTTCAAGATGGAGTCGAAGATCACTCCCGAAGTGTCACCGCGAAACGGCAGGGTGCCCGTTGCCATTTCATAGAGCACCACGCCAAACGAGAATAGATCGGTGCGAGCGTCCAATTCCTTTCCCCGCACCTGTTCGGGTGACATGTATGCGACCGTACCCAGTGCCGTGCCGGGACTGGTCAGCTGCGCGGGCCCGGCGTCGGCCGTGGCTTCCAGCATCACTACACTTTCAGGAATTCGCCCGCCTGAGGACGAAACCTTGGCAAGACCGAAGTCGAGGATCTTGGCGTGCCCCTCGGCCGTCACAAAAATGTTGGCTGGCTTGATGTCGCGGTGAATCACTCCCTTCGAGTGCGCCACATTCAGCGCGTCGGCCATTTCGATGCCCAGCGCGAGCACCGTCTCGCTCTCCATCGGCTTGGCGCCAATGCGGTGCTTCAGCGTCTCGCCGTCGAGAAACTCCATGGCGATAAACGACTGCTCACCGCTTTTGCCGATTTCATGCTTGCCGATCTCATAGATGGTGCAGATGTTTGGATGGTTCAGGGCCGACGCCGCGCGTGCCTCGCGACGAAACCGTTCCAGGGCCTGGGGGTCCTGCGACATTTCATCCGGCAGAAATTTGAGCGCCACGAAGCGGCCCAGCTCGGTGTCCTCGGCTTTGTAAACCACGCCCATGCCGCCACCACCAAGCTTCTCGACGATGCGGTAGTGCGAAATGGTTTGGCCAATCACTAAAGGATGCCTTACCTCCGGTCGCTTCATCTTACGGACGCAGTGGCAGCCCGTCAACGAATGGCAGGGTAGGTGTATAGCGACGGCAAAATGCTCCCTCCCCCGGTTCGGCAGCGCGAGTACGATGGAATCGGGTTTCCCTAGGCACGCAAACTCGGGTTCCCCAAGTGGAGTGGCCATGGTTTACATAAAAAAAAAAGGCCAAGGGCCCGAAATTCTCTGAGACAGCTCAGGTTGTGTTACACTGACGGCGACCTAGCAACCCGATAATCGTCAGAAGTTGGCGATGGGTTTCTGGGAATTCAACGATAGGCGGCAGGCTTAGTCCTTTCGCCGAGGAAATGAAAAATGAAAGCTGAAAACGGTGTTCGTCCGAACGCTGCTCCTTTGCCTACCCGATCAATTTCTCTTCCTTTCACATTTACTGTTCCAACCCATGAGTATCGTAGTCTACCCATTCCAGGCCTTGAGGGCACTAAAATGGGCGATTGCTTTGTTGCTGTTACCGCACTTCCGGAAGAGTTAGACAACTTTATGGAGGTCAATCCGCGAGTGCCAAACCGCACCCAAAAGGGGGTGCTTTCCGGCCCCGTGATCAAGGGCATCACGGAAACCATGATCGAGAATCCTGAAGACATGGCAATTAAGAATCAGGGGATTTACCTTCTTGTTGAAGATGCCACATTCACCAGGGCCACTGGCGGCAATGGACAACTCTCGATCACACTGGCGGACCCGCTCCGACACGGCATCGTGAATGGTGGACACACCTACGCCGCGATTCGAGATGCGATTGACAACGCGGATGAGATAGAACGGGCGAATATCGCCCGGGCTTATGTGCGGGTTCATATTCTGCAAGGGATCGAGGACTTGAAAGTCGCGGAGATAGCCGAGGGATTAAACCGCAGCAAACAGGTGGATGACCCTTCGCTGGCGAATCTTCAAGGCCACTTCGACAAAATCCGGGAGGTAATGGCCGGCACGGTCGGCGAGCAGGCCATTGCCTACCACCAGGGAGCCGATGGTGACATTTACATTGTTGAAGTGCTCGTGTTCCTGCAGATGTTCAACCGCGAGCGATTTGATCGGAAAAAACATCCCCACTACCTTTACAGCCGAACCAAAAGCGCCTTGGAGTTCTACCAAAAAGACTTTGAGACTCGCCCATCACCGCTGGACATTCTTGTGCCTAAGCTGCCAGAAATCCTTGAGCTGGGCGACATGATTCAGCGTGAAACGCCGCCCGCCGCCAAGCGGATCGGTTTCGAGTTCGGCAGGATGAAAGCGGGCAAGAATCGTGTTGGAGCAAAGACCAACAAAAATATACCACTGCCATTCTTGAACGCTAGCATGAATCACCGTGTGCCAAAGGGATGGTTATATCCGATGTTGGCGGCGTTCAGGGCAAACGTCAGTTGGGATCTTCGGCAGTCAAAATTCGAATGGAAGGTTCCATTGAAAAAGCTCGTCCCTGCGGTCATTGACGATCTGATTCGAGTATGCGTAACGGAACATCGCGACAACAACTTACAACCGGACAAGGTCGGCAAACGCGAGTCGACTTACGTGCAGTGTTACGACAAAGTCCAGCTCTATCTCCTGGAATCGGGAGAGTCCGGCGTCGATTAACTGAGACAAAAGAAAAATTGGAGATGAAAGGGGTGGTATCTTTATTCTACCGCCCCTTCGCAGAAAATATTTCCTAGCTAGTCAATTGTGAAGTCGCGGAACTATATCCGAGGCTTGCGGCAATCTTCTGGCAGATGCCGACGATCCTGTTCGCGCTGAGGTTTGTTTCGACAAAAACCCCGCTTCCAGTGATCTGGACGGGAAGCCGTTGAGCGCTAGGGTCAAGTGAAAAATATGAGCGCTTGCGGCCGTGTAGGGCAAGGGCGATGTTATCGAATTTTTCCTGGTGTTTTTTTCGCATCTCTCCGCAGAAGGTAAGAAGCACCTCTTTGAAGGAATTGCATGGATAGAACTGATTGCTTAGACGAAATCCACGAACGGAATGGTGGGCATAGTCTTTATCGGGTCGAAATCCCCGTCGGCCCGTCCGAGCGGCAAACTGTCGGTTCTGACCAGGGCTGGAAGATCGGTCGATGCCCAGGATACGGCGTAACACATCATTTGGGCTATCAACAAAGGGTTTGGCTTTGGTTTGCAGAAAACTCATAACATCCTCGTCGATACGAATAGTTGGCATTACACTCACGTGATCCCTTCCTTTTGTTCTAACGATGAGATGATACAACGATCAGAGCATACAAGTAAATAATGTTTCAGTCAATGGTTAAATGGTCTGTAGTTCTAACGCTTTGCGGGTTATTCCCTGACACACTGTCCTTGCGAACTTTGATTCTCCACCACATGTCCCCACCCCCAATCGGTCGTGTGAGAGGTGAGGGGCTAGCCAGCCCTATTCATGCCGGGGTCGTGCGATAATTGGGCGCGACATAGTCGTTCTACGCCATGCATTTGCAACAGACGAAGCGGGGTAGTACCGCTACGGGCGGCCCGCAATATTATTTCCACAATCTCAGCGATCCGGTTTCAACCTACCTACGGGCACAGGGTGCAGTGCGCGTGGCGCTTGTGACTCCTTACGGAGCGACCAAATCGGATTTCTTCGCGGTAGGTAAAGATCACAAACTGATATCATCCCCCGGAAAAATAACCGTCGGTAAAGTAGGACATGACCGGATTCAACAGGGTAAGGCTTCCGCCAGCATCGGTGAAGCTATCCGGTATTGGTATCAATTGAGTACTGGAAATTTCAAACGAATTGACGTGGATGTGCAGATTGTAGAGGACATATTCTACATTCGTCCGTTACGTTGCGAATATGCTTCTCGGTCAAAGACGATAGCACTGCCTTTCATCGAACGACCATTGACATTCACCCTTGATTACCAAAGCCCATTTTGGCGCAAACAAATTGAATCTGTTGACCGACGATTGGCGCTGTGGTCTCTTGATGAGATTTGCCGCATAGTCAAGGATCACCGGCCTGCAACTAAACTGGCACACATTCAAGAAACCGACATCTTGCGTGCTTCTGGACCGCTACGCCATTTAGGATTAATGCTTGGGGGCTTCGTGGGAAAAGGGTACGACTGTTACAGCCAATTTCAGTTTGCCAAGCTGCCGCCCTACGACGTTCCTGTCGAACTCAAGCGAGACAGTACCGGCTTCGAGTACCAGCAACGAAAATATGGCAAGGATGAGCTATCCCGCGCAGTCATATTGTGTGCGACTCATCGGCACAAGAATGTTCCGGTCAATATCGACGTACTTGAACTCGACGCGCTCTGCCAGTATCGCAATAGGTTGACAGCTGAATAACGGTCTTGGCGAACAGCTTGAGTTTCAGGGGAGACGTAATTCTGTTTCAAAGAATTCAATGCTGACCAAACAAGCCTGCATTCCACTTCTTGCCGACACTATCGCGATCATCCGTTTGCTGCTCTTATCCATTTCGGCACTATATCGTCGCTGGTTGGGGCTGGCAGCTTGCCAAGATCGTGGAGGGCGTAATAGTTTCGTGTTTTCAAGCATTTTTGGGTTTTAGGAGACCGATGAGTACCACGGCGCTCAGTACGTTTAGCTATTCCGAAATTCAACCGCTTACCAAGTACATTGTTCCCAAAAAACAGGAGGCGAAGCGGCACTACGGCAGTCACCAATACTTCACCAAACGCGCTTGGAACGTCATCCAAACCTACATTAATCATTTCACGCAACCGGGGGACGTTGTTTGCGATCCCTTTGGCGGAACTGGCGTTACGGTGATTGAAGCCCTCGTACTAGGCCGCAAGGGCATCTACCTAGACATTTCGCAGTGGGCAAAATTCCTTGCTGAAGAGGTAGCGGTCGCTCCGATCAGTATCAATAAGCTTGTTGAAGCGTTCCAGACAGTGGAATTGGCCTGCGCCAATACCATTAACAACCTGTGGGCAATGTCGGTAGCAGACGCAGACGCGGTTCCTGTGAATAGGTGGTATCCAAAGAATTTTCCACTACCGAGAAATGCTGACGTTCGTTTTGTACAGGATCTCTTCACGCACCGCCAGCTGGTTGCCCTCAGTGAACTCCATTACCAGATTCAATTGTTGACAGACCCGACGTACCGCGATCTGCTCCGATATGCCTTCAGTGCAACCCTCTACATGTGCAACAGAACATTCATCTCAGCAAAGGGCCGAAAAGAGTCGAGAGGCGGAAGCAGCATATTTTCAATTTATCGCTACAAAGTGGCGAAGCAAACTGTGGAGTTGAATCCATGGCTTGTATTTAAAGGCCGCTTCAAACGACTCGTCGCCGCCAAGAAGGAAATCAATCAAGTGATTGGGGCGCAGCCGGGCGGTAGCGCAGGTGCCAAATTCATAAAAGGTTACGCACAACGGCTGACAACCTACGTCGAGCCTGAGAGCGTGGATTACATTTTCACGGACCCACCCTATGGTGCTCACATTGCCTATCTCGACCTGACACGGATGTGGGATGCGTGGCTCGGATTTGAAACCACAGATCAGGACAGAAACGAAGAGACGATCGAAAGTGGTGATGCCCGCCACAGTGAGGAGCACTTCAAAGAAAAACTGACTGAGGGCATTAACGAGATGTTCCGGGTTTTGAAGTATGACCATTGGCTGAGTCTTGTG
>Ga0209168_10003881_pt1 | contig 10059 bp, 9 predicted proteins | sample Coa_R1_FD_187156 | JGI IMG/M metagenome (GOLD analysis project Ga0209168, IMG submission 187156) | Surface soil microbial communities from Centralia Pennsylvania, which are recovering from an underground coalmine fire - Coalmine... | ecosystem: Environmental > Terrestrial > Soil > Unclassified ... | reverse complement strand
CATAACTTTTAATGTCAGCGGCTGGAATTGAGCGCAATCGAAAACCTAGTGCGCGCACTTCGATTCCCGAGGAACTGAAGAGATAGCGGAAGCCGTCCCACGCCAGGGCGGCTGAAGCTAACATCAGAACCAGGGCGAGCCCGAGAGCGATTTGAACGCCAATGACGTGAATTGCCGCTACGACTGCGATCATCGCGACGGCAGCGGCGCCCAGCACCAACGCCAGCATTTTCGAATCGTGGCGCTCAACTGCGAGAACGTTGTTTGCCGCCAGCGGAATGCCACGCCGCGTTCCAAGGGCAACGACTACGACGACAACGGCTGCGCCGATGCCGGTCACCAACACAGGCAAAACATTTACTGGCTTGCCATGAACGTTGTAAGCGATGATCGAATCTTCGGCCCAAAGAAGGGTTCCCATAATCACGTAGAAAAGAACCAAGAGCGCCCAAGCCGCGGGATCAGGTTTCTTCACACGCGATAAGATCAAGGTTGCTGAACCGGCAATAAACATTCCCATCACCAGCGAAAAAGTGAGGGACAGGTCGCGCGACATCCAGCCATTAGGGTGATTCGCGAAATCAAAATGCGTGGCCAGACGCGCAGGTAATTCTTGCCACGACATTGCATACATTGCTGCCATCGTGGGCACAGCGAGCCAGACTAAACCCGTTAGAATTCTGAGATATCGGCGGGCCCCGGATTGTTCAGCCGCGATTGTCATTGCCGGCTCCTGTCGGTTTCATTTAGCGGCTCGCCAAATTCATTCTCTTCTCCGGCAAGTTCCGACCATGGACGCACGTAAGCGATGCCACGTTCATAACGCGTGACCACGACTTCGGTTGTTTTCGGGATGGCCGATCCATCTTCTGCGCGCGCTCCGCAGACTCGACGGGTTCCGGCTTGCGAGTAGATGAGTTCTCCAGTCCCGCCTTCGCGAATGGGCATGGAAAGCCGGCCGAGCACTCCGACCATTTCGTAGTCAGCGGGGTCGAGCGCTTCATCGGGATGAGTGAGAATGCGGCTCAGGAACACATAAATAATGGCCGCACCGCCGGTGCCGCTTAACATAGAAATTCCCAACGCCGCCCAGAACCAGATCGCAGAATGACGGGTCAGCAGAAAACCGGTGCCCCCAAACCACGCCAGGAAAGCGGTAAGCGTGATCAGATTGAAGGGAGAAAGTTGGCTGCCGTGGCCTGCGTGAGCGGACGCTGCGTGCCCGTGGACATGGCCGTGCGCATGAAAATGAACATGAGGGAAGTGGAGATGGAGGCCTCCGCCCAGAAACATCAGCGCGCTCAAGAAGAACCCCACGACGAAACAGACCAGATAAAAATCTGCCCAGGTCATAGCCGTCCTCCTTTTTTGCCGCGTGAGTTTGTGGCTTGCGGCTGCAGCGCTTCGAGCAGGCGGTCCGCCAGCCCCGGGGTATCCAAAATCGCGCCCAGCAAAATAAAGCATTTGCGCGTGTCTTTTTCCCGCGCCAGTTTAATCAGGACGTTGGTCAGCTCGGGATCTCCAGCAAAACGTTCCGACGCATGCAGCAGCCATACATCCAGACTGCCCTCGGTTGTGCGCAAATCGGACGTCAGCTCGGTGTGATAGCCGTCGGGATCGTCAACCAGAAATCCGGGATGCACCTTGAAAAACTTGGCCAATAGCGAACGCGAGGATTGCGTCATGTGCCGCCTCGATCCGCTTTCGATTTGCGAGATATATGACTGGCTGATGCTCTTGCCTTGCTCTTTTCGGACCGCCGCCACAAGCTCTTGTTGGGTCATGGGACGATCCAGACCACGCAGCGAGCCTTCGACCTCGCGAAGGTAGCGGATTTTCTGTGCCAGTTTCATATCTCAATATGCAATACATATATAGCAATATGTAATATGTTGTCAAGAGATGGATGTAGCGTAGATTCAGATACTTGGCAGAGATTTAGGGAAATCGTACGAGCTAGTGAGGCTAGAGACGCTGCTTGCGGCCAGCATTCCAATCGATTTCCTTAGTGAGCCTTCGTGTTCTTCGTGGTTGATGATTTCTATAAGGCATTGCCACGAAGGACACGAAGTAACACGAAGAAAATCAAGATCCTTGACGTAGTTTCTGCAGGTGCGGGACTGGTTGAGGTCGCCTTCCCATTGCACCTTGCCTTTGAGCCGACGAATCGAGCCCTGGTATGGGTTTGAGCGAGGAGACGTAATCCCGCTTCAACCGCCGCTTTCTTAGTTTACGCACCGCTGCGGCGCATCGCCTGAGCGATCAAGCGATCATCGATATCTATAGTGCGTATTTATGTGTAGAACCACAAACTGATTTAGCGCGGACAGTTTTGCAAGGTTGATTTCAATGCCTTACAGGACTAGCATAATCGCGTTGCAACGGCCGCTCACAAAAGCTTTTTTCAACCCGGAATTCAGGAGGTCTCCATGGCGACGATTTCTACCACTCAAATCGATCCTCGCGTGCTCAGCTTCATTGAGAAGCCGCGCAAAATGCTCATTAACAATAAGTGGGTTGACGCAGTTTCCGGCAAGACTTTTCCAACTTACGATCCATCCACCGGCGAAGTTCTGGCGCAGGTTGCTGAAGGCGATCGCGCCGACATTGATCTCGCAGTGAAGGCCGCGCGCAAAGCATTTGACAACGGCCCATGGCGCAAGCTGACGCCCTCCGAACGCGGCCGCCTGATATGGAAGCTGGGCGACCTGATTGATCAGCATGTTGAAGAATTCGCTTTTTTAGAATCGCTGGATAACGGCAAGCCGCTTACCGTCGCGCGCGCCGCCGATGTGCCGTTGGCCGCCGAACTTTTCCGCTACATGGCAGGATGGGCGACCAAGCTCGAGGGCAATACGATTCCGTTGTCGGTCCCGTATACGCCTAACGCAAAATATTTGAGCTATACCTTGCGGGAGCCAGTAGGCGTAGTCGGTCAGATTATTCCGTGGAATTTCCCGCTCTTGATGGCTGCATGGAAGCTCGGTCCGGCACTGGCTGCGGGTTGCACGATTGTATTAAAACCTGCGGAGCAGACCCCGCTTTCGGCGCTGCGATTGGGCGAACTGATCGTCGAAGCCGGATTCCCTGAAGGTGTCGTCAATATTGTCCCCGGCTACGGAGAAACCGCAGGCGCAGCCCTGGCCGCGCACAACGATGTCGACAAAATCGCCTTCACTGGTTCCACTGAAGTCGGCAAACTTATTGTGCATGCGGCTACAGGAAACTTGAAGAGAGTCTCGCTTGAGTTGGGTGGAAAATCCCCCAACGTCATTTTCAAAGACGCCGATATGGACGTCGCCATTCCCGGCGCGGCTAGCGGCATCTTCTTCAATCAGGGCCAGTGCTGCTGTGCCGGTTCGCGTCTCTACGTCGAAAAAGATGTTTTCGACAAAGTGATCGAAGGTATTTCGGCCAACGCGAAGAAGATTCGCGTCGGGTCAGGCCTTGATCCAAAGACGCAGATGGGGCCGCTGGTTTCTGAAGAGCAGCTGAATCGCGTTTGCGGGTATCTTGAATCTGGGTTCTCGCAAGGTGCAAAAGCCACGGCCGGCGGGCAAAAGACGGGTGATAAAGGATACTTCGTCGAGCCTACCGTATTGGTCGACACCACTGAAGATATGAAAGTTGTGCAGGAGGAAATCTTCGGTCCGGTCGTAGTAGCTATGCCGTTCTCAAGCGCAGAAGAAATAATTCCGCGCGCCAACGATAACGTATACGGTCTGGCAGCCGGAGTTTGGACACGCGACATCAGCAAAGCCCATCGCATGGCCGAGGCGTTGCAGGCGGGTACGGTGTGGATCAACTGCTACAACATTTTCGACGCAGCCCTGCCGTTTGGAGGTTACAAGCAGTCCGGCTGGGGACGCGAGATGGGCCACGACGTCCTGAACAATTACACCCAGACGAAGGCGGTGTGCGCGCGGATTTAATTTAAGTGAATGCGATCGGAGAGCACGGGCGGGGGCGCCCGTGCCCCTATTCAGTTATTAGGACGAGATTGGACCTCGTCTTTTTTTATCACTTGCTGAATTTCTGGCGGCAAGCATCTTGATTCCTTCGTGTCCTTCGTGGTAATGCGTTTGAAAAGCATTAACCACTAAGGACACGAAGTTTCACAAAGGAAAACGATTTGAAATTAGTGTCAGGAGACTAAGGCCGTACGAGCGGGATATCTTTCGCGCCGTGTTCTTCTAATACCAGCGGTTCCGTGCGGAGAAAATCGTAGTGCTCAATGTGGAGTGCGACCGCCGGCTTGCCGCCATCAACCTGGTCACAGCGCATGACCCGTGCGCGGCAGCAAACATTCATGTCGTCGGCGAGAGTGATCTCTGACGGCATGACCAGCGTCATCTCGACCATCTGACCTTCACTGAGAGATAGATCAGTCCAGAGCATCGCGCCCCGGGAACTCAGGTCCTGGGTGAAGCCTGAACCGGTGCGGGTTTCGCCGTGCACTCGCAGCGTAACCGGCAGCTGATAAGGGAATCGCTGTCCGAGTCGGCGTTCCACCCGGTTTTGTTCAGCGCTCATCATCCGCAACACTGTAGCGCAACCCGGCCCTTCGGGGAAGCAAAAAGAGAAGTCCACGACCGGATTTGGCTGATTTGCATCCGAGTGTTATCAGATCGCATCTTGGATTGTGAGCACGTGCCAGACCATAACTCCTCAAAATCTGATATAGCCGCTGACCAGGTCAGGCCCAGCCGTCTGCCCGTGACCTTGCGTGCGCTAAAGCACAGAAATTTCCAGCTTTTTTTCGGTGGCCAGCTCATATCTCTGATCGGTACCTGGATGCAAAATGTTGCACAGGCATGGCTGGTCTACCGGCTCACCGGTTCTTCGTTGTTGCTTGGTTCAGTCGCTTTCGCCGGACAGATACCAGTTTTCCTCACATCTCCGCTGGGTGGAATCGTCGCCGATCGCTACAACCGCCAGCGCGTTGTCATCGGAACGCAAACCGTCTCGATGGTCCTGGCGTTTGTTTTTGCAGCCCTCACATTGACGCACCGCATTACTGTGACCGAGATCTTTGTTCTCGCCATCTTCCGCGGTGTGGTGAACGCTTTCGACATTCCCGGCCGGCAAGCTTTCATCGTCGAGATGGTCGGCAAAGAAGACCTGATGAACGCGATCGCGCTGAATTCCTCGATGTTCAACGGGGCGCGCATTATCGGACCGGCGATAGCGGGAATCGTAGTTGCAAGAATTGGCGAAGGCTGGTGCTTCTTTAGCGACGCAGTAAGTTATATAGCCGTGATCGTCGGCCTTTTTATGATGCGCGTTGCGCCGCGTAAGCAGCGTCCAATGGGGTCGCCGCTCGAACACATCATCGAGGGCTTCCGGTTTGTGCGCAACACCGCGCCTATTCGCATGCTGTTGCTCTTATTGGGACTCGTGAGCCTGGTGGCAATGCCTTACACGGTGTTGATGCCGGTGTTTGCGGACCGCATCCTGCACGGCGGCGCACGCGGCCTCGGCATCCTGATGGGCGCGACCGGAGTCGGCGCGTTGCTGGGTGCTCTCACTTTGGCCACCAAGACCGGGGTCCACGGCCTGGGTCGCTGGGTGACCTTCTCCTGCGCCGGCTTCTCCATATCACTTGTGGCGTTTGCGCTTTCGAGCAACTTCTTGCTTTCGACGCTGCTGCTGGTGCCTGTGGGCTTCTGCATGATGTTGCAGATGTCGTCGTCAAATACCCTCATTCAAGCCATGGTGCCCGACGAACTACGCGGACGCGTGATGTCGGTCTATTCCATGATGTTTATGGGGATGGGGCCATTCGGTGCGCTGATTGCCGGTGCGATTGCCGATCGAATGGGTGCGCCTCTTGCCGTGATTATGGGTGCGGTTGCAGGCCTTGGCGGCGCAGTGATATTCGGAATGCGGTTACCGCACATTCGCGGCGAGGCGAGGCGGCTAATCATTGCTCAACAAATGGTTGGAGGCGAACCGGTGCAGGAAATGAGTGCCTCCGCGGTCGAGGACTGAACGAGTGCACGTTCAGAACTGGCTGCACCTAAGTCAAAACCCTTCCGCTCCGCTCAGGGCAGGCTCTCTCGCAAAGAACGCGGGAAGGATGGTCATCCGCTCGTTCTGAAGAGACACAGATTAGTACGCTAGGTGCCAGTGATGCAGGGGCGAGATCAGTAATTGCAAATATTGAATGAGGGACTGCTCCCCGCCACCTGCCGATATGGGGGCATAAGCGAAGGTCAGCGCCAGCATCAGCAAGGCGCAAATCGCCAGCCAGCGGCGGCCGGTGTTGATCTCCGGCCAGACCGGGACCGAAGGATGGCGCATGCCGCTTAACTTCAGCAGAATTGCCCAGACCAGCCATCCCGTCCAAAAAAACAACGCCAGTGGGATCAGTGCGACAATGGTCAGTCGCGAAACTTTTTTGTGGGCGCCCGGCGAAACTGAGAAAACAATGTGTCCGCCGTCGAGTTGCCCGCCTGGAAGCAGATTCAATGATGTGGCAAACATTCCCACCCACGCCGCAATTGCCACGGGATGCAAATACAGCCGGCTGAGCGGCACACCGGCCAGGGATTTCGCATAGCCCAGTCCCACCAGACCCCTGCGGACCAGATGAAAAATGAGCGGATATCCCAGCTGAATGTCTGGTTGAAGCGCGCCCAGGGGTGCGACTCGCGAACGTCCCAGTGAGAAAATCAGAACCAGCAGGGCGACTACAAATCCGGCAATAGGCCCGGCGATTCCGATATCAAAAAGTACAGCCCGCGATCGTAACGGCGATTTGATTCGGATGAACGCACCCAGCGTTCCGATCAAAGTGGGGAATGGAATGAAGAACGGCAAGGTCGCCGAAACTCCATACCGTACGCAAAAAAGATAATGTCCCATCTCGTGCGCCAGCAGGATCAGCATCAGCGTTAACGAGAAGGGAAGGCCGAGCAGCAAATGATTTCCTTGCAAGGCCCACCTGAGTGAAGGGAAAATATCGTTGCCCAGCGTGAATGGCGGCAGGCCCACCAGAAAATTCCACTCCAGTCGTGCTCCCACTACCAGGGTGGTAAAAAATGTCAGCGCCAGCAGCAGAAGGTGCAGCCAATATCTGTGCTTCGGCGCCGATACCAGAGACACGTCTGTGCCATCCGGCGCGTAAATTTCGCTGGGCACGTAAACTTCAGGGGAATTCTGAGTTGACATCTTTCGCTCGAAGGAGAGAGCACTGTGAGTGCCCCGGACAGGCTGCGTCCTCCGGAAAAGCTTCTCCCGGACTCTGAGCTTATTCTATCGTCTGCAGTTCTTTGCCGGGCTTGAATCGTACAGCTTTGCCCGGCGGAATTGAGACCTCTGCGCCGGTGCGAGGATTGCGCCCGATGCCAGTCTTGCGCGGCCGGACGTTGAACACGCCAAAGCCACGTAGCTCAATGCGATCACCTTGGGACAGTGAGCGTTTCATGCTCTCAAACACGGTTTCAACCGCCATTTCAGCTTTGGTTTTGGTGATGCCGGTACGGTTCACCACTTCATTAATAATGTCGAGCTTGATCACAGGAGCCTCATCGCGATGGGAGTGTTGGGGTGCCTCAAGTGCCTGATGCTAAGAGAGATATGCAAGATTGTCAATTGACAGGCTTGTTTCGTAAGATGACGGTTCAGCTTTTAGCTCTTTGCCTTTAGCTCTTAGCCAAACCGAAGCCATCGGTCGACCTAGGTTTCGTTTAGCTAAAAGCTAAGAGCTAAAAGCTATTTTAAGGAGCTTCATGTTAAAGAGCGATCGCTGGATTCGCAAAATGGCCCTCGAGCACGGGATGATCAATCCCTTTTCGGAGAAGCAGGTGCGCGAAGGTGTGGTTTCTTACGGGCTTTCTTCCTACGGTTACGATTTGCGCGTGGCCGACGAATTCAAAATTTTTACTAATGTGAATTGCTCGACGGTCGATCCCAAACAGTTTGACGAGAAGTCGTTTGTCACGGTTCGTTGCGATGCCGCACTCATCCCGCCGAATTCTTTTGCGCTCGCCCGCTCGGTGGAATATTTCAAAATTCCCCGCGACATCTTGACCATCTGCGTGGGTAAATCAACTTACGCCCGCTGCGGCATCATCGTGAACGTAACGCCGTTTGAGCCGGAGTGGGAAGGCTTTGTCACCCTCGAAATTTCAAACACCACGCCTCTGCCTGCGCGCGTTTATGCGAACGAAGGCTTGTGCCAGATTATTTTCTTTCAATCGGATGAAGTCTGCGAAACCAGCTATGCAGATAGGAAAGGGAAATATCAATCGCAGAAGGGAATTGTGCTGCCGAAACTGTAGGAAAAGCGTCGTCGGTCGTGCGCCGTTGGTCGCACGGCAAAACAAAAAGCGTAACTCCCGCGCAGATGGGAGGAGACTGAAGATTGCAGACTTGAAACTTCGAACTTGAAACGTGAAACCTACTTTCTTCCTTCGCCTTCCTTGTAGATGTACTTGATCGAAGGCTTGTAGATCATCAGATTCGGGCCGCTGGTGCGGTTTACCTTGATGCACGCCTTGTCGTACCACTCGATGCAGCCATGAACTTCTTCGCCGTCGGTGAGCACGATTACCATCGACGTCTTTGATTGCATCTGTTTCTGATAATAGAAATTTTCCGCGTTGGTCTGATCGGGTGGCGGAGCCTTACGTGCGCCGTTCGAACGGTCTTGCGATCGTTCCGAGCGCTCTGGGCGGTCGCGGCGTTCGCCGCCGTTTTGCACCGGATGATTTGGGCCAGAGTGATTGGAGTGGTTGGTGTGGTTCAGCAAAGGCCGAATCAGCTTGCGGCTGGCGAATGCGTCATTGTCAACCACGCGTTCACCGGCCAGGGCTGGAGTTGTTTCTTTCATGACATCACCTGCCGACACCTCAAATTGCGGCCCCACAACGAAACCCGGCGCGCTTTATGGGAACAGAGAGGCGTGAGTTGCTACTTACCCTAGCACAGCAGGTCGAGAGTGACAATCCCGAGTTCCTTGTAGAAAGTGACGAGAGAAACGGGGGGTATTGAACCATCGGGTCATTGCGTTATTGAGTCATTGAATCATTGTGTGGCCAGCTTTCCCAGCGGCGTTTTTTCAATGATTCAATGTCTTAAGGATTCAATCGCTCAATAATCTAGGTTTGCAGCACTCCAACCTTAAACTCTGGCACGTCTGGATTGAGGGCAGCAGCTTCGAGGGCGGTGGTTATTGCTTCGCGGGTGTCGACAGGGTCAATAATCTTGTCGATCCAGAGGCGGGCGGCGCCATAGCGGGGATCAGTCTGCTCGTCATAACTGCTTTTAACTGATTCATACAATTGTTTTTTGTCCTCGTCGCTCAGCTGTTTTCCGCCACGCTCCAACTGGCGAATCTTAATTTCCACTAGCGTACCCGCCGCGGAATCGCCGCTCATGACCGCGTAACGTGCGGTCGGCCAGGCAAACATAAATCGCGGATCGTAAGCCTTCCCACACATCGCGTAATGTCCCGCGCCAAAAGATCCTCCCAGGATGACGGCGATTTTGGGAACCACGGAATTCGAAACCGCGTTTACCATCTTTGCGCCAGCTTTGATAATCCCGCTCCACTCCGCATCCCGCCCAACCATGAATCCGTTCACATCGTGCAAAAAAACCAGGGGAATTAGATTCTGATTGCAATCCATAATGAAGCGCGCCGCCTTTTCCGCTGATTCGGTGTAGATCACGCCCCCGAACTCCATGCGCTTCTTACCTTCGTGATCGGTGGCTTGCGCGTGCATCTTCTGATTGGCAACAATGCCGACCGCGAACCCGCCGATGCGCGCGTACCCGCACACTAGCGTTTTCCCGTACTCGGCCTTGTATTCGTCGAACTTGCTGGCGTCGGTAATGCGCGCGATCACTTCGCGGACGTCATAGGGCCGTGCCGGAGATGAGTCGTAGATTCCGTAAATTTCTTCTGCCGCCAGCGCAGGAGAGACAGGTTTTTTGCGGTCCCAGGGCGATTGTCTGCGATATCCCCACTTTTCGATAATCGACCGGATTCGCAGAAGACAGGCTTCGTCGTTCGGCTCGTGGAAATCAACCGTTCCGCTGATTGCGGAATGC
>Ga0209168_10003880_pt1 | contig 10059 bp, 7 predicted proteins | sample Coa_R1_FD_187156 | JGI IMG/M metagenome (GOLD analysis project Ga0209168, IMG submission 187156) | Surface soil microbial communities from Centralia Pennsylvania, which are recovering from an underground coalmine fire - Coalmine... | ecosystem: Environmental > Terrestrial > Soil > Unclassified ... | reverse complement strand
GGCGCCCATATTTATAGAGCGCATACGGCTCGGTCCAGTAAGCATCAAGATCGCCAAGCGGGTCGGCGCTGATTTTGCGCTCACGATATTCTCGCTGCCTCTTGCGTCCGATCATATCGAAGCGGCTTATGACCAGCTGCTTACGAAATTGATCCGAGATGAGAAATGCGATGCTGTGTCGCTTAGTTTCATGCCGGGTAACGATCCCACGATAGTCGGTTTGCGTCACACCTGCGAGTCGCTTAGTGGAATTGTGACAGTTGTGCGCGATACCCCGGGCGGCCCGCATACCGTTTTTCGCCTTCCGGATACCTTTGAAAAATATCTCTCCACGTTGACAAAGCGGCAGCGTCAGAACTATCGGCGCGACATCAATCTGCTCCACAAGAACTTCGATGTGAGGGCGGATTCGTTGAAGGATTCGTCGCAGGTGTTGGCTGCGTTCGCGTCTATGAAGCTTCTGCACGACCAACAATGGAGTGCGGAAGGCAAACTAGGTCATTTTGGTGACTGGACTAGTGCCGAGGAATTCAATGCGGAATTGGTCCGAGAGCTCTCTTCGTTAGGGCGGGTGCGAATAGTCCGCCTTTTCGCAAATGAAAAGCTTGTCTCGTCACAATACGCATTCATATTTGACGATTGCTGCTATTGGCGACTGCCGGCCCGTGCCGTTGATCAGGACTTGGTGCGTTACGGGTTGGGGCGCCTTGGCTTAATGCAACTCATTCAAGAAATGATTCATGAAGGAATGCGTCGGATCGAGGCTGGGGTGGGCCATTATGACTATAAGGTTCAGCTCGGGGGTGAGGAGCTTCAGGTGCGTTCGTTTCTCGTTGCCGCAGAACGTCCTGCAACGAAGTTGCGGGTTTGGATATTCCTAAACTTTTCACTATTCCTGCACCTTGTGTATTACCGCCTTTGGTTTATTCGTCTCGCCCCACGCCTACCTCTGCCGAGAGCCTCCCTTTGGCGAATATGGGTCCGGTCTCGCTTATGACTGTCGCGATGTACTGCGGTCAGATCGGACGTAGTCCGTTGCAACTCGTCGCGGATGGGTTTGCGAACGGCGCTGTGCCCCGGTTAGCCGAATGGGCAGGACGCCGACTTGTGTTCACTCAAAATGGGAGAACGGCGATCGCGCTGGCTGCCCGGCTTTGGGAGGTTGGCAAGAACGATGAAATCCTCGTGCCTGCGTTCAATTGTGGTTCCGAAGTCGATCCGTTGCTTGCGACGGGAGCAACGGTGACGATGTATCGCGTCAGCGGGTCTGCACAAATTGATGTGGGAGATTTAATCTCGCGCATAACGCCGCGCACGCGCATAATATGCGTTACCCATTATTTTGGCTGGCCAATGGGGCTTGATGAGGTTGCGGCGGTCTGTGCGGAGCGTCAAATCAAATTAATCGAAGACTGCGCGCTCTCACTCTTTAGCGTGGGAGTTGGTTGTGCCGGCGATGCAGCAATCTTCAGCCTGGCTAAGACTCTTCCAGCTTGTGGTGGAGGCATTCTGTCCCTGCGAAACGAGGGAGATGATTTGAGCGACCTGCTGCAAGGGCCGGACTTTAGATATGATACAAGGGCTATGTTATCGTTGGTGAAAAAGTGGGTGAAAGGTGTGATTGGGCCTAGGCTGTCGATCCGTCGCGAAGTGCAAATGGAGCGGGGATGCGGGTGCGGTCCGGATTTGCCCGACATGCCGGATAAGTATTATTGGAAGCCGGGGGCAACGCTTCATGGTCCCTCCAGCATTGCCATCGGTACCCTTGTCCGCAGCGATGTACATGATGTCGTTCGGCGAAGGAGAGAAAACTTTGTCCGGTTGCGCCAATCGCTTGCCGGTGTTCGCGGAATAAACATGTTGTGGGAAGAACCTTCCCTAGCTGAAGGAATTTGCCCGCTTGGGCTCCCGATATTGGTCGAGGACAGAGCCCGGTGGTGCGCGGAGTTGAATGCTTCGGGCGTCGTCGTCTCTCGCTGGTGGGAGGGATACAACCGCGGTTTGGATTGGAGTGAATTCCCAGAAGCACGTGCGCTGAAGAATCGGTTGGTTTTGCTCCCCGTTCATCAAGGCCTCGGGTCAAGCCAGATGGACTATATCGGCGATGTTGCTCGTTCATTGGCTGACCGCCTGCGAGGCGTTTGACGGTTTCGGATAATAGGATTGCACGATGGAAGGAATTGACTCGGATTATGGGCATTGGGAATGCAAATTCGGGAAAGCCGCGTCAGCTCATAGACCCGCAGTTCTTCCTTTTGCGCTGTTGGAGCGCTGGGAATGACCGCGCAATTGGAAGTGTTTACGCCATTGCCTCTGACTAAGCGCGGCCCAAGTTATACCTGCGCTGTGCTCGCCAGTGGAATGGCCGGTGAAGACCTGAAGGTGACGGTCACGACTCCGTTTACCAGGCATTCGATTTTTCCTGCTCATGCGAACGAAGTACTGCCCCGGTTCGCTCGACATCTGCCGGTTCGCTTGACGCAAAGCTGGGCTTATCGTGAAATCGAGGGCGCCTTTCTAGATCGCATTTCCAAATCCAATTCGGCCACGCGCGCCGTCCATGTTTGGCCCGATCCGTCACTTGCAATGATGCAAGAGCTTAAACGTCGCGGCGTGACCATATTTCGTGAGATGATTAACAGCCACAGAGGAACAGCTAAGAGGATTCTTGACGAAGCTTACGATCGCCTTGGTGTGGTACCGCAGCACGGGATTTCGGCCGAGTCCGTTCAGACAGAAAATGAAGTTCTCCAAACGGTAGATCACATCTTCTGCCCGAGTCCGGTGGTCATGAACTCGGTGCTCGAGCACGGCATCCTGCCCTCCAAGTTGATTGAGACTAGCTACGGTTGGGACCCATTGCGATTTGCGGGAGCAACCAAGCAGCTTTCGTCGTACGACGGGCTTACAGCATTGTTCGTAGGGACGGCAAACGTGCGGAAAGGTGCCCATTTGCTTTTGAATTATTGGGCGCTCAGCGGTGTGAGGGGGCGACTGGTATTGGCCGGGGGCGTGGAGCCGGTCATCCGCGAAAAATGCGCACACCTTCTTGAACGAGAGGATGTCATTGTTCTTGATTATTTCAAAAACGTGGGCGCGCTTTATCGCTCCGCCGATGTTTTCCTGTTTCCCTCGCTAGAAGAAGGCAGTCCTTTGGTGCTGTACGAAGCCTGCGGATGTGGTCTGCCTGTTATCACGACGCCGCTCGCAGCAGGCAATTTTGTTCGGTCCAACCGTGAGGGGCTACTGATTGAACCTTATGATGAGGACGGCTGGATTGCGGCTATTCATCGGGTCGCCGAGGACGCTGAGCTTCGCCGGAAGATGTCCATTGCAGCTGCGGACCAAGCCAAATCGTTTGTGTGGAGCATCGTCGCGGCTGATCGCAAACACAAGGTCTTAGACCGGCTATCGCTATGTTCCACCGTGCGCCCGAATGTGAAAGGAGCGCCACATACTCAATGCGTCGGCCAATAAATCGAGGCCAGTTCCGAAAGCGCGGACGTTTCCAAAATGATCTTTGTAAAATTGGTACGTATCCGATAATGCCCCTGATCAGGTAGTCTTGGCTGATAGATGACTGCGGTCAGGCGTCGCGTGAGCGACGCGCTGAGGCTGCCAATTCCAAGCCAGGAACTCATGAATGGCAGGGTGGTCCAGGCAGGCGGCACGCCGGCCGCTCTCGTCGGAGCCAGCGAAGGTCCAGTTTCTTCTTCCTAGGCGACGGCCCGTAGCTCGCGCTCGGCTGCGTTGTTCGACATGCACAGGCGCCGTCGTCGAGAACTGGGTGAATGCATTCCAGCGGCTGAGGCAGTAATTGATGACCTCGGTTATGTCGCCGTTCCTGGAGGGCTTGGCGCGCTGTTACGCACCACGCCTACAGGTCGTCGGCTGCTCACATAGCTATAAATCTACTGAGGTGGCACAAGTCAAAATTCAGTGGAGGTGCCGAGCACTCGATCAGCTTTGAAAAAGGCTGCTTTGATCTCCTCTTTGAATCGGGCTGTTTCATTTCGGATGTGAGCTCGGTAATGCTCAAAATGTGCTTGATGAATTTCAAAATTCCCAAAAATTTCCCTGACTAGGAGATGTAAGTTTTGCTCGAAGTGTACGACCTTTTCGTCGAGTTTATATGCCTCTGGAATGGGGACGTCCTCTACAAATCGGGCGCTGCCTTGACGTCCGGTTATCACGCATGTTCCGCACAAAGCGGCTTCGCGAGGCATTCTATCCTTGCCGGGATGGCCACCGAAATCGATGTAAAGCTTAACGGAGCTCAATAGCTCGCGAACTTGTGCTCGCGACATTCCCTGAATTGGTATCCATGTCAAACTAGGATAACGCTTCATCAGGCGTTTTACCGTCGGCAGCCCCTTGCGTGAATAGGCGATCGCATCGCGTCGCGCCGTGCCTAATGGACTAGCTGAAAAACTAACATTCACGTAATCACTCAATGGCAGGCAGGGCAATTCATTTCGTTTAAGGAATTCTGCTGCGTACTTAGATTGTACGAAATGCTTGGATCCGCGAAGCTCGTTGATTTCTCTGCGAAGCAGCCAGCGACGATGGCGGCTAACAAACTGAATCACCTTGCGCTCAATCGAGTTTCGCCCGGGCCACAAACCGCTCAGGCTAAAAAACGCGTCAACCGACAGCCACCAGACCGCTGTTGAAGCGTATTGGAACTTCCGAGCTAGGTAGGCGGCGGTTTCTGGGACTATGATAATGTTACCGGGCTCGTCCAATGGCTGAGAGGCTTGTATGTCATAAGCGCGGAACGCCTCGGGCACATTGAATGTTCTTCCGAACGGAATGTAGCTTACGGCCGCCGTTGCCCCCATTTCTCCGAGCAGATGAACCAATTGATGCGCCGCCTCTGGTCCGCCAGTGACTGTCGCGCCGTGGCAACACACGAATACGTGTTTGTATCTCGGTATCATTGCGGCTTGGTTGTCCACGAACATATCAGCTGATTGTTTGCGCACCGCATTTCTCGGTCCAGTTCGGACCGCCATTGTCCGATGCGAGTTTTAGCGCGCGTGCGCAGGCTTGGTCCATGTTGTAATATTGATAATCGGCTAATCGTCCCGCAAATATCACCATTGGAAATTCCGAGCGAGCGGCCTCGAGGTATCTTGCGTAAAGGATTTGATTCTCCTCTCGTGGAATCGGATAATACGCGATTGTGCGTCCCGGCTCATGCGGTGTTGGATACTCGGTCAATATGGTCGTGATAGGACTTAGCTGGCCGGTCAGGATCTTTTGTTCGGTAATGCGAGTAAAGTCGTTTGAATTCGGGTAGTTGACGGTTCCAACGGGTTGAAAACTATCTTTGTTCACAGTGCGCTCATCAAAACGAAGACTACGATATGGCAGCGGCCCGAAACGGAAGCCCATAAATTCGTCGATGGCGCCTGTGTAAAGCGTTCGTGTGCCAGATAATTCTGCGCCAAAATCAGTCCAATCACAGTTGAGCAAAAGCTTGATGTTCGGGTGCTGCAACATTCGAGAAAACAGCGCGGTATAGCCTCGTAGGGGCATTGCCTGATACCTGTCTTGGAAATATCTGTCGTCACGACTGACGGCGATCGGAACTCGGGCCGTCACACTGGGGCTCAACTCTTCAGGAAGAAAACCCCATTGTTTGATCGTGTATTGCTCAAAAACGTGCTTATAAACGTATTCCGCGAGCTCCTTGATTTCTCGATGTTTGGATTCTCGAAGAGTCAAGATGGGGATTTTTTTTCCGAAACCATATTCGACAACTAGATGTCGCTCGATTCGTCTCGCCAATGCTCCCGGAAACAAAGCGGTCAGACTATTCAAATTGAAAGGAACCGGGACAAGATGCCCCTGAATGAGTCCGAGCACATGATGTTCGTATGGACGCCACTCGGTGAAGTTTGACAAATAATTCCAAACGACATCGCTGTTGGTATGAAAAATATGCGGACCATAACGATGTATCAAGATGTTATGCTCGTTATGTTGGTCAAAGGCGTTGCCACCGATGTGGGTCCGCCGTTCAACTACGAGAACGCGCTTTCCCGCGGCAGCCATACGCTCAGCAAACGTGGCGCCCGTGAAGCCTGCGCCGACTATTATCCAGTCGAAGTTCATAGGGGTTTCAAGAATAGACTGATTACACGCATCCTGCCTCGCAGTATCATAAACATGGTAAAGGTGACAAAGCTCTGAACTAGTAGAACAGTTAAACCGGCGCCGAAGATGCCAAAAAACTTACTCAAGACAAAAAGGCCGCTGATACCAATAGCTGCGGCGAAGCTAAGAACAAAGGTCACGTGGCGATCCATATTTAGAGGCAGCATAGTTTGAACTCCCAAGATATTGGACAGAGCTACCAGAAGCGGACACAATGCCATAAGCCGGAGAACAACTACGGACTGAACAAATTCTCCTCCCCCGACAAGCGAAACAATGTGGGGCGCGAAACAAAATAGAACGATCGAACACAGCGCCGACAGCGCGATGATCACTTGAAAAAAAGTGCGCTTAGTATGCGATTCCTCTGGAGTTTCTTCTCGTCCTGAAATGCGGCAGACAAATGGGTAGACTGCTGTAATGGCGGGTCCGATTACGCTTGATGCTGCCTGGGTCAGCCGTTCTGCAAGCGCGAAGGAACCGGCAGCGGCGGGCCCCAGAACCAAAGTTACAATTATGACGTTGGTGGCCGTATACAAGTTGATGGCCAAAGACGAAAAGAATAACTGCGTGGCTCCGCGAATTGTGGATAAAACGCCTTTGGCCCTTGGGACTTCCAAGCGGACTCCATGTTGATTAAGTAAGCTGAAGGATAGGATTGCGCTCGAGATTGCGCCTATGCAGTTGACCCCAACGTATAGATTTATATCACTGGGCGCGCGCACGGCGGCAATGATAATTCCGGCCGGCAGCGTTCGAGTAAAAAGTTGAACGACAACAAGATCCCGTATTTTCTCCATCCCGATAAAGAACCATGATGGAATGATCGCGTATGCAAATACTTGAGTCAAAATTGCAAAGGAGATAAGTTTGTGATCGGCGCTGTACGGGAGCAACGGCACGAACAGCCCGAAGAAAGCCGCCGCGACTATTCCGAGACCAAGCTGAGCGCCAATTATTTTCGACACTTCCTCGGAGAGCGCGCCAGGATCATCACGCAATTTGGAAACGGATCGTGGCGCGGTGAATGAAAAGCCAAAACTCGTCACCACTCCGACGTATCCCGCGTAGGCGCCGATTGCGGCCAGTAGCCCGTAAAGGGACGGTCCCAGCGCGCGCGTAACTACTGGCACCGTCAACAACGGAATGCCAAAATTTAGCAGTTGCGCTACGCCGAGCCATGCGGCACCCTTAACCAAATCCCGAAATAACAACGCTTCGCTCCTGCGTTACGATTCCGACTGGCAGCGCGCATGGGGGGAGCCGCGGCTTGGCTAATCAATCGAACGCTTAAATCTAATGTGATAGGGCGTTTTCGTATCTGAAGCAGCCGGTCCAGTAAAGTAAACAATTGAATTTTAACATAATTAATTCAGAAAGCTCAAATCAATATCAAGCTTAAGGATGAATTCCGATTAGCGAAAATGTAACCGCTCCAGATAGGCAATTCTCGGCATGCTCAGGAATGGCGATGGGCGTTGTGGCTCCGGTTCCCATCGTAGTCCACAACTGCCGGTTCCGTGCCGTGAAGTACCGATAAGCTCGTTCCGGTCGCTTTGTGTGCAAGCTTTATCAACTTGTAACGTTGAATAGCTTCTTCCAAATATGTAGCCTATTTCCAGCCAGATGAGCTCCGAAGGCTTTGATAAGATTCAAGGTCGAAATGGTCTGGTGGGCCATCAGCCACTGCCCTTTCAATGATTAACGATTCAATGGATCTGCTTTATCTCTTTGATTACATGGACGTGATTGGCTAAGCGTCCGGCGTGTTGAGTCGCGAACCCATTCTCAATTTTCATGCTTGGGTCCTCGTCATGCAAACATAGGAGAGGTTTAGCAAGGCCGTCCGATTGATACTGATCCCAAGAATTAAAGCTCGCGCGTAGGGATCCCGACACGAAGTCGCGCCAGCAATGCTGGCTACACAAGGAGCTACTCTCAATCAACCGCTCAGGCTATCTTTCGGAATTCGATTGGGCCAGTTTGCGTCTCCGCTATACAAGTGTGGCGATGAAATGCGCGTTTCCCTAGATAGACGACGACCGACCGCGGCGGACGAGCCCGGCTATCCTGTTGTGACATGGGTAGGGTTAGCGGGGATATTTTCCCCACCGATACTGATTGATCTTGGGCTGCTTTGGACGCCCAGCCGAGCCGTGGTAATCTTTCTGTTAGGGCCTGCACTTTCCATAGTTATTCGGCGGCAGCTTTCGTTATGTGACTTCCTCGCATTAGCCACAGCGGTGTGGTGTGTTGGAGCGATAATGCTGAATGACGGCTTTCGGCCATATGCGCTCGTCGAAATCCTAGAATTCTTAGGCGGTTATATGTTTGGGCGCGCCTTCTTCTTTGGACCACGGTCACTTCAGGTATTCGTCCGTGTGTTCAAGGTGGTGGTGAGTTCAGTGATTTTTTTAGCCGTTCTTGATTTGCTATCCGGGCGACGCTTCACCGCAGAAATGTTTTCGACAATATTTCCAATGAATGTCGATCTGACGGAAGTTCAATTTAGATACAATTTAGTTCGCGCTACTTCGACCTTTCCGACGGCAGAATTGTACGGTACGTTCTGTGCGGTTGCGGCCGGAATATTTCTGTTTTCGGAGCGGACGACCGTACGAAAGATAATATTCAGTGGGATTGCCGTTTTTGGATGCGTGCTGTCGATATCCTCCGGACCTGTATTAGCGCTTGCCATTGTCCTGGCTGCGTTTGGGTATGATCGTCTTTTGAAGCAATATCCTGGACGTTGGAGGTCCTTCATAAAGCTTGTTCTTGCGTTTGTAATTCTCTTTTTCGTCGCCGATGTTGTTTTCCGCGGAAACGAGTTGATGCATCCATTGTTGATACTAGTTCGAAACCTGACGTTCGACCCTCAGACGGGCTACTACCGAGTTGATCAGTGGGAACACGCCATGCCGATTATCATGGCAAGTCCATGGGTTGGCAATGGATTCAATTTTTCCGTTGTGGCCGGGGACAATATGCTTTTGTCCGTCGACAATTTCTTTTTGGTGATGGCGTGGCGTTTTGGATTTCCGGCGGTTATTCTTTTTGTGCTCACAATGGCGTCGGCTTCTCAGTCTGGACGCGGTCCCGGTGCGTGGGGCGCAAATTCGTATATGCACGATATGCGCGTAGGCTTTAGCTTGGCCGTGTGGACGTTTGCCATGGTAGGTATTACTGTCCATTTGTGGGATGCGACGTGGATATTTTGGAGCCTTTGCATAGGAGTGCGTGCGTCACTCAAGCAGTATTTCTCTGAGATGAAAGTACACGCTTTGAACCGCTCTCGCTTAGCTCGTCTGCCCTCTTGAGGGTACCTACCGTTCTCTTGAGTGTGGCTAGTGGCATAGTCGCCCGTGAAGAAACTGTAAGGCCTTGATTGGGGATTCAGTTTTTCTGGGGAAGGGGTTTTTAGATTGCAAGCTTTTGGGGTCTGGAGCCCCGGAAGCTTGCAATTTCATTTTCAAGATTCCCTCGAATCGACGGGCGTGATTCTGTTGCGCATCGGAGGGGACGATGCGGCCGAAGAAGCAAAGACGACGGGATCGAACGATCTGTTCCGGGCGCGGCTGGACCAAATCATCAACATGAAGCACGAGCTGGTTCTGCTGGCCGGCAAGATTGATTGGGACTGGATCGACGGCGAGATCGCGCCGCTCTACAGCGAGAACGGCCGGCCGGGGATCGAGACCCGCTTCATAATCGGGCTGTTGCTGCTCAAGCAGATTTACGGGCTGTCCGATGAAGGAGTGTGCGAGCGTTGGGTTCACGGTAAGCGTCCGGCGTGGACCGCAGTTGTAGTCAATTGAGGCCGCAGCACTTCTTGTATTTCTTGCCGGAGCCACAAGAGCATGGATCGTTTCGGCCGACCTTTTTCCGCGGGACCGTGAC
>Ga0209168_10003878_pt1 | contig 10068 bp, 9 predicted proteins | sample Coa_R1_FD_187156 | JGI IMG/M metagenome (GOLD analysis project Ga0209168, IMG submission 187156) | Surface soil microbial communities from Centralia Pennsylvania, which are recovering from an underground coalmine fire - Coalmine... | ecosystem: Environmental > Terrestrial > Soil > Unclassified ... | reverse complement strand
GACGCGCCAACCCTGTACTGGCTCACGTTCGACGCGCGATCCGTGAGCGAGCAATCGGTGCAGCCGATGCGGCAGCCATGACAGGAGGGCCGGTCGTATGAAGTGCCGACTCGCCAATGTGGACCTTGCGTACGATGTATCGGGTGCATCGCAGAACCCGACGCTCTTGCTCGTGCACGGATTTCCGCACGACCGCACGCTGTGGGCGCCGCAAATGCACGCGCTGTCGGCGGTGTATCAATGCGTGGCGGTCGACCTTCGCGGCTTCGGCGAGAGCAGCAGCGCCCCGCCCTACTCCATGGACCAATACGCGGACGACCTGGCCGCGCTGCTCGACGCCATCGGTGTGCGCCGTGCGGTGATCGCCGGCATTTCAATGGGTGGGTACGTCGCCCTCGCGATGTGGCGGCGCCACGCGGCGCGCGTGAATGGATTCGTGTTCGTCGACACACGCGCTGGATCCGACAGCGAGGCAGTCCGTGCACGGCGGCGGGAGTGGATCACGCGTGTGCAAGCGGAAGGCGTGCCGGCCGTGTCCGAGTCACTGATGGCGGACCAGTTGGGCGCGACGACGCTCACGCGTCATCCGGAGCTCGAGTCGACCGTGCTCGCCATGGCGCGTCGAGCGAGCGAGGATGGTGTGATCGGCGCGCTCACCGCGGCGATGGCGCGACCCGACTCCACCGATACGCTGGGCACGATCACGGTGCCGGCGATGTTCGTGGTTGGCGACGAGGACACGATCGCGCCGCGCGCCGAGTCCGAGCACATGCGCTCACGCGTTCCGGGCAGCCGCATGGAAGTGATTCGTGGAGCGGGACACTTGAGCAGTCTCGAGCGGCCGGCAGCCTTCAACGCGCTCGTGAGTGAGTGGGCGGCGGCTGCGTGTGATTCGGCACACGCCTCTTGATGGCGATCCTCGCGACGGCATCGGACTCGCGCATGCCCATCCTCGGCTGGGACATGACGCGCCTCGCGTGGATCGCCGTGTTCGCCGTGGTGCTGCTGGTGCTCGCGCTCGTGTCGATCTGGCACGCGAGCGGACATTCGCGCCGGGCGAAAATCGTGTGGACGGTCGCCGCGGTGATCCTGCCGATCGTGGGGCCGATCGCGTGGGCGGTGGCGGGCCGCGAGTCGCGCCGCACGCGGGCCAATCGTTAGGCAGAACGCGCGAGGGACGTCACGCCTAACGTGACGTCCCTCGCCTGCGGCGCCCGGCGGGCGTCAGCGGGTCGGGCGTGTGGGCGGAGCGTCGCTCTTGAACACGTCCCGGTTGATCTGGACGAACTGCTTCTGATTGGCGGGCACATCTTCTTCCGGGAAGATCGCGGTGACCGGACATTCCGGCTCGCACGCGCCGCAATCGATGCATTCGTCGGGGTGGATGAACAGCTGGTCCGGGCCCTCGTAGATGCAGTCCACCGGACACACATCCACGCACGCCTTGTCCTTTACGCCAATGCAGGTCTCGGTAATAACGTAGGGCATTGCTCGCCTCGAGAGTGCGCGACCGACGGGGAACACACCTAAGCTAATGCGAATCCACGGCGGCGGGAGTATTTACCGCGCCTCGCGGAACGCGTGCGCAGGGAGCGTTTGCTCAGCGTGGAGGCGTCGAGTCGCCGGGCTTCTTTGCCTGGGCCAATTCGGCTCGGAACGGCACGGCCTTTTCAGGCTGCTTGAGGGAGTCGTAGACGGCCACCAGATCGGTCTGCGCCATGCCGAGCCACGTGGCCGGAGGACTGGTCTGCGACTTCAAGATGCCGTATCCGATCGTGAGGTCCTTCTCGGCATCGGTAAACCGGCGCTCGAGCACGAGCGTGTGGCCGAGTCGGACGTGCGCGATGCCCACCAACTGATGGTTGGGCGCGAGCACCTCGGCGTAACGACGCAGCACGTCGCGGAAGAGCGAGTCGGCGAGGGCGTACTGTTTTTTCGCGGTGTAGACGCTGGCGAGATTCGACAGCGCGATTCCGATGAGATAGTGCTTGTCGTGATAGATCTGCTTGTAGATGTCGGCCATCCGGCTGAAATCGCGCGCCGCCTCGTCCAACCGCCCGCGCTGCTGCGCGACTTTGCCGAGCTCGTTCAACGCCGACGCGACGCGAGGGTGCACGGGACCGTACGTGCGCTGTTGCACATCGAGTGCCTCGCCGAGTAGCTGCGCGGCCTCGTCGTATTTTTTCTCGTCGATCAGCGTGCGGCCGAGCATCGTGAGCGCCGACGCTGTTTCCGGATTGCTCTCACCGTACCACGCGCGAATTATGCCGAGCGCTTCGCGATAGTAGCGCTCGGCGGCGAAGTAGTGACCGTACTCGTACTGAATGGCGCCGAGGTTGATGAGGTCATCGGCGACGTTGGGATGGCGCGGCCCGTAGAGGCTCCGGTCGATCAGGAGTGCGCGCTGATTGAGGGAGTCGGAAACCGAATAATGGCCCGCGTAGAAGTGCGCGTTGGCGAGCTCGGTGATCGCGGCCGCGAGGTCGGATGGCTGCGCCCGCGGCGCGGACAGCATGAGCACGGCCCGGTCGAGCGTGGCGATCGCATCGGCGTAGCGTCCCTGATCCTCGAACACCCGGCCCAACGCAGACGTGGTGCGCGCGGTGGTCGGATCGCCGCGCGGGAGAATCCGTTGCTGCATCGCGAGGGCCTGTCGGATCACGGCCTCGGCAGAGTCGTACTGCGCCTGTGCGTCGAAGAGCAGGCCGAGGGCGACGAGGCTGCTGGCGATCTCGGGATGGTCGCCGTGAAACAGCGCGCGCCGTTCGGCGAGCGATGTGCGGAGCAGCGAGTCGGCGCGCTCGTAGCTTCCGAGCTCCTGATAGATGCTGCCGAGCGTCTCGTACAGCTCTGCTTGGGACTCCGGCACGCCGTCGAGTGCGCGTGCTTGTTTGAGGCCGCGGTCGACCAGGGTCACGACCGTGAGGCTTTCGGATGGCGCGACGTCTCCCTCGTCGCCCTGGAACAGGCTGACCATGAAGCCCTGGATGCGTTGGGCGCGGGTCGCTTCGCCTAACGCAACGTTGCGGGCGTTGGTCAACCGGATGGTGTAGAAGCCGACCAGTCCGACGATGGTGACGAACACGGCGGCCGCGATCGAGACCGGACGCCAGTTGCGCCGCAGGAATTTGCCGGTACGATAGCGAACGCTGTCACGGCGCGCCTCGAGCGCCTCGCCGGCCAGGTACCGGTCGATGTCCCGGATGAGCGCGTCGACGGTGACGTAGCGCCGGTCCGGCTCCTTGTGCATCGCCGTTAGGCAGAGGACATCGAGGTCGTCCCACTGGCTCGTACTCGCCGCGGGCAGGCGGGCCTCGGCGCCTTCGTGCTCGAGGCGGCGGCGCGCGACGGCCGAGGGCTTCACCGGATCGTGCTCGGCGATGAGCGTTTCGACCTCGGCCGGCGTACGGTGCGCGATGTCGAACGGCAGACGGCCGGTGAGGAGCTCGTAGAGCACGACGCCCAACGAGTAGATATCGGTGTGGATGCCGACGCGGCCGGCGCGAAGCTGCTCGGGCGCGGCGTACGCCGGCGTCATCAAGCGGAGGCCCGTGCGCGTGTGGTCGGTATCGGTTGCGCCGACATCGAGATGTTTGGCGATGCCGAAATCCAGGAGTTTGACCGTGCCGTCGTGCATCACGAAGATGTTGGACGGCTTGAGATCCCGGTGGATGATCGCGTGGCCGTGCGCGTGCTGTACCGCCTCGCACACGCTGCGGAACAGCCGCAGCCGGTCGGGCATGGGCGACGCATGGCTCCGGCAGTAGTCGGTGAGGGGCACGCCATCGACGTACTCCATGACGAACCACGGCGTGCCGTCGGCCAGTGTATCGGCGTCGTAGAGGCGCGCGATGAGCGGGTGGTTGAGTTGGGCGAGGGTGCGCTGCTCGCTGGCAAAGCGCTCGCGGCGCGCGGGTGAGAGCCACGCGTCGCGCAAGATCTTGATCGCGGCGTCGCTGCCCAGGTCATCGCGGCGGGCCAGGTAGACGACGCCCATGCCGCCTTCGCCTAACAGACGGGTGATGCGGTACGGGCCGAAGCGGTCGGGGAGCTGGTGCGCGGAGCCGCGGCCCAGCACTTCGTTCGCCAGGTGCGCGACGTCGTGGTCGAGGAGCGACTCGCCGCGCGCGTCTTCATCGAGCAGGGCCGACACCTCCTCGCGTAGCGCGCCGTCGGCGCCGCACTCGGCATCCAGGAAGGCGTCCCGCTCGACCGCCGGCATGTCGGCGGCGCGGTGGAACACATCCTGAATGCGCGCCCAACGCTCGGCGTCCATCGGTGCCTCCGTTAGGCAGTGTCAGCGCGAGCGCCGCAGCTCGCGGGCCAGCCAGGCGCGCGCCGCCCGCCAGTCGCGGAGGATCGTCGCCTCCGACACACCGAGGAGCGCGCCCGTTTCCGCGATGTCGAGCCCGCCGAAGAAACGGCATTCGACCATCATGGCCTGCCGTGGATGGATGCGTGCGAGCTCTTCCAGCGCGTCGTCGAGGGCGATGAGGTCATCCGCGGCAGCGGCGCCGTTCGCGGCCACGGCGAGCGCATCGTCGAACGTGACGATCGCCGCGGCTCCGCCGCGCTTGTGCGCTTTCCGCCGACGCGCCGCTTCGATGAGCACCTGTCGCATCGCGCGCGCGGCGATGCGTTTGAAGTGCAAGCGCGGGACGGACGCGAGCTGCGGCGACTGGGCGAGCTTGAGCCAGGCTTCGTTGACCAGGGTCGTGGGCGTCAGCGTCGCGTTAGGATCGTCGCGCCGCACGGCGGACGCGAGGCGGCGCAGCTCCTCGTATGTCGCACTGAAGAGGTCGTCGAGCGCACGACGCTCCTCGAGGAGGCCGCCTACATCCTCATTCTCGAGGCCGTGGGAGAGGGGGCTGCGGGTGACAGCACGCGGCATGACGGTATTCTCCACACCTTCGCGCAAAGCGATTTGGAGCCGACCCACGGATCAGGAGCGCGACCCGACAGTGTCCGGGTGCCGTCAGGCGGCCCTCTAGCGTAGCGATCCTGGGCGAACCACGCAAATCCCGGAGGCCCGCATGGTCAGGCGGCCATACGGTCCCGCCGATACGAGTGCCCAAGCCGTTACGCGGAGGCTCCACGCGACCGGATCGAGCGACCCGGACGTGCTGTACGCGGCCCGACAGGAGCTCGCCGCGCCGTATGCGAGGCACCGGGTGATCGCGCTGCTAGTCATCGTTGGGGCGGCATTCACCTGCCTCACGGTGATGCTGGTGCCGCTCGGCGTCCCGTTGATCGTGGTCGGCATACGACACCGGAGACGGTGCACGGCCAACCTGGCGACGATCTACACGGCGCACGCGCAGTACGTCGCGGCGCTGGAATGGGAGAACGCCAACATCGCGGCGATGCGCCGCCGCTCTCCGTCATCGATTCCGGAGCGGGAGCAGCCGAGCTCGGGCGCCGCTGCCGAGCGACGCATCGAGCGTCTCCCACATGACGGCCCAGACTCTCGGCAATTCCTCTAAGGCCTCGAGATCCGCGTGGGCGCGGCGGTTGCGCGCGACCCACGCCGCGGCGGAGATGCGCGCGGTGGCGAGCGCGCGGTGAACCGCGACGCTATCGGCGCCGGTGGCGCCGGCGATGCTCAGGAAGGCGCGCTCATAGAACGCATCGCCGCCCGACACCAGCGACACGACGCGTCCCACGATCGACCCTGGATCCGTGGCGGGCGGGGCGAGTCCGGCGCGGACGAACGGTAGCGCCCAATTATCGGCGTCAAAGGTCCCTGCCGGGTTAGGCAGCCACGCCCATACGTGGATCATGGCGAGCCGGGCGCCATGCATTGAACCGTGCGACTCCATCGCCTGGCTGAGCAGGTCGCTCTCATCTTCGACGGTGCCGGCGTGCGAGTGCCACGCGACGTTGCCGGGAAGTGCCGGCGGCATCTCGCCGGCGAGCAGCGGCAGCGCATACGCCACGCCGATCAGGGTTGGGCGGCCGTCGATGGTCGCGTACTCGAGAATCGGCGGTCGATCCGGCGTGAACGTTCCTGAGAACAGCGTTCTGACGTCTATCCAATGCTCGCCCATGCTGGGGAAATCGCCGCCTATGGGACGATAGCCATCGAGTACCGCCTGATCGCGCTCGCGGTAGCGCGCGGTGGCCGCACGGACGCGCGCCGCAAATCGGGCGGCCGCCGTATCGTTAGGCACGGCGCCGAGCCGGCGCGCGTTCGCGGAATCGCCTGTCGTGAGGGGGCGGCTCTCGATTTGCGCGCGCGCGGGTTTGGCGATTGCGCAGGCCGCGATGAGCAGTACGCTCAAGCACTTCATGGTGCGAGCACCACTACGGCTCGTTGGTGCAGCGCCGCGAGGAGTCGTGCCTCGATATCAGGTGTCAGCCCTTGTGGGAATCGACTCAGCAACCGGAGGCGGTCGCGGTCCGCGGGCGATGGCGGCCCTGTTGCGACCGACAACGTGATCATCGGTGTTGTCAGCGTCGATGCCTGCGCGTACGGCATGTAGCTCACTTGGCGGCTCCAGAGGACGAGCAGGCCGGTGTCTGCCACCGCCAGCAGCTCGCCGTCGAAGACCGTGCCGCTCCGCGCGGTGATCCTGGTACGGGCGCCGCCGGGCTCGTGTGACACTTCGATGTCGCTGGCGCGCGGACCGATGTGACACGCGAGCACGAGAGCACTCAGAGCGATGATCGCGGTCGGTTTCATGGGACGCGCCTCACTGGAATGCGGGTGTTGGCGAACGCCGACTCGAAGGCCGGAGCCACGCGCGACCAATGCCGCACGGTTTCGGCGAGCGTTGAATCGGAAGCGATGAACGGGTGCGGCGCGACAGCGGCCGCTTGCCTAACCCAGGCGCCGCGAATCCATTCCGTGTAGTACCCGTCCGTCGCCAAGAGGAACGTGCGGACGGAATCGCGTGGCGCGGCGCCGGTTTGGAAGCGGAGCGTGAACTGCTGGCCGGGCGACGTCACAAGGTACCGGGCGTCGGTCTCGGCGACACTCCGCAGTGCGCCCGCATCCGCGGTCGTGTTTGCCTCGACGAGCGCAGACGGGGCGAATCGCTGCGGCAAGGGACGGCGGAATCGCGTCGCGACGCTCACCTTGCCGAGTCGCCATTCATCGGCCACGAAGGACAGCCGCACGTGCAATGTGTCGCCCTTGGGCGCGGGAATCACGGCGGCGACATCGCGCCATGCGATCGGCCCTGCATCGGGAACGTCGACGGCTTCGTGCCATTCGCCTCCCTGCCTAACGGACACGTGCAGCCCCATCCGGGATCCGTACCACCGGCCGAGCGTCACCATGTCGGCGATGGTGTTGAGGTCGCGTCCTTCGAAATCGACGGCACGTGCGCCTTGCGGCCGCAGCATCTCGTCGTACAGCAGCACGGTATTCAAGAGGCTGTTGCGAAGGCGGAACACGAGGACGACGCTGTCTCGGCCTGGCGGAACGAGAATGCTCAGGTCGATCCAGTCATCGAAGTCCGTCGCGGTGACGCCGGCAACCGTCTTCGCATCGGACTGAAAGACCAACGAATCGTTCTCAGCCAGGACGTTGGTCACGTCGTGGCCGGCACGGTCGACGGCTCGCGCCACCGGAACGATCGCGCCAACGGCAAGCGGGCGCTCCTCGGCATCCGGCAGAACGAATTCGTCCTGCGCGTGCGTCACACCCAGGAGCTCGAGCTGGTTGATGTAGTGCGTTTCGAGCGCTTCGTTGCGCACGTCGAGAGACAGCGTGCCGGCGCGATCGGGTTGGGCTCGCAGGCGGTGGAGATCACGCCGCTCGATGAGCGGCGAGATGCTGTACGAAAAGCCCTCGGCCTCGAGCGCCGGCACGCCGGCGCTGTCCGAGTAAATCGTTGGGCACGAACCGAAGAGCGCCTTGAACAGCGCCGCCGTTCCCAGCACCGTACCGCCAACGGCTAGCGTCGTCATGACAGCTGTCTCTGTGCCCTTGACGTAATTCGTGAAGCTCTCCATCGCCGCGACGCTATCGAGCGGGATGGCGGCGATGTCGCTGCCGTTGGACGACAGGGGATCCGTTAGGCCGTAGCGGCGGCCCGCACCGTGGACGGTGTCGCCGTCGATGCGAATCCCGTGTGCGAACACGACGGTCGCACCGTCCTGCAGGTGGACCTTGACTGCGCTCAGCACCGTGGTGCTGCTCGTGTGTGCGACGGGAGCGATTTTCACGCCGCGGAAGATGCACGCCGTTGCCGCAGCGATGATTGCGGTCGCGAGCAAGGCACGGCGAACGATGAACAGCGGGATGCGCATGGGCCCTCCTGATATGCGCCGTTGGGCGAGTACGGTGTGAAAGGTCGCGGTCCCCGCGAGGCCGCTCCATACGTCGAATGACGTAGGACGCAGCCATCGGTAGCGGTGTGGGCGCGAGCGCTGCGTCGTGCCAAGAGATCGTCGAGCCGCTCCTTTTCGCCTTCGCGTCGCGTATGGGGCTTGACCGCGCGTCCCAGCGGGCACATGTATCAGCGTTCTCCGGCACTCTCGGCGCATCGACGCGCCGACGCTGGTCGAGGTTGACATTGTCATCGCTCGAGCACCTGCCGTCTGTGTGGCCCCTCGTTGGGCGAGAGGCCGAGCTGGAACTCATCCAGCGGACGTTGGACTACGCGGCCGCGGGATCGGGCAACGCCCTCCTGCTGCGCGGCGAATCGGGCGTCGGGAAAACGCGCCTCGCGCAGCTGGCCATGCGCCACGCTGCCGCCGACGGCTGGACCGTCGCGAGCGGAAGCGCCTACCCGGTCGAAACGGGCGTGCCGTACGCGCTGTTCGCCGATGCGATGGTACCGGTGTTGAGAGATCTCGCCTCGAGCACGGTCACGCTGTTGTCCCGGGGAGCGACGTCGCACCTCGCCCACGTTTTCCCGGCGCTCGTTGGGCTGGAAGCGTCCGACGATCGACAGGCCAGCTCTCCTGAGTTCAAGGGACGCGTCCTGTGGACGGTTGCCCAACTGCTCACGGGACTGAGCGCGCGCGCGCCGCTGCTGCTCGTGCTGGAGAATCTCCAGTGGGCCGATCCGTCGTCGCTCGAGCTGCTGCATTTCATTGCGCGCCAGGTACGCCAGGCTCGGTTCGCGATCGTCGCCACCGTGAACGACACGGAGGCAGAGTCACAGGGTTCGTTGAACACGACGATGCGCTCGTTAGTCGACATGGGCCTCGCGGCCAGCCGGCACGTGGCGCCGCTCGAGCGCGGCGAGGTCGAGGAACTGCTGCGTCACGTGTTCGGCGATGGCGCCGTGCCGAAGGATGCGATGGCGCTGCTCTTCGGGTGGACGCGCGGCAATCCGTTCTTTCTGGAGCAGACCATCAAATCGCTCGTCGCGACCGGGCGCCTAACGCACCGCGACGGCGCGTGGGTCGGCTGGGATCTCGAGGGATTGAAGCTACCGCGCAGCATCCGCGACGCACTCGAAATCCGGTTGGGGCTCGTGGGTCCGGACGCGCGCAGGGTGGCCGACTGCGCCGCGGTGATCGGAACTCGCCTCACGGCAGACATCCTGTGCGCCGCAACGGGAATGGACAGCGGCTCGCTGCTCGCTGCGCTCGACGAGCTGTGTCGGCGCAACGTCCTCTCGGGACAGCTGTTCGGAGAACGCGTCGAGTACGACTTCACGCATCCCATGGTGCGAGCGACGTTGTACGAGGGTTTGGGTATTGGGCGGCGTTCCATCTTGCACGCGCAGGTCGCGGAAGCGCTGGAAAGCACGTGGGGTGTGCATGCCGCCGAGCACGCGGGCGAGTTGGCATTTCATTCGGTGCACGCGAGCGTCGGCACGCTCACGCCGAAGGCGGTTCACTATCTGATTCTCGCGGGCGAATCGGCGCTCGAGAAGCACGCTGACCGTGAGGCGGCGCGGTATCTGGGCGCGGCGCTCGAGCATTGCGACCGTCGTGCGCCGTCGGAGTCGAATGCGCCGGTGCCGATCATCGATCTCGTGGCGGGACTCGCGCTCGCGAATCAGCGCATCGGCAATCACGATGCTGCTCAGGCGCTCTGGGAGCGAGCGCGCGCGGGCGCCGCGGCGGCGGCCGATCTCGCGCTCGTCGCAAAGATCGAGCGTCGCC
>Ga0209168_10003876_pt1 | contig 10072 bp, 10 predicted proteins | sample Coa_R1_FD_187156 | JGI IMG/M metagenome (GOLD analysis project Ga0209168, IMG submission 187156) | Surface soil microbial communities from Centralia Pennsylvania, which are recovering from an underground coalmine fire - Coalmine... | ecosystem: Environmental > Terrestrial > Soil > Unclassified ... | reverse complement strand
TGTGGTCGATCCGCTCGATATCATCCAGCGCTTCGGCACTGACGCCACGCGCTTCACGCTGGCGGCGATGGCCGCGCCGGGCACCGACATTGCTTTCAACGAAAGCCGGACCGAAGGCTACCGCGCGTTTGCCAATAAGATTTGGAACGCAGCAAGATTCATGTTCATGAATGTGGATCGAATTGGATTTGAGTGGAAAGAGAGTGGCACAGGTAGTTCTGCCCGCGATGACGGCGGACAAGAGTGTCCGCCCCACGCGAGCAAAGGCGTTGCCGCATTTCAGGCGAAGACGCTGGAAGACCGATGGATTCTTTCCCGCTTCAATCGGGTCACGAGAGACGTCAACGAAGCTCTGGAAGCTTTTCGTTTCCATGAAGCTGCCAATAGCATCTACGACTTTTTCTGGGGTGAATTCTGCGACTGGTATCTCGAACTGATCAAGCCGCGTCTCGCGGAAGGAGCAGATGAAACCGCAGCCAAAGCGGCGTGCGCGAATCTGGTGCACTTGTTCGACGCATCGTTACGCCTGCTCCATCCTGTTATGCCATTCATCACCGAAGAAATCTGGCAAGCGCTACACGAAGGGCGGCCAGCGCAGAAATCGATTGCGCTGACGGCGTATCCGCAAGCCGATGAGGAGCAATTCGATTTAGCCGCCGAAACCGAGATGGCGATCCTACAGGATCTGATCGTGAATATCCGCAACGTCCGCGCGGAACTGAAGGTAGAGCCAAAAGCGAGAGTCCCGGTGGAGATTTTCGCCCACGAAGCAATGATCCGCGCGATGATCGAACAGAACCGGGGCGCGGTCGAGCGTCTGGCAGGGGCAGAGAAGATAACATTTGTCGAAGGCTTAGCCGCCAAACGGGCCGGGGCCCGCAGCACGGCCCGCTTCGATGTGCACGTCATTTATGAGCGTAAGATCGACGTGGCCGCCGAATGCGAGCGACTGAAAAAAGAATTGGACAAAATAGAGAAGGGAATTGCCGGCAGCCAGCGCCAGTTAGGTAATGAACAGTTTCTGGCCAAAGCTCCGGCAAATGTGGTGGAGGGCCTGCGCAAACAGCAACAGGAATTAGCAGTTCTGCAGGAGAAAGCGCAAGGCAAGCTGGCGGAATTGGGGTGCAGTTAAACAACTGAGGGCTACGGCCCTGGATAGCCGAGGGCGGCTGTCCCCACAAAAGTTAAAAGATATGGACTGGAACTCAAGACGCATCACCGCCATCATCGAGAATGCTCTGCTCGAAGACCATGCCACGCGTGACGCCACGAGTTACGCCTGCATCGACCCCAACCAGCGCGCCTCGGCAACCATCCTCGCCAAGCAGGACTGTATTGTTGCGGGTATCGGCGTGATCGCCCGCATCTTAGATGTCTACGCTGCGCTGGATGGGGCCGTAACTTCCCACTATGAAGTCACTACGCATCCGGAAATTTTCGACGGAGTGCGCTTACGCAAGGGCCAATCCGTCGCAGTGATCCAGCATAACGCCCGCGTGATTCTCTCCTGCGAGCGCGTGATCCTGAACTTCCTGCAACGCATGAGCGGCATCGCAACCCTCACCCGAAAATTCGTGGAAGCAATCTCCGGCACCAAGGCACGGATTCTCGATACCCGAAAAACTGTTCCCGGGCTTCGGGTCTTCGACAAGTATGCCGTACGCTGTGGAGGCGGACAGAACCATCGTCTCGATCTTTCCGACGGAGTCTTAATCAAGAACAACCATATAGCGCTGGCGGGAGGAATCATCCCGGCAGTCGAGCGTGCCGTGCGCAACCGGCGCGGCTCTCAGCCGATTGAGGTTGAAGTGCGGACAATCGAGGAACTCGAGGACGCGCTGACTCACGGCGCCGAGGCTATTCTGCTCGATAACATGTCTCCCGAACAAGTTGGTCGAGCCGTAGAACGCTGCGGGCTGCCGGACGCGCAAAAAAATGGCCGGAGCATCCCTCTGGAATGCTCCGGCGGCATTCGCCTGGAGAACGTTCGTGCTTACGCCGAAACCGGCGTCGATTTCATCTCCGTCGGTCTGCTCACGCACTCGCCGCAGGCCGTGGATGTGAGTCTACGGGTAGTGCCAGCCTAGCTTTGAGCAAACAAGCGGCGCGTCAACGCAGCCTGGGCTATGTGTTTCCGCCAGTGCCGCACGAGCAGATACCCTTCCCGCTTCCCACCAGCACGATGGATGCGCACTGCTGGCCAAGGTTGAAGAGTTCCTGTTTGCTGAGATTCGAATATTGCGAAGCACCCTCGGTCTCGACAAAGCCCGTGCCGTTGCTCTGAATGTGCGTGCTCCAGGAGAGGATGGCCGGTGCTAGCGTTGGCAGCGAGGCATCGGTACCGCCGCCTCCTCCGGTACCGGTCGGCAGGGGGCAAGTGTTGCCGGGTGCCGGCAAGGTCGAAACGATCTTGATCACGCCAGTCTGCAGAACCACTCCCGTGACCGGATTGCTGGTCAGGTCGGTGTTTACCGACAAAGTGGCCAGACCGTCGGGGGTGACGAGGCAGCCGCAGCACTCGCTCATCTCCTCATACGGATCGAAGACCGCAATGTAGGCGCAGAGGTTTGTGGCCGCAGTGGTGCCTGGGTTGGTCATGCGCAGAGTGCCGTCAGGAGCGCCAGCCGTGTTGGCGTTGCTGAAGTAGTCAACCTTGTAAACGTCGCTGGGGATATTTTGTGCCGCAGCGCTGGCAGTAAAAGCAGCCAGAAAAAGTGAAACAGTTACCAGCAAAAACGAAGTGACGCGCATACTGATTCTCCAAGTTTGAGATGCTTACGACGCCCCAAACCCCGCTCTGGGAGCCTGAAGTGACGCGAGGGAGTTTATCCCCATCAGATAAAAAAACAACCCCACATGCGCTCTAACCCGAAGGGCGTAATCTTCGTCATAGGGTAAAAAGGCCCTGTGAAATTAAAGCGGGCGCTCGGAAAAATCAGGGCCGATTTCGCCGGGACCGCGCGTTCGCGGCCGACCTCCGCGCCGGCTTAACGCCGACAGCGGTACGATGTGCCGGCTGGTACAGACCAAGTTCACCGCCGCTGGGAAGGCGAATCGTGGTTTTGCTTCCCCACTCTGCATTTTCGATCGGCGAGCACTCAACTTTCTTGGCCGCGAGCCGTTTCAACTCGGCCTCAAGGTCGTCGCACATCAGGTAAACCTCGGCTCCCGTCAATGAGCGCACTCCATGAGCGTGTTTCCTGCTTTCCTCTTTGTCGGTGGGATGAATTCCAGCCTCCGCTGGAGGCAGAGCAAAGATCAGCCAGCCTCCGCCCGCGTCAACGGATTTGAACTGCAGAACGTCCCGGAAAAATTGCCGGTCCCTTTCCGCATCATCGCTATAGAGAAGAATGTGAGTGCCGAATATCATGAGGCAGTAGCTCCTGTGCGGGAAGTCTAATCCTTGGATTGTTCTTTTTCCATGAATCCCCCATAATTCGTGCATCGATAGGAAAAGAAGAGATCGCGTGGCGCGTCCGCTTAAACAGATGAAGGGCAGGAACTCGCCCGTGCTGCCAGTCGACCGCAACCAGGCCACCGATGGCCGCCTCGGACAGATCATTCGCCTGCTGATGGAGCATGCGACAGTAGTGGTCAGTGGCACAAAGATCGCACAAGAGATTTCCTCCAGTCGCTCTGAAGTCTGGAGACTGATCCAGCAGCTTCGCGGCTTGGGCGTTGAAGTTGCCGGCCATCCGGCGACCGGTTATCAGTTGAAATCGGTTCCGGACCTGCTTCTTCCCGAAATCCTCGAACCCATGATCCGCGGCACGATCTTCGAGAATCATCTCCGGCACTTCTACAAAATCGGATCGACCAACACCACGGCCATGAGCGCCTCAGCGGAAGGCGCGTCCGAAGGAACCGTTTTTCTTGCCGAGGAACAGACCGCCGGACGTGGCCGCGGAGCTCACAGTTGGGAATCGGCCCGCTCAACGGGAATCTATTGTTCCGTGGTTTTGCGCCCGGCGTTGCCGCCGGCGGACGTGCTCATCGTCTCGCTCGCTGCTGCCCTCGCCGTCCATCAAGCGATCACTCAGGTTAATTCCGGTGTAACGCTCGATCTCAAATGGCCTAATGACGTGCTGATCGGCGGCAAAAAAGTTTGTGGCATTCTCGCCGAGATGAATGCGGAGGCCACTCGCGTGCGCTACCTCGTAGTCGGAATCGGTATCAATGTGAATCAGGCGAACTTCCCCAAAGAACTGGAAAACGAGGCGACATCGTTGCGCTTGATAACGGGCAGTGAATGGTCGCGGGTGGAACTGGCGGCCGCTTTGTTAAAATCGCTCGACCGGGAATATCGGGCGTTGATCGAACAGCCCGACCCGCGGCGGTCGATTCTGCGGCGTTTCGCTGAGTATTCGTCGTGGGTGCGCGGAAAGCCGATTTGCGTTCTGGAAAATGGTTCCACGCTGGAAGGAACAACGGAAGGACTTGATGAACGCGGTTTTCTGCTGGTGCGAACCGCCCAGGGATTACAAACAGTTTTGAGCGGCACAGTGAGACCGAAATAAGCGGTTGGCGCTTGGCAATTGGAACTTGGCGGGTTTCAAACTCGCGTCTTGCCAAATGCCGTGTGCCAATCGCCAAATGCTGAATTAACCATGCTCTTCGTCCTCGATGTCGGCAACACTAATACGGTTCTCGGTGTATTCGCGCGAGATGAAAACGGTCCGCCGGAGGGCAACTCTGCGTCGCACTATGACCGCTTGATCGCGCACTGGCGGGTCACTACGCGGCAGAGCAGCACCGTCGACGAATACGGAGTTCTTTTCCGCAATTTGTTTTCTATGGCGGACCTGGAAGCTTCACGCATCCACGGTATCGTGATTTCATCCGTGGTGCCGCCGCTGGATCCCGTTCTGCGCCAGGTTTGCGAGCGCTATTTCAACTCTAAACCGCTCTTTGTGGAGCCCGGCGTGAAAACCGGTATGCCGGTGCAATATGACAATCCCGCCGAAGTGGGGGCTGATCGCATCGTCAATGGCGTCGCCGCGTTTGAAAAATACGGTGGGCCGTGCGTGATCGTGGATTTCGGCACCGCGACAACCTTCGATTGCGTCTCCGCCAAGGGCGAATATCTCGGCGGAATCATCTGTCCGGGTATTGGCATTTCTGCAGACGCTCTCTTCTCCCGCACCGCTCGGCTGCCACGCGTGGAAATTCGCAAGCCTCCCCGCGTCATCGGCACAAACACAGTTGGAAGTCTGCAGTCGGGTTTGTACTACGGCTATCTCGGCCTGGTCGATGGCATCCTCGAACTTCTGCTGGCCGAGCTTGGCCCCGAAACAAAAGTACTCGCCACCGGCGGCCTCGGGCCCATGATCGGTACCGGATCGAAATACATCAAGCAGGTAGATGACTTCCTTACCCTGGATGGTCTGCGCATTATCTGGGAAAGAAACATAAGCGCTCATCCGCAGCAGAAAATCCAGGCCTCGTCGAAAATCAGGAACGATCGCACCCTTTCCAAAACGCGCTCGGGGCATTGAGCCGGACGTGGAAAACTACTTCAACTATTTCACTGAGATTGAGGAGCATTTCCTGCACCGCCGCGGCGGCGGACTGCTACTCACCACGCTTGACTGGGCGCTCATCGAAACCTGGAAAGACGCCGGCATTCCGCTGGAGGCCGTGCTGCGCGGAATCGATGCTTCGTTTGAGAAGTATGAACAGCGGCCCTCGAAAACCCGGAAGGTCAACAGCCTTGCCTACTGTTCGCAAGAGGTGTTGGCTGCGGCTGAAGAGATGAAGGAAGCTGCGGTTGGCACATCCCCCGGGGCGTCTTCAAAATCGCCGGCAGCCCCAGGCTTCGAGGCTGAGACAGTCGCTGCGTTCCTGCGGCAGAATGCCCAACGCCTGGAACAAGCCAGCCTGCCGCAGAACTCGGCAGTTTCCGTCACCACGATTGCCCATGCATCGGCGGCTACGCTGCGTGAACTAGCAGACGAGATAGAAAACCGGAAAACACCTGGCCGCCTCGAAGACTTGGAGCGACATCTGACGGTGGTCGAAGAAAAACTCTTCGCCGCACTGCTCGCCGCAATGTCGGACGGAGAAATTGTTTCCGCGCGGGCCGAAGCCGACCGCGAGCTTTCTGCTTATCGCAGCAAAATGGCCGCTCCACAAATAGAGCAACTCCAAAAGCAGTACGTCCACAAACGGCTGCTGGAAAAATACTCTCTCCCGCGCCTGAGCCTGTTTTATATGTGAAGGAATTTTTGGGTGGAGGGCCGAAAGGAGAAAAGCTATCGATCCGGCAATTATGCCTGGAACTCGGATGCCTCAGGAAAACGCAAATTGCACTTGGCCAGAGCCAGGGTAAGCAGTTCCTCGACCTTATTTTCTTCGCAGTTTCGCGACATGGCTAACTCGCTGACCAGAAGATAGCGCGCTCGCTCCAGCATTTTCTTCTCCCGGAACGACAAGGGCTTGGCTTGATGTAGACTGATCAGCCGTTTCAGAACCCCTGCTACTTCCAGCAGGGAACCGCTTCGCATGCGGTCGGAATTATCTTTGAACCGGTCCTTCCAATCAGAGTTAGTAGCATTCTCAGCTATAGAAAGGAAATCCAATATCTTTTGTACTTCACCATTCCGAACCACCCGGCGGATGCCCACGCTACCCACATTGCTGCAGGGCACCATGACCTTCAAACTGCTGGACTTGATGTTGAGAAGGTAGAACTTCTCCACTGTCGAGCCGACCGAACGGCTGCTGATTTGTTCAATTACGCCTACGCCGTGGTTGGGATAGACGACTTTATCGCCGATGTGGAAATTCAGATCGCCATTCATAAAATCACCCGGGCAGAGGCAGGAGGTTAACGGGGAAGAACGTTTACTACAAATATACTATCCCAAAATGGGAGCAAAAGCAAGCTGCTCCAAGCCGAACTAAATCTAAGAAAAGATTATAGTTAGGCTGACTACAGGGAGGCTGCAGAGGAATTAGACTTATAATCCCGGGTTGTGACCATCCACGAAGCCAATTCCGGAAGTACGCAGGGACGGGTCCTGGGGCTGGACGTGGGCTCACGCCGAATCGGCCTCGCGATCTCCGACCCCTTGGGTATTACCGCCCAAGGCTTGGAAACGCTCCAACGACGTAACAAACGCTCAGATCTCGCTGCCTTGGACGACGTCATCAGACACTATGGAGTGAAGGAGATTGTGATCGGCCTGCCGTTGCGGATGAGCGGTGAGGCGGGCACGCAATCCGGCAAAATGCAGATTTTTGCCGAGGAACTGCGAAAGCGCTTCCGCCTCCCGGTGCACCTTTGGGACGAACGTCTCACATCCGCCCAAGCAAACCGTTTGTTGCGGGAGACAGACCTGTCCATCGAAAAGCGAGCCAAAGCGGTAGACCGAATGGCAGCGGTCCTGATTCTGCAAGGGTGGATGGAAAGTCGCGGCCGTTCGGAAACGAGCTAGTGACCCAGCATGGCCCGACGATAGGCGGCTACATTCTTATCGTGCTCTTCCATCGTGTGCGCAAAGCGATGGTGCCCGGTGGCGTCGGCCACAAAATAATAGTAGTCGGATTGGGCGGGGTGCATCGCCGCCTCGAGCGCGCCCCTGCCTGGGTTAGCGATTGGTCCGGGCGGAAGGCCGGTGTGTTTGTAGGTGTTGTAGGGGGATGGAAACTGCATGTCGGCGTGGTGCAAGGCTCCGGTGTAGGTTCCGGAGAGCAGTTCCGCATAAATGACGCTTGGATCGGCGTCGAGCGCGATATTTTTGGCCAGGCGGTTGTAATAGACACTGGCCACCAGCGGCCGTTCCTCGGCCGCGGAAGTTTCTTTCTCGACGATGGAAGCCATGATCACTGTTCGCTGCAATGCAAGGGAATCGCTGGCTGAAGTTGTAACCAAAAGACCGTTTGGCTCGGTCATCGTCAAACGGGTATTCACGCAATTGTGCCCCGTGCCTGGATAAGCGTCCGCGCTCGATCCTGCAGGAGTAGCAGGCGGCTGAGCAAGTCCTATCTGGTGAGCAACTGCCACAAACTGGCACACCATCGCAGCCGCCATTTCGCGCATCGTCATCATGCGGCTGAACTGGTAGGTGTCCGGGAAAAGATAGCCCTCGAGAGAGGGTGCGCCGGGAGCGATATCGGAAATCATGCTCGTACTGCTCTGCGCAAGTTTGAGAAAGTCATCTGCAGGGCCTAGTCCAGCCGCTTCGATGGCTCGAGCAATGTCGAACATGGTGAACCCTTCAGGAATGACGACTGTCCGGTAATAAACCTCGCCCCGGACCAGCCGCTTGTGAACTTCCACGATGTTGCGCGGCTTGTCGAACAGATATTCTCCTGCCTTGAGTGAGCGGCGATGCCGCAGGTAATGCCATAGAATGAAAGCATCTTCGTTTCGGATTACTCCGTTTGCCTTCAATTCTGCGGCGATGCGCCGCGTAGAGTACCCCGGACGAAGCATGACAAAGGCCTGTCCCTGCGGCTCCACAGGCATCAACAACGCCCAGCCAAACCAGCCTGCAGCGCCAAGAGCCGCGAGTAGGACGAGCCAGAATACTTTGCGCACAATAAAAACAGTGTAGATGATTGCGGGATCAATTTTGCTGTCTGGAAGATGCGGCCCTTTGGTAAGCAGGTTCTCAGAAGGTGAATCTCGTTATGCGTAAAGTCCTGCACCCATTACTGCCGCGCTATACTCAAATGTTTGGGAGATCTCCAATTATCTGCATGAGAAGTAACCGATCGATTCGTGCACTCATTCTGAGCTTTGCAATCCTGCCCCTTGCTGGCTGCCTGTTTCATACACGGCGAGTCGAGGAAACCTATTCCAAGGCTCCGCTTAAGGAGGCTTCCCAAGCCGAGCTGATTAACAGCATCAACCAACAAGCGCAAAAAATTCAGTCTCTGCAGGCCACGGTTGATATCGATACCTCGGTTGGCGGCGCAAAAAAGGGTCAGGTAACCGACTACAAGGAAATCCGGGGATACGTGCTGGCGCGGAAGCCTTCCATGCTGCACATGATCGGATTGCTGCCCATCGTTCGCACCACCGCCTTCGACATGGTTAGCGACGGGCAGGATTTCAAGCTGTGGATTCCGCCGAAAAATCGCTTCGTAGTTGGCAGCAATTCGGTGCAGAGTCACAATCCCGATCAGCCCATGGAAAACATCCGCCCCAAAGATATTTTCGAATCTCTTCTCATCCGTCCGATCGATACCCAACATGAGATCGCGGTTCTCGAGAACGGCGAGGAGATACTCCATGACGCCAAAGGCCATCGCGTAATCCAGGAGGACTACGAGTTAATCGTCATCCGCAAAAAAAATGAGACCGAGGGATTTCTCGCGCGCAAGGTCGTTTTCAGCCGCGTGGACCTGCGGCCCCATCGCCAGCTCATTTACGACGAGCAGGGCAATTTGATAACTGACGCCAAGTACGCAAACTATAAGGAGTACAACGGCGTCGACTTCCCTTCGCGGATCGAAATCTACCGGCCGCAGGAAGAATACGACATCACGCTGAACATTTTGAAGCTCGACATAAACAAGCCTTTGCGCGACGATCAATTTGCGCTGCAACAGCCGCCGGGAGCGGAGGTGGTACATCTCGACCGGCCACAGCCGCAATCGAGTGCAGTGATACCGATGGGGAGCGGGAGTGAACAGTGAGGCAGCACTTGCGGCAAATGCTACTGATAATTGCTAAATCATGATGAATAAAATGGTCGTCGCCAACCTGGCCCATCGCCCGATCCGATCGCTGATCAGTATCGTGGCTATTGCGTTGGAGGTCACGTTAATTCTCCTCATCGTCGGACTCTGCTACGGCCTGATGAACGATTCCAAGAATCGGACCGCGGGAATTGGCGCGGATGTGATCGTGCAACCTCCGGGGTCGTCCTTTCTCACCGGCGTGAGCGGCGCCCCAGTTTCGATAAAAGTTGCTGACGTATTAGCGCGGATGAAGCATGTGAAAGTCGTGAGCCCGGTCATCTGGCAGATCGCTACCAGCGGTGGCATCGAGGTGATCGATGGAATCGACATTAAAAGTTTTCAGGCTCTCGGCGGACCATTTCAATACATCAGCGGAGGACCG
>Ga0209168_10003869_pt1 | contig 10077 bp, 6 predicted proteins | sample Coa_R1_FD_187156 | JGI IMG/M metagenome (GOLD analysis project Ga0209168, IMG submission 187156) | Surface soil microbial communities from Centralia Pennsylvania, which are recovering from an underground coalmine fire - Coalmine... | ecosystem: Environmental > Terrestrial > Soil > Unclassified ... | reverse complement strand
AGCATCTTCACGTCGACGCTGGCGTATCGGGCCAGAAGAAAACCAGCGCCCGCGATGGCGAAAATCGGGAAGATATCAGAAACGAGTATCGAAACGAGCAGGCCCATGGATTCAGTCCAGTATAAGTGCTGTCTTGCAGCTGGCATCTAGGCCGCAGTTGAAGCACTCGATCAGGGTTCGGACAGCGCTTGCTTGTGCCCGCCATACAGAGGTAATGTCCTCATGACCCAGCTACCGTTAATGCCCATTAAAAGGACCCTTCACGAAGAGTTGATTGCGATTCAAAAGATCGCGGGGTGGGAGAAACTGAAGACGCTTGTGCTCGACAGAGTCTCCTCGCCGATTACGAAACGCGTGTACAACATGACGCTGGATGAGTTCCTCGGCTGGTTCCAGCAGGCGCCACGCCCCGCCTTCACCAAAGCCACTGTTAGCGCTTGGCGGGTATCCCTGGAAGCCCGTGGCCTTGGCTCGTCGTCCATCATTATTAGAATGTCGGCGATTCGCAAGTTGGCGGCGGAGGCGGCGCACAACGGCCTGCTGGCGCTCGAGTTGGCGGCCGACATCGCCCGCGTCAAGAGCGCGAAAACGCAAGGTATCCGCACCGGGAACTGGTTTGTCACTACGGCAGGCGCAGGCATTGCTCAGTGCGCCCGACGCCATGACAGCCAAGGGAATGCGCGACCGGGCGATCATCGCCGTGCTTCTGGGCTGCGGCCTCCGACGATCTGAGGTGGCGGCGCTAACGTTCGCCCATGTCCAGCAGCGCCATGGTCGATGGTGCATCGTGGATCTGGTTGGGAAGCACGGTCGGGTCCGCACGGCCCCAATGCCGAACTGAGTAAAGGTGGCGATCGACGCCTGGACGACCGTGGGCGTACTGACCGACGGGCGTGGCTTCCGGCCCGTGAACCGTGCCGACCAAGTGGGCGGCGCCGTACTTTCTGAGAAGGTCATCTGGCAGCTCATCAAGCCGTACGCCGAAGCGACCGGCGTTCCCGAATCGCGCCTCACGATCTCCGCCGCACATGCGCCAAGTTGTGCCGGGCCGGCGGCGGCGAGCTTGAACAGATTCAGATGCTTCTCGGCCACGCGTCGGTACAGACAACGGAATGGTATCTCGGCACAAGGCAGGACCTGGTTCACGCGCCGAACGATGCGATCAACTGAAGGTCGCGGTCTAAGGGCAGTCGAGGCTCGTTACTTCAACTGGCGTGAAATCAGTCGAGCGATGCTATCCGGCACATCCCAGAAGCCTAGTCGGCCATTGCAATCGATAGATTTCGCAAGCGAGCTCGCGGATTTTGTGCCCACCCTCTTCATAGAAGCGTTGCGCGCTGTTGCTAGTGCCCTCGCGGGTTCGCGGGCGAAGTGTTGATAACTGGCAACAAAGCGTAACCGTGAATAACCATTGTGCCTTGCTAAGTTGCTGATAATACGGTGGTTAATCATTCCGCTCCAGGAGGCCGGAGGCTCGAATTCTCTCGCCCCGACCATTTATCCTTCCCGTTTTCAAAACCCTGCAGCCGATTGGCACGCGCAAGGACAATCTCTATTCCCTTGAAGTTTAATCCCGTCGTGGGTGCATCGTCGAAGCGGACAACGATGTCCGCCGCCAGATCGGCGTACTCCATCATCGATGGAATCGTATCCAGCACCTTCGGCAGGCGTTAGCCCTTCTGCTTGGAATTTGATCCGCAATCTTCATCGAGCGCGATGAGCGGACGGATGGCGGGCAGTTCCACAGGATTGCCGTTCGCCGCGTTCTACGGAGCGGAAAAGTATCACCCACGTCTCCGAAACGTTTTGTTACTATATCTCGGGACTGTTAAGAGAACACCAGTCAAGTTAACAGGGGGATGTCATGAAACTTAATTCTATTCGTCAGGCGATCATCCGGACCGCGTTGGGCCTGTGTTGTGTCGCCCTGGCAAGCGCACCGGCTGCGCGTGCGGAAGACAAGATGACTGCGCAGTCATTGATTGACCGCCAGCTGATACAGGATCAGATCACGCGTTACTACTACAACTTCGGCAAAGTGGACCGGCAGGCTGAAGAGACCTTTTATACCGAGGATGGCGAATTGATTCTCGGCACGAGGCACTATAAGGGCAAGGAAGGCATCAAGCAGGCATACAACCGTGCCCCCGCGGCGCCTCCGGCTGGCGCGGCGACTCAAGCTGCCACGGCGCCGGCGGTTGGAGCGGCGCCTGCTGTCGCCGCGGCGCCCCCGCGCGAGAGGACCGCATTCAACGTGGCGATCGAGAATCCGCTGATCATCGTGCACGGCGACACGGCCACCTCGCAGGTCATTTTCACTGAGTACCGACAGGAGAAGGTGGGCGATCCGATGAAGTTTACGACGCAGGGAAAGGAGTACGCCACCTGGGTCAAGGTGAATGGCCAGTGGCTCTACAAGACCCGCCAGATCGCGAGCGGCAGTAACCCGCCGGAAGGCTGGAAGGAATAAGCACCCGGCGCAAACACGCGAATCGATTTCTAGATCACAGAGGTTAAACGATGCGAAAACATTATCACTTGTTCCTTTCGTTGCTGGTTCCAGCCTTTCTACTTCTCGGCGGATCCACCGTCGTTAAGGCTCAGCAAAAAACTTCCTCCACGCCTAACGCGAAGCGCTGGTCTGATCCAGCCACCTGGCCTGACAAAAAGGTGCCCGAAAAAGACGCCCTTGTCACCATCGGGAGGGATATGGACGTCGTCCTCGATATCACTCCGCCAGCGCTGCACGGTTTGACAATCAACGGCAAGCTGAGCTTCGCGGACAACAAAGATCTGGAACTGACCGCCGAGTGGATCATGGTGCACGGAGAGTTGGAGATTGGCACGGAAGCCAAACCCCACACGCACCGGGCGACCATTACCCTCACTGACAACATCAAAGACGAGGATTTTGGTGGACTAGGCGGAAATGACCGCAGTGACCGCGGGATCATGCTTATGGGCGGAACCCTGAACCTGCACGGTACGGAGAAGAACTCCTGGACCAAGCTGGCGCAGACGGCCGCCGCGGGCAGCAACACCATCCAAGTCTTGAGTTCCGGTGACTGGAAGAAGGGCCAGACGATTGTCCTCGCGTCCACGGATTTCGATCCCCATCAGGCAGAGGAGCGAACCATTGCCGCCATCAGTGGCAATACGATTACGCTCGACAAGAAACTGGACTACATGCACTTCGGCAAGATCACCTTCGACGTGGATGAACGCGGTGAAGTTGGCATGCTGTCGCGCAATATCCTGATCCAGGCCTCGCCTGACGCAGACCAGACGCTCTTTGGCGGCCACATCATGGCGATGCTCGGGAGCAAGATGTATGTCGATGGCGTCGAGCTCAATCGCATGGGTCAGAACATGCATCTGGCGCGGTATCCGATCCACTGGCATCTGATCGGCGACGGGGGCCAGGGGCAGTACATCAAGAACTCGGCGATTCATAACACCTACAGCCGCTGCGTGACCGTGCATGGCACAAATTACCTGGACGTCGAGAACAACGTGACCTACAACAATATTGGTCACTGCTTCTTCCTGGAAGACGGCGTGGAGCACGGCAACCAGTTCGTGCACAACCTGGGGATCCTGACCAAGTGTCATCCGGACGCGCCGTGCGTCCCCACAAACCTCGCGGCGGCCGGAGAGAAACGAGCGGCAGGGAATGGCCAGCAGGCCAAGGACGTCCTGCTTCCCTCGGACAACACGGCGGCGACTTTCTGGATCACCAATCCGGACAACACGTACCGCGACAATGTGGCGGCGGGGTCCGACTCGAACGGGTTCTGGATGTCCTTGCCGGAGCATCCGAACGGTAAATTCGCTGACACGGAAATCAGTGCGAAGACCTGGCCGCGCCGGACGCCTTTCAAGGAGTTCAAGGGAAACGTCGCCCACTCCAACTACGACTCGTTCATGTTCGACCGGAACATTGCGGCCAATAACACGTTCGGTGTGACCGGCAGCTCGCATACCGGCCTGGAAAATCCGGCGGACCCGAACAGCAAGGCGCTGGTATCGGTTTTCGAAAATCTCACGGCGTACAAGAACCGCAATGGCGGTATCTGGGGCCGCGGTGAGATGCACGAATTCAAGAACGTGAAGCTGGCCGACAATGCTATGGGCTTTACGCACGCGTCCGGCGCATTCGGCCGTTACGAGTTTACTTCAAAGGTCATTGACTCGCTGTTCGTGGGCGAAACCGAGAACGTCGGCAACCCCAGGACGGACGCCGAAAAGGCTTACGGCCGCACCTTCCCGAAGATCGATCTGCCGGATTACCCGATCCACGGCTACGAGTACTACGATTACCGCCATGACGTGGTGAATACCACCTTCGTGAATTTCCAGGACAACGCCACTCGCAAGTCGGGAGCGATGACTGTCCTGTTTTATGCCAGCTTCGGGGTCAGCTCCAACAACGCCGTCGATCACGTGAAATTCGTCAACGCAAAGCCGGTGTATTTCCCGCCGATGGAGCGTAAGTGGGCCAACGATAATGCGGGCAGCATTGCCTATACGACCGCGGCGATCCGCGACCACGACGGCTCGTTCGGCGGTGGTCCTGAATCCTACGTTCTGATCAATGACGGCGTCCACGACAGCATCGCAGTCGACACGCAGGCCTGTGAGATCAAGCCCACCTGGAACGCTGCTGTGTGCAAGGGCGATGTTGGGCGAATGAACATTGGCGCCCCCGGCGCCGGCGGTCGTGGCGGACCTGGCGGTCTCGGCGGTCCTGGCTTTGGTAGGGGCGGCCCCGGTGGTCCTGGCGCAGGCAGAGGCGGGGCTGCGGTAGCTGGTGGCCCTGGCAGTCCTGGCGGTCCTGGCGCAGCTAGAGGCGGTCCTGGCGGACCTGGTGGTCGAGGCGGAGGTGCTGCTGGACCTGCTCAGCCGCCAATCGTTCTCAGCCGCAACGGCAAGGACTACACCGTAACGAACGGCACCGTACGAGCTGGTACCGAAATCAAGGTGACCACCGAAAGGCCGACCGTGGCCCTCTCCGTGACGGAAATGGAGAAAGGCTCGTGGGTGATCTTTGATCTGCCGGGATTCACCGCCGCAGCCTCGGGTACGCAGCAGAACAGTCTGGACGCACTGCGCAAGTCCAGTGAAACCTCGTACTTCAAGGACAAGGGTGAACTCTGGGTCAAGGTTGTCTCCCCCGGTGACCCTGGCAACGGCGCCCCTGGTGGCGGAGCCAGCGTCAGTGTCAGCAGGGATGCTGCCGCTGTTACTACTGCTGCTCGATAGGCAAGTTGCCCCAGCTGTGTAAGGAAAAGCCCCCGGCGCAGGCCGGGGGGCTTTTTGTTTCGTAGTGGGCAAAAGGGTGCGGACTCCCCACCAGTTTGTCAAGCGGTTTTGCAAGGGTAGGTACCCTTGAGAGTGGCTTCCAAGCGCGGTAAGCCCTCAGGATGTCGCGATACACTTGCGGCGATTTGGATCGTAGAGCGTTTGTGACTTCAGCATGGCGCAGAGAAGCGCCAAGAGCCGATCGGCCAGCCCGCGGAGGGCGCGACCGTGACTGTGCCCCTTGTTACGGAGTCGGTGATAGTGCTCGCGACTTCGAGCGTCGTGCTGCATGCTTACCCGCGACTAATGATAGAGCGCGTTGCGGAGGCGAAGATTGCAACCATAGCGCATAAGTACCGCGGCTTTCTTTCCACTTTGCCGGGTGACGGGCGCGACGCCGGCGTAGGCTCGAAGTCCGTGATAATCCCGCTCAGCGAGGAATGAAGCGGCCTCGGCGAGCAGAGTGGCTGTTACCAGACGACCGACACCTGGCAACGAAAGAAGCAGTTCCACGTCACGAGGCTGCTTCGCGGTTTGTTCTGTGGAGGTGCCGAGTTCTTCCAGAATACGATCGATGCGATGAGCCAACGCGAGACGCTGTTGGTGGAGAAGCCGGAGGTGGGGCAAGAGCATGAGGGTGTGCTCGCTGGCAGACTCGATTGTGCCGGGGGCCAGTGAAAATGTTGGGCCGCGCAAGGCGGTTAGGATCTGCTGCGCATCGATCCGGCGAATGTGGCACTGGCGGAGCACTTTCTCGATGCGGCTCATCGTGAGTTTTGCCGCTTTGGCGGGCGTCGGTGCCAGTTCTAATAAGGTCCAGACCCAGGGCTCGTCGGCGGTTGGAGAGAGCTGCAGAAAATGATGAAAGTAGCGATGCAGCAGTTGGCGGAGCTGACAGCAGTGGCGCTGGAAACACAGATTAAGTTCTTCGTCTAAGCGGGAAAGCTCGCGCAAGCGGACCACGACGGGATCACCCACCCGAACCGATCGAAAGCAGTGTTGATCAGTTCGGAGCGAGTCGGCCAATACAAAGGCGTCCTTTCGATCGTCTTTGGCGCCCGTAGGAAAATGACGATCGCGGAAGCGATCGAGCTGCTTAGGATTGATCGAAAAAACGCCAAAGTTCCGAGCGAGAAGTTCTTCCACCAGCGCGCCATGTGGGATCTCGATACCAATCCCCGCGGATGCAGGTTCCGGTGCGATAGTGGAAAGCCAGTCGAGGAACTCAGTGACAGCGGTTGCGGAATGTGCAACCTTCCGCTCCTCGACGATCTGGCCGTCAGGATCGAGAACGCAGACCTGATGTGTTTCGGTGCCCCAATCAACGCCAACGAATAGACGACAAGTGATTTCGTGCAATGGACGATCCTCCTTGAATGGATTTGGCCTGCCGCAACTAACGTCGCCCCTGTACTGGCGCTCTGGGCGCAACTCCCCACGGGACTTTCAGCTGCGGCCGAACCGAGAGGGCGCTGCTCCGCACCAGGCACTGACAACGTGCTGGGGAAAGGGATGGCACTCCTCCCGGACCGGCCAACTCAATAAGGCTTACCGCACTTGGAAGCCACTCTGAAGGGTACAGGGGAAAGGCGGCAGGCCTTACCCCGTCCAGCGCTGGAGAGGACCGGAGCCCGATCAGCGGTCCGAGCTGCTACACTCCGGAAACTCGCGTTCCAGCGGTGGTCGGAACGAATGTCTGCTGTACACCCGGTAGGGGCGCTGTCTAGTAGGTGCTGGTCTTACTGTTAAATCCGGGCCAGGGCTGGATTTTATACTTCCGGATAAATTCTTCCCAGTAGCCCCGGTCTGAGAGGAAACGAAAGCCGAGATCGAAATTTGAAAGGGACGACTCCCACGTGTTCTCGTCGATGCGTCTCAAGAACCAAAGCCCCTGGACCAAAGCGATGCTCGGGTAACGTGGAGGGGGCCACCTCTGGCAAGTACTCCATTCGCGGATGAATCTAAACCTTAGCTGATGTGGCATTTGAGGCCCGTAGAGCACCTCGTTAACGTCGATGGTTCCTGTCAGATGCCAGCCATCAAACCATGGATACGTTAGATGAGGTTTGAACGTGCCGACCACGATTACCTGCGCCTCGTGAGCTATCCAGTGCTTTTCGATTCCGTCGCTCGACCCTCCGAGTAGAAGCAACAGGCCCAGTGTCCGTAGAAGCATGTGATGGCAACCGGCGCGGTTCATCTTCGTGCGAACATGCCTTTCGGTGTCCACGTCACGACCCAAAGCATAACGCATCTCAGCTTTCGCTATGCGAGGAATAGAAACCGGAGCCAAGCGATTTGTTCCTGCGAGGGAAATCCGGGGGAAATCCGGGACAACGACCGCTTCCTCCATTCGACTAGGCTCGAATATCATCGAACGTACCTTCCTCTCGAGGCGCCGAGACCGACTTCCAACACAGAGTCGAAGCTGAGCTACCGGGGCACACGCTGGGGTGGGATACTGCGGGTGTTTCCACGCCTGAGTACGAGGAAGTTCGTCCCTTGCTGGCCTCTCTGGAACTTGTTATCTTGGACGGGGTTAGTCGCAAACACAGGAATCGCTTTCTCGATCACGGAGGCTTGAGGCTTAACGATGCGAAAACATTCTCTCTTGTTCCTTTCGTTGCTGGTTCCAGCCTTTGTACTCCTTGGCGGATATGCCGTCGTTAAGGCTCAGCAAAAAACGTCTTCGACCGTCAGCGGGAAGCGCTGGTCTGATGCAGCCACCTGGCCGGACAAGAAGGTGCCGGGCAAAGACGACGTTGTCACCATTGAGAAGGACATGAACGTTGTCCTCGATGTCAGTCCGCCGCCGCTGCACGGTATAAGACTCAACGGCACACTGAGCTTCGCAGACAATAAAGACCTTGAACTGACCACCGAGTGGATCATGGTGCACGGGAAGCTGGAGATTGGTAGTGAAGCCAGCCCCCACAAGCGCAATGCGACCATTACCCTGACCAATAACGTCCCGGGTGAAGACATTGAAGCAATGGGTGACCGCGGGATCATGCTCATGGGCGGAACCCTGAGCCTGCACGGGAACCGGAAAGACTCCTGGACCAAGCTGGCAAAAACAGCCGCCGCGGGGAGCAACACAATCGAAGTCTTGAATGCCGGTGACTGGAAAAAAGGCGACGTGATTGTTGTCGCGTCCACGGATTTCGATCCCCACCAGGCGGAGCGGCGAACCATCGCCAGCGTCTCTGGAAAAGTGATTACGCTTGATCAGAAACTTGAATATATGCATTACGGCCAAGTCACCTTCGGCGTGGATGAGCGTGGTGAAGTCGGTATGTTGTCACGCAATATCCGTATCCAGGCTTCCGCCGACGCAGAGCAGTCATTCAGTGGTGGGCATGTGATGGCGATGGCCGGCTCAACAATGCAAGTCTCCGGTGTCGAGTTTTTTCGAATGGGTCAGCACGAGAACCTCGCGCGCTATCCGATCCATTGGCATCTGGTTGGCGATGCGCCGGGGCAGTACATTGAGAACTCTGCGATTCATGACACCTACAGTCGCTGTGTGACGGTACATGGCACTAACAATGTGCGGGTTCAGAACAATGTGGCGTACAACAACGTCGGTCACTGCTACTTCCTCGAAGATGGCGTGGAACACGGGAACCAGTACATAGGAAACCTGGGGATCCTGACCAGGTGCAATCCCACCAGACCGTGTACTTCGACCAACGCTCTTAACGGCTCCGGGGCCGGTCAAAATGCCACCGATCAATTGATTCCTTCCGACAACACGGCGTCCACCTTCTGGATCACGAACCCCGACAATACTTACCGCGGGAATGTGTCCGCAGGCTCTGAGGCTACAGGCTTCTGGATGGCTTTCCCAGAACATCCCACGGGTAAGTTTGAAGGCACAGAGGTCAGTAAGGCTACCTGGCCCCGTCGGATGCAACTGAAGGAGTTTTCCGGCAACGTCTCCCACTCCGACGTCGACGGGCTGATGTTCGATCGCGGCCCGAACGCACAGGGTAAATTCAACCTTGGCGGGAACACGCATCTGCCTTATACGGATCCCAGCGACACCAACAGCGCGAGGCTGGAATCGGTGGTCAAAGACTTCACCAGCTACAAGAACAGTGGCGCTGCCATCTGGGCCCGCGGCGAGAATCATGTGTTCCAGGGCCTGAAGCTGGCCGACAGCGGTATCGGCTACACACATGCGTACCCCGGTGTGGCCCCGTACCACGGAGACTTTACCTCGAAAGTCGAGGACTCCCTGTTCGTGGGCGAATCCGACAATAAAGGCACCCCCAAAACCGAAGCGGAAATCGCGTATGGTCGAACCATGCCTCGCAAGGACGCGGATTACCCGATCCGGGGCTACGAGTACTACGACTTCACGCACCATGTGATCAATACCAAGTTCGTCAATTTTGTGGACAATGCCACTCGCAAAACCGGAGCCATCTCTTACCTGCTGTACACCAGCTTTCCGATCAGCACCAACAACGATGTCGAAGGCCTGAAATTCGAAAATGCCAAGCCGGTGTATTTCCCACCGCAGCAGGATCAGCGCTGGTCCTTCTCCGGTGAATTCGGAAGGTTTTCAGGCTGGAATGGCGCGGTGTTCCACGATATCGACGGGTCAGTCGGAGGCGTCCGCGATTCCTACATTGTGATTGACAACGGGATCGCCGACGATCCTGAACACTGTCAAATCAAGGCGGACTGGAACGCTGCCGTGTGTAAGGGTGATATGGGGCGTATGCAGATTGGCGCCGCTGGTGCCGGAGGTCGTGGCGGGCCTGGCGC
>Ga0209168_10003867_pt1 | contig 10078 bp, 7 predicted proteins | sample Coa_R1_FD_187156 | JGI IMG/M metagenome (GOLD analysis project Ga0209168, IMG submission 187156) | Surface soil microbial communities from Centralia Pennsylvania, which are recovering from an underground coalmine fire - Coalmine... | ecosystem: Environmental > Terrestrial > Soil > Unclassified ... | reverse complement strand
CGGATACAGAACGCCATCTTCCGGAACGAGAAGGCCACCGGCCATTCCTGAACCGGGCGCCCCTGAACGAAGATTGGGCTCTAGATTTTGCAATGCCTTGGCATCAAGCACTTCGGTGGGAACTCCCCGCGCGCCGTAGTAAGCATGCTTGCGGTGGACTTCGATCATCTCTTCTTCGTCTGCTGCAACCCAGATCGTTCCGCATTGTTCGTACTCGACATCAGCGGGTAATTGCGGCCTTAACTCCTGCCACAACTGCTGCGAGTAACGGGTCAAGGCAAACTGCGCATCGGAGTCATCCATGACGACGATGTGGCCCATTCCTGCCGCGGTTGCGCCGCTTCCGACGATGTCCGCACTGATGACGGCGACGCGCTGGCCGCGACGGACAAATTCGTCAGCACAGGCAGCGCCCACAATTCCGGCGCCCACAATGACGACGTCATAGCCTGGTCTGATCACGCCTGCTTTACTCATGCACGAATCCCCATGCACAGCGGATCGCGTGGATTGAGTATGAGGTCCGCCTCAGCATTGACGAACGCCGATCCCTTGATGCTGGGGTAGACCTTGCCATCGCGCACCTTCACACTGCCTTCGAATACGCTGCCTACAATGCTCTCCTGCTTCCAGGTCTGGCCTTCGCGAATTTTGCCATCGGCATAGAGGCATGCGAGCTTGGCGCTGGTCCCGGTGCCGCACGGGGAGCGATCATAGGCTTTGCCCGGACAGAGCACGAAATTCTTGCTGTCTACTCCGGCCAAATGAGAAGGGCCGTACAACTCGACGTGATCAATCTCCTTGCCGTCGGCGCCGGCGATGCCATGGTCACGAAGCGCCTGACGGATCGCCCAAGTGAAGGTCGTCATCTCATCGATATTCTGGAGCGTCAGTTTCATGGCGTGATCGTGCACGAGGAAGAACCAGTTTCCGCCCCAGGCAACGTCGCCGCGGACTTCGCCGTATCCGGGAACGTTCACGGCAACGTTGGCTGCGCTCCGATAACTCGCAACATTGTTGACCGTGACCTGGCCGTCATCATGCAGGACAGCGCTCACAGTACCGACAGGCGTTTCGATCTTGTGCTCGCCTGGAGCGATGCGGTTCATGTAGGACAAAGTTGCAACAAGGCCAATCGTGCCGTGACCGCACATGCCGAGGTAGCCAACGTTGTTAAAGAAAATGACTCCGGCGGCGCACGCGGGATCGACTGGATCGCAGAGCAAAGCACCTACGATGACGTCGGAGCCGCGCGGCTCATTTACCACGGCCGAACGGAAATGGTCATACTTGTTGCGGAAACATTCCAACCGGTCGGTTAACGGACCGGTGCCCAGGTCAGGACCGCCGCTGACAATCAAGCGCGTTGGCTCGCCCCCGGTGTGGGAGTCGATGACCCGGATTTTTTGGTAGTCCCGCATTTATTGAAATCGCTCCGGAACCGATTGGATCAGAAATCACCCGCGAAAGGCAGGGCGCCCCTCCTTAAATATATGAAGGGCGAATTAGTTAGGCACTGTCGTATTTTATGGATACAATATGCAATCGTCAAACCCAATCTGCCCCAGAAGGTTATCCAGTCACTGATGGCGAGCCTCGAACCGGCAACGCGGGAATCGTTACACCTCAAGCCACGAGAATTCACACGCGGGCTGAGCCTGTTCGATTCCACCATGGTTGTCGTTGGCGCCATGATTGGGTCGGGAATCTTCATCGTTCCAGCAGAGATGGCCCGTCATATCGGCAGCGCAGGGTGGCTGCTGGTGGCGTGGGGTGTCGCCGGCGTCCTCACAATCTCAGGAGCGCTCTGCTACGGAGAACTCTCGGCGATGATGCCGCAAGCGGGCGGCATGTATGTCTACCTGCGCGAAGCGTACTCGCCGTTGTGGGGATTTCTCTACGGCTGGACGTTATTCTCCGTGATCGAGACGGGGACGATCGCGGCGGTGGCGGTAGCCTTCGCCCGCTTTTCTGGAGTGCTCTGGCCGCAGATCTCAGAAGACAAGTATCTCATCGCGCCGGTTCACCTCTCAACTCGTTACGCGTTGTCATTGTCGACGGCTCAGTTGTTGGCGATCTGCGTCATCGCGCTGCTGACCTTCGGCAATACGCTGGGACTTCGCTATGGCAAGTTGATTCAGAATGTGTTCACCGTTGCCAAGACCGGAGCGCTGGGTGGCCTGATCATTTTAGGGATTTTTGTTGGGCGCAACAGCTTGGCAGTGCATGCAAATTTTGGCAGTGCGTGGCATGCGCAAGGAGTCGATTCCCTGGGAGGCGGACTCACGGCGGCGACGTTGTCGGGCCTGGTGGTCGCGATTTGCCTGAGCCAAACAGGGTCGCTGTTCTCCGCCGATTCGTGGCACAACATTGCGTTCGCCGCGGGCGAAGTAAAGCGACCAGAGCGCAACGTGACGCTCGCCATGGTGATTGGCGCTACGACGGTCATTGTCCTCTATCTGCTGGCCAACGTGGCCTATCTGGTAACGCTGCCACTGGAAGCGATCCAGCATGCGCCGGCAGATCGCGTGGGAACTGCGACGCTGCAGGCGATCTTTCCAGGGATTGGCACCGTGGTGATGGCCGCGGCCATTATGGTCTCGACTTTCGGCACCATCAATGCTCTGACGCTGACGGGAGCGCGCGTCTATTATGCGATGGCTCGCCAGCGACTCTTCTTCCCTTTCGCGGGCAAACTCAACTCGGCGCGTGTGCCGGCATCATCTTTGAGGCTGCAGGGGCTCTGGGCGGCGGCGCTCGTCCTGCCGCGTACGTATGATCCGGCGACGCAATCGTGGGGAAACCTGTACAGCAACTTGCTGGAATACGTGATTTCCGCCGCGCTGATCTTCTATGTGCTGACCGTGGCGGGAGTGTTCCGACTGCGAGTCACGCGACCGGATGCGCCGCGACCGTATCGCACGATTGGATATCCCGTGGTTCCTGGCCTGTACATTCTGATCGCCAGCACAATTCTGGCCGTGCTGTTCGCATATCGTCCGGCAACAACGTGGCCGGGTCTGCTGATTGTACTGTTGGGGATTCCGATTTACTTGGTGATTGGCTGGGCAGACCGGGGTCGAGGTGCAGAGCTTTCTCAGCCGCGGGACACAGAGTGACGGAGTTGAACCCTGTCCGGAGGAATTTCGAATGCTCGTGAAGATCGTTAGACAAATCAGGCGCTCGCCAAAGTTCCTGCCGGCAGCCGCGTTCTTGGTTGTGGCCTCCTGTCTGAGCGCAGTCAGCGTCAACGCGCAATCTCCGGCTGCGACTGAAGTTTTGCGGCAGGCGTTTCTTGATCGCGGATTTGAGGTTCGCTCCTTCGGACCGATGCGCTGGCTGGACGGCGGCCGCTCGTATACGACCTTGGAGCCTTCGACAAAAGGAGAGGGGGCCAGCGATCTTGTGCGCTATGACACGCCAACGGCGCAGCGGGAAGTTCTGGTGTCGGCGGAGCAACTGATACCGTCCGGCGAAAAGAAACCGATCGAGATCGAGGACTATGAGTTGTCGGCGGATACGAACCGGGTGCTGATCTTCACCAATTCGAAGCGAGTGTGGCGCAGGAACACGCGCGGCGACTACTGGGTGCTGGACAGGAAATCAGGAAAGCTGACGCAACTGGGAGATGGCGGACCTCCCTCGATGCTGATGTTCGCGAAGTTCTCGCCGGACGCATGGAAAGTGGCATATGTGCGGTTCAACAATATTTATGTCGAAGATCTGCAGAGCGGAGAAACCACCCGCCTGACGATGGATGGTTCGGAGAAAATCATCAACGGGACGTCGGACTGGGTTTACGAAGAAGAATTTGGCGTCCGCGATGGATTCCGTTGGAGTCCCGACGGCAAGCGCATCGCTTACTGGCAGTTCGACACGACGAGAGTAAAGACCTTCGACCTGATCTACGACACAGGCGCGCCATATCGCGTGCAGACAGGCATTCCTTATCCCGAGTTCGGCGTCTATCCGATGGTGCGGCAGATTCCCTATCCGGAGCCGGGAACGAACAATTCTTCCGTGCGCATCGGCGTGGTTCCGTCAGCCGGTGGGGAAACGCGATGGATGGAAGTGCCGGGGTATGAGAGCGACAATTACATTGCGCGGATGGAGTGGGCGGGAGACTCGGATTCGCTCGTCCTGCAGCATCTGAACCGACTGCAGAACACAAACGACGTGCTGCTGGCGGATGTGAAGACGGGCGCCGTGCGCAGTCTCTACCAGGACAAAGACAGCGCATGGGTCGATGTGGTTGATGATTTGAAGTGGCTGCACGGAAACAAGGATTTTCTCTGGATCAGCGAGCAAGACGGATGGCGACACGTTTATCTCATCGGTAGAGACAGCAAGCAGGCCCGCGTCGTGACTCCGGGAACGTTCGATGTGGTGGAGTTGTTGGGATGCGATCCCGCGGAGCAATGGGTCTACTACACAGCGTCTCCGGAGAACGCGACACAGATGTATCTTTATCGCTCGCGCCTCGATGGAAAGGGCGCTCCCGAGCGACTGAGCCCAGCAAGTCAGCCCGGAACGCACTCCTACAATCTGTCTCCCGATCTGCAGTGGGCGGTACACACCTACTCGACGTTTGATACTCCACCGGTCACCGACCTGATTCGCTTGCCCGATCACAAGCCGCAGCGCGTGCTGGAGGATAACGCGAAGCTGCGTGCGCGCTCGAAGGAGTTCGTCTCTGGTGCGACGGAATTCTTTCGAACGAATATCGGCGATGGCGTTTCACTCGATGGGTGGCTGATCAAACCAAAAGATTTCGATCCCGCCAAGAAGTACCCACTGTTGATCTACGTGTACGGCGAGCCTGCGGCGCAGACCGTGTTGGACAGTTGGGATGAGTGGCATGGAATTTTTCATCGCGTACTTGCGCAAGAAGGCTACATCGTCGCCAGCTTCGACAACCGCGGGACGCCCGCGCCGAAGGGACGGGCGTGGAGAAAGGTTGTGCATGGGAACGTCGGGGTGTTGTCATCAAAGGAACAGGCGTTAGCTCTGCAAGCTCTCGAGCGGGCGCGACCGTATATCGATTCGCAACGCGTCGCCGTTTGGGGACGCAGCGGAGGTGGCTCCAATACCCTCAATCTCATGTTCCGCCACCCGGATCTTTATAAGGTCGGGATGGCCGTGGCTCCGGTTGCCGACCAGCGGCTCTACGACAGCATTTATCAGGAGCGCTTCATGGGACTGCCGGAGAACAATGTCGAGGGATACAAAGTCGGTTCGCCGATCAACTTTGCGGACGGGCTGCGAGGCAATTTGCTGCTGGTCCACGGCTCGGGCGATGACAACGTTCACTACCAAGGCACGGAGATGCTCGTGAACAGGTTAGTAGAGTTGGGAAAGCCGTTCGATTTTATGACGTATCCGGGACGAACCCATGCGCTCTCGGAGGGTTCAGGAACGTCGTATCATCTTTATTGCCTGCTCGCGAGGTACCTGGAGGAACATCTGCGGCCGGGTCCGGCGGGCCAATAATGGAAAGCGGCGATTGAATATAACATCCTATATAGTAGTGTTGAAACAAAAGGTCTAACAGGAGTCGGGGTTCCGGCACTCTCGATTATGAACTTGGAGACAGCTTCGGATTCGGCAATTCCGCGACAGTCGCTCACTTCGGCAGTTGCCGACAAGTTGCGCGACCAGATCATTCGGGGAGAGATCCCGGAGGGCGCGCAACTACGGCAGGATGCGATCGCCACGCAATATCAGGTCAGTCGAATTCCGGTTCGGGAAGCGCTGCGGCAACTGGATGCGGAAGGCTTGATCGCGATTGTTCCGAACCGGGGCGCGATTGTTCCCGCCTTGTCGCCCGAGGATATTGAGGAGCTTTTTTCGATTCGTGCCTTGCTTGAACCCGAAGTTCTTAAGCTCTCGATTCCACATTTAACCACAGACGATTTTTCGGAAGCGGATGCTGTGCTGCGCAATTATGTCAGCGAACTTCAGCGGGACGATCATGTCTCGGCCTGGGGGCGACTGAATTGGCAGTTTCATTCGATCCTCTACTCTCGCGCCAATCAGCCGCGTTTCATGGCGATCATCCGCAACGTCAACAACAATGGCGAACGATACACGCGCCTGCAGCTTTATTTGACTCACGGCATGCAGCGTGCCAACGAAGAGCATCATCAGATCCTAGAGTTCTGCCGTCAGCGGGACGTAACCCAGGCGTGCAAACTACTGCGCCGTCATATCCAATACGCGGGCGAATCGCTGAAGCAGGCTCTTGAGCAGAAGAGGAGCGATGCGCAGGCTGATGGCAATGGCGGGCCGGGGCCGAAACCTTAAACCTGCTCCGCAGCAGCCTGAAGCCGCACTGATTTGGCGCGACTACTTTTGCGCGGCTACGATACGAGTAAAACTCGTACCCTTCCTGGACATGCACGATTCTATACGTTTCTTCAAACTCTTGAAGCTGTGACCTTCCAAAACATTTATGAGCCCGCTCTAGTGAATTGGCAGGATTGCAGTCGCTACCGAAAGGGCCGGTAGGTCGAGTTGTATCTTCGATCCATTCACTTTGATTGGATGCGCGTTGGGAACGGCGCGATCGGGATTGTCAAACGTGTTGCAGGCGTTCCAGTCCGCATCGTGAAGAATCTGCGCGGTGCCTCCGACGGCGACGCAACCTTCAAGCGTGCATTCAACCCGCAAGTCGGCATCATGTCGAGGATTAACGAAACTGACGACGAGTTCTTTGTCGCTCTTGGAGGCTGATAGCGATAGACCGAGAGGCGAGGAATCCTCTGTCTCGACTCGCAACGCGGTCTTCGACCGGTGAGCCTTGAACAGAGAAAATGCATGATAGGTCGTGGTGCGAACGCAGTGCTCGCCCTCTGGTCCGTCGGTGAGCAAAAGAGATTGCAGCACGTTGACCATTTGCGCGATGTTGCACATGTATAACTTGTCGGCCAGACGATTAAAGATGTTGAGTCCCAAGCCAGCAGCGACGGCGCTGCGCATGGTGCTCTGCTGCCAGAGCTTACCGTAGCGTTTCTCGTCTTCTTCGGGGATGTTGTCCCAGACGCCCCACTCGTCGAGAATCAAGCCAACGTTCTTGCCCTTGTCATAACTGTCCAGCACGGCCCGCTGGTGGATGATGGACTCCTCCACCTTGGCGTAAGAGGCAAGTTGCTCGTTCATGTGATCGATCGTGAACGTAGTGGAGCGATCGGCGCCTCCACAGTAGTAGTGCATCGAGACGCCGCTGGGACGCTCCCAGCCCAGCCCGTCCATCAGCCCACGAGACCAGCGAGTATCGTCACCGGAGGGACCACTCGCGACCAGGAAAAGTTCCGTGCCGCCGAAATCCCTACAGTAGACGGCGAAATCGCGATAGAGCCGGGCGTATTCCTCCGGGCGCATGTTGCCGCCGCAGCCCCAGCTTTCGTTGCCAACACCCCAGTAGCGAACGCGGAATGGCTCGGGCGAACCATTCGCCGCGCGCTCATCGGAGAGAGTGCTACCCGATGGATAGTTGCAATATTCGATCCAGTCGCGCAATTCGTGCGGCGTACTGCTGCCTACATTTCCGGCAAGGTACGGCTGAGCGTCGAGCAGGCGACATAGCCCGATGAACTCATGCGTGCCGAAGCTGCCATCCTCAATGTAGTTTCCCCAATTGATGTTCACGCGTTTGGGACGTTTTGCGGCAGGACCGATGCCATCGCGCCAGTGATAGTCGTCCGCGAAACAACCACCCGGCCAGCGCAGGACTGGAATTCCTAAAGCTTTTAGATATTCGACGGATTGTTTTCGGTATCCGTTGATGTTCGGGATTTGAGAATTCCTGCCGACCCATAATCCACCATAGACACACGAGCCCAAGTGCTCGATGAAATGGCCATGAAATTCAGGGCGGACAAGTCCGATCTCGGAGCCAGTGTGAACGACGACTCGTTGAGTCGCTGAAGCTGGCGCGCCAAACAGTTTTCTGGGAATAAAGGCAGATGCAGCCACTGCGGCTGTACCTGCGACAAACTGACGTCTCGAAACCGGATGGAGGACGCTCATTGCACCTTTATGAGGACCGCGCCATGACGTGGAACTTCTTCGGTATAGCTGCCGCTGAAGGAACCGAGATCCTTGTGTTGCCAGAGGTCTCGGATTTTCGCCGAGCCTGATGCACCAATATCCTTAAAGCTAACAGTTATGGGGTTAGTGGATTCGCCGCGGTTAAAAAGGCCAACTGCAACACCGCCGTCCGCCAACGGCTTGGCCCAGACCTCGAGCGGACCTTCTTGCGCGACTCGACGGCCTTGTACTCCTTTTGCATCCTGATCGACGCCGATCACTTCTTTGTTCGTGAGGATACTGAGAGTTTCTGGGGTCATCTGCGACAGATCGTTGCCCGCAAGCAGCGGAGCCGCCAGAAGAACCCACAGACTCATGTGAGTGATGTACTCGTCATGTTTCATGCCACCGTTGCCGACTTCCAGCATGTCAGGGTCATTCCAGTGTCCGGAGCCAGCGAAAGGCTCCAAGCCATCCTGATCGAATCCGATCACCGACATCCGATCGTACTTGTCGGTAATGTCTTCAGTAGTGCGCCAAAGATTTCCACCGACGGACGCACCCCATCTCCAAACCCGACCATAGCCATACTGGCAAAGACTGAAGACAACCGGCCTGCCGGTTCGCACGAGAGCATCGTGCATTTTTTTGTAAACGTCGACCATCTGGTCGCGCTGATAGACTTTTTCGGCGCTGCACCAGTCATATTTCAAGTAGTCGAATCCCCAGTCGGCGTACTGTTGGGCGTCCTGCTCCTCGTGGCCGTAGCTGCCTTCGTACCCTGCACACGTTTTGGGTCCGGGAGAGGAATAGATGCCGATCTTCAGGCCCTTGCTGTGAACGTACTCGACCAGCGCTTTCATGTCGCCGAATTTCTGGTTAGGGTGGATGTTGCCTTTTTCGTCGCGGGTGCCTTCCCAACAGTCATCGATGTTGACGTAGATGTAGCCAGCGTCCTTCATTCCGTTGCTGGCAATGGCATCGGCGGCAGACCGAACGTCGGCAGCCGTGACTTTGCAGGCGAAATGATTCCAGCTGTTCCATCCCATGGGGGGTGCCGCGGCGACGGTGGGGTCGGCGGCTGCGGCTTGCGAGGCATAACCGAGAGCTAACACGAGCAAGAGAAGCTTCTTCATAATTTGAAGACCTTTGAACCTTTTATCGTGGACGGACGCCTCTACGCGCGCGCACAGCGGCGCTGCATGATCAGCTTAGTTGGCCGATTACCTCAAACCTCTTTTCGTTTTTCGTAGGGATGATAACAGTGTCGTGATGAATCCCTTCGAGAGTCGCGGGTTGTCCGTTGACGGTCACCTTCTGAACGACGGTTTGCAGTGGAAGTCGAATCTTGAAGTGGACTTCGCTCGGCGCTTTCGCCCCGCTTAACTCCACATGTCCGACAACGGATTTGGCATTCGGCTTCGCCGCCAAACTGAAGCTGACGCGCCCCCACCGGGTCGGAGCGTGCTCGATTCCAATTACCTTTCCTGATGAAACCCAATCGCGCGGCACTCCTTTTGCGAGGTAGAGCTTGTCGTCATCGGAATCTTCCAGCACGAGCATCCAGCGCACCAGCAGAGGAATGGTCTGTTGCGCTGGAACGCAATAAGTACCGGAATCGCCCGTGATGCCAGTTACTTCGCCCGCCGTCCAGCTACCGCGGGTGTGCGCATGATAACGATGGGAGTAAAGAAACAGCAGGAATTCCTCGATGCGGTCGAGTCGCAGCAGAGCTTGGGCGTAGCCATACGAAATGAAACCCAGAATTTCACGGCCGTCTTCCTGAAAGCGCCAAATATTGGCGACGACGCCGAGCGTGGTCGCTCCGTACGCACGCATGCAATCGATTACCTGGTTCGCAAGGCGCGGCGGCAAAACGTCGGCTTGAAGCAATTCGGCGTAAGGCCGATGCGGCCACTGCTGCGGGCTGGGGCGCTCTTTCTCGAGCGACTCGCGAAAAGTGAGCGTGGTACCGGGAAATAGCCCGATGTACGGCGGGACTTTGTCTGCCTGAGTATTCGTCTCGATGCTTTCGACGGTGCGTTTCTGA
>Ga0209168_10003866_pt1 | contig 10079 bp, 13 predicted proteins | sample Coa_R1_FD_187156 | JGI IMG/M metagenome (GOLD analysis project Ga0209168, IMG submission 187156) | Surface soil microbial communities from Centralia Pennsylvania, which are recovering from an underground coalmine fire - Coalmine... | ecosystem: Environmental > Terrestrial > Soil > Unclassified ... | reverse complement strand
AACGAAGGACACCACCAGCCAGCCAGCCGGTCTGTGGTAACTTAAACTGCTCTGCCCCATGGCCGCGCGCATGCAATGTTAGTATAGCTTTAAGCATCAGAAATGGACCTAGATCAGCTCCACACATTCCTGGAGATAGTCCGGCTGAAGAGCTTCTCCAAAGCGGCGCAGTCGTGTTTTCGCACACAGCCCGCCGTGAGCGCTCAAGTCCGGCAGCTGGAACAGGAGCTGAACGCCCCGCTGTTTGAGCGCCTGGGGACCAAGATCGCCATCACGCCCGCCGGGCATATTTTCGCCGATTATGCCGAGCAGATCCTGGCGTTGCGTCGGCGCGCCCAGGATTTAATCAATGAGCTGGAACGCGTGCCTCGCGGAGAACTGCTCATCGCGGCCAACGAAGCTACCTGCATCTACGTCCTGCCCCTGGTGTTTTCCGAGTTCAAAAAGCAGTTTCCCAACGTGCAAATCCAGGTGGACCGGTCCTACGGCGCTCGCGTTGTGGAGGCCGTGCTCGACAGCCAGGCGGATTTCGGCATCACCCAATTGCCGGTCGCTGAGAAGCGCTTGCAAGTGGTCAAGATTCACTCCGATGAAATCAAAGCGCTGATGCCGGCCAACCACCCGCTGGCCCGCAGACAGGAGATCCTGCCGGGCGATCTGGTCGGGTTCCCATTGCTGATGCCTAAAACCGGCACCACGCGGCGGCGTCTTTCCGTGTGGCTGGAGCCCGTGGAAGACGATATCAACTCCTCGATGGAGCTGGATTCCACGGAGATGATCAAGCGCTTCGTCCTGGCCGGGCTCGGGATCAGTTTTTTGGCCGGAACACACTGCCGCGACGAAGTTGCCTCGGGAAAACTGGCCGCAATTTCGCTCGGCCCCGAACCTATGGTGCGGCAGCTTGCGTTAATCTATAGGAAGGATAAGGCTCTTTCAAAAGCAGCTCTGGGATTCATCGAAGTGACCCTCAAGAACGCCGTGGTGGACGCCATAGTCCGCGTCCCGGCGAAAGCCGCAGGCCCGATGGAACGGGTCGCCAAGGCGATACCTGCTGAAAACTGAGCAGCTGAGCGGGCCGGAGTGAGTGAACTGAAGTGAGTTGGCGATGCATCGCGTGACCGTAAAAACTTCCACCATCTTCATCGCCAAGGGCGGCCGCACCCGCGTGTACCGCTCGGTGAGCGAAGTTCCCCAGCGCTTGCGGAAAGAGCTGGAAGAATCCACCAACGGTTTTAATTCCGCGACCATTCTTATCGCCGACCGGCGCGGGCGCAAAGAGATCCTGCGAGCCTTGCAGGGCTTGCCCTCAGCGCTTCGCACGCGCCTGGCGGCATCGATGAATCCCGCCCAAAGCGATGAACCTACGCCTAAGGCCGTGCGGCCTCTGGCCCGCTTCCTCCGGCGGAACTGGCCGGAACTGCTGCTTCCCGGCGCAGTCGGACTGCTACTGTGGGCGGCTCTCAACTGGCGATAAAGTGACGCTGGCGAACCGGTGAAACGCGTCGCGTTGTTTGGCAGCAAGGGCCAGCTCGGCGTCGAACTGAAATCGGAATTCAGCGCGCGCGGGTACGAAGTCACTTGTTTCGACCGTTCTGTGGTCGATATCACCGACGCGGCTGTCGTCGAACGAACCATCGCGAGTGTCGACCCGGCCGTCGTGGTGAACGCCGCGGCATACAATCAGGTGGATTTAGCCGAGACGGAGCCGCTGACCGCGTTTGAGGTGAACGCACTCGCCGTACGAAATCTGGCAGTGGCCTGCCGGAATTCCGATGCGCAACTGGTACACTTCTCCACCGATTACGTTTTTGACGGCCAGGCCGGCCGCGCGTATCGCGAAGAAGATCCGACTCATCCGACCGGCGCCTACGCGGTTTCCAAGCTCTGCGGCGAGTTATACGCGCGAGCGTATTTGGACAGACCGCTGATTATCCGCACCTCGGGCGTTTTCGGGCCCGGCGGAATGGACACCGCGCGAGGCAATTTCGTGGAGCTGATGCTGCGGCTGGCAGCTCAAAACAATCCTATACGCGTGGTGGAGGATCATGTGGCGTCGCCCACCTACGCGCCTACGCTGGCAACGCGAACGGCCGATCTGGTGGCGCGCGGGGCACACGGGATCTTCCACATGGGCGGCGGCACACCGATTTCCTGGTTCGACTGGGCGGCCAAGATCTTTACGGCTGCCGGTCTGAATCCGCCGCTCAAGCCTACCAATGAGCGCGAATTTCGCACGCCCGCCCGGCGGCCTAAGTACTCGGCGTTAAGTAACGCGAAGATGGAAGCGCTGGGGATCGCGCCGATGCCGTCGCTGGATGACGCGATTCGGGAGTACCTGAAGGCCCGCGCTCAGAAACTCAGCGTATCCCCGACTTTGAGGCCGTAAAGAGCGGCTCCGCCCCCCGTCAGCTCCAGCACATAGCGAGCCTTCTCATGACCGCCGTAGCTCGGACAATCGCGCGACGACTTAGACGTGCAAGCCGGCGTGTTCGCCGAAATCTCGACAATCCGCCGCTGGTGATCCATCCAGATAATATCCAGCGGGATGCGAACCTGATACATCCAGTAGGGAACGTTGTCTTCCTTGGGATGTATGAACAGCATGCCTCGATCCTTGGCTAGCGAATCGCGGAACATCATGCCGCGCATCTGGTCGATGTTGTTCACCATCGTCTCGGCGAGCACCGTTTTACCGTTTGGTAAAGTAATCTCAGTGGTGTTCAGGCCATCGACTTCTGATGTCTTGGAACCGCAGCCACTGAGCACCAAAAGCGCCGCCGCGAGCACGGCGAGAGGCTTCATCACACTAGAATAGTAGCTGATTGCCGAAGTTCCTTAAGCGAATTCGCCTGACGCTCGAAATGATCAAGTTCGAGCACTCGGTGTTCGCCCTACCCTTCGCCCTCACGGGAGCGCTGCTGGCCTGGCGCGACGCTGGATTCCCGCGGGAGTCGCTATGGGCCAAGCTGGCCTGGATTGTCCTGGCAATGGTCGCGGCGCGATCCGTCGCGATGGCATTCAATCGCGTGCTCGACGCCGATATCGATGCTCGCAATCCCCGCACCAAGGGGCGTCATCTTCCCGCCGGGCTGCTCTCACGGAGGTTCGCCTGGGGATTCATCGTCTTCTGGGGTGCCCTGTTCTTCCTGGCAGCGGGCGGATTGAATTCGCTGTGCCTGAAGCTGGCCCCATTGGCGCTGGCGATCGTGATGTTCTACTCCTTCACCAAACGATTCACCTCGCTGGCGCACCTGGTGCTGGGATTTTCCTTGGGAATTGCCCCGGCTGCTGCCTGGATCGCCATGCGCGGCTCGCTCGATCCCAGGATCCTGTGGCTGACCGCCGCCGTGACGCTGTGGACGGCTGGATTCGACATCATCTACGCCTGCCAGGATTACGCCTTCGACGTGCAGTCGGGACTCTACAGCATCCCGCGGCGGCTGGGCATCCCCGGCGCGCTGTGGCTCGCCCGCATTCTGCATCTGGGGATGCTGGCGTGTTTGATCGCGCTCATCCGGGTATTCGGGCTGGGGCCGACGGCTGCCGCCGGGATCGTGGCTGTAGCTGGGCTGCTACTTTGGGAACACCGGCTGGTACGTGCCGACGACCTGTCGCGGATCGACGCGGCTTTCTTTACCATGAACGGCTACGTCAGCGTGATATTCTTTCTATTCTGGGCTACGGACATCTTTTGGACTTAGTTAAGTGCCCGAGGCTAGCCCGGGCTGTATGACTCCCGCATTTGAAGATACCCGTCTCGAAGCGATCCGGACCAAGGTCGCGGCCGGCGAACGGCTGTCCTACCAGGACGGCTTGACGATTTATCGAACTCCGGATCTGCTGGGAGTCGGCTGGCTGGCGAACCAGGTCCGCGAGCGCCTTCACGGCGACAAGACTTACTTTAACGTCAACCGCCACATCAACCCCACCGATGTCTGCGTGGCCAGTTGCAAGCTGTGCGCCTTTGGCAAGCAGAAGCGCGATCCGAAGGCGTACACGATGTCGCTCGAAGAGATCTGGCACAAGGCCGGCGAAGGCTACAGTGAAGCCGTTACCGAATTTCACATCGTAGGCGGCCTGCATCCCGAGCTGACGCTCGAATGGTATTGCCAGATGCTGCGGGGCCTGAAGACGCGCTTTCCGCAGGTGCATTTGAAAGCGTTCACCATGGTCGAGATCGGCTATTTCGCGCAGCGCGGCAAAATCAGCGAGCGCGAGGTGCTCCAGCGCCTGAAAGACGCCGGCATGGACTCTCTGCCCGGCGGCGGCGCCGAAATCTTCCATGATCGCGTGCGGCGTATTATCTGCGATCACAAACTGACCGGCCAGCAGTGGATCGACACAGCTCGCATCGCGCACCAGATGGGCCTCCACTCCAACTGCACCATGCTTTACGGTCATATCGAAACGGCGGAGGACCGCCTGGATCACCTGCTCCGGCTGCGCGAGTTGCAGGATGAAACGGGCGGGTTCCAGACTTTCATCCCGCTGGCGTTCCATCCCGACAACACTGCGCTCGATCATATTTCCAAAACTACCGGTTTCGACGATATCCGCGAAATCGCGGTGTCCCGCCTGATGCTGGACAATATCGCGCACATCAAGGCTTATTGGGTGATGATGACGCCCCGGATCGCCCAGATCGCGCAGCGCTTCGGCGCGGACGATCTCGACGGAACGCTGGTGGAGGAGCGCATCTATCACGACGCCGGCGCGACGACTACTCAAGGTCTTCGCCGAGGTGAGCTGACGCGTCTGATCAAGGAGGCCGGACGCGAGCCGGTGGAACGCGACACGCTCTATCGGCCGGTTCAGCGCGCTGAGAACGCGTTTACGGTTCTCGTGTAGCCGCTGCCAGCTTCGCCCCCAGCTCCTTCGTCCGAACTTGTCCGGCTGCCAGTGAGCGCCGTAGCTCTTCCGCCTCGACCGTCAGTGTGCGAATGCGGTCCTGCAGGGCACTGGAAGGGGTGGGTCTGCGCGGGGCCTTGGCAATGAATCGTGCTGCCTCCCAGTGCGCTCCGCCCATTCGGGTATCGGTCGAAAGACGCACCTGCACATCGTCGCCCTGCAGTCCGTAGGTGGCGCTGGACGCGTTAGGCGGCAGCATGAGGATAGTTCGCTCGCTTCCATCCTGGATCTCCAGGCGGCTGCCCTCGGCCAATGAGGCCGCGTTCCAGCCGATCATCAGCTGACCGGCTTCCTCCCGGATCGTCAGGGAGATCGGCATATGTGGCAGGAGGGGCCGCAAGTAGGCAAATGCGCCGGCGGGAACCGCCAGGAACAGGGCACATGCCGCAACCCGCTTCCACGCCAGCCTTAACGGCCACCACCCGCGAGGGGGAGCCGGCAGCTCGGCAGCAGCGTTAGTGTCGACGGAAGGCCGCGAGGCGGCGTCGGCCACCCTAAACTCCTCGTGGCTGCGGATCGCTTGAACGCTTCCATCGGGCTCGCGCACGAAAAAACCCGCCCGGCCGCCCGCAATGACTAAGGCGAGAACTCCCTGATGGCTTTCGAAATTCGCCAGATCGTCGTCGGTGAGAAATACCTCGCCGCGCGCCCGGCAAACAAAAATACCTACGGGCGATAGTCCCTCGGGTGTAGAGTCACTTTGATGACTTCGCGTCGTGAGCACACGCACCTCATCTTCGTGCCGCACGCCGAACAGCAAACCATTGGACTGGTTCACCACGCGGTTGAGGCGCGGGATCCACCGCATCGGGAGACGCCGTGGGGGCTGCGCGCCTCCTTCTAAACGGATCTCGTGCAGCAGCTCCGGCGGGAATTCGATCCGCAACGGGCTCTGTGGCGGACACCACCGCCTGTAGTGAACCGTAACCATGGAGTGAACGTCGGGACTAAGAGCACTAGTCCCCCTAGTCCTTAAGATGACTAGTGGAGCTCAAGGCGGGATTTTCTCACTTCGGGATTACGCGTCGTCCCTCGATTCGGTATTGCCCGGATAGGACCAGGCCGATGGCTTGAGGATAGATCCGATGCTCTTCCTTCAGAATCCTAGCGGAAAGCGATTCCGCCGTGTCATCCGGGAGCACCGGGACCACCGCCTGGGAAACGATGGGGCCGGAATCCAACCCTTCTTCCACAAAGTGGACCGTGCAGCCTGAAAACTTGACGCCGTGTTCCAACGCCTGGTATTGGGCATCGAGCCCCGGGAAGGCCGGCAGGAGTGAGGGATGAATATTCAGAATCCGCTGATGAAATTCGCGGATGAAATGGCCGCTCAGGATCCGCATATAGCCCGCCAGACACACCAGATCCACGCTGTTCTTCCTCAGTTCATCGATCAATTGGCGATCGTACGCTTCCCGGTCGAGACCTTTTGAGGAGATGGCGATAGCGTGCAAGCCGCGTTCTTGAGCCGCGGCGATTCCCGGAGCTTCTAAACGGTTCGAGATCACGATGGTGATCTCGGCGTGCAGGCGATGTGCGGCAATCGCGTCAGCGATCGCCATAAAGTTCGAGCCTCGCCCGGAAATCAGGATCCCGAGGCGCTTAGTCATTTACAAATGTGTTCATCGGTAAACCACGCCGGTGCCGCGAACCACTTCGCCGATTTGATACCAGCGCTCGCGCAGTTTCTTGAGCATCTTCGCGGCGGCCGGCAGATCGCGCTTGGAAACCACCAGGATCATCCCGATGCCGAGGTTGAACGTCCGCCGCCAGTCCTGCTCGGGGATATTTCCGATCTTCCGCAGCAATTGGAACATGGGCAGCACGGGCCACGACCCGACGTCGATCCGCACGCCCAGGCCCTTTGGCAGGATTCGCGGAGTGTTATCGGTGATGCCGCCGCCGGTGATGTGCGCCGCGCCTTTGAGGATTTCCGCATCGTGCAGCGCGCGCAGGGGCTTCAGGTAGCTGCGGTGGACTTTCATCAGTTCTTGAGCGAGCGACCCGCCTAGTTCGATGATGCGAGTATCCGCCCGATGACCCGCGACTTCGAACAGCAGTTTCCGCGCGAGCGAGTAGCCATTCGTGTGCAGACCCGTCGAAGGCAGTCCAAGAAGAACATCTCCGGACCGGATGGTCTTGCCGGTGAGCATCCGCTTGCGCTCGACCACGCCGACGATAAACCCCGCCAGATCGTATTCGCCCGGAGCATACATGCCGGGCATTTCCGCGGTTTCGCCTCCGATGAGCGCGCAGCCGTTATTGCGGCAGCCCCGCGCCATTCCGGAGACAACTCGAGCCGCGACTTTCGCATCGAGCTTGCCCACAGAGAAGTAATCCAGGAAAAACAGGGGCACGGCGCCTTGCACCGCGATATCGTTCACGCAATGGTTGACCAGATCTTCGCCCACCGTGGAATGCTCGCCGGTCATGAACGCCAGCTTGAGCTTGGTGCCGACTCCGTCTGCCGAAGAGACCAGCACCGGATCCTTGTAGCCCTTCAGAAGATAACCGCCGCCGAAGCTGCCGATATCGGTCAGCACCGCCTTACTGAACGTGCTGCGGGCCATGGTGCGGATGGACGCCACGGCGCGACCAGCTTCGTCGATATTCACTCCGGATTGTTGATAGCCGATCGGTTTTGCTGAAGACATGCCTGGGAACTCCTATGATACGAGAGTCATGGAACGAAATTTGACTTGCCTGGTTTGACATAAATGAGTCGGTTGGGTATTCTGAAAAACCGGACTGGGAGCAAAACGAGGTCTTTCTTTTCCATGGCTCTTCTTGAAATCGCTCAGTGGCTCCAGGAGACCCCGATCAGCGTGTCGATCCGGGAGTCGATCTTGATGTTTCCGCTATTGGAAGGCGGGCATCTGCTGGGCATCAGCGTCTCCGCTGGAACCATCGCCATCTCCGATCTCCGCATGATGGGGCTGATCTTCAAGAAAGAGTCGGCCTCGGACGTATTTCATCAGCTTATCCCCTGGATAACCGCCGGATTCCTGATGATGATCATCACCGGGACTCTGCTCCTGATCTCCGAACCGGTCAAATGCTACAACAGCATCTGGTTCCGCTTGAAGGTGCTGTTTCTGTTCCTGGCCGGGCTGAACGTGCTGATCTTTCATTCCTCCAAGATTTACCGCAGCATGCATGAATGGGAGTGGTCGCCGGATCCACCGCGCGCCGCGAAACTAGCCGGCTGGATTTCGCTGATTAGCTGGGGCATCGTCATCATCGCGGGCCGCACCACTGCTTATAACTTCTAGCGCCTATAACTTTTAGTATGTGGCAATCCTTTAAACCGTTTTTCGTGTGGAACGACAAAACCTGGCTGGGCCAGGCGATTTCGGGCACTATCTGGGCCTTCCCGGTGATTGAGACAATCCACATTCTGGCTCTGACCATGATGTTTGGTGCCATCGTGATCATCGATCTGCGCATGCTGGGCTTGGGGATGAAGAAGCAACCGGTTTCCGTGCTCGCCAAGAACCTGGAGCCGTACATGACCTGGGGGCTGCTCACCATGCTGGCCACCGGCTACATGCTGTTCACTTCGGAAGCCATGAAGTGCTTCGTCAATGAAGGATTCAAGTTCAAGATGGAGGTGCTGTTTCCGGCCATCATCTTCCAGTTCACTTTATTCCGCTGGATCACCCACCAGGACGAAAGCAAGCGTCCCATGCTGCTGGGCTGGATCGTCGCATTGCTGTCCTTGATACTGTGGTTCGGTGTCGGGGTCGGGGGCCGTGCCATCGGCTTCGTATAAAATGCCTGTTGGAGGTATGATGGCGAAACGCGTGGGGGTGAAACTTACGCTGAGCGTCGCATTGGCAGGAACCGGACTGCTGATGATGGGGTTGCCCGCCGCTGCACATCATTCCTTCGCAGCCGAGTACGATTCCAGCAAGAGAGTTGAACTCACAGGCGTCGTAACGAAATTTGAGTGGACCAATCCGCACGGCCACTTTTACGTCGACGTGACCGACAAGGACGGTAAAGTGGCGAATTGGAACCTGGAACTCGCCAGCCCCAACATGATGATGCGGAATGGTTGGACGCGGCACTCCCTCAAGGAAGGCGATCACGTCGTGGTGGTCGCCACCCCCGCCAAGGATGTCACGCACACTGCCAGCGCCGTCACGATCACGAAATCCGACGGTGCCCAGTTGACGTTCATGTCCGCTCCGCCGCCGGACGTGAAGTGAGCGGAAGGTCGCTATGAGAAGGCACTTGGTTACCTGCTGCGTGATTGCGGTGACGCTGGGCGCGGTTTCCCTGGTGCTTGCTCAGCAAGCGCCGTCCCCGGCGGCAGGTAACGCCGCGCCGAAAGCCAAGGGCAAGGGCAAGGGACCGCCGACGCCATCGGGACCCGCCCCCGGCTTCCCGATGGCACGGTGGATCTGACCGGCGTCTGGATGGGCGGCGGAAGCAATTCCGGCGATATCACCAAGGGACTGAAACCCGGCGAACAAGTAGTCATGCAACCTTGGGCCGAGGCTCTGATGAAAACGCGGAAGTCGCAGGACGATCCGGAAGCGAACTGCCTGCCGACCGGCGTTCCTCGCGGCTCGCCATACCCCTGGCGGATGGTGCAGACGCCTACACATAAGGCCGCAACCCACATTTTCATCCTGTACGAAGGCAACATCCACAGCTTCCGGCAGATCTTCATGAACGGCAAGCATCCTGACGATCCCGATCCCACTTGGTACGGGCACTCCGTCGGCAGCTGGGATGCCGACACGCTGGTGGTGGATACGGTCGGATACAACGACAAGTTCTGGTTCGACTATCTAGGCCATCCGCACACCGAAAAGCTCCATACCATCGAACGCTACACCCGCACGGATCTGGGGAACATGACCATCGACGTGACCATCGACGATCCCGGGGCTTACACCAAGCCGTTCACGACCACCGGGCGGGCACGCCTGGAACAGCCCGGCATTGAGATCGTGGAGTATATCTGCCAGGAAAATAATATCGACCTGGTGCACGTGAATGCACCCGCGCAGCTTCCGTAAGCGGAAGTTGACCGTTCCGCCATCGTCTAGAAATCCAGGGTTGCTAGACTGCTGCTGAAGACATCAAGCGGGCAATGAGACCCGCGATTAAGGCGGCGGCGGGTCGTATGGCTCGCCGCATTTTTTCCTAAGGTTTGACCG
>Ga0209168_10003864_pt1 | contig 10087 bp, 8 predicted proteins | sample Coa_R1_FD_187156 | JGI IMG/M metagenome (GOLD analysis project Ga0209168, IMG submission 187156) | Surface soil microbial communities from Centralia Pennsylvania, which are recovering from an underground coalmine fire - Coalmine... | ecosystem: Environmental > Terrestrial > Soil > Unclassified ... | reverse complement strand
GGAATGCCGAGATCGTCGATGAAGCGGCCGCGCCCGGTCAGAAGCGCCGCATCCTCGACGCGCGGCAGCGACTGGCCGACCCATGACGGTCCCGCCTCACCATCGGATTTCACTTTACCTTCAAACTGGCTGGCGGCACCTGCCATTCGAATATCTTCCTTCACTCAATATGGCGCTGTTTGCCGGCTAACTCTCGATCGGAACAATTTGCGCGAACGCCGCCTTCGGATCCGTCTCCAGCGCCGCGCCGAGATCGACATTCTCGACGCCCTTGACATGAATGCGCTTGAATTCCATCGGTTCGGCCACAAGCGGTTTGGTCGCATCCAGTCCCATCTTCGCGCTGATGCCGTTGTCTGACGACGGATCGAGCTTTGAGCCTTGCGCACCCGAAACCACGACGAGGTCGCGGTCAGCCTGGAAACGCGTTGCGATCGCCCATTCGATTTCGTTCTCATCATCAATGTTCACGTCCATGTCGACCACGACAACCTGCTTGATGTCGTAGTGGGCGCCGAATGCGCTCATGATGATGTTTTTCGGCTCACCCTGGCTGGTCTTCTCAGCCTTGACGGCAAGGTGATAACGGTGGGTACCGCCACGGGTAAGACGCACGTCCCGCACTGATGGAAAGCTGCGTTGCAGATGTTCGAGCAGGGTCGCCTCGCGCGGGATCGCCCCAAGCAACAGATGCTCCACGCCGCCCCCGACGATGGTATGAAAGATCGGATTCTTGCGATGCGTGATCGCATCGACCTGAATCACCTCGCGCTCCGCGCGCGGACCGTAATATTGCGGGAACTCGCCAAATGGACCTTCCGGCTCTCGCACCTTCGGCAGGATGCGGCCTTCGATCACGATTTCCGCATGCGCCGGCACGCGGACGCGGTTGGTTCGGCATTTGACCATTTCGACCGGCTGCCCGAGCAGCGCGCCGGCAATCTCCATTTCGTCGCTGTCGAGCGCTGCGATCGCTTGCGATGCCAGCATGCAGGCCGGATGCGCCCCGATCACGAGCGCGATTTCGAGCGCTTCGCCGACCGCCTCGGCAAGCCGGAAATAATGCTGCGTGTGCCGGGGCAACAACAGAATGCCGATGCGATCACGTCCGCTCACCTGGCAGCGGTGGATCGAAACGTTCTGAATCCCGCTCTTCGGATTGCGCGCGATCAACAGCGCAGCGGTAATGTAGGGGCCGCTGTCGTGCTCGTTGTGTTTCGGGATCGGCAATTGCTTGAGCAGGTCGATTTTCTGATGAACGACTTCCTGTACCCGAGCCCTTGTAACCTCGACCCAGGGCAACGGATTGCGGACCGCGTTCTGAAATTTCGAAAGCAGCCTGTCGATCGGAGCCCCGAGCGCGTCCGCAATCCAGCTCCGGTTGGCGAAGAGATTGGCAACCACGGAAATCGCATGTCCGCCGGGCCCCGGAAATAACACCGCGCGCTCATTTTCAAGCTTCTTGGCGACCGCGGCCAATTCGTCGATCAGCGAAACGCCCCGATGTGCGACCGCCAACCGATCGCCCGCCGCAAGCTCTCGCAGCCAGCTCCGCAAGTCTGGATGCGCGGCCTGGCTGGAGGTACCCGTATTGGAGCGTGTTGTTTCCATTGCTTGCTGCCTCAATTCTCCCAACCGCAAGAGTAGTTTGTCCGGCTATCCAAGACTTAAGGATAACCCGAATTGCCCACAGCAGGTAGCCAGCCAAAAATCATCCGAAATAAATCCCGTGCGTCGCGGCGGGGTGCAAGAACAGACCTCGGCACGGATATTGCGATATCGCTGAGCGCCCTAACTGAGATATCGCAAGCCTAGTTGCGGTGGTGTACAACACAGCCTCAACGCGTGGAAGGGACAGCAATGAGACGGCGCGAGTTGATATCGGTGATTGCCGGCGCGACGGTATGGCCGCTCGTGGCGCGCGCCCAGCAGCCGGCTTTGCCGGTGGTCGGCTGGATATCCGAGACGCCCAGAATCAAGGGCCCTCTGGAGACCGCCGTTCGGAAAGGTATGGCTGAGTCAGGCTATGTTGAGGGCAAAAACTTCGCGTCAGAGTACCGGTTGGGACCGGAGTCGTTTCCTCAGGCTGCCGCTGACCTGGTTCGTCTCAAAGTGAATGCCATTTTCGCGGAAACCCCGACCGCCCTTGCTGCTGTGAGCAAGACCACGACCAGCATTCCCATCGTCGGGGTAGATTTGGAGAGCGATCCCGTTGCGAAGGGATATGCGAAGAGTCTCGCGCGCCCGGGCGGCAATGTCACGGGAATGTTTCTTGATATCCCGGAATTGAGCGGGAAGCAGGTGGAGTTGCTTAAAGCGATTGTTCCCCGGCTATCTCGCATAGCAATCTTTGGCGACCCCAGCCTCAATGCGTTGCAATTTGCCGCCACGGAGAGTGCGGCACGGGCACTCGCCGTCGAAGCTGAGATAATGGAAGTGCGGGTCAGAGATGATTTCGAGGGCGCCCTGGAGATGGCGAGGAGAAGGCATGTTGACGCCGGTGTCCTGTTATCGTCGCCGCTCGCCTACCTCAATTCGAAGAAAATCAGCGAGCTTGCGCTGGCCAAACGGCTTCCCCTCATTTCGTTGTTCGGTCAATTTCCTAAAACCGGCGGTTTACTGGCTTATGGACCGAACGTAGGTGAGATGTTCAGAAGATGCGGGAGCTACGTGGGCAAGATCCTGGCGGGTGCCAAGCCAGGTGACTTGCCGATACAGCGGCCCGAGAAGTTCGATCTGGTGATCAACCTCATGACCGCCGCGGCGCTTGGCCTCTCCGTACCACCCGTGCTGCTGACGACCGCCGACGAGGTGATCGAATAGGGTACGCCTCGGCGTGCCGCGTATCTCTCCTTGTGGCCTTCCCGGATTCGATGCAAATGTCCGACCCCGATCTGCTGCGTGCAGCAAATCCGCTAGTCGAGGCTAAGCTCGCCCTAGCACCGCATAGCCTTCGTAGAAGTGATTGTAGGTACGGGCGAAGGGCGGGCGTTGTTGCCTCAACCACGAAGTGTATCACTCAGCCCGGATCTTGGCGGCACGAATGATCTTGGTTCACTTCGCCATCTCAACTTTCAGCTGGGCGGAGAATTGCGCCGGACTGTCGCCGACGGGTTCAAGGCCGAGCACCGCCAATCGTTCCTTCGTATCCGGCTCGTCGATGATCCTGACGCTCTCTCGATGCAGCAATGCAATCTTTTAGGGAAGCTTTTGCGCGATCAGCCGTGCACAGACGTCGGTGGGGCCAGCGGGTGAATAGGGGACGATCACGCGAACCGGCAGGGCGGGATAGGGTTGCGCCCCTGCATGGGTCGAGAGCGGCGGAAGCAACGCTATTGCGGCCGATAACTGCAAAATAAGTCGACGTGAAAGCCTCATGGCCTTAACGCTATCCCAACGACGACGCATCTAAAAGAGGCCGGGATTTCCCTGCTTGGCTTAACGGGGCTCGGACTCTGTGCTATTGCGGCCCGCATCGCACCCGGTTTGGTTGGAAACTGGCCTTTCCTTGATGAGTAAAGCTCCGCAGCGATTGATCGTCGGAATGACGGGCGCCTCCGGCGCCATTTACGGCGTGAGGCTCTTACGTCTGCTTCGCGCGAGCAGCATCGAAACCCATCTGGTAATGAGCCGATCGGCAAAGATTACGCTCTCCCAGGAGATGGACATCGGCGTCGCCGAGGTTTCGGCGTTGGCCAGTGTCGTTCACCAGGTCGACAATGTCGGGGCATCGATCGCCAGCGGCTCGTTCAGGACGATGGGGATGGTGATCGCGCCATGCTCGATGCGAAGCCTCGCGGAAATCGCGACCGGCGCGACATCTTCGCTGGTCACGCGCGCGGCCGATGTCGTGCTCAAGGAAAGGCGTCGCCTCGTCCTGATCGTTCGGGAAGCTCCGCTCCACCTTGGCCATTTGCGTTCGATGGCTGCGGTCACCGAGATCGGCGCGATCGTCTATCCGCCGGTCCCCGCGTTTTATGCAAGGCCCGCGAGTCTGGAGCAGATGGTCGATCACACGTTGGGGCGTGTGCTCGACCTGTTCGACATCGAGAACGATGCGGCCAGTCGCTGGGCCGGATTGAACTCGATCAAGAATTCTGAGTGATGCGAGAGCGGCCGCAACTAGAAGCCGAGAGCTGGGCTTTCGCCCTGGAATTTTACGCGCAGCCCAGGGTCGCGGACGCATGTCTCACATTGCAAAATAAAGCCGGCGTCGACGTGATGCTGCTATTGATGGTGACCTTCGCGGCGGCCAAGCATCGCCATTTGCTGACGTACGAAGAGATCAAGGCCTTGAACGATGTTTGTCGGCCCTGGCGCGAGCAGATCGTGCGGCCGCTCCGCGGGATTCGCATCGGATTGAAAGAGGGACCGTCGCCTGCCCCGTGCGATGAAACCGAGCGCTTCCGATCGAATATAAAGGCGGTCGAACTCGCCGCCGAAAGGCTGCAAAACCGACTAATGGCCGAAAGCCTGCCGCTTGGGCCGCCAGAGAAAGATCCGATAACTCGTGAGAGGCTTCGCGCCACCCTTGTCGAGATCGTCGGTTTTTATGCTGAAGAGCGAGCGGGAGCGCTGACCTATAGCCTATCGTCGTCCATCGACACGATTCTCACCGCCACGATACGGCATGCCTCCTGATGTCAGCCGTCACGATCCTAAATCCCTCCTCGAATGGGTGGGTTGCGAGGATTGGCGCTTGATCTTGCGATGGCTCTCAGCAAACTGACGCGCCATCAAAGGCTCCCGTGACGAGACGCAAGCGGGACCATCTTGAACGGGAAAATGGAATGGCAGAGACGATGAAGGCGCTCCTTCTGCGACAGCATGGCGGGTTGGAAAATCTGGAACTGGTGAAAGATCACCCGAAGCCGAAGGCAAGGCCCGGCAGCGTCGTCATTCGGGTGCGCGCCTCGTCCTTCAATTACCATGACGTGTTCACGGTGAAAGGCATGCCCGGCATCAAGGTGCCGCTGCCGGTCGTGATCGGCCTCGATATGGCAGGCGAGATTGTCGAAGTCGGCGACGGCGTTTCGGGGTGGAGGGTCGGCAACCGCGTGCTCGTCAACCCGCTCAACAAGAAGAAGGGCTTGATGGGCGAGATGCTCGACGGTGGCATGGCGGAATATTGCCTCGTTGACGCCGATCAGCTCATTGCCATGCCGGACGGCGTCAGCTTTGAGGACGCCGCCTCGCTGCCGGTAGCCTACGGCACCGCGCACCGCATGCTGATCACCCATAATACGATCAAGAAAGGAGATCGTGTCCTGATTCTCGGCGCCAGCGGCGGCGTCGGTACCGGCTGCGTCATTCTTTGCAAGCTGCTGGGCGCCGACGTCATCGCCTGCGCCAGCAGTGCCGAGAAGATGGAAAGGCTCAAGGCGATGGGCGCCGACCAGACGATCAACTACAAGGAAGTCGATTTTTCGAAATGGGCCATCGAGAAATTCGGCAAGCCGCAGCGCCGCACCTATGAGGGCGGCGTCGATGTCGTCATCAATTTCACCGGCGGCGACACCTGGGTCCCGTCCTTGCGTTGTCTCAAGCGCGGCGGAAGCCTTTTGGTGTGCGGCGCGACCGCCGGACATGATCCCAAGGAAGATCTCCGCTATATCTGGAGCTTCGAGCTCAAGATCATCGGTTCCAACAGCTTCTATGAGGACAATCTCACCGACCTCATGAAGATGATCGTGGAGAAGAAGATCAAACCGGTGATCGATGAGGTGTTGCCGCTCGAGAAGGCCGCCGAAGGATTGCGCCTCATCCAGGATCGCGAGGTCATCGGCAAGGTCGTGGTCGTGCCGTAATCGCCTGTGAGCGATGGGGAGGGTTGCAGCGAGATGAGTGAAGTTCCGAGCGTTGAAGACGTCCAGAAGCTGTTGTCGCGCGGCCCGTTCCACCAATGGCTCGGCTTGAAGGTCATCGCCGTCAGCGAAGGCGCGATCGAACTGACGGCAAACTGGCGCGAGGAATGGGTGGTCAATCCCGACCGCGGCTATACCCATGGCGGCATCCTGGCGGCGCTGGTCGATCTCACGGCAGACTGGGCGATGGTTTCAAGGACCGGCCGGGGCGTCCCGACGGTGGATTTGCGGGTCGACTATCACCGCGCCGCGATGCCTGGCGTGCTCACCGCCCGTGGCGAGATCGTGCATTTCGGCAAGCAGTTTTCGGTCGCCGAGGCCAAAGTGTTCGACAAAGACGGACGCCTGCTCGCAAGTGGCCGCGGCACTTATCTGACCACGCCACCCGCCTGACAGGACGCCAGAGGTGGCCGGCACGCCGTCATTTTCCAATCTGGGAGCCTTGACGTCATCAAAGCGCGACCGCGACAAGGTCGCGATCATTGATCTCGGCACGAACCGCGAGCGCTTCTTCAGCTACCGCGACTTCGAAGGCGAGGCCAATGCGGTAGCCCGGGCGCTTGCGGGTTGCGGCTTTGCGCGCGGCGATCGCGTCGCCATCCTCTCGGCCAATCGCTTCGAATATCTCACTGCCGTTCACGGCATCATGCGCGCCGGCTTCGTGGCGGTGCCGGTCAATTACAGATTCCCCACCGCGACCATCGACTACATCGTTCGTGACGCTGGCGCCAGGCTCGTGTTCTGCGATGGCATGCGCTTTGCCAGCGCGCCGAAAGATCTGCCGCGTATTCGTTTCGACGGCGAGGGCAGCGAATTTACGGACTTCCTCAAGCCCGGCCCGTTTGCACCTGTGATTCCTGCGAACGATGAGCCAGCGCTGTTCCTGTACACTTCGGGTTCGACGGGGCGCCCCAAGGGCGTGGTACTCTCCCATCAGAGCCACATCTGGGTGGTCGAGCAGCGCATGGCCGCGCAGGACCTCTCGCGCCATCGCTTTCTGATCGCCGCCCCGCTCTACCACATGAATGCGCTGGCCCTGAGCCAGCTTGCGCACGCCGCCCACGCGACCGTGGTCCTGCTGCCGCAATTTACAGCGCTGGATTACTTGAAAGCCATCGAAGATTATCGCTGCACATGGCTCACCGCCGTTCCGCCGATGATCGCCATGATGCTGAACGAAAGGGAACGTCTGGCCGCGACCGATCTCTCCAGCGTGGAATTTTTGCGCATGGGATCGGCGCCGGTCAGCAAAAGCCTGATGGAAGCGATTCACCGCACGCTTCCAGGAGCAGCCGTCACCAATGCCTATGGCACGACCGAGGCCGGCCCCGTCGTGTTCGGACCGCATCCAGAAGGGTTGCCACAGCCCGAAATGTCGGTTGGCTATCCGCACCCGAAAGTCGAACTGCGTTTGATCGGCGATGATGGCAAGGCGGCCGATCTTGGCGTGCTCGAGATGAAAAGCCCGGCGATCATGAATGGTTATCACAACCGGCCCGACGTGCCGTCACCGATCACCGGTGACGGCTTTTATGTGACCGGCGACGTATTTCGCCGCGATGAAAACGGCTTCCATTTTTTCGTCGGCCGCACCGACGACATGTTTGTCTCAGGTGGCGAAAATATCTTTCCCGGTGAAGTCGAGAAGATGCTCGAAACCCACCCTGACGTCGTGCAAGCCTGCGTCGTGCCGGTCGACGACGATATCAAGGGCACCAAACCGGTAGCCTTTGTGGTGAAGCGCGAGGGCAGCCGCCTTGACGCGAACGGCCTCAAGACATTTGCGCTGGAAAACGCCCCGGCCTACCAACATCCGCGCTCGATATGGTTTATGGACGCGCTTCCGCTGGCCTCGACCAACAAGCTCGATCGCAAGATCTTGCGCGACATGGCGGCCGAGAGACTGCGGCCGGGATCGGCATCGGACGCGAACGTCCGCGATCAGCGGTGATTCGAAGGAACGGAGACAAAGCGGATGGACGAAACATTTCGCGGATTTCTCGATCGCCTGCGCCAGACCGGCGAACTGATCGACCTCCACCAACCGATCGACATCCGCCATATCGCGACCCTGGTCGATCAGTCCGACAAGGCCGTCTTCTTCCATAAGGTCATCGGTTACGACATCCCGGTGGTCTCCGGCATCATTCGCTCGCGAGAGCGCGCCATGATGGCGATGGGCGCGGACGAATATCTGCAAATCGAAGAACGCCTGAAGAACGGCATCAACAATCCCATTCCGCCGCAACGGATTGCGACCTCCCCTGCGCGCGAAATCGTCATGAAGGGCGAGGATGTCGATCTCTACAGACTGCCGATCCCGATGTCGTCGATCTATGACGGCGGGCCGATGATCACGGCCGGCGTCGTGATCGCGCGCGACCCGGAGTTCGGCATCAACACCGGCATCTACCGCTTCATGGTCAAGGAGAAAAACCTTACGGGCATCGACATCGTGACCCCCAACAACATGCGGCTTTTCGTCCATCGCGCCTATGAGGCAAAACGGCCGCTGCCGATCTCCATCAGCATCGGTACCCATCCGATCGAGTTGCTCGGCGCCGGCTTCAAGGCGCCGCTCGGCACCGACGAGATGGCGATTGCCGGAGGCATTCGTGGTCAGGCGGTGAAGCTCGCCGCCGGCGACACGGTCGATGTCCCTCATATCGCGGACGCTGAAATCGTTCTGGAAGGTGAGGTGCTACCCACCGGCTGGACGCATCCCGAGGGCCGCTTCGGGGAGTTCACCTGGCTGATGGGCGGGCTGCACTGGAATCCGGTCGTCCGCATCACATCGGTGTCGATGCGCCGCGACGCGATCTATTACGCGCTGCATATGCCGTGGGAAAATACCTGGCTGATGGCGCCTACGCGCTACGCCGCGATCCGGCAGGCCTTGCGTACCGCCGGCGTCGTTGTCAAGGACATCAACATGACGATGGGCGGGGTCACTTTCTGGCACGCCGTCATTTCGATCAAGAAGCAGGCCGGCGACGGCAAGAACGCTTTGCTCGCGGCGCTCTCGGTGATGGACATCAAGCATGTCGTCGTGGTCGACGACGATATCGACGTGTTCAATCCGGTCGAAGTCGAATGGGCAATCGCGACGCGGGTCCAGGGTGACCGCGACATCTTGATTGTCAGCCATGCTCGCGGAAAGCCGCTTGACCCATCGTTGCCACCGACGCCGCCCGGCGTCGTTCCAACCACCGCCAAGGTCGGCATCGACGCGACCATTTCGGAAGGAATTCCAAAGGAACGTTACCAGCGGATCACCTACGCCTATGCCGATAGCGCCAGACTTGCCGACTACCTTGGCGGCAAGGCCGATCACGAGGCCGACAGGGCCTCGGCCGCAACCCTCAGCAAGCTCGCCGAAGAAATCGCCGGCGTGATCGAGAAGACGCCACTTTATTTCACCGATATCGCGGAGCGTTTCTCCGGCCACCAGTTCAATTCGGTGGCCCGCGCGATCGGCCTTTTGCACGAGAAGGAAAGGCTTTGGCAGGACCCAGAAGGCCGCCTCTGCCTTCGCGACTCGCCCTTTGCAGCCAAATTGGCGAATTGAGACGACGGCTCCTGCATCAAGGCGAGCCACCGCGCTAAAGCATGATGAGATTGGGCTCGACTAGGAGTCGCGACGACGATCTGCTCCCTCTCCCTTTGGGAGAGGGTTGGGGTGAGGTGAGGGGTCACGGTCTTCGTGAGACGCGAAGACCCCTCACCCGGATCGCTATCGCGATCCGACCTCTCCCCGTCGGGGAGAGGTGAGCTGCGCTCATCCTGCTCTAAAGATCGTTCCGGAATTCGAACAGCGTATTGAGGAACGTAATCAGCAGCGCGATGGAGTCCTTTTTCACTTCGACACGCGCTTCAGGCAAGGATGCAACGAGATCGCGGATGCGTCCAAGATCCGGCGTATCGACGACGATCGCGCCGAAGACACTATGACGGTCGCCCATCTCGATCGCGAGTTCGCCGTATCGTTCGCGGTAGCGCTCAGGCGAAATCAAGGTGATCTGAAAGCCGCCTTCGATAGCGATAATCCCTTCCCCTCCTTGCAGCCCCAAAGATGCCTGCGCGGCCTTCGCGTAACGCGATCCGTCGGCTTCGAGGTTTGAGGTCACGACCACCAACTCGCGCAAGCCACGCACCCCGTTGGGATGGGACATCCAAGGGCGATGCCAGACCAGTTCCGGCGTCAGATGCTGGCAATAATAAAT
>Ga0209168_10003863_pt1 | contig 10087 bp, 10 predicted proteins | sample Coa_R1_FD_187156 | JGI IMG/M metagenome (GOLD analysis project Ga0209168, IMG submission 187156) | Surface soil microbial communities from Centralia Pennsylvania, which are recovering from an underground coalmine fire - Coalmine... | ecosystem: Environmental > Terrestrial > Soil > Unclassified ... | reverse complement strand
GCCGTGGGAAGCGCAGGCGTTTGCGCTTGCTGTGAAGCTCTCCGAGCAGGGATATTTTACGTGGAAGGAATGGGCCGCCGCGCTGGCCGGAGAGTTGAAGGCCGCCGCCGATCGCGGCGAGCCGGATGACGGCACGCGATACTACGCGCACTGGCTGGCGACGCTGGAGCGGCTGGTCACGGCCAAGGGGCTGAGCGATTCCGCATCGCTGGCGGCGCGCAAGGAAGAGTGGGCGGATGCGTACCGGCACACGCCGCACGGGAAACCGGTGGAGCTATCTGCCACGGGCCGAAGCAAAAAGTAACGCAGACTTACTGAACCCCTCACCGAGTGAACAGGCCGCAAGAACAGAGCACTTTGTCATTCTGAGCGAAGCGAAGAATCCCTCCGTTGTTTTTTGCTCGCACTTAAATCGAAGAGAGATTCTTCGCTTCGCTCAGAATGACAAGGCAGTATTTTCTCGCAGCCTGTGAAGCGGTGCCACCTTTCACCGCGGCGTCCAGCTTGGATGTCCGGTAAACAGTCCATCCACGATCCCAGTCTGGTAGCACAAAAATAATCCGAACGCGACGCTCACGAATCCCGATGCCAGGGCCAGGCCGCGGTTCAGCCGCACGAAATGTTGCAGCGAGTAGGCGAAGGGCAGCGCGATCGCGGCGGTGATCAGCATCATTCCCGCGACCGTGCCCAAACCAAAAATCAGCAGGTATCCGACCGCCCAGGATGGCCGGCTGATCGTGGTGAGCACCAGCAGGGCTACCGCCGCCGATCCGGCGAGGCCGTGCACCACTCCGACGATCAGCGGCCGCAGGATGTGAAACAGGCCCAGTTTCTTCCACCACTGCGGCGTCCATCCCACGATGGAAAATGAATCCAGCAAAATCATTTCGCCATCTTCATCGTGAGTGTGAACCATTCGCCGGCCCAGCAAATAATGCGAATGCGCGCCGGGGCCGATTCTCCGGAGCGTGATCCATTCCATCGCGCGGCGAAGGACGCCGGTGAGATTCAGGATGCCCAGCAGAACGAGCATGAGGCCGACGCACAGTTCCATGCTCAGGCCGAGGCGTGGCGGGATGGTGAGCTTGAATATGATGATCGCGGAGCCCACGGCGAGAATCGTTAGCGTATGGCCCAGTCCCCAGAGCGCGCCGATCAGCGCGGCGTGCAGCATGTTGCGCTCGCGGCTGACGATGGTGGTTACGGCGATGACATGATCCGGATCGGTGGCGTGCCTCATCCCCAGAAAAAATCCCAGCAGCATGATGGCGAGGAGCGCGGTCATCGGAGTCGCTTAGTATTTTCGGTGGTCGAAGGGCGGAAGTCCAGCGATCCGGCTGCGGGCCGCGTTCCACAATTGCAGATTTGCCAGCGTCATGGCGGAAGCGGAACGCGCCAGGAGCCGGATGACGCAACCGCTGCGTGAGAGCTCGCTTGCGCCACCCAAAATATCCGGTGCGCTGTTTAGTACTTCGCTTGCCGCGGAGCAGAGTTCTTTCCAGTCCGTGGGGCCGTCGGCGAACACCGCCATGCTGGACACGTAGTCAAAGTCCTGCGCCGCTCCGAGTTGGTCCGGCCTGCGCTCAGCAGGCACGATCCTGGTGCGATTCACGTACGCGGGCTTGCCGCACGCGCGGACTTCGATTCGCGAATCCATCTCGACAAATTTCCAGCGCTCTCCGTGCGCCACTCGGCCTGCGGCCATGGAATCCAGAACGATCGCGCGGCTGCCGCGCGCCAAATCAATATGCAAGGTTTGCCGAAGCGCAGACCCGGCATGCGGAATGACGTGATCGGGAAAATATTCGAGCGTGGCGCGTTCGCCTACCCGAATCCGCGTCTCGAGAACCGCGGGCTTTTCCGTCGTGCGATAGATTCGCGTCGCCGACGGGGTTGTGAGGCAAACGTGCGTCCCAGGCTCCTGCACAATTTCCGTGGTGAGGCGATCGCCGCCAAGCACGCCGCCCGTGGGATTGAGCAGCATCAGATAGGACGCGCCACCGGCGAGCGTGAGCGGCGTGAGCACCTGCAGCGGCAGGGAGAAACGCGATTGCGCGAGAATCGTGCGGTCGCCACTGCGCGCAAATCGCAGCCGCAGAAATCCGTCGCGCCCGACGCGCCCAGGCTCCGCTTCACTCCTCGAAAAGGAGTGCGTGCCGAATCCATTCGACGAGGGTGTCCACTCCTGAACCGGTTTTGAGATTGGTGAAAACGTAGGGCCTCTCTCCGCGCATGCGTTTGGCATCGCGATCCATCACGGCAAGATCGGCGCCCACGTAGGGCGCGAGGTCGATCTTGTTGATCACCAGCATTCCGGAAGTCATGATTCCGGGCCCGCCCTTGCGCGGGATTTTTTCGCCTTCGGCCACATCGATCACGTAGATCGTGGCGTCCACAAGTTCCGGGCTGAAAGTGGCTGCCAGATTGTCTCCGCCGCTTTCGATGAACAGAAGATCGAGATCGGGAAAGCGGCGCATCAGCGCGCTCGAAGCTTCCAGATTCACCGAAGCGTCTTCGCGGATCGCGGTGTGCGGACAGCCTCCCGTTTCAACGCCCACGATGCGTTCGGGCGGCAGGACTCCGCGGCGGGTCAGGAATTCGGCGTCTTCGCGCGTGTAGATGTCGTTGGTGATCACAGCAAGCTGGTGCGACGGTTTGAATCGCGTGCAAAGCACCTCGACCAGCGCGGTTTTTCCCGAGCCAACCGGCCCGCCGATTCCGAGTTTGAGCGGTTTGGGAATCATGAACGGAACAGCCTGGCATCGAGCCGCGCGTGGCGCATGCTGGCAATTTCCAGCGCGGGCGCGAAGGACCACATGTCGCGTTCTTCTTTATCCCGTGCCGAAGCGGCGAGCGATGCGATCAGCGGCCGCAGGTTCCAGAGAATGTTCTGGCCGGCAAGTTGTCCGAGCAGCAGGAGCCGCAACGCTGCGCCAACAAGTGCCGCGCTCGTCGAGTAAAGATACGCGCAAGTCATATCCAGCGCGTCCCATTCGAGAATTCCGCCGATCATGCCGAAGACGATCGGATGGTGGCCGGGAGTGATTTCTTTTGCCACAGCCTCGGCGAATTCAAGAAGCAGCGGATCGCACGGCAAGTGCGTGGCGACGCGCAGTGTTTGCCGGCCCATCTGCCGGCTGGCGTCGCGCAATTCGCCGGGGGTTTTCATGGCGTCGAGCAGTTCGTCCAGGGCCATGCAGGCGGCAGCGTCTTTCACCGCCGCAGCGCGGCGCGCGCATCCCAGCGCGACTGCATCCGTCGGGGCAGCGCAGCCTTCGAGGTACGCGCGGAGGAACGCAGCGACTCCTGCGGCGTCGCGAACCTCGCCGGATTGGACGCACTCCTCCAGCCCGAAGGAATGCGCGTAGGCGCCCGCGGGAAAGAGTCCGTCGGCAAATTGCAGCAGGCTAAGAAAGCGATCCATGTGGATGCAATTGCGTGTTGCCGATGGGATCAAAAATTGCCTGGCGGCGCTCCCATCGCACGCCCAGCCGCTCCAGCAACCGAGTCATCGCCTTGTCGTCGGGGACAAGAATTTTCCCATCTTCGAGCGCCAGCGGAAAATGTAGGTTTCCCACTTCATACGCGATCTTGACTGCACCGGCGTAGTCAGGCGGAACAATTTCGAGAACCATTTCGACGGCGGCTTCGATTTTCAAAAACCAGTCCGGCCCGACGTAGAGAATTGCGCCGTGCGAGAGTGTTGTGCCCGTGGGAAGCGCGATACCGATCTTGCGTCCCTGCATCGTCGTGAATCGCCCACGGCTCCAGCGGCGCTGCTCCCAGGTGAGGACAAGCCGGTCTTCCTCCTTCGCGAGCAAACTGTCCTGCTCCGAAAAGGAGTGCAAGCGTTCGATAATGAGCGTGTTGCCCCACATCAGAAAAGAAAGTAGCGCTGCGCCATGGGTAGAACTTGCGCCGGCTCACAGGTAAGCAGCACGCCGTCGGCGCGCACTTCGTACGTGTCGGGATCCACTTCGATGCGCGGCAGGGCGTCGTTGTTCACCATGTCCCGCTTGGTCAGGCCGCGGCAGTGACTCACGGCCGCCGTTTTTTTCTTCAGGGCAAGCTTCTCGCGCAGGCCCGCATCCAGCGCCGCCTTGGACACAAATGTAAGCGAAGTTGACTGAAGCGCGCCGCCGAAGCTGCCGAACATGGGCCGGTAAATCACGGGTTGCGGCGTGGGGATGGAAGCGTTGGCATCACCCATGGCCGACCACGCAATCATTCCGCCCTTCACGATCGTCTCGGGCTTCACGCCGAAGAACGCCGGCTTCCATAGAACGAGGTCCGCAAGCTTGCCGGTCTCCACCGAGCCGATTTCGTGCGCCACGCCGTGAGCGATCGCCGGATTAATGGTGAACTTGGCGACGTAGCGGCGCACGCGGACGTTATCGCTGCCTGATTTTTCTCCGGGCAGCGGCCCGCGCTGGCGCTTCATTTTATCCGCCGTTTGCAAGGTGCGCGTGATGACCTCGCCGATGCGGCCCATGGCCTGTGAATCCGAAGACATCATGCTGATCGCGCCAATGTCATGAAGAACGTCTTCGGCTGCAATCGTTTCGGCGCGGATGCGCGACTCGGCGAACGCCACGTCTTCCGGAATCGAAGGGCTCAGGTGATGGCACACCATGAGCATGTCGAGATGTTCGTTGAGCGTGTTGATGGTGAACGGCATGGTGGGATTCGTGGAGGACGGCAGGCAATTCGGCTCGCCGCAAACTTTGATGATGTCCGGCGCGTGCCCGCCGCCGGCGCCTTCGGTGTGATAGGTGTGAATCGTGCGGCCCTTGAACGCGCGGATCGAATCCTGCACGTAGCCGGATTCGTTGATTGTGTCGGTGTGAATCGCTACCTGCACGTCAAACTCTTCGGCGACGGAAAGCGCGCAGTCGATGGCCGCCGGAGTGGTGCCCCAATCTTCGTGCAACTTCAGGCCGATCGCGCCGGCTTCGATCTGCTCGCGCAGCGGTTCGGGAAAAGACGAATTTCCTTTGCCCAAAAATCCGAGGTTGATGGGAAAGCCGTCGGCGGATTCCAACATTCGGTGCATATTCCACGGGCCGGAAGTGCATGTAGTGGCGTCCGTTCCGGTGGCGGGACCGGTGCCGCCGCCGATCAGGGTCGTGAGTCCGCCGGAGAGCGCGGTCTCAACGAGTTGCGGGCAAATGAAATGAACGTGGGCGTCAATGCCTCCGGCGGTGACAATTTTTCCTTCGCCGGCGATCACCTCTGTTCCCGCGCCGATCACCATGCCGGGAGTTACGCCGCTCATGATGTCCGGATTGCCGGCCTTGCCAATGCCCACGATGCGCCCGCCGCGAATTCCGATGTCGGCTTTGTAGATTCCGCCGTGGTCCACGATCACCGCGTTGGTGATGACCAGGTCGAGAACGCCGTCCGCCGATGTTGCACGGGAGGATTGCCCCATGCCGTCGCGAATGCTTTTGCCGCCGCCGAATTTCGCTTCGTCGCCGGGAGTAGTGAGGTCTTTCTCAATTTCGATGAACAGATCGGTGTCGGCCAGGCGAACGCGGTCGCCGGTCGTTGGACCGTAAAGATCGGCGTACTGGCGTCGCGGAATTTTCAGGCTCATCTTTTTAGAAACCTTGATCGGAAGCGCGCTTCAGGGCTCCTGCCTTGGTCGATTCGTCGGCAATGCCGCTCGTCAGGGCGTTGAGACCATAAACGCGTTTGGCGCCGCCGAGCTCGACCAGCGCAACTTTCTTGGAATCGCCCGGCTCGAATCGCACCGCGGTTCCCGCGGGAATGTTCAGGCGCATGCCAAAGGCGGCGGCGCGATCGAATCGCAGCGCGCGGTTCACTTCAAAGAAATGGAAGTGCGAGCCGACCTGGATGGGGCGGTCGCCGGTGTTGGCGACATCGAGGGTGATTTCGCGGCGGCCTTTGTTGGCGATCACGTCGCCCTGCGCCAGGATGTATTCACCGGGGATCAATGGGCGCCTCCACAATCTTGGTTTTCGTAGCGCCCGCCTTCAGGCGGGCAGTTTAGGGTCAAACGGATGCCCGCCTGAAGGCGGGCGCTACATGAGTTTCGCATTTGCAAGCACCAAACCCCACAGGCTGAAGCCTGTGCCACTTTTCAGCGGATCGGATGGTGCACGGTCACCAATTTTGTGCCGTCGGGGAAAGTTCCTTCCACCTGAACTTCGTCGACCATTTCCGGCACGCCTTCCATCACTTCTTCGCGTTTCAAAATCGTGGCGCCAAATTCCATTAAGTCCGAAACAGTGCGTCCGTCGCGAATTCCCTCGAGCAGGTCCGCGGTGATGAGCGCGACGGCTTCGGGATAATTCAGCTTCAGGCCGCGAGCGCGCCGCTTGCGCGCCAGCTCGGCGGCGGTGGCGATCATCAGTTTTTCAATTTCCCGTGGCGTCAAATGCATTGTGCGCCGTCTGGCCGCGCCGCGAAATCCGAGCCGCGCCCCAGCGAATGATAGCGAAGCGGCTGGCGAATCGCCATGCAAAATCCAAATGCTCTGCATTGTGACGGGGATTTCGCTGGGACAGTTCTGTAGAGCCCTGTGCGGATTTGCGCTCCGGCAAACCGCAAAAATAAATGAAGCCATCTCATAAATGGTCAAGCTCAGGACGAAATAGCGGTTCAGGGCTTAAAGCCCTTGTTTGCCGGGCTCTGAATGTCGCGGCTGAAGCCGCGACCCACTAAGACTATTTATGAGATGGGTTCATTTCAGGCGCTGCCGGGAGTGGCTGTCCTCGCTGGCAGCCGTGGTGTATCATTCTTTGGAACCAACCCCAACATGCTCCAATACCTCGAGCGGCAGACAAAGCTGACGGGAAATCAGCGCCGAATCATTACCGCCGCGGTCTTGGGCGACATGCTCGAGTTTTTTGACTACTTCCTGATCGGCTACGTCGTTGCGTTCATAGCCGGGCCATGGAAGCTCACCTTCGGCGAATCCGCCGTCATTCTCTTGTCTTCGGGATTCGGGGCCATGTTTGGCGCGGTTTTCTACGGCTGGCTGGCCGATAAGATCGGGCGCCGCAAAGTTTTCCTCATGACGGTGATCAACTTTTCGATCGCCACTGGAATCCTGACGTTCACGCCGGACAATGCCTGGATTTTCCTTTCGGTCTTTCGATTTCTTATCGGATTCGGCGTCGGCGGGCTGTACTGCGTGGACCTTCCGCTCGTGCAGGAGTTCGTTCCGGCTTCCAAGCGCGGCATGGTCGGCGGCCTGGTCACCGCGGCGGTTCCGATCGGCGTTCTGCTCGGAGCGGCCTTGGGCGCGTTCGCCACGCCGTACGTCGGCTGGCGGGGCCTGTTTGCGATTGGCATGGTTCCCGGGCTGCTCACGCTGCTGATTCGCGCGTGGGTGCCGGAATCGCCGCGCTGGCTGATTCAGATGGGGCGCATCGAGGAAGCCCGGAAATCTCTGGCCTGGGCTCTGGAAATGGATCCTGCGGCCCTTCCCATGGACGCGAGCGCGGCCGAGGGACAAAAGCAGCCCCAATCCCGCCTTTCGGATATCTTTCGCTACCCGCGCAGCCTGGCGGTCTCCTGGATCACCAACCTGGGCGCGCAGACGGGCTACTACGGCCTCACGCTGTGGGTTCCTACGCTGCTGGTACAGTTGCTGGGCATCACCCCGGCGCGCGCGTCATTCCTACTGATCTTCGTGAATTTTGCCGGGCTGTTCGGGCGCGTGGGACTGTCATACCTCTCGGACGCGATTGGCCGCAAGGGCTCCGGAGCCATCGCCAGTTTCGGCGCGGCGATCCTAATGGTTGCGGCGGCCGCGTACCACAACGCGTTCATCGGCGGGGTGTCAGTTTTCTGGCTGATCCTGATCGTGAACAACGCGTTCGCCGATGGAGGCTTCGCGATTGTCGGTCCGTATTCGTCGGAGGTCTGGCCGGTGGGACTGCGGACGACGGGCATGGGCTCGGCCTACGGATTCGGCGGCCTGGGAAAAGTGATTGGGCCGCTGGGACTCGCGCTGATTGTGGGCTCGTCGAACATCATTACACCAAAGGCTTCGGTCGCGGCGTTGTTTCCTGCGTTTTCCTATCTGGCGGCCTGGTTTGCGGCGGCGGGATTTGCCTATATTTTTATCGGGATGGAGACAAAGGGGCGCTCGCTGGAGACCATTGAGCAGACGTTGGACGAACCGAAGGCCGCGGAACCGCCGCTGAAAAAAGCTGAAGAGCGCCGGGGTTTGTAGGACAGGCTTCAGCCTGTCTGGTTTAGATTTACGCATCACGCTGGTCAAAACCAGACAGGCTGAAGCCTGTCCTACTCGACTTGCTTATTTTTTCCCGGCGCGCTTGTGGTTGGCCATTTTTTCCAGTACGGCGCAGACCACACCGGTATCTTCCGCACCCAAACCCATAGCCATCGCCGCAGTGTAAAAGGGCGCGCTCGCGGAAAATAGCGGCGTGGGACAATCGATCTTCCGCGCGTAATCGCCGATGATGGTCATGTCCTTCTGCCAAGTCTGCACCTTCATGGTCGCTTCGGAATAATCGCCATTCACCATCATGGGGCCGCGCACCTGCAACATGCGTGAGCCTCCCGCACCATCGGCGACGACCTTTAAGACCATCGCCGGGTCGAGCCCCGCTTTCATGGCCAGAACCATGGCTTCGGCGGCGGCTACGTTGTGAATCGCGACCAGCAGATTGGCGACGAATTTCACCTTGCTGCCCGCGCCAAACTCGCCTACGTAGTAATGCGCGCGCGCAAAACCGTCCAGCGCCGCGGCCACGCGGCCGTAGGACTTCCGATCGCCGCTCGCGTAGACCACGAGGTCCTTGACGCGCGCCTGGGCTCCGGTGCCGCTTAGTGTGCAGTCGAGCAGAATCGCGCCGCGCGCCGCGAGGCGTTTGCGCGCCTCTTCTTTCACGGGAATCGGGAGCGTGCTGGTCTCGACGACGATGAGCCCCCGGCGACCGGATTTCGCGAGCTCCGCGGCCGTTTCCAGAAGCGCGTCGGAAGAGGGCAGCGAAGTCACAACAATCTCGCACCGCTTGGCGACGTCCCGGCAATTGCGGGCGACCCCGCCGCCCGCCTTTCGGTGTTCCGCGCGGCGCTGGGGAACCACGTCGTAGCCCAGAACCTTGAACCCTGCTTGCTGGAGATTGAACGACATTGCCGATCCCATGATTCCCAGTCCAACCATGCCGATAGCCGTTGACTCCATGACGCTCCTTCCGGATTTTTATTGAGGAATGAGAATGAAACCTAACTGTAGCAGACTGCGCCCCATTTCGTTGCTCCGGCGCTGGGGGAAACGAGCAGGTCTGGAATTTCCCGCCGTGATAATCTATATGGTTGTGCGAAGCGCTGCGAACATCTCAAACAGGATTGAGGCTCATGACCAAGACGAATGACAAAGTGACGCTCCAGGATATCCACTCCGCATCGGAACGATTGAAGAATTGGGGACGCTGGGGCGCCGACGACGAAGCCGGCACGCTGAACAATATTTCGGCCCAGGACATCATCAATGCGGCGCGGCTGATCCGCAAAGGAAAGGTCTTCTCACTGGCGCTGAACTATGACAGCAACGGCCCGCAGAACGGCCTGTGGGGCAATCGCTTCAATCCGATTCATACCATGCTGGCCACCGGGACTGACGCGGTTGCCGGGCGGCAGGAGTCGATTGGCATTCGCTACGCGGATGACATGGTTTCCATGCCGCTGCAGTGCGGCACACAGTGGGACGCGCTGGGGCACGTCTTCAACGGCGAAAAAATGTGGAACGGGTATGACGCGCGCCTGGTGGACGCCAATGGCGCACAGAAGAACGGCATCGAAAAAGTGAAAGACAAAATGGTGGGGCGCGGCGTGTTGTTGGACATCGCGCGGCACAAGGGCGTGGAGTCGCTCGACGACGGATACGGTATCAGTATCGCCGAGCTGGAAAAGTGCGCCGCCGATCAGGGCGTGGAAGTTCGCAAGGGCGATTTCGTGATCATCCGCACCGGACACATGGAGCGCTGCCTGAAATCCGGCAAGTGGGGCGGCTACGCAGGGGGCGACGCTCCCGGCCTGCGTTTTGAAACCGCCGAGTGGATTCGGAGCACGGACATGGCCGCCATCT
>Ga0209168_10003861_pt1 | contig 10089 bp, 8 predicted proteins | sample Coa_R1_FD_187156 | JGI IMG/M metagenome (GOLD analysis project Ga0209168, IMG submission 187156) | Surface soil microbial communities from Centralia Pennsylvania, which are recovering from an underground coalmine fire - Coalmine... | ecosystem: Environmental > Terrestrial > Soil > Unclassified ... | reverse complement strand
CGCAGCAGACGTGTTTCACAGTCGCGAGCGCCTATCCGAGAATTTTGCCGGGAGATTTCCGATATTGGCGTGAAATTCCGCGGGGGTGGCGCGTCGCTGGCTCACTTGCTTATGGGATCGATGGGGTTCCGGCTATGCGTTTTCGGCCAAGAAATATCCTGCGTACCCCTTCAGTGCGGCAGACGGCCGCGAATTTCGAAAGTTCTGAAAAATCAGAACGTCTCGCGACATTCGCAACACGCCGGTGGCAATAGCGACAAAGTCAACGAGCAAGGAAATCGGTCGGGTCTCTGCGACCTCTGTTTCCTTCCACCTCTCGAGGAGGTGTCTGCCGAAAGTGCATAGTCGTACTCAGACCACCCTCAGTAAGCTGAAAATCAGATGCAATCGCCCTCGGAAGCGTTTGCTGCATGCGGCGATCCGAGAGGCTTTTTAATGCGGATCATCGATCCGCCAAATTCGCAGGACGCGGATCATAGACATCGAAAGGAATTTAGTGATCGGCGTGCTCGCTTTTTCGTTGGGTCACGGCGAGTCCAGAAGCGACCGCGCGGCGAGGGAATATGGCGCGCACTACAAGCAGGCGACGGTGGTGGATCATTCTTGCGGGCGTGCTCATCGCATATCCGGTGCTGGCCTACATCCTACTGCCCGCCCTGTGGGTCCATCACGAGCATGAGCCGGGAATTGCATCCTTGCCCATGGTGACGCGCACCGCTGACGGGATTCCCGGAGACGCGCTTAATGTCGGACTTGTCGGCGGCAGAGACGATGTTCTGCCTGTAATGCACGCTGCCGGTTGGTATCCGGCTGATCCGATCACGCTTCGAACAAGCGTCGAGATTGTTGGCAGCGTGGTGCTCGATCGGCCATATCACGATGCACCCGTCAGTCCGCTCTTTTACGAAGGAAAAAGGGAACAACTCGCCTTCGAGAAGCCCGAGGGCAAGAGTGCGGACAGGCGGCACCACGTCCGGTTTTGGCAGGTGCTCGACAAGGGAACGGATGGCCGTCCGGTCTGGCTGGGTTCAGTCACCTTCGACCGGGGAGTAGGCTTGAGCCATGACACCGGGCAGGTGACCCATCACATCGCGCCGGACATCGATGCGGAGCGCGATGGGTTGATGCGCGATTTGCGTCAAGCGGGCGTGGTTCAAAACTTTTTCCAGATTTCCGGCACGGGTCCGACGCTCTTCGGCAGAAATGGCGAAGGCGATCCTTACTACACAGATGGCGAGATCGATGTCGCCACCCTCGTGATTGATGGTGTCAGACGAACGGAGCCCCCGGCGACACTTCCGCCGCCGTCGTTGATCGCGCTGAAGGACCAAGTCTGGCACGGCATTAGCAACGCAATCAGCCGACAGTGATCCAGCGCGACAGTGAAAAATTACGCCTCAGCGAGTCGCTACGACGAAGCCGGGCTCGCCGAGACGATCGGTCCTTTACCTTGGTGGTGGCAGCGGCAGGCCGCGCCGCCAGATTGTCCCATTGTCGAACTGAATGACCACGCCGTCCGGGGAATAGACTGCGCCTTCATTGAAAGCATCAATCCAGATCCGGCTTGCCGGCGCAAACCAGTCCGGCCATGCTCGCGCTGGCACGCCTGCTTCGGTCAACAGGTTAAATGCGTATCCGTTCTGCGTGATATGAGCAGGTTGGCCTCCGCGACACCTGTCAACGCAGGTGTAGATGCCGGTCAGGTTAATCGATTGAGCCGAAGCACCTGTCGCCGCGAACGCGGCCACCATGCCGATAACTGGCGATAAGCGTTTCATTGCAAAATCCTTTCGATTGAATAATCAGACGAGTCCCAAAAATGGGGGCTTTCGGTCTCGCGTCTTCAATCGAGCTTGATCTCTGACGCAGGCTTGATAGCTAACGGGCGCCTCCCGAAAGCCTTGCCAAATCTTAATGTCACGATCGAATAAGACTATGCAGGTTCGGAATCTTGCAACGTCGCGGCGGGAAATGACTGGCCAACCTCGCGCGGATCGTGTTGCCGTCATCGCGAAACGAAATTGTCGAACGCGGCCGCTCCCTCGTCGATGTCATCGCAGAAGCAACTGTCGACGGCTGATTGGGCATCCTGATCAAAGAGTTCTATCAAGAATAGTGGACTATCAGCGATGTCGGCTGTAGGTGCTTGAAGCATACGGATCTCGCAATTCCCAATTTGCACAAGCGAAACTATTTTCGTTTGGCCTTCCGGAATACAAAGGAGTTTGATGTAGGCGCGTATAATTCGCAACTTGCTAAATGTGATGTCGGTCATCTGGCCCAGGATCCAGCCTCGGAGCTTCTGAATTTGGAACGTCGGAAAAGGTTTGCTTTCGCCAGCGCAGCTCACTCCGAGCTGCGCTCTTCGCGCGGAAGACTGTCCTGAGTTTCAGGAGGCGATTTCCTTACGCGATCTAGGCGAGCGCCTAGATGCTGGCTCTCACATTACGTCGCGCTGGACAGCGCATTAAGATTTAGAAATGGATCTCGGCGACGAAAGCGATGCGGTCTGCGGCACGCACGATCGGCGTGATTGATCCGCCGAGCCACGACCTCGACCTGCTTCAACTCACGGCGCTGGCTGGCCGAATCTGCATAGTCACACCGGGCGGCCGGGCTAGGCTCGATCGAACAAGCGCAGCTTTTGCCGGGAAGACACGAGCCCGATCCGCGCCGTGTCGAAGCGCAGCCATGGACTCTTCGTTTGGCATCTTGGACGCTTTCGCATTTGTGGTGTTCGCCGTTCTAATCGCGGTGGCGGTGGTCGTTATTGTCAATTTGGGGAGGCTGCCGGGCCGGCTCGCCTATAGATGGGGTCATCCGCAGGCCTCCGCGGTCAACGTCGCCAGCTGGATCGGCATGGCAACGGGCGGTTTGTTGTGGCCGCTGGCATTGATCTGGGCCTTCATCTCCGCATCGAGGGCTTCGCGATTCGAAAGTGATCAGCATGGGCAGAGCGTAACCGAACTTGATGCGGCCACCAAGGAGCAGGCCCCGGCGCGAAAGCTCTCGGCCCAGGATGAGACGCGGCCATGATTGCATTCCTGATCATTGTCTATACCGGCGTCGTGCTCGTGGTCTTCAAGGTGTTTCACCTGAAGCCGACGCCGTATCTCATCGCAAACATGATCCTCGCCGGCATTCTCATGATCGGCGGCGTGGTGGTGTGGTGGACGCAGTCAGCGCCGCTGACGGGGCAGCTGGTAACGACGCAGTACGTGGTTCAGCTCGTTCCCTATGTGAAGGGGCAGGTCAAGGCGGTACATGCCGAAGCGAACCGGCCGATGAAGAAAGGCGATCTTCTGCTGGAGATCGACCCCGCACCGTACCAGTATACTGTGGATCAGCTCGAGGCGCAGCTCAAGGCATCAAAAGCCAATGTCGAGCAGGCTCAGGCCGGCGCGCAGGCAGCGGATGCGAATGTCGCAAAGGCAAAGGATGCAATCGTGCAGGCTCAAGCCGCGGTCGACCAGGCCAACGCGGCGGTGGCAAACGCGCAAGCCAATCTGAACAAGGCGAAGGCGGGCGACGAATTGGCGAAGACGCAGGAGCAGATCGCCTTGAACATTCAGCGGGCGAACGTGGCCGCGATAAGCCAGCTCAAGGTTGCCGAAGCTAAGCAACAGCGCCAGGAAGCGGACGCCGCCGTCCAGCAAGCCACGGCCGCCGTCACGCAGTCGCAGGCCGCCGAGCAGCAGGCTATGGCGAGCCTGGCTGCCGCGCGGTCGGCCGACCAGCAGGCAGAGGCCGCCGCGCGCCAGGCCGCCTTCGCCGTGGTGGTGGCCCGGAGCAGCGTGCCGGGCGTTGAAGCCCAACTGGGGGATGCGCGCTTTAATCTCGCGCAGTGCCGGATGATGGCGCCAGCCGATGGCTATGTGGTGAACTGGCAAGTGCAGGTGGGAACGATGCTCGTTCCCATGCCGCTCGCGGCAGCTGGTACATTCGTCGACACGTCGAGTATCTACGTCGGGGCGGTGTTTCCTCAGAACTGGCTCATGAATGTCAGGCCGGGAGACGATGTGGAGCTGGTGCTCGATCCCTATCCAGGTCGACTGTTCACCGGAAAGGTGGACGCGGTGCTACCCGCCTCCGGTGGAGGTCAATTCACCACCAGCGGAGACATCCCGACAGCGGCGAAGGTCGGATCGACCGGCGCCTTCGCGGTCAAGATTCGTTTCGACGATCCTGCCGTCGCGCGCGATCTGTCCATCGGCTCGGGAGGAAGTGCCGCGATCTACACTCACGTCGGCAAGCCAACCCACATCATTTCCAAGGTCGCGATCCGGATGAAGAAGTGGCTGTTATACGTCGTGCCGACCGTGGCCAAAAGCTAGCCGGAACTGGGCCGGTTCGTCCGCGAGATTTGCCGAATTTGCATGTGGCAAAGATGCCGCAGCGCGCGGCTTTGTGCTTGATGCCGTGCATGCGCTGGAGCGGACGATCGTGATATTTGATAGGTTGAAAAGGGGGCTGAGAGCAACTCCGGGAGGTTGCGTGAATGGGGATTCTCCGCCTCGTCCAGCGCGGCGCCGCGCGCCGCGTCTTATCGCTCGCGTTGCCTCTGCCGTTGCTCGCCTGTGCCGTCGGCCCCGACTATATTCCGCCCGCGGCGCCGGCCACCGACAAGTTTCTCGGCGCGGGCAACCATTCGATCAAGACCGGTCACCAGGATTATCGCGACTGGTGGAGAGGTTTCCACGATCCTACGCTCAATCAGCTGATCCAGAGTGCCTACGACCAGAACCTCACTTTGCTGAGCGCTGGGACCCGCGTGCTGCAGGCGCGGGCGACACTCGGCATCGCCGTCGGGTTATTTTATCCGCAGGTGCAGCAGGGGACGGGTTCGTTGATCTACACCCAGCCCAGCGCCGCCACGCCGCTCTCTCCTCCGAACGCCACGCCTACGCAATTCTGGACTGACTCGCTTGCCGCGCAGGCCGCGTGGGAATTGGATTTTTGGGGCAAATTTCGACGCGGTGTCGAATCTGCTGATGGCGCCTATCTTGCTTCGATCGCGAACTACGATGACGTTCTGGTCACGCTCCTGGGTGATGTGGCGGCAACCTATATCGGAATCCGCACCACGGAGCAGTTGATCGCGATCGCCCGTTCCAATATCAGCAAGCAGCAGCAAGCGTTAGCGATCGCGAAGGCCAAGTACACGGGCGGCGGCACCAGCGAACGCGATGTCTTCCAGGCGAGCAATGTCCTGGAACAGACCCAAGCGGCGATTCCGCAATTGACCATCCAGTTGCAACAGGGAGAGCACGCGCTCTGCGTGCTGCTTGGGATTCCGCCCGTCTCGCTGAATGCGCTGCTCGCTCGATCACGGGGCAGGATACCTGTGCCGCCCCGAACGATCGCCGTCGGGATCCCGGCGGACCTTCTGCGCCGCAGGCCGGACGTTCGCGCCGCCGAGCTCGCCGCCCTGGCACAGAATGCGCAGATCGGCGTGGCCGAGGCGCAGCTCTATCCAGCGATCAGCATCACTGGCACTTTCGGAGGCGCGGCCAGCACCACAAACGGTCACAACCTGGGCGAAGTCGTCGGCTCCCGAGGCGTTACCTACGCCGCCGGTCCATCATTTCAATGGAATATCCTGAACTACGGGCAGATCACCAACAACGTCCGTCTGCAGGACGCGAAGCTGCAACAGCTGCTGGTCGATTATCAGAACACCGTCCTCAAGGCGCAGCAGCAGGTGGACGACGGTATTTCGTCTTTCCTGCAATCGGGCGTCCAGGCCGGATATTTGCGCAAGAGCGCCGAAGCTGCGCGCGGCGCCTTGAAGATCGGGATGGAACAGTACGAGCAGGGAGCCACGGATTTCACGACCGTGCTGACCGCCGAGCAGAATCTGTTCCAGGCGGAGAGCAACGTGGCGACAGCCGTGGCCAATGTCGCTCTCGGGGCTACCGCCATCTATCGGGCGCTTGGGGGCGGATGGCAGATACGGGAAGACAGCTATTTCGTGACTCCGGCGACAGCCGCCCAAATGCGAGCACGAACCAATTGGGGAAGGTTGTTGCCGCCGGCCGGTGCGCCGCAGCCGCCGGCTCCCGGTCTTCCTTCGCCCGGCGATATTGGACCGACAGTTCGGCCGCCGGAGTGGTGAAGTGAGGCGATGCGCTTGTACTGGACGCGGACTCATTAGCGCGAAGCCATAACCTGATCGAGGCGAGTTGAACGAAGGCGAGGTAGTTGGCGGCAAGCCGGTCATAGCGCGTCGCGACGCGACGACATTGTTTGATCCTGTTGAAGAACCGCTCCACCCGGTTGCGGGCGCGGTAGAGATAGGGGCTGAAGCAGATCGGATCGCTGCGATTGCTCTTCGGCGGGATGTTCGCCCACGAGCCTTTCTTCACTGCAAGCTCTCTGATCCAGTCGGCGTCATAGCCACGGTCGGCAAGCAACATTGACCCGGATTTCCAACGAGACAGCAGTTTCCCGGCCAGTCTAACGTCGTGAGCCTCACCGGGGCTCAGTGCCAGCCGGACCGGCAGACCATTGCTATCGACCATGCGTGAATTTTGCTCGTCAAGCCGCCGCGGGACCTTCCCATCGATTGGCGCTGGTTTTTGGTGATGCAGGCTCCATGCTGATGCACGCGAACGATGGAGGTGTCGATCATCTGGACAGCGGCATCATGAGCAGCGGCAAGCGCGTCTACGATGCGGCCCCAGACGCCGGCTCGCCGCCACCTGACGAAGCGGTTATAGCAAGTGGTGCACGGACCAAACGCTTCCGGCAGATCACGCCAGGGTGCTCCTGGTCGCAAAACCCAGAAGATGCCATTGAGGACATGGCGGTCGTTCACCCGAGGAACGCCGTGCGGCTTGTTTGGCAGCATCGGCTCGATGGCAGCCCATTCATAATCGGCGAGTTCGTAGCACATGATTCGAGTCCCCAAGTTTGGGAGTTTGAATCATGGGCGTCTGGCCAAACACAACGCTCTTGGCCAGGCTCGGGCGCTTTCGGGGAAAAGCGGACGTACCAGCCGACAACCCCAGTCTGAATCCGTCGAAAATGACCCTTAGCGGACTTCCCTCATGTTCGCTTTTCCGATCCACACCGATCTGAAACTACCTGCCCACTCGCGACGCGGTCACGCCGCTGTCATCGTTCCTTCAGCAGAGGTATGCGGCGTACCACCTTCCGTCACGCCGCACCCAGTATCCGCAAGCGTAGAAACAGCCGAAATCGCATAGCGCGAAAGGCTGCCTCGCGCTGAACTCCGACCGTTCGGCAACCCAAACAGAGGAGTTGGCCATGAGGATTGGACACGCATTGTTGCGTGGCCTGCTGGCAAGCGTTGCTGTTCTTGCGGCGACGAACATTCCAGCATCCGCGCAACAGCAGAAGCGGCCCAACATCGTTATGCTGATGACAGACGACACTGGATGGAACGACTTCGGTGCCTATAGCGGGGGCGGTGCTGCACTCGGTCATCCAACACCAAACATCGACCGCATTGCCAAGGAAGGTGCGACGTTCACCAACTGGTACGGACAGGCAAGCTGCACGGCGGGCCGTTCCTCGTTTATCACCGGACGCATCCCGATCCGTTCTGCGCTTTCCATCGTGGTAGCCCCCGGCGATGAGAATGCGCTCAAAAAAGAGACCCCGACCATCGCCGAGTTTTTTCAAAAGAACGGTTACTCGACCTACTTTTCCGGCAAATGGCATCTTGGTGACAAGCCTGAGTCCTATCCAATCGAACATGGTTTCGACGAGATGAAGGCTTTCGCCGCGTATTATCCGGGCGTCTACACCTATGCCGACACGTCCAAATATTTTCATCCGTGGTTCCCATCGTACAACCCAGAGTTCGCGAAGGCATACTTCGACGTCGTCAACATGTACGAGTGGGAAGGAGTTGCGGGGCAACCGGCAAAAAGAGACGAGTACATCACCTACGAGCGTCTTGCCGAGTTCGATGTCCGTCAAGCCGATTACGCAATCGACTACATCAAGAAGCACGCCAAGGATTCCAAGCCGTTCTTCATCGATGTCAACTTCATGAAGATGCACAACCCGACCAACGCCTCGCGGAAGTTCGCGGGCAAATCGCGTTTGGGCGACTACTCGGATTCGCTACTTGAACTCGATGACGACGTCGGCCGGATCATGGATACGATCCGTACGGAAGCGCCGGATACGATTGTCATCCTGACGGCTGACAACGGGGCATGGCAGGATGCCTATCCTGACGCGGGCACGACGCCTTTCAGAGGCGAAAAGGGTACAGCTTTTGAAGGCGGTTGGCGCGTACCCGGATTGATGTGGTGGCCCCAACACATTCCGGCTGGCGCAAGCTACGACGAAATGATGTCGCATATCGACTGCTGGGCGACGCTCGCCAAGATGGTCGGCTTGACCCCACCGCCGCATGGCGCATGGACCGACAACAACGGCAAGCCGATCTACTTCGATAGCACCGACAACAGCGAGTACATCCTCGGCAAGTCGAAGCATTCCGCGCGAAGGACGTGGGTCTACATCGACGGCGAAAACTTTATGGGAGCGCGCGTGGATATCGCCGGTGATCCAGCCAATCCCGACCTCAGCATCGCCTGGAAGTACCTGTGGACTGCGAAGGATACTTGGCTCGGCCCGGAAGCGAACCTCGGGTCGATTGGCTCCATCTACAACCTGACCATGGACCCGTTCGAAAAATATGACATGGTGTTTAACGGCGCTGTGGCGGCGCGTTTGCCTACGCAGTCGCCGGGTAAGTACGCCGGACAGGACAATGGTTGGGTGATGGCGCTGATCGTGCCCGTCGTCATGGAATTTAACAAATCCGTCGTCGATTATCCGAGCATCAAGCGTGTACCGGGTGGAGCATCGAACGATTGGAGACCCGACCTCCAACGCCCGGACAATCCGCTCCCGTTGCTGGATATGAAACACCCGCCCAATATCAAGGGCAGCGGCGGTTAGTTGCGGCTGGTTTCAAGACTGAGCGGGACGTGTGCAGTCGCACCTCCCGCTCTTGCCCGAGCCGTGTTCCAAGGTGCGTTCTCTCTGGAAGACGTAATTTTCCGTATTCGCATAGTCGTACGCGCCAACCGCCGACAAGCTGAATCCGCTCATGGTTGGACTGCCGCGCAGCCATCGCTCCTGATGGCGGCACGGCGCCTTTCTTGCCAACGCTCATTCCAGCTCTACCTGCCGACGAAAGGCCACGTAGGACTTCTGCTCATGGCCCTTCACGTCATTTGCTGCGGTTGCACAAAGGTGGTCGGTGTTGGAGCGAAGCGGACATCACTGATGATTTATGAGTACGCGCCCAAGGGCGGTTTCAGCAGAACCCTCGCTTCTGACCAAGCTGGCGAGGGTGAGCTACGGCTCCAAGCGCGGATGTGGTCGAAGATAGAATGAACCTAAAACTGGAAGCGAAGTCCGGCGGTCGGCCCGATGTTCTGGAAATTGAGATATCCGCTTGCCAGTCCACCTGCGACGCGCGACCACATCACTCCTCCATAGGCGTCCAATCGCTTGGTTATGCGATAATCGACCATGAGAGAGGCCGCATCCAGCGTGCCCGCACATTTCGAACTCGAAAGCCCGCCATTGGTGCAAGTGTCCTTGTTATAGTTGTTCTGATTGTAGTGATAGATCGCGGCTGCGACATCGAGGTCATCTCTCACGGCATATTTTACGCCCAGCCAGGATACGCGCAGGATTTTGGCGATGTCGAAATCCGTTGAAGTGACGGCGCCGGGAAGAACCGTATATCCGCCAAGCGTGGTAAATCCTTGCGGATAGGTGTCGCTCGGATTCTGAAACTCGATCTGTTCAAAGCCGCCGTAAAAGGTCATGGCGCGGTATTTGTAGCGTAGCATGATGACGCCGCTGGTGTTGTTGGACAGCGTGGCTTTCAGATTGTCCACCGAGACGCCGGCGGGCAGCGGAAACTGGCCGTAATTCGATAGCGAAACCGCGTCCCTGACCTTGTTGACGATGGCGTCGAACGAGAATCCGCCAAAGTCGCCGCCGATTTGCCCTTCGATGGCGCCGTTCGAGCCGTTGCCCTGACTGTAACCGCCGAATTGATAAAGCACAGCGAACCGAAACGGGCCGACG
>Ga0209168_10003860_pt1 | contig 10090 bp, 6 predicted proteins | sample Coa_R1_FD_187156 | JGI IMG/M metagenome (GOLD analysis project Ga0209168, IMG submission 187156) | Surface soil microbial communities from Centralia Pennsylvania, which are recovering from an underground coalmine fire - Coalmine... | ecosystem: Environmental > Terrestrial > Soil > Unclassified ... | reverse complement strand
TTGCCAGATCGTGAATTGATCGAACGGCAGGTCATCGTTCAAAGCCCGAACAACCCAGTCGCGCCAAATCCATTGCCGGATTATGAGCGCATTGGGGCCGGGAATCGATATTACGCATAGGCTAGACCGATAGTGCCATCCATACTCGACGGTGCACGTTCTGATCGAACTGGTGAGTATCGCCACAGTTGGTGCACTCCAAAGTCGTGAGCCAAAACGCTGGTCCGCCAGAATGACGTTCGTAACCTTGTCTGCTGGTTACGGCAGCCCTACCATCGGCGTGGGATACGAGTTTCTTTGCTGTCTCTCGGCTGAATCCAGAATTTCCCAGGAATACAGCGAAATCTGCGTTCGGAACTGAAGCAAACGGGCAATTCGGTTGAGGACTGACGAAGGGGATCCCGGGTGGAGGCGGTTCATGATATTGAAAGTTCGGCTGCTCCTGAGTCTAACGGCGGTTGCGGTCACGATGTCGCTTTCCGGTTGCGGTCACTATGTGTGCAGTTCCGGCGCCACATTCGGGGGTTCGTGCACGTCTTCCGGGGGCGGAATCAATCAAGGTGGTGGTGGCACCACCAGCGCCTCGGCATTCGCGTTTGCTGTCGATACCGCGGGCACGATTGACGGCTATACGCTGGATGCGACCAATTCCGTCTTCGGGCCCACAGCGGGCTATACTGCACCCGTCATCCCGACTCAAGACGACGGCAGCGGAATGGTCGTCGCGCAAAAGAAATATCTTTACGTCGGAATTCCCTCGACATTTCAGGTTTTTGGCTATTCCGTCGACTCGAATGGTGGCCTGACAGCGCTGAGTGGAAGCCCGTTCGGCGCGAACTATCTTTCGACAGCGGTCGGAACCAAGAACATGATTACCAATCCCGCCGGCACGTTTCTCTTCGTGCTCAGCGGAGTGTCAAATCAGATTTACGTCTATCAGATCGGCAGTTCAGGTAGTTTATCGGTGGTGAGCGGTTCCCCTTTCACAATTCCATTCCTGGGAGCCAACCTGGCGATCGACGGACTCGGCAAATATCTCTACATCACGCAGAATCTGGGCTCCCACACGGGACTGCAGATGGCAGCATATAGCATCAGCAGCAGTGGCGGGCTGACGGCAGTTCAGGGAAGCCCGTTCGCTTATCCGATGTGGGAAGTCGCTGCGGATCCCACGGGCAAATACCTGATTGGGGCGACGGGGCGCACACTCTCCGTGAATGGAATGGATGACTTCCATCTCTACGTTTTCTCGATTCAACAGTCGGGATCCAATGCGGGGGCTTTAACTCAGGTTTCCGGATCGCCGTTTACGACGGTCTACTCGCCGTACGGGATTGCGATGCAACCGAATTCAACCGGAAATCTCGTCTATTCGTTCAGCATCAACGACACAGATACAGGCTACAACGCGGTCGAAGGATTCTCGTTGGATTCAACCACCGGCTCCCTGACCGCCCTTAGCCAATCGCCATTCAGCGGAATATCGGACGGTTTCTGGGGACAAATTGATCAGAGCGGTGCGTATCTGTTTGTTTACGGAGGAGTTCTCAATAACGGCACCGTGACCGCCGATCTGGGTGCAATGAACATCGGTACTGGGGGAGCATTGACCGAACCAACATCCCAACTGACGCTTCCAACTTCGGGATTCTGGACGGTCACGGATCCGCAGTAAGTCTCAGGGGTAATCCGTTTTGCCTGGTGTTAGCAATCAAGAGACTCGCATGTACCGCGGGTCTCTTTTCGTTTCGATTGGCGGGGGTACAATAGAAACATCCCAACCCATCCGAGTAAGGTGGCCGAACCATCGGCATGAGGGCTGGAGAGTTTCTGGTGGAAGGGCGATGCAAACCTTTTTGCCCGTCCTGACGTCTGAAAGAGTAAGCGAGAGTTTCCGAGGGCGTCATCTTCAGAATCGGCTAACACCATCGAGAGCGCCCAAACTGTGACGATCAAAATCAGGATCCCGAAGACGATCGGGGAAACGCCGGGCAAGGGAGTCCGCGGTTTGCCGCGGGACCCGCTTTTGCGCGCGGCACTCATTTTGTTCATCATCCTGGCTGTTTCATTTACGGCTGTATTTTCCTACTACTACATAAAGTACGACCGCATCATCCAGCGACGGTTCAGTACTCCCGTCTTCGCCAATACAGCCAAAATCTATGCGCTGCCGAGGGTATTGCGCGAAGGCGAGAAGATCGAACCACGTGAGATTGCCTCAGAACTGCGCGCTGCCGGCTATTCGGACAAGGACGGCCAGTCAAAGATGGGGACTTACCACCTCTTCAGTGGTGGGATTGAGATCACCCCGGGCCCCGAGTCCTATCACAGCCCTGAAGAAGCGAGAATCACCATCGCCGATGGAGAGATTGAGCGAATCTCGAGCAAGGGAGTGGAACTTTCCGCCTACGAACTCGAACCGCAGCTCGTAACGGCGCTGTTTGACTCCGAACAGCGCTCCAAGCGAGTGATCGTTAAGTACAACGACATTCCACCCGTGATGGTACAGGCCGTGCTGGCGATCGAGGACCGGCGCTTCTTCGAGCATGGCGGCGTGAACTTCGCAAGGACGCTCGAGGCGGTTTGGGAAGACGTACTTCGTCAGCGGCGCGCTCAGGGCGGGTCGACCCTCACGCAGCAACTGGCCCGCGGATTCTTTCTTACTCCGGAAAAGTCCATCAAGCGCAAGTTGACGGAAATGATCATCGCGGAGGAGATGGAGCAGAAATTCTCGAAGCAGCAGATCTTCGAGTTTTACGCGAATTGGGTGGATCTGGGCCAGCGTGGATCGTTTGCCATCAGCGGATTCGCCGAGGCATCCAAGGCCTATTTCAATAAGGATCTGAAAGACATCACTCTTCCCGAAGCGGCTCTGCTGGCCGGGTTGATTCAGCGGCCGAGTTATCTTTCGCCCTACCGGCATCCCGAGCGCGCCATGGAGCGCCGGAATCTGGTGCTGGAGGCGATGGTCGAAACACACGCCATTACGCGCGAGCAGGCGGACAAAGCCAAGGCCACTCCCCTGAAACTCGCCCCTCCGAATGTGGAAGGGATGGATGCGCCATATTTCGTGGACATGGTTCGTGACTCGCTGATCGGCAAATTCAGCGAGAACGAATTGAACGACAGCTCCTACCGCATCTATACGACGCTGGATCCGGACCTGCAGAAGGCAGCGGCGCTGGCGGTGGAGAGCGGCATTAAGAACGTCGACGAACAAGTCAAAAAGCTGCGGACCAAGCGCGTCAAGGTAGGGAAGAAATACGAGACCACAGTTTTGCCGGGCCCCCAGGCGCAGGTGGCGCTGGTGGCTCTTGATCCTCACACGGGAGCGGTTCTGGCGTTGGTCGGGGGGCGTGATTACGGATGGAGCCAACTGGATCACGCGGTTTCGAAGCGTCCGACAGGATCGATCTTCAAGCCATTTGTGTATGCGGCGGCTATGAATACGGCCTTGGATGGCTCGCAGACTGTGATTACTCCGGCCTCGACCGTGACAGATGAGCCAACCAGCTTTGCCTACGGCGATCAGATTTACGAGCCGCGGAATTACAAAGAGGAATATCACGGCGACGTTACGCTGCGATATGCCCTGGCGATGTCCTTGAACAATGCCACGGTAAAAGTCGCCGAGGAAGTCGGATACGACAAGGTAGCGGAGCTGGCGCGAGCGGCCGGCATCACTTCGGTGAAGGCCACACCGGCGATGGCTTTAGGATCGTACGACGCGTCGCCTCTCGAAATGGCCGGGGCATACACGATCTTCGCAAACAATGGCGTCCGGCTGTCGCCGACGTTGTTGCGGTCCGTGCGAAACGCAAAAGGCGACGTGATCGCGAACTACACCACCGATCAAAAGCAGGTGCTCGATCCCCGCATCGCGTACGTCATGACCAACATGATGGAAGGCGTGATCAACAACGGCCTGGGGTATACCGCGGTGCGTTTGCGGGGCTTTACGCCTCCTGCGGCGGGCAAGACTGGCACTTCGCATGACGGGTGGTTCGCCGGATATACGTCAAACCTGCTGTGCATTGTGTGGGTCGGCTATGACGACTATAGCGACATTCGCCTGACTGGGGCGCAGACTTCCGGTCCGATCTGGACCGACTTCATGAAGAAGGCTTCGGCTCTGCCGGAATACTCCAGTATGGTGGAGTTTTCGCAACCCTCGGGCGTGGTCGATGTGCAGTTGGACAAAGCCACAAATCGGCTCGCCACTCCAACCTGTCCGGATGACTATACTTCGGCTTTCGTAGCCGGAACGGAGCCGAGCGACACCTGTGACCAGCAAGCGGGCATGAAGGGGTTCTTTTCTCGCATTTTCTCTGGAGGGGAAAAGCCCACTTTAGCTCCACAGCCTCCCAACACCCAGGATGCCAATGCCCAGGACCCGAAGAAAAAGAAGGGCTTTTTCGGGAAATTGGCTGGGATTTTCAAGGATGACAAAAGCTCGGCTCCGGTGTCTAAACCTCCAGACAATAGTCAGACTGGGCCGCACTGATTACCATTGGCTGGGTCTGTAACGTTCGAAGTACAGCATCAGGCCCGCCCTAAAATCTTCGCCGCCCCGTCAAAACTGTGTCAAAATAGGCGCAACAGCTGGGGGTTGCCTGTGGCTCTCTACCCGAAAGTTCTTCCCGTCACGTTTATTGCCGTTTTTGTTTTTAGCCTTTCGCCTGTCACTTCGGCACAAGTTTCCGAACAAGTTCAGATCAAGCCGCCGCTTTTACGATCAATCGATCCGCCGAAGCCGGACGCGACTCCCGCAGCACTTGAGGCGACCGGCGATCAACTGCGCGCGCAGAAGCTTTTTCTCGATGCGCTCGACTATTATCGTGCGGCGTTGGCAAAGCAACCGCGCTCTGCTGCCTTGCTGAACAAGATCGGCATCACCGAACTGATGATGCAGCGTTATCGCGAAGCCAAGAAGTCCTTCGATCAATCGATCAAGACCGACCGCAGGTTTGCGGACGCGTACAACAACCTGGGCGTGGTGTTTTATGAAGAGCGCAAGTATAGCGGCGCGGTGAAGCAATATAGAAAAGCGATCGCGATTGACGGCACATCAGCATCGTTCTATAGCAACCTGGGAGCGGCATTGTTCTCGAAGAAAAAATTCGAGCCAGCCGTAGTTGCATATCAAAAGGCGGTGGAACTCGATCCCGACGTTTTCGAGCGCACGTCGCGTGCCGGAGTGCAGGCGCAGTTGCCGAGCCCGGAAGATCGCGCGCGCTACGATTTCACAGTTGCCAAGCTCTACGCAAAGATGGGATTCTCCGACCGGTCGCTGGAATATCTGCGCAAGGCTATGGAGGAGGGATACAAAGATTACAAGGATGTCTACAAAGACGCGGAATTTGCGCAATTGCGCAAGGACAAGCGATTCACCGAATTAATGGCGGAAAAATTCCCGGCCATTCCTGAATAGTTGCGCTAGCAACAAGGACTCGCTGTCTGGCGCCACGATTTTAGTTCTTGAGAATGCGTGGAAGAGTCGCGTGAAGACAGGGTCGCGACGCTTTCGAAAGACATTTGCGAATCGTTGTGTCTGGTTACGTTCGCGTGTTTTACAAACCTTTACAAAATTAGACGGAACTTCTCTGGAATCGGGTGTTTAATTTTCGTACATACTCCTGAAAACAACAGGGTGAGTAAGGAGAAACGGTAGCCCATCGGATGCTGACCCGAGCACGCCCCAAGCAAGCATCCGGTGGGTTTTCTGTTTCGGCTGCCAGCAAAAGAAACAACCGCGGAGGACATTGGGAATTCTGCGCTGCCGTCCTCCCGAATAGTGTTTTCGAGTCAAGCCTGCTTAATAAAATCCCTCTGCGTCCTCGGCGGTCTTTCCTTTGGTTTCACTGGACTGTCGGGCTGCGTTCGCCGATGTAGGCTTCTATCACCTTTTTCCATTTTCCTTGTGCTTTGAGGATGAACTCGACGGCATCGCGCAGTGCGCCATCTCCGCCTGAATGTTGCGTGATGTAGTGCGATTCTTTCTTCACATCAGCGCGCGCATTTCTTACGGCGATCGCAAGTCCTGCAGCGCGCATGGCGGGCAGATCGATTACATCATCTCCAACGAAAGCTGCCCCTTCGGCTTGAATGCCTTCCTCTTTGAGAATCTCGTTGAAGGCGGCGCGCTTGTCCTGAATTCCCTGCCGCACGTATTCGAGTTTCAAATCCCGAGCACGGAGAGCGACCGTCTCGGAGATGCGCTTGGTAATTAAGCCGGTCTTGATGCCGGCCAATCTCGCGAGAGAAATCGATGTGCCGTCATGCGCGTGGAAACCCTTGGCTTCGATCAGGGACTGGCTGTGAAGTCCAAACCCACCTTGCCCACCATGCCTGGCGGACTGTTCGAGTACGGTTTGTTGCGCTCCGGCAGGAGCGGGGAAGATGAAAAGTTTGCCGTCGGTGAGAACTCCGTCGACGTCGAAGAGGAGGAGTTTAATTTTGCGCGCGCGGGCTTCAGTAGAAAGTTTTCTGGCCATCGACGGGCATTTTATAGCCAGTGTGCAAACGATTGCGCATGAAAATCTTCCGCATCCACCGAACTCCGCTGTGGGCGCGGCCTTTGCGTGTATAATCTGTGGACTTTGCGCGGGAGCGTGCCGCTGCAGTTTTTCAAAAAAATGTGCGACACGAGTGAGAAGCCGCTCGCCGATCCATCCCAGGCAAAAAGGAGCCGACCCCATGCGTTTCCCGATCGTGCGATTGATGTGTCCTGCCACGCCATTTATTTTCATGCGCACCGCTGTAATCCTTTTAGTCTCTGCACTGGTGTTCGCGGTCGCTCCTGCGTCCGGGCAGACGGGATACACGGGAATTTTCGGCGGCGGACCGTTCTATAAAAATGCCTCGGCCATAACCGAAATTCAAAACTCGGGATTCACCGAGGCGATCGTATGGAGCGTCGAGGTGAGCAGCACCGGCGACTTAAACTTCAATGGCGAATTCCCGTTGACGTCGGGCGGAGCATACGTTGGAGATCAGTACTATCCCAATTTCGCTTCCGATATGGCGACGCTGAAACAAGGCACCGTGAAGCGCGTGACCTTCAGCATTGGATCTTCGAATTATGGAGACTGGGAGAACATCAAGGCGCTGGTCGATGCTCAGGGCACCGGGTCTGGCAGCATTCTTTATCAGGATTTCCAGGCGCTGAAGACCGCGATTCCTGCATTGGACGCGATCGATTTTGACGATGAGAACAGCTTTGATTCGTCGAGCACAATCTCGTTTGGCGTGATGCTCGGCGGCCTTGGATATCACGTCATGCCTGATGCTTTTGATGACGCCAGCTATTGGACGAATGTTGTGTCGTCAATCAATGCGCAGCTTCCGGGAACCGCGGACGGCGTTCATCTCCAGGCCTATGCCGGGGGAGCGGGAAATAATCCGTGCGTAGGATGGAATTTTGGAACTGTTCCCGTGTTTCCGGGGTTGTGGGATCAGTACGACACGCCGAGCCAGGTTCAGACCACGATGAGCGGATGGCACAGTCAGTGCGGCATTCTCGGTGGATTCATGTGGCTCTATGACGACTTTGTGGGCACTGGAGAAGCGGCGCAATATGCGAGCGCCATCAATAACGCAGTGGCGAGCACTGGATTCACGCTATCCGGCCCGACAAACGTATACCTGAACCAGAACTCGACGGCTAATGCCACAATTACGATCACCGACTTCGGTGGATTCAATGGCACCGTTACGCTAAGTCTTTCGGCGCTACCAAAAGGAGTGCAGGCGTCGATTCAAGGTCAGACGAATTCCCGGAAGATCGTGTTGAAAGGGAATGCTTCGGCTGCCTCCGGATTTACAACTGTGAGCGTCACAGGTACTTCCGGGAGCATTACCGAGACTGCGTCGTTCACGCTGGCAATAAGCGCGGGAGTAGGGAAGACAGGACTCGGTACGCAGGTCGATCTAACCTCGGAATTCAACCTCAATGGGATCTATACGGATGGTTCGATCTTTACGACAGGCGGAATTGACGGCACGGGCTATTCGTATTCCGCGAATCTGCTGACGAGTTCGCGAGTCTATAACAGCGTTTTGTTTAACCTTGGATCAGCCAATGTTCCCGATGCGATAGGCTGCAGCGGACAGGTCGTCACTCTGCCGCCGGGCAAATTCTCGAGCTTGATGCTATTCGCGACCGGCGTCCAAGGAAATCAGCCATCGCAGGCGCTGACGGTCACTTACACCGATGGTACGAAAACGAAATTTGTGCAGAGTTTCAGCGACTGGTTCACTCCGCAGAAGTATTCGCGGGAGTCCGAAGCGGTCGCCATGGCCTACCGCAACTTCGATAACGGTACGAAGGATCAGCGGACCTTCAATCTCTACGAATATCAACTCACACTGAATTCGAATAAGACGGTCAAGAGCGTAACGCTACCGAATAACTCGCACGTGGTGGTACTGGCAGCGACGGTGAGGTGATCTGTTAAGGTTTCGTCGCAAGTGCCTCCGCAGGAGTAGGCCCTTTAGGCGAACACTTGGCGAAAATCTGGCCTGCGGCTACAATAGGTAAATGCTGTCCCCTCCTGCCTCACTGATCTGGGCTCATCCTCTCGTGGCGGAGTGGTTTGTCCGCCGGTTCGGGACTCCTACTGAGCCACAAGAGCAAGGCTGGCCTCACATTTTGGCCGGTCGGACGACGCTGATTTCCGCTCCCACAGGATCGGGCAAAACGCTGGCAGCATTCCTGGCCTGCATTGACCGGCTTGTGCGCAAAGCGCTTGCCGGAGAACTGACCGACCGCACCGAAGTGCTCTACATTTCGCCGCTGAAAGCTCTCGGCAACGACATTCAGAAGAATCTGGAGATCCCTCTCGGGGAGATCCTCGCCATGGCGGGCGAACGCGGGTTGCTGATGCCGGAAATCCGCACCGCTGTGCGTACGGGCGACACGCTGATGCCGGAGCGGCGCGCCATGCTGAAACGGCCTCCACACATTCTGGTGACGACTCCCGAGTCCCTCTACATCTTGCTCACGGCTGACAAGAGCCGCGCGATTCTGCGCGATGTCGAAACTGTGATCGTCGACGAAATTCACGCGGTTGCCGACGACAAACGCGGCGCGCACCTCACGCTCTCTCTGGAACGCTTGGATGCGCTGACATATCAGCAGGCGACGCGCATCGGATTATCGGCAACGCAGAAACCGATCGAAGAAGTTGCCCATTTTCTGACGGGCGCCGGCCGTCCCGCCCCGGTGATCGTGAATATCGGCCACAAGCGCCAACTCGATCTCGGCATCGAAGTTCCACCGATGCCTCTCGGACCGGTGGCTTCGAACGAAATGTGGGACACCGTATATGACCGGCTGGTTCACTTGGTCGAGCAGCACCGCTCGACGCTGGTTTTTGTCAATACTCGCCGGATGGCGGAGCGCATCGCGCATCATCTCGGGGAACGCATCGGGGAGGAGAATGTCGCAGCGCACCATGGAAGCCTGTCGCGGAAATTGCGACTCGCAGCAGAACGAAAGCTGAAAGAAGGCCAGATACGCGTTCTGGTTGCGACGGCCTCGCTTGAGCTTGGAATCGATGTGGGGACGGTCGATCTGGCGGTGCAGGTCAATTCTGCGCGGTCGATTGCCGTTGCATTACAGCGAGTCGGCCGGTCCGGACACTGGCGCGGAGCCGTTCCCAAGGGACGTTTCTTCGCGACGACGCGCGACGACCTCATGGAATGCGCCTCTTTGGTCCGCGCGATCAAGATGGGTGATCTCGACCGGTTGATGATTCCTGAAGCGCCGCTCGACGTGCTGGCGCAACAGATCGTCGCAGCTTGTTCGGCGGAAGAGTGGGACGAAGATGACATGTTTGCGATGGCTCGGCGCGCGCATCCATATCGGGACCTGAAGCGCGAGACGTTCGATGGCATCCTTGAAATGCTCTCAGAGGGAATCGCCGCCCGGCGTGGACGTTATGGCGCCTATATCCACCGTGATCGAGTGAATGGGAAGCTTCGTGCACGTCGGGGAGCACGGCTGGCTGCCATCACCAGCGGTGGCGCGATTCCCGACAATTCCCTTTACACAGTCGTAGCCGAGCCCGATGGAGCTGTCGTCGGCACC
>Ga0209168_10003859_pt1 | contig 10092 bp, 5 predicted proteins | sample Coa_R1_FD_187156 | JGI IMG/M metagenome (GOLD analysis project Ga0209168, IMG submission 187156) | Surface soil microbial communities from Centralia Pennsylvania, which are recovering from an underground coalmine fire - Coalmine... | ecosystem: Environmental > Terrestrial > Soil > Unclassified ... | reverse complement strand
TCAGATTCGCGACATCTGGATTGAAGTCGGCGTGCTGCCACGCACCCACGGGTCAGCAATCTTTACCCGTGGCGAAACTCAAGCTCTGGTGACTACGACTCTTGGCACCAGCGATGACATGCAAAGATTAGAGGTGTTCGAAGGCGAAGCCAAGAAGCGGTTCATGCTTCACTATAACTTTCCGCCGTTTTCGGTTGGAGAGGTTTCATTTCTGCGTGGCGCAGGACGTCGCGAAATCGGCCATGGCGCGCTCGCCGAGCGAGCAGTTTCAGCCGTTCTTCCTAGTGAAGAAAAGTGGCCTTACGCCATGCGCGTGGTCTCCGACATTCTCGAGTCGAACGGGTCTTCGTCAATGGCTACGGTTTGCGGCGCAGCCCTTTCGTTGATGGATGCCGGTGTTCCGCTGAAGGCTCCAGTAGCCGGGGTTGCGATGGGATTGGTGAAGGAAGGCGACGATTACGCCATCCTGACTGACATCGCGGGTGCGGAAGATCACTACGGCGACATGGATTTCAAAGTCGCTGGCACGAAGGACGGAATTACCGCGTTGCAGATGGACATCAAGGTCGGCGGCATCACTGCGCAGATCATGCGCGAAGCTCTCGCCCAGGCGCAACGTGGCCGCATGTTCATTCTCGGCAAGATGGATGAAGTCATTTCCACCCATCGCGAGAAAGTTTCATCATTTGCGCCCCGAATCTACACCCTGCAGATTCCGGTTGATAAGATCCGCGACGTGATTGGGCCGGGCGGCAAGATGATTCGCTCTATCATTGAGCAGACCGGCGTGAAGATCGACGTCGAAGACACCGGCAAAATCAACGTGGCTTCGAACGACGAAGCTTCCGCCAACAAAGCTTTGCAGATCATTCGCGACCTGACTGCGACTGCGGAAGTAGGGAAGACCTACCTCGGCAAAGTCACGCGGCTGGCGGACTTCGGCGCATTCGTCGAAATCATCCCCGGAACCGAAGGCCTGCTACACATCAGCGAAGTCGCCGAGCATCGCATAAAAGATGTTCGTGACGAGTTGAAAGAAGGCGATCAGGTGCTGGTGAAAGTGCTGGCGGTCGAAGGCAATCGAATTCGCCTATCGCGCAAAGCCATCCTGAAAGAGCAGCGCGCAAAGATGGGCGGCGCTCCTCTTCCGGAGAATGGCGATGCCGCCGCTGAAGAAAGAAGTTCGGTGGAACCTGTGGGAGTGGCCGCTCCGGTTACCGGCGGCGGACTGACTCTTGAAGGCGGCGCTGACTTCGAAGAAGGCGATGAGCCAAACTTCAATCGTGTCGATGCTCCTCAACCCTCCAGCACGGGCGGCGGAGATCGTCCACGCGGCGGTGGTGGTCGTCCCGGTGGCGGTGGAGGCGGCGGACGTCGTCGCGGTCGTCGTGATGGTGGTCGCGGAGGCCGTGGTGGCCACGGAGGTCACGGTGGCGGGCATGGAGGACACGGCGGTGGCGGCGGCGGTCGCCACTAAAACCAGCTCACTGAAAAGGCCGCGACGAGAGTCGCGGCCTTTTCTTTTTACTTAGTCCCCGCAATCAACTAGTCATAAAAGTGTCGTCCCGAACTCGTGCGCGGAACGCGCGCGAGAGAGGGACCTTACGAAGCCAATGGATCATCAGCAGCGTTGTTAGGAAAGAGCATCAGCCTGTCCGCCCACTGAATTAACCGCGCATACCGCAGTGCTAAAGCTTTCACGCGGCCAACTGCCGATCATCGCAGGATCTCTCTTGTGGGCGCGAGCGCGCCCATTCGGGATGATACTGACTGAAATGAAGTTCTCTGCGTTCTCTGCGCAACCTCTGCGATCTGTGCGGTCAAAAGCTTTAACTAAGCAGCGCCAGAACTCTTCCGCTTCGGCAAAATTTCCCCGATGCGCCGTATCTGCGCCCCCACCCCCTTCAGCTTCTCTTCAATATTTTCGTACCCGCGATCGATGTGATACACGCGGTCGATGATCGTCTCGCCATCAGCCACCAGCGCCGCCAGCACCAGCGAAGCCGAAGCCCGCAGGTCAGAAGCCAGAACCGCCGCGCCACTCAATGTCGTTTTTCCGCGCACCACCGCACGCCGTCCTTCGATCTTAATGTTCGCCCCCATGCGCAGCATTTCCTGCGCATGCATGAAGCGGTTTTCGAAAATATTTTCCGTGATCACCGACGCTCCCTCGGCTTGTGTGGCCAGCGCCATGTATTGCGCCTGCAAATCCGTCGGGAACCCGGGATATTCCTCGGTGACTACGTCCGCAGCTCTCAAGCTCGCACTGCCTTCGACCCGCACCGAATCCTGCGTGTGCCGCGTCTTAACGCCGGCTTCCTGCAACTTTTGTAGCAGCGATCCCAGGTGGGCCGGCTCGCATCCCGTAATATTCAAATCTCCGTCGGTCAGAGCGCCCGCAATAATGAACGTCGCAGCTTCAATACGGTCGGGAATGATTCGGTGCTTTGCGCCGTGAAGTTTATCCACCCCGCGAACCCGAATTGTTTCGCTTCCCGCGCCTTCGATCTGCGCGCCCATCTTGTTCAGCAAATCTGCGAGATCAGCAACCTCAGGCTCGCGCGCGCAATTCTGCATCACGGTCTCACCTTGCGCGAGGGCCGCTGCCATCAGCAGGTCTTCCGTGCCCGTTACCGTGATCTTGTCGAACACGATTTGCGCGCCGCGCAGCCGTTCCGCGGTTGCTTCAACATACCCGTGCTCCTGAACGATTGTTGCGCCCAGTCGCTCCAGTCCCTTGATATGCAAATCAATCGGACGAGCGCCAATGGCGCAACCTCCAGGCAGTGAAACCCGCGCCCGTCCACAACGTGCCACCAGCGGCCCAAGCACCAGCGTTGAAGCGCGCATGGTTTTCACCAGCTCGTAGGAAGCTTCGGGCGAACTCAGTTTGCGGCAGCAAATCGAGGTACGATGTTGCGCCCGTCCATAGCCCAGTTCCACTTCAGCACCCATCGCTGTCAGCAGCTTGCGCGTGGTTTCGATGTCGCGAACCTGCGGAATATTTTCAAGAATGACTGTCTCTTCCGTTAGCAGGGCAGCAGCCATTGCAGGCAGTGCAGCGTTCTTGGCGCCACTGACGCGAATCGTGCCCAGCAGCGGATTTCCGCCACGAATTACGAATTTGTCCATCGAAGAAAATCCTAAGTAGATCGAATGATTGTGTTCTTGTCAGATTCTAGCCGGAAGCCGCAAAATGCGAAGGTTACCTCTGTGCAACTCTGTGCTCCGAAGCCTGCGCCGGAAAAGTCGAAGCGTTTCTGTGCTCCTCTGTGGTTAGCTTTTGTTTTTCTTCGATGCGGCTAAAGCGATAGCCCGCCGCACCTGACCTCTCGAATTTTTTAAGTACATTTCAGCGCTCGCTCGTGAAACCTCGGCTTTGGCCATGACAATCGCAATTGGTACATCTCGACCGGCGTGTTGCAGGGCCTCACGCGCCTGATCTCGACCAGTCCCTAGTGCCCGCGCAACAATAGTCACCGCTCGCTCCGTCAGCTTAATGTTTTTCTGATGGAGGTTCACCATCAGATTGCCATAAACATATCCTAGCTTGACCATGGCCCCGGTCGAAAGCGTGTTCAACACCAGTTTTTCTGCGGTCCCCGCTTTCATGCGCGTTGAACCTGAAACCACCTCAGGCCCAGTTTCCACGACAATTGCCAGCTCCGCGGCTTTCTCTAACGGTGAGCCAGGATTGCACGCCAAGGCGATAGTTTTCGCGCCAGCTTTGCGAGCGTACTCCACGGCGGCAACGGTGAATGGCGTCCGTCCGCTGGCGGCGATTCCGATCACAACATCCTTTTTGCCTACTTTCTTTTTGCGAATTTCCCGAACGCCAAGTTCGCGCGAGTCTTCGTCGGCTTCAACTGCCCGGCTGAGCGCGCGCACGCCCCCCGCCATCACGAATTGCACCGTGCTCGGAGGAACATTGAAAGTCGGCGGACACTCGGAAGCATCAAGCGCAGCAATCCTGCCACTGGTACCGGTTCCCACGTAAATCAGCCGACCGCCACTGGCAAGAGCGTCAGTGATCCAATCAATCCCTCGCGCAATCTGCGGCAACACTCGCGCCACCGCTCCGGCGACTGTCGCGTCTTCCGTATTTATGATCCGCGCAATCTCAAGCGATGACTTCAGATCCAGATCAGCCGAGGCGGAATTTAATTGCTCGGTCGGAAGTTCCTCCAACTTTGCGGTTGCGGCTCTTTTCACGAAGTAGCTCCCAGCGCTTCCATCACCGCATCGTGAAATGCCGGGCGCACTTCTTTGATTGCTTGGTTGCCGCAATCCGGCCAGGTGCGATTGGTAAGCAGAGTTATAGAGATTTGCCGCTCCGGATCAATCCACAACGAAGTTCCGGTGTAGCCAAGATGCCCAAAGGATGATGGCGAAAAATGTTTTCCCGATTGCGACGGGCTCGACGGCGTGTCCCACCCTAGCGCGCGCGATGTGCCGACGGGCGATTCTTCGCGCCGGGTAAATAACCTCAGCGTCTCCGGACGAATCATTGCGGCGCTACCGTTCAGTATTGCATTTGCAAACGTGGCCATGTCCGATGCTGTCGAAAACAATCCCGCGTGTGGGGCCACGCCGCCCATCACGCTGGCATTCTCGTCTTGCACTTCACCTTGAATGATTCGTTTGCGAAAACTTCGATCATCGGCTGTGGGCACGATCTGCGATTTCCATGTTGTCGGCGGATTGAATGTTGCGTGCATCATCCCAAGTGGACCGAAGACCTCGCGTTGACAAAATCGATCGAGAGACTCACCAGCGATTCGCTCCAGTGCGATGCCAAGCAAGATGAATCCTATATCGCTATATTCGGCGTGAGTTCCGGGATCGTATTTCAAGGGGACCGAAAACGCCTCGCGCAATAATTCGTCCCGTGAAGCCGCGCGCAGGAAAAGTCGTTCATACGCCGGAAGCCCCGAGCTATGAGCCAGCACTTGCCGGAATGTGATGGTAGTGCGTCGCTGATCTTTGCCGCGAAATTCCGGCAAAATGCCGCACACCGGGATCTCCAGATCAAGCAGTCCGCGCTCGTACAAAAGCATGGCCATGCTGGTCGTGGCTACAACCTTTGTGAGGGACGCTAAATCAAAAATGCTGTCTACCTCATCCAGCGGCGAGCTTACATCGAAAGTGAATCGTCCCACTGCTTTCAGCGCGACTAGCCTTCTGCGATTTGTAACCGCAACTGCCGCTCCCGGGAATGCCTTTTGCTCAACTGCTTCGCCGAGAAATTTGAAAGCGCGAAGAAAGGTCCTCTCCTGATTCTCGTACTGGGGAACAGGAATTCGCGTCTCGGATGTTGAAGTGATGTTCAGTTGGTTCTTCGAAAATGGAATCTATCGGGGTTATAGCAGACGCAAGTTCAACGGTAAAGCCGGAGTAGCACCGACGGCACCCCGTCGGCGGTAACTTGATCCTTTTGCCTGGCGATACGATAAATTCAGAATTGCCGTCCAAATAAATTGACTGGCGTTCATTACAAATGACTTCCAAATCTAGCTATATCGCCTTACTGCTGTGCATCGCATGCTGCGCGCCATCTTTCGCGCAGGAAACTGCCGGGCGCAATCTGAACGTGCTTGACTCCATCGTTCAAACCTCCATTCAGAATCATGAAATGCCAGGCGCCGTTTTGCTCGTCGGACATGATGGAAAAGTGATGTATCGCAAGGCATTCGGCAACCGCTCTCTCGAACCGAAGATCGAGCCGATGACGGTGGACACGATTTTCGACATGGCGTCACTGACCAAAGTCATCGCCACCACGACGGCGGTGATGCAACTGGAGGAGCAGGGAAGAATCCGGATGAACGATCCGGTGGTGAAGTACATTCCGGAATTCGGCCAGAATGGTAAAGGCGATATCGCGGTCCGTGACCTTTTGACACATTACTCTGGGCTTGCGCCGGATATCGATCTCACTCCAGCTTTTATGAGCCGAGAGACGGCGTATAGTCTGGCATTCGCGGAGACGCCAGTTGCCCCGCCTGAGACCCAGTTCATCTACAGCGACACGAATTTCATTGTGCTGGCCGCGCTGGTTGAACGAATTACCGGAATGACGCTCGACGCCTATTGCGCGCAAAATATTTTTACTCCTCTAGGTATGTCGCATACCCGCTTTCTGCCGCCTGCCGAGTGGATTCCACAAATCGCTCCCACCCAGTACGACGAAAACAACCAGATGTTGCGCGGCGTAGTTCACGATCCGCGTTCTCGTCGCATGGGAGGTGTTGCCGGCCACGCAGGATTGTTTTCGACGGCCGATGATCTTTCCAAGTTTGCTCAGGCCTTGCTCGACGGCAGCCCCGTGCTATCGCAATTGGCAATTCGCAAAATGACCAGCCCCGAGCAGCCCGCGAATTTACCCGCGATCCGCGGCTTTGGTTGGGACATCGACTCACCATTTTCATCCAACCGCGGTGAATTGTTGCCCGTCGGTTCCTTCGGACACACTGGTTTCACCGGAACTTCAATCTGGATCGATCCCACAACCCGCACCTACATCATTCTTCTGACCAACTCTGTGCACCCACGCGGTCAAGGGAACGTAATATCTCTGCGAGTGAAGGTTGCGACCGCCGTCGCGGCGGCGATTCCGCTGAGTCCCAACGAACAGGAAGCTCTCCGTTGGAAAGCCATTACCGGATACAACGAATCGCTGACCGCACAACGCCACATCGATGATCGCAACGGCTCGGTGCAAACCGGCATCGATGTTCTTGAATCGCAGGATTTCGCGATCCTGAAAGGCAAACGCATCGGCGTTCTTACCAATCAGACCGGCGTCGATTCGTCGGGACACCGCACCATTGACGTGCTTGCCCATGCCCCCGGAGTCCAGTTGACCGCCATCTTCAGCCCGGAACATGGCGTCGCCGGCGAACTCGACACCACGCATATCGGCAACTCACGCGATGCCGCGACCGGAATTCCGGTCTACAGCGTTTACGGCGGCACCGATCAGGCGCGCCGCCCGCCGCTCGATGTGTTGAAGCAACTTGATGCAGTAATTTTTGATCTGCAGGACGCCGGGGTTCGTTTCTACACCTACGAAACTACGCTTGGATATTTTCTGGAAGGCGCAGCCAAAGCCGGAATTCCGCTGATAGTTCTCGACCGCCCGAACCCGATCACGGGAACGTTGGTTCAAGGCCCGGTATCCGAAGCCGGCCGGGAAAACTTCACCAACTACGGCCTGGTTCCTGTGCGGAATGGAATGACTCTCGGCGAACTGGCGCAAATGTTCAACTCTGAACACAACATTCACGCCAAGCTGACGGTGGTCGCAATGCAGGGCTGGATGCGCGGCGACTGGCTCGATTCGACCGGCGTCGAGTGGATCAATCCATCACCCAATCTTCGCAGCTTGATTGAAGCCACGGTCTATCCCGGAGTCGGACTGATTGAAGGAACTAATATTTCTGTTGGCCGCGGCACCGATACGCCATTCGAACTGCTGGGCGCACCCTGGATTAACGGCCGCGAACTCGCAGCCTATTTGAATGCGCGCCAAATCCCCGGAGTGCGCTTCGTTCCGATTACATTTACTCCGACGTCGAGTAATTATTCGGGCCAGCCCTGTCACGGCGTGAACATTGTTTTAACCAATCGCGAGTTCCTCGACGCTACCGAACTGGGGATGGAATTGGCCGCGGCTCTGCTCAAACTTTATCCTGAGCAATATCACGTCGAAAAGATTTTGGACATTTTGGCAAGTAAAGCTGTATACGATGAGTTAGTCCGTGGCGAAGATCCGCACCGCATCGATCTCGATTGGCAAGATGATCTGCAGAAGTTCGAGAAGATCCGTGAGCGCTATCTGATTTACAAGTGAACTTGTGCAAGCGTTAGGTAGCACTGCCGAATTCCGTGCAGCTTACAAAAAACATTAACCACAGAGATCACAGAGATCACGGAGATCACAGAGGAAACACACAGAGGTCTTGATCTCAGACGATCACCTCTGTGGCGTTCCTCTCTGTGTACCTCGGTGGTCTCTGTGGTTGATTTTTTCGATCGCCACAATCCCAGCTCAATCGATGAGCCTGCTGGTAATCGACCCATAACTGTCGATGCGCCGGTCCCGCAGGAATGGCCAATTCCGCCGCGTGTCTTCGAGCAATTGCAGATCAACTTCGCCAATCAGAATTTCCTCTTTGTCGTGCGAAGCCTGCGCAACCACGCGGCCAAACGGATCCGATAAAAACGACCCACCCCAAAATTCCAGGCCTTTCCCCGCAGTGGCTTTATTGCCGCGAACGTCGCCTTGCTCAAATCCCACACGATTCACTGCCGCCACATAAACTCCATTTGAAATCGCGTGCGCCAGATGCATGACGTGCCAGGCATTGTGCTGAGCTTCTCCGTACTGCTGCTTCTCATCCGGATGCCAGCCGATCGCCGTCGGATAAAACAGAACCTGCGCTCCCTGCAATGCGGTCAGCCGCGCCCCTTCCGGATACCACTGGTCCCAGCAAACCAGGGTTCCAATCTTTCCCACTTGCGTGTCGAATGCCTTGAAGCCGAGATCGCCGGGCGTGAAGTAGTATTTTTCGTAATAAAGCGGGTCATCCGGAATGTGCATCTTGCGATAAATCCCGCGCAGGCTGCCGTCGGCATCGATCATTACCGCCGTATTGTGATAGACCCCAGGCGCGCGCTTCTCAAATAGCGATCCGATCAAAACAATTCCCAACTGCTTGGCGATCGCTGACAGCTTCGCGGTCGTGGGGCCCGGAATAGGCTCTGCCAGATCAAAAAGCGCCGCGTCTTCTCGCTGGCAAAAGTACTGCGTTTGGAAAAGTTCCGGCAGGCAGACAATCTGCGCGCCTTTTTTCGCTGCCCCGTGGACTTGGTCAAGCGCGTGCTGCAAGTTTCTCTCGGGATCTGGCGTTGCCCACATCTGTATCAGGCCTACGCGGAAATTGTCGGGCAAATTTCCTCCTCGCGAGTCATCAGCATAACAGGAGACGGTCGGCAGCCACTGCTCCTAGCTCCTGGCTCAGGGCCGGGAGGGCACGACTTCAGCCGTGCCGAATAAGGCCATAAGATGTCGGGCTTTAGCCCTGAGGTGCTGCCGATCAATTCTCGAGTTCCGTTTAAGCTACGCCCTCTAGTAAAGTAATGCTTCCACTTTATAAATGTGAGGCAATCATGAAGCATAAAAATTCCGACGGCTCCGGGATCGACCGAAAACTCCATAGCCCAATTGAAGACCGCCTGGTTCCCTTGGAGCCGCTGGATCTCGGCAAAATCCGCTCAGTCGACGACCTCGTCCGCGCCATGGCCAAGACCGCCTTTACCGGACGCCAACTGGGGGAAGCCGCTGACGTGCTCGAAGCCATGGCCCGCGACCAAGACTGCTTTGTCATCATGACCCTCGCCGGCGCTATGACCGTAGCCAAGCAGGGACTCATCATCTCCGAGTTGATCGACCGCGGCATCGTGAACGCCATCGTTTCAACCGGAGCGCTAATGGCGCACGGACTGGTCGAGGCCACTGGCCGCTCGCATTATCAGTACAACCCTGACGTGCCCGACACCGAACTTTATGAGCAGGGCTACAACCGGGTTTACGACACGCTCGAGCCCGAGCAGAACCTTGACGACGTTGAGCGCGTCATGGCCGCGGTGCTTGCCGACTGGGACCACTCTGAGGTGATGTGCTCATACAAGCTGAACCATGCCATCGGCGCGCATTTGGCGAAACATGCCAAAGGCCAGCGCGGGATTCTGAAATCGGCGTACGAAAAAGGCGTTCCAGTTTTTGTACCCGCATTCACTGATTCCGAACTCGGATTAGACGTAGCGCTCAACAATCGAGTGCGCGAAGGCTCCGGCCGCCACAAGATCCGTTTTGATCCTTTTGAAGACCTGGAGCATTTTGCTTCAACTCTTCTTCGGCAAAAACGCCTGGGGATCTTTACCATCGGCGGCGGCGTCCCACGGAACTGGTCGCAGCAGTTTGGCCCGTTTATCGAATTGCGTCATCGTCGTCTCGGTGAGAACTTGCCGCTAAAGCGCTATCACTACGGGCTGCGAATCTGCCCCGAGCCGGTCTACTGGGGAGGCCTC
>Ga0209168_10003858_pt1 | contig 10096 bp, 8 predicted proteins | sample Coa_R1_FD_187156 | JGI IMG/M metagenome (GOLD analysis project Ga0209168, IMG submission 187156) | Surface soil microbial communities from Centralia Pennsylvania, which are recovering from an underground coalmine fire - Coalmine... | ecosystem: Environmental > Terrestrial > Soil > Unclassified ... | reverse complement strand
AGCTCGCACGAAGACTAGTTCCATACTCGAAAATTCCGACCTTTCCGCCTTTATCGGCACGGTCGACGTCACCCGAGATGATGCGAAATTCCTGCTGAACTTCCTTCAAGCTAGGATCGGGAATGATCGGTTTTCCATCGATGCGAAAATCGAGCAGCGATTGGATGAGTTTCTGCTTGTCGAGGTGAAGCGGCGAGTCGCTTCCGGCAAGGAAGTTCGAAATCCGCACAATATACGGAAAGGCCGAGCACGCGGTGATCTCTGCCTCCGGCGAGGCCGTCGAGTTGAAGAAGTACACCCCGCCCGGATTCAGATGCGGTTTTAAAATCTGCAAGAATTCCTGTGACAGTAGATTGGTGCTGTTTGCCCGCCAGTGGATCGCGGTGTTCATGACGATGAAGTCATAGCGCTCGTTGGGATGACTGATCATCCAGCGGCGGCCGTCATCAATAATAAGGTTGAGCTTTGGGCTCTGAAGCAGGCTGGCAACTTCGGGATGTTTGGGGATAAGCGTGAGATATCCGGGGTTGATTTCGACGACCGTGAGGTGCTCGACGCGCGGGTCGTTGACGATCACTTGAGCCCACGATCCGGAGGACAAACCGACCATTAGCACGTTCTTGGGAGCAGGATGAAGCGTGAGGGCTGCGTAAAGACGAATGATCCAATTGTTGTTCTTTATCGGATCGGTGTTGAACGCCCCGTCGTAGCCACCGCCGCCAAAAATCGCGCCGCCGGTGGTCGTGGTGATGACTTCGTGACGGTTTTCAACCACTTCCGCCCAATCGAGACCGAGAAAATTGTCGTAGATACCGACATAGCGCACGCTGGCTACGCCGAGGGCCATGACAGTGATGATGGCAAAACTGGCTAGACGCCGTTTGGTCTCGCCAGCCCACGCCATGACGGCAATTCCCAGGGTGAGGCCAACGCCAGCCAGGACCAACGAAAGCGTTCGTAAAGAAAAATATTGAAACATCAGATAGCCGATAACGAGGCTACCGAGGCTGGCCCCGACGATATTGCTGAAATACAGGTAGCCGAGTTTTGATCCGGCGCTGTGATCTGCAGCGATGGTCAAGTGCGAGAGCAGCGGAAAATTAAGGCTTAATAAAGTGGCCGCGAAGGTCACGAAGGCAAAACCGACGTACATCCCATATCTGTGCGGCATGTCTGCGTAAAGATTCGCGAACTCCGGCGAGACAAACAGCGCCCAGAGACTGGCGCCGAAGAATGCCATTCCCACGCCAAATAATCCGTCTTTTTGAGAGTCCATCTTCTTGCAGATGTGCTCGGCAACCAGCGATCCGATGGCAATGCCCAGCAGATATGCCGCCAGGAGGTACGCAAAAACTTTTGGATCAGTCGCCGTAGCGAAAGAGAACACGCGGCACCAGATGATCTCGTATGCGAGAGCAATAAAGCCGCTAACGCCAGCCAGCATCATTCCAGCGGACAATGAAAGCGGCGGGGTTGACGCCGACTGCATCAGAGGAAATTCAGAATCCAGGTTCGAGCTACCTTGCTTTTGTCCGCGGGTTCGAACGTATTCGGCAAGGACGCAGGCACTAATCAACAGGTTCAGGCAACCCGCGATGCGAACCGATCCGGAAAGCCCATACAACCGCATCAGGAACATGCCGGTCAGAATACAGGCGCAAGCTGAGCCCAACGTATTCACAAAATATAGGAGACCCGTGGCACGACCGACGTTCGGCAATTGCCGGACTATATAGGTCAGCAGAAGGGGAAGAGTCGATCCCATCAAAGCGGTCGGAACAATGAGAAGAATAAAGACCAGGCATGCCGTTTCAAATAAGGGCGCAGCCGCCGTGGTAAGCGCTGCGTAGTGAAAAATCTTGAGCGAGCACAGGCCATAAACTCCCGTTGCTCCCTCGACGGCGGCAAAGGCTACGAGCAGCGGCACGTTCCGCTTTGATAGCCACCCGCCGGCGATACTGCCAAGCCCAAGGCCCAGCATGAACATGCTGACGACGATCGTTACGGACTCAATATTGACGCCATAAATAAGGAAGAGGGAACGCTGCCATGCGATCTGATAGACCAGCGCGGGAATTCCCGAGACGAAGAATAGCGCGAAGACAACCCAATGTAATGGGTTCGGAGTTGCAGTTGGACCTTTGTCGGAAACTAATGCTCTGCTGACCGCGGCACTCGCCACCCGAACCTCCTGCGGAGACCTTTATTTATGGGATGGCCCGGCCAAACACAGTTCCGGGCTGAACGGATACATCTCCCCCAGCAGATAGTCTTATTGGTTCGAGGCATTTTGGCTACGTTACCTCGGTACTGTGGCCTCGGGGCGTGCCCAGCCCGGTTTTGTTTCTGATGGTTAGTTGCCGGCGGCTACGCGGGCTGTTGGTAAAGCCCGACAACATTCCCGCCAGGGTCGCGGAACCTGGCAGTAATTTCAGGTGCGTCCATGCCGATTGGTTGGACAATTTCGCATCCATACGCTTTGATTGCGTCCACGGTTGCGGCGACGCTATCGACCATGATGTAGAACAGTAGTCCGGGTTGAGAGGCTGGCGACCTCCCGAGGACCCAGCTACCGCTGACTTCGTTCACCGTGTCGTCAAATGCCGTGCTGCCATCGCCACGGGTGCGGATATTCCAACCGAAAACGTTTTTGTAGAAGTCGGCCGAACGTGCGATATCGGTCGCCGGCATTTCGAGATAGCAGAGCTTACCGTTAGCGAATGTAGGAGGCATAGGTTGTCCTTTTACAATGACCAAAACGATCTTACAACGCTGCAGTCATTCGGTGCTCTATGCATGGCAGGAAAAGTCATAGCAAACTCGGAATCCGTTCGTGATCGATAAGCATCCACATTCGAGATGAAGCAGCCCTGCGATGAAGCAGTAATTCGGGCTGGAGTGATGTCCTCGCCATGTGCGGAAGCATCGCGCCCGTGGATACTTGTGGCCACAATTCTCGGCTCGAGCATGGCGTTTATCGATAGCACAGTCGTGAATGTGGCGTTGCCTGCTCTCCAATCTAACCTTCACGCCACCGTGGTCGATGTGCAGTGGGTGATCGAGTCCTATGGGTTATTTCTATCGGCGCTGATTCTAGTCGGTGGCTCTCTTGGGGACGCGCTCGGCCGTCGCGCGATGTTTCTGCTGGGCGTGGCTGCTTTCGCCATTGCATCCGCCGGGTGCGGCTTGTCGTCGAGCGTCGCGAGCCTCCTGGCGTGGCGATCGGTGCAGGGGATCGCGGCAGCATTCTTGGTGCCAGGCAGCCTCGCGATCATCAGTTCATCGTTCGATAAAGAATCTCGCGGGAAAGCAATCGGAACGTGGGCTGGGTTTACAACGATGACGACCGCTTTTGGTCCGGTTCTCGGCGGATGGTTGATCGAACATGCGTCCTGGCATTGGATCTTCTTTATTAATGTTCCTTTGGCGGTTCTGGTTTTAGTGATTTCGCTGTGGCATGTACCGGAGTCCCGCAGTTCTGATCAAAAAAGCGTGGACTGGATCGGCGCCGGGATTGTGACGCTAGGCTTAGCGGCTCTGGTGTACGGATTCCTGGAAGCGGCAATTCTTGGATGGACGCATCCTCGCGTGATCGGTAGTTTGGTTGTCGGTTTTGGTGCACTTGTCGTGTTCGTCGTCATCGAGAAAGTTGCAAGGGCGCCAATGGTGCCGCTCACCTTATTTAGGTCGCCCGCCTTCAGCGGTGCAAACCTATTAACGCTTTTTCTTTATGCAGCTTTCGGTATCTTCTTCTTCGTGTTTCCGTTGAACCTGATCCAGATCCAGAAATACTCAGCGACCGAGACCGGCGCGGCCGCCCTTCCAATGCTGTTGCTCATATTTTTGCTCTCGCGATGGTCCGGAGGGCTCATCACCCGCTACGGTTCAAAAGTCCCGCTGATTTCGGGTCCCGTGATTGCGGCGGCAGGTTTTCTTCTTTTTGCTTTACCCGATGTGCAGACCCACTACTGGACGCAGTTATTTCCGGCATTTGTTGTGCTAGGTCTGGGCGTGGCGATTAGCGTCACACCTTTAACAACCGTGGTCATGAACTCGGTCGAGCAGGAGCGTGCGGGCACAGCATCAGGTATTAACAACGCGGTGGCGCGCGTCGCTGGTGTGTTGGCAGTGGCGGTTCTGGGGGCGGTGATGGTAGCGGCATTTGCTCATGGCCTGCGAGAGTCGCTCGCTGGTCTTAACTTGAACGCCGACCTGGTTCATTACCTCCAAACGAATGCAGCCAGATTGGCCAGCCTCGGCGCGCCTTCTGGCACGGATTCGCAGACTGCAGCGATGATACGAATTGCTATCGCGAGCGCCTTTGTCTTTGGTTACCGACTAATAATGTTTGTGTGCGCCGTTCTTGCGGCGTTGAGCGCAGTTATCGCGTGGAGAAGGATACCTTCTCAAAGTGTGCACGCGGAACGAGATTTCGAGCGAATTGCGGCAGCGGAGTGAAGGGCGGTAGACTGCTCCCATGGCATCCAAAAAAAAGAGCAAAAAGAAGCCTACAAGATCGACCACCGCGAAAACGCAGAGGGCTCGCGTACCCGCTCCTAAGCCCAAGGCGCGGAGGGTAGCGGGCAAGAAGTCGCGACCAGGAAAGAAGACGAGATCCCGGGTGACTTCTGGCCGTAGAGGGCGTGTGTCAGAGAATGACGCACGGACGGCGATTTTCGATCAGGCAGGCGACCTGCGCGGATTGTCTCGTACCGAACAATCCGATTCGGAAAGTGTTGAAGAATTGGCTGAAGAGGGAAACCTGTTTGAGGCGGGCGCGGTGGCCGGTGTCGAGCAGGCTGACGACGCGGATGAGAAGGAAGTCCACACTCACGAAGTGCTGGAGGACGACGTTCCTGAAGAGTACCTCGACAAGGACTAGAAGGGATTCGGCTACCTTCCGCGTACCCTGTCCCGGCTGTGACGCAAGATGCGTCACATCATCCTAAGACGGTTGTCCTTGAGACATCCTGCTGGTATCATGCGCCCAGAGCCGAGGATTACCGCACCCCATCGCGGCCAGCCCAAAAGCGGACAAAGCAGGTGAATTCATCCGATATGCAAAAGCTTGCCACCATCTTGTGCATCGATGACGACGAAACGGGCCTGATGATTCGCAAGATGATGCTGGAAGCAAGCGGCTATAGTGCGGTCACAGCAATTACTGGGGAACAGGGATTGCAGATATTAGCGTCGTCATCGATTGATGCTGTGGTTCTCGATTATCAGATGCCGACGATGAACGGTTCAGAGGTGGCCCGTGCCATCCGCGAGCGTTGGCCCAAGATTCCGATCATGATGCTTTCCGGAGTTCCGTACGAGGTAACGGAGGAAGCGCTTCAGTTGGTGAATGCGTTTATTGTCAAAGGCGGTGCACCGGAGAAGTTGTTGGCTGGAATCGAGGGGCTTCTGCATAGCCAGGGCAGCGGCAGGATTACGATTCTCAATGTTGACGACAATGATCAGCACCGTTACGCGATTAGCCGGGTGCTTCGTGGAGCGGGGTTCGAGGTGTTGGAGGCAAGGACCGGCCGAGAAGCTTTGGAAATGGCGTCGGCCCGGCCGAGTCTCGTGGTCTTAGATATTAACCTTCCGGATATGCTGGGGTTCGATGTATGTCGCCAACTCAAAGCGAATCCGGCGACTCGCCAAATTCCAGTCATTCATATTTCCGCCACTTATCCCGGCGATTCCGCGGTCGAATCCATGAATAGCGGGGCGACCCGATTCCTTGAACATCCTGAGGACCCACACGACGTGGTGAAGGTTGTTCAACATGAATTGCGTAAGGTGCGAGAAGAAAGCGCTTAACACTTCGACCTACAGTAAACACTGTATATGACCGAGTCGTCTAACAAAATAGTTTACAGTGTGGGCTAGACCGATATAATTCCCAGCGTTTTTGATCGAAGGTTTCTTATCCGCCCTTAGCCTGCGCTGGATTCCACACAAACGAGGATAGATCAAGTGAGCACAGTTTCCGTCAACCGCAATGCTACGGCGCTCGTAACCATAATCACTTCACATCGCGAGGAGATCCTTTCCGAGTGGCTAAAGGAGATGACAGCATCGACTCGTCGCGGAGATCTGATCAAGGAAGCAGACCTGCATACACAATGCTCGCGGTTTTTACAGCTTATGCAGCGTGCACTCGAGTCCGGTGGAACAAATTTTCAGGCGTCTTCCTGGGACGCGGTGCGGGACATGCTGCGCGACGTTTCAAGGAGCCGAGCGCAGCAGGGATTCACTCCCGCCGAGACGGCGATGTTTGTATTCTCAGCGAAACGGCCGGTCTTCAGTCAAATACGCGAACTGTGCAAGAAGGATCCCGAGGCACTGGCATCCGAGATGTGGATCGCCGCCGAACTTCTGGACTCGATGGGGCTTTTTACGACCGAGGTCTACCAGAAATCCAGAGAAGAAATCATCAAGCGACAGCAGGAAGAATTGCTTGAGCTCTCCACTCCCGTGGTGAAGCTTTGGGATGGAATTTTGGCTCTTCCGATTATTGGCACACTCGATAGTGCCCGCACACAGACTGTAATGGAATCACTGCTGCAAGCCATTGTGCAGACGAACTCAAAGGTTGCGATCATCGACATCACGGGTGTTCCGACTGTGGACACAGTGGTGGCTCAGCATTTGCTCAAGACGGTTACGGCTGCGCGATTAATGGGCGCGGATTGCATCATCAGTGGCGTACGCCCGCAGATTGCGCAGACGATTGTGCATCTTGGAATCAACCTCCTTGATGTCACCACCAAAGCGACATTGGCAGCGGCGTTCAAAATCGCTTTAGAGCGTGTTGGATACAACTTCGTCCAGCAAGCCAGGAAGGACTAGGAGCTTCGCTTGGAAAAAATCCCAATTTTGAAGATGGGTGAGTTCCTGCTGGTCACCATTCAGGTCGACATGCATGACCGGCTCGCGCTGACATTGCAAGATGATCTGACGCGGATGATCAGCGAAACGGAAGCACGAGGCGTTCTCATCGATATCTCGAGCCTGGAAATTGTGGACTCCTTTATCGGCCGCATGTTGGCGAATATCGCGGCGATGTCGCGAGTATTGGACGCCCAAACAGTTGTGGTCGGCATGCAGCCTGCAGTGGCAATTACTTTAGTGGAACTGGGCCTCTCGCTGCCGGGAGTTCGCACCGCGCTGAATGTGGACGCGGGAATGGAACTGCTGCGGACTTCTGTGAACGGAAAAAAGGAGATGCATGGCAGTACTCTCCACTGAAAACATGCCGGTCCAGACCGAGCCCGATGTGGTTATGGTGCGCCGTCGAGTACGGGAATTATCGGCCCAGTTAGGGTTCACGCTGGTTGATCAGACGAAGGTGGTCACCGCCGCGAGTGAGTTGGCGAGAAATACCATTATTCACGGCGGTGGTGGCGCGATGCAGTTAGAGACTTTGAACGGTCCTCGCGTCGGACTTCGGCTCACGTTCGAAGACAAGGGACCCGGGATTCCTGACATTAACATGGCCCTACGCGATGGATTTACGACCGGCTCGGGCCTCGGCTTAGGATTAGGCGGCGCCAAACGACTCGTCAGCGATTTCGACATTTCCTCTCGAGTCGGTGAAGGTACAAGAGTTGTTATCACTCGTTGGAAGTAACTGAGATGCTGATTGAAGTTTCCGAATCGAGCCAGGCGAGCGATGCCCGCAGGAAGGTTTTGGCCTGCGCGGAAGACCTGGAACTGAACGAAATGCGTCGTGGAGCACTCGCCGTAGCGGTCAGCGAAATGGCCACTAATCTGGTGAAGCATGCCAAAAGAGGACACATCGTCGTTCAGCCGTTTCAACGAGGAGTTCACCCTGGCTTGCGAGTGATTAGCGTCGACAAGGGGCCGGGAATCCAGGACATCACGCGCGCCCTTTCTGATGGACACTCCACCGCGGGTTCGATGGGCAGCGGATTGGGTGCGATCAAACGGTTGTCCGATGCGTTTGAGATTTATTCGGTTCCTGGTGCTGGCACCGTGATATGCGCGGAATTCTGGGATGGAACATCGAACCAGTCGATACATTCACTAGCTTCTTTGCAAGCGCCGATTGATGTCGGGATCATCTCCGAGCCGATTACGGGTGAAGAGGTCTGCGGCGACGGTTGGGGTGTGAGGTCCTCTTCGGATTCGATTCTACTGATGGTCGTGGATGGATTAGGGCACGGGGTGCTCGCGGCGGAAGCTGCGAGGGAAGCCGAGCGCATTCTGTCCGAGAGCAGAAAGCACGACCCGCATGAAATTCTCCTGGATACACACGCCGCACTCAAGAAAACGCGAGGAGCTGCGATTGGTTTAGCGAAAATCGATCTGCAAAGGCGCGTGATTTCGTTTGTCGGTGTTGGTAATGTTTCTGCTTCCGTGGTCTCGCAAAATTCGAGCCGGGGTTTTGCTTCCCACAACGGCATTCTTGGGCAGCAGATGCAGAAGGTCCAGGAATTCATGCTTCCCTGGAACCACGACAACATCCTCATTATGCATTCGGATGGCGTGGCAACCAGGTGGGACCTGGAGCGATATCCGGGTCTCAAAGCGAAGCGTGCCAGTTTGATCGCTTCTGTGCTTCACCGTGATTTTAGCCGCGGCCGCGATGATGCGACCGTCCTGGCGGCAAAGGCTGCGCCCACGAATTAGCAGGTTGTTACATGGCCCTGAATTTACTTACTATCGATATTCGCCTCGAGAATGATGTAGTCCTCGCACGCCAGAAGACGCGGACGATTGCCGCTGCTTTGAAATTTGATCCGCAGGACCAGACCCGCATTGCAACCGCGGTGTCCGAGATTGCGCGGAATACGTTTCAGTACGGTGGGGGTGGGGTGGCGGAATTCCGGGTGGACACGACACCCGAGAAGATGTTGATCATCACGCTTCGAGACAAGGGCAGAGGCATCGAAAGACTCGACGATATTATGGACGGCCGTTATGTCTCGCAGACGGGCATGGGCGTTGGAATGCTCGGGGCGAAGCGGCTCATGGACTATTTCCACGTGGACACCACGCCGCGAAACGGGACCACGGTAGCGCTGGGCAAGAAGCTGCCGGCCCGGTTCACCCGTTTGGATCCCGCCGACCTCGACAGAACGCTCGCGCAGATCGAGCGCTCGTCGCAGGATCCGTACGAGGAACTCAGACAGCAAAACAAAGAACTGCTCAATGCACTGCAGGAATTACGAAATCGGCAAGAAGAGCTTGCGCAATTAAACAGGGAACTGGACGAAACGAATCGCGGGGTGGTCGCGCTCTATGCGGAACTGAACGACAAAGCCGACTTTTTACAGCGCGCGTCAGAGTTGAAGAGCCACTTCCTCTCGAATATGAGCCACGAATTCAGAACTCCTCTGAATTCGATTACGGCTCTCAGCGGCATCCTGCTCGACCGCTTGGACGGCGATTTGACGAGCGAACAAGAAAAACAAGTTCGGTTCATCCGAACCGCGGCACAGGATCTGACCGAACTGGTAAACGACTTGCTCGATCTGGCCAAAGTTGAAGCCGGAAAAGTGACGATAAGGCCGGGAGCGTTTCAGGTGGAAGGTCTTTTTGCTGCCTTACGCGGCATGCTGAAGCCGCTGTTGAGCCAGAATTCCTCCGTGAACCTTGTTTTCGAAGATCCGACGGATATTCCTGCTCTACATACGGATGAGGCTAAAGTCTCACAAATCTTGAGGAATTTCATCAGCAACGCTTTGAAGTTCACGGAACGGGGCGAAGTCCGCGTTTCTGTGCGGAAAGGGCCATCCGGTGCGGTTGTATTCTCGGTTGCCGACACTGGAATCGGAATCGAACTGGAAGACCAGGAACGCATTTTTCAGGAGTGGACTCAAGTCGAGGGCAAACTGCAGAAGGCGGTAAAGGGTACGGGCCTGGGGCTGCCTTTATCTCGCAAACTGGCTCAGTTGCTCGGTGGCAATGTTTACGTAGAAAGCACGCCTGGGGCGGGTTCCACCTTCTTTGCAGCGATACCGATTAATTTCCGCGGGGCTACTGACATTGTTTACGTTCCGGAAGTCAAACGAGAGTTGGATGAAAGTAAGCGTCCGGTGTTAGTTATTGAAGATAATCGTGAGGCGCTGTTCATCTA
>Ga0209168_10003853_pt1 | contig 10106 bp, 4 predicted proteins | sample Coa_R1_FD_187156 | JGI IMG/M metagenome (GOLD analysis project Ga0209168, IMG submission 187156) | Surface soil microbial communities from Centralia Pennsylvania, which are recovering from an underground coalmine fire - Coalmine... | ecosystem: Environmental > Terrestrial > Soil > Unclassified ... | reverse complement strand
TCGATGCCACGCGCGGAGAACACTTCCTACAGGCCGACTTCCCAGGACTTGGCAATTCCGTGTCTCTCCAATTACTGAAATAATCAGTCCCAAGATGTATGTCAACAATCGAGCCTAGAACCAAGTGGACGTTATCGACCGTAATGCCCTCAAGGCTGTCGCCAGTTGGCCCGTTACGCTAGGCAAAGGCAATGACCCCATCGCCCTCGATGAACCTAATCATCGACTGTTCGTGGTTTGCCGTAGCAGACAACTTGTGATTTTTGATACCTCAACGGGCGCCGAGCTTCAGGCGCCCCCCGTCGGGGAGTTTGTGGATGACCTGGTATTCGACGCAAAAAGCGAGCGCCTTTATGCCCCCTCCGGAGTCGCGGGCACGATCGACGTATATGAACAGATTGATGCCGATCATTATCGTTCTCTTGGAAGGTTCCTAGTGGACCGTGGGGCAAAAGCGGGCGGCTAGTGCCGGAATTGAAGCGCTACTTTGTTCCTGTGCCCAAGAACGAGACTACGAACGCCGAAGTGCTGGTGTACGAGGTGCAGTGAGAGATGGAACCTGTTCGACTTGCTGCAGAACACGGTATTCGCCCTCACATCAAAGCGTTTCCGTTGACCCTAGTCGGGATCACGCTGTTGGTTCTTCATCTTCGCCTCAGTCAAGTCTAGTGGAAACATGACTTGTCCTCACGCTGTTTAGCACATGTGACCTGAAGCTGTGATGTAAACTCTCTCACTCGCCGTGGTACAAAAACTCGATCACGTCAGGGTAATGGAATTGATTGCAGCTGTTTCAGAGGTGCTTTTGTCTGACTCCAAGCCCCGATTACCCATGCTAACAATACTTCGGTTAGAGCGGTCACCCTGAATTTGCGCATATTGCTCTCGGCGTTGATTCTTGCTTCGCAACCTGAAAGGTTTCTGAACCTGCGCTCCTCGGAATTTTCTAAAACGTTCAGACCGCCGGGCCGGTGCCGTCGTCTGGATTCGGTCGAACGCGGTGTCGTTAGCAAATTAAAATGTCCGCTTTTCGTAGCACACGATATGTCCGGTTTAGGGGCGATGGACCGCCGCCGTCGCGGCTGTGGGAAAGTGGGAATCCCGCGCCTTTTGCGGGATTCCCAAGCGCAGTGGAAAACCTGTTTTTGGTTTTCCAAGAAGCGGCTTTTCCACAGCCTTTCCCCGGCGATCCAGTTTGCTCTCGCACAGCCACGGCCATCCTTGCGCGGTGTAGCGACCGACGATGTGTGGCCCGTACCGGATACTCCAGGTTTCATCCAGATGCTCGCACACCGTGACCGAACATCCCGCGAGCGTTCCCCGCCAGCGCGTCGGCTCGATCTGAAACACTTTCCCTCCCACCACCACCGTATTGTCCCGGTTCACCACGCGTTGCTGTTGCACCGAGAACACCACCTCCAGGTCCTTTCTCCGGCACGGTAAAAATGCTTTGCCCGGCTGCAACGCCGGGACCCCAAACCGCTCATTGAACTCGGCCACGTAGTGCTCCCGCAAAAACTGGTTCGCCTGCGGCAGCGTGCTGATTCCCTGCAGGCGCAACTCCTGCGGCAGCCGCCCTTGCCAGGTTCCAAAACCGCGTTCCGATCGCCCCCGCGCTTGCGGCGAATACGCCGGGATCATCCGAATATTCAATTCCTGCAGCGCTCGTCCCACTTGCGTGGGACGTTCCCCATCTACTTTCCCGCCCGCCCGAGGCGTCCAAAAGAAGTGACTGGCGCGGTCGCTGTACAGCGCGCAGAAAATCCCCTGCTGCTCGATCACTTCCCGCAGCGCCCGCAGCACCGTCAGCGTCGATTCTTCCTCCACCAGTTGCGCGTAATAAATCTCGCTGGTGGCATCGTCCAGAATCACCAGCAAGTCGTACCAGCGGTCGTCCGGAAACCAGCGGTGCCGGCTCCCATCGATGTGCAGCAGCATCCCCGGCAAAGGCCGCCGTTCCCGCCGCCGCCGATGCACCCCGCGCTGGCCCTTGCCACGCACCAGCCCCGCTCCTTGCAACGCCTTCTTCACCCACGTGTAGCTCAGACGAATCTGATGCTGCTCCCGCAGCTTCTCGTGAAAATGCCGCACGTTCAGATCAAAATACTTCTCCCGGTACAGTGTGAACACCTGTTCGACCAGGGCCAGCGGCACCCGCTTAGGACTGGGCCGGCCCACCCGGCGATCGATCAATCCGTCATAGCCATACTCCCGATAGCGCCAATGCCAGCGCCGCATCTGCCGGTCGCTCAGGCCCAGGATCTCGGCGGCTTGCCACCAGGTAATCTTCTTCGCCAACGCTCGCAAAATCACTTCTTGGACTTTCATCATCCGCTCCACGGCAGCTCTCGGATAGGTGTGCATGCGTGTCCCCCGGCATGCATCTTCTTCCCAAGCCGCCTTTAGAAAGCGGACATTTCATGTGCTAATTCAACCGGACACATCATGTGCTAACGACAGATTCGGTCGAACGCGGTTGACATATTAGGACGCCGGTGCTATACGCAAGATGAAATCACGCAGTCTAGCAATGCCTACCTAGGTCTTCGGCCTTTCTCTTAACTCGGTCAAGTTTTGCGCTGCAGAGGCTCGCAGTGAAATACGGAGGTTTCCGATGCAATCTAGACTGTGTATGGGAACGTTTAGTGTTGCTCTCTGTGTAGCTCTGACGGCGGGCATAACTATTTTGGACACTCGTCAGGCATATGCCCAAGTTTCGGGAGCAACGCTCACCGGCACGGTGAAGGATTCTTCTGGCGCGGTCATCCCAAACGCGCAAGTCACCATTACTGACGCGGCCACAGGCGTGACCCGTACTGCTTCACCGGGTGGCGCGGGACTTTACACAGCCCCCAACCTGTTGCCGGGGGTCTATGAGGTCCGCGTCTCTGCGACGGGTTTTAGCACGCAGGTGCAGAAAGGCATCACGCTGACGGTAGGAGCGCAACAGGTCCTTGATATCACGATGCAGCTTGGGCAGATGACTCAAACCGTTGAGGTCACCACGGAAGCGCCCACAGTGGAGTTGGCCAGCTCAAGTATCGATGCAGTTGTAAGTTCGACCACAGTTCGGGAGCTACCGTTGAACGGACGAAGCTGGACGGACCTCGCAACCCTCCAGCCCGGGATTTCTGTGATTACGACCCAACCCGCACAGAGTGAAAATCGAGGCTACGGAGCACAGTTAGCGATCTCCGGTGCTCGTCCCCAACAGAACAACTATCGCCTCGATGGCGTCAGCCTCAATGATTATTCGAACGGTGGTCCCGGGAGTGTTCTCGGCGGGAACCTGGGGGTGGACGCCATTCAGGAATTCTCGGTTCTGACCACTAATTACCCGGCCGAATACGGCAAGTCATCCGGTGGAGTGGTCAACGCGGTAACGCACTCAGGGACAAACGAGTTTCACGGAAGCGTTTACGAGTTCTTGCGCAATAGCGTGCTCGATGCGCGAAACGTTTTTGATTCCTCCATTCCGCCCTTCAGGCGCAATCAATTCGGCGCCTCAGCGGGGGGACCGATCCACAAAGACCACACGTTCGTCTTTGGGGACTACGAAGGGATACGGCAATCCCTGGGCATCACCTCGTTGGTTACGGTTCCATCCGCGGCAGCCCGCAGCGGGCAGCTTTGCTCCATTCCAGACACGTCCGGGTCCTGTACCCCGACCACAGTGACGGTCGACCCCTCAATTCAAAAAGTTCTTAGTATCTTTCCGCTCCCTAACGGGACGATCATCAGCAATGGTGATTTAGGATCCTACAGCGTTGCAGAACAACAGATCGTCAGCGAGAATTTTTTCACGATTCGGGTGGATCACAAATTCTCAGACAAGGATAGCCTCTTCGGGACTTATATGTTCGACAGTACCCCGCTGACCACGCCCGACAACTTCAACGACGTTCTCCTGCGTGCTTTCACAAAGCGTCAGGCCTTGGTTCTCGAAGAAAGTCACATCTTCAATCCCGCACTCATCAACTCTATCCGATTTGGTTTCAATCGAGATTTCGCCAACGGGCCCCAAACAGTGAAAGCAATCAATCCAGCGGCGGCTGATCCATCCCTGGGACCTGTCCCGGGATACAATTTAGGCACTGTCCTTGTGCCTGGAGTCGACAAATTCCAGGGAGGTTTGAACTCAATAGGGTTGTCGCTTTTCCGATGGAATTCTTTTCAGGTCTACGACGATGTATTTTTCACCCGAGGACTTCATTCTTTGAAGTTCGGCGTTGCCGTCGAGCGAGACCAACTCAATGAATTCATAATTAACGGGCCCGGCGGGGAGGTCCATTTCGGTTCGCTCTCTGATTTCCTCACGAACCAGCCCCAGCTCTTTTTCGCGGCGTTTCCAACGCTACTGACGCCAAGAGGTACCCGCCAAACTATTGTCGGCCTGTATGCGCAGGATGACTGGCGCTTGCGACCTAACCTTACACTCAACCTGGGATTACGTTACGAGATGTCAACGGTGCCGACCGAAGTCCAGGGCAAACTCTCAAATTTATACAACCTCACGGACAGCACTCCTCATCTCGGCGACCCGTATTTCTTGAACCCGACACATTGGAACTTTGAGCCGCGTGTGGGGTTCGCTTGGGATCCGTTCCGCAACGCAAAGACTGCGGTGCGCGGCGGGTTTGGCATATATGACAGTCTCCCAATGCTTTACGAGTTCGCTACGCTGAACGGCGTAGCGGCTCCATTTTTTGAGCAAGCGTCCACGACCACACTACCGCAAGGCTCGTTCCCGAAAGGGGCATTTAGTCTGCTTAGTCCCTCATCTTTCGCGTACGATTCAATTGAACCCAACCCCCGGCGGAACTATGTTCTGCAGTGGAATCTCAACGTCCAGAGCGAGCTTACCCCCAACCTCACAGCGATCATTGGCTATGTCGGTTCCAGGGGGATACACAACCTATTTCGTTCTGGCGATGCCAACATCGTGATGCCGACTTTGACATCACAGGGTTACCTCTGGCCGGCGCCAATAGGCAGCGGAACGGTCATTAATACAAATGCTGGCGATATTAGATATGCAAATTGGGGCGGCGAGTCCAACTATAATGGCCTCGAATTCGGGCTCACGAAAAGGATGAGCAGCGGCCTTTCACTCCAGGGTTCTTTTACCTGGAGTAAGAGTATCGATACTAGTTCTTCGGGATCCATCGAAGACAATTTTGTCAATTCGATATCAAGCTTGCCCTGGTTCAACTTGAAGTTGAACCGCGCAGTTTCCGACTTCAATGTCGGACGCACTGTGGTGATCAGCGGGACATGGCAGGTACCGGACCGAAAGTCTCTCTCCGGTCCAGCCGCTTGGATCGCAAATGGTTGGGAATTGGGAACGATCTTTAAGGCGAACGATGGAGCGCCGTTTTCGGCGACCTTCGGCTCGGACGGCGATCCCCAAGGTCTGAACAGCGCAGACCCGTGGGCCTTTCCGAATCGCTTAACTGGCGCGGGATGCCAGACGCTTACAAATCCCGGTAATCCGAACAACTATATCAAGACCCAGTGCTTTGCGGTCCCGACGGCGCCCGCCTCGTTCTTTGCCGGTCCCACGCCGATGTGCAGCTCGGATCCGCGCCTTGGCGCCAATGCTGTAGGCGATCCGTCGCTTTTCCAGTGCCTCAATCTTCGCGGCAACGCGGGTCGCAACATCCTAATTGGTCCGGGGCTGACAAACCTTGATTTCTCCGTGTTCAAAAATAACTCCGTCACTCGAATCTCGGAGAACTTCAAGGTGCAGTTTCGAGCAGAGTTGTTCAACATTTTGAATCATCCTAATTTCGCGACGCCGAACACGCCTAACAATACAGATATCTTCGATTCGAAAGGAAATTCAAACGGTGCTGCGGGTTTGCTGACCTCAACAACCACGACTTCGCGCCAGATTCAATTCGCTCTGAAGTTGATTTGGTGAGAACTTGTCGTATGTTCACAAGGGTTGCGCGCCCGATTCCGAGTTTGGATCCAATAAGGCCATGAAGTGAACTTGGATCTAGCTGCTTACTTTTTTGCAGGCTTCGAGGCCCTGGCAAGCAAGCCCAGGTACGTATTCAATTCGGCGGTGGCCTTCTTCGCGTCGCCCGACTTCACTGCGTCTTTCGCGGCGTCCATTTCACTGTCGATGTTCGGCAAGGTTTGGTCCAACCCGCTCGAATCCCATTTTCCTTCCAGTTCGGCCATCTTTTTCGAGGCCCCTTTCATATCTTTGGCGATCACCAGCTTGAGCGCTTCCTGAGCCAATGTCTGGTACGGCTTTAGGTCAGGAGTGGTGGCCTGCTGCGCAGCTCGCAGGGTGGACGTGAGAGCGCAGAGCATCGCACAAACTGCGACCGCCAGAAATGCATGTTTCAGGAAGCTTCGCGTCAACATGTGTATTCTCCACTCGTAATTGTCCTGGATTTCCATTTAGCTCAATGTCTGGCGCATCGTACTCCTGTCCTGCCCCCTTTTACAACGAATTTCGCAGAGTAGAGCAGGCTCAAGCGACATCAAAAACGTTTCAAACATTGGGCAAGCGTACCATCAGAGCAAGTGCGGCAAACAACTTCTTACCTTGATTGGCTAAGTCCTGAGAAACGCGCTTGTGTTTACAAATATCGCGTCAACTCACGAGTGGTCGGCAAACCGGAAGTAGCTTCAAAAACCATTGTTCTCCAAAACGAACTTCCGGTTACGCCGTTATCCGACCACAACTGGGAATTGGACACCGCTAAACTATGGTAATAACAACGCGACTTGTGAGTAGCTGTGCAGGAAACCCCAGTGCTTTTCTCGCACGGTATTTACTTGCCTTAATAGCTTATGTTAAGTATGGTTAATCATGCGAACGGTCCAGAGGAATGTAGCCGTTTTTATAGCCATGCCGCGTTCGATTCTTTCGATAGTTGTTTCTGTCGGATTATTCTATTTTCTCCTGCCTGAAGTAACCTTCTCCCAGGGTGAAACTACCAGCGCAATCATCGGCCAAGTGAGCGATGCAAGCGGCGCGGCTGTGCCGGGGGCTACGGTGACGATCACGAACACGGACACTGCACTGAAGCGGAGCGCAAGTACTGATGAGTCGGGCCGGTTCAACTTCCCGCAGTTGAAGCCGGGTACTTACACGGTAAGAGTGGAAGCGCAAGGTTTCGATCCACAGCAGAATGACGCCGTATCTTCGGGCCTGGGCCAGAGACAAACTGTCGATTTCATACTCAAAGTCGCCCAGTCAAAGCAGAGCGTTGAAGTGACGAGCGAAACTCTGATCCTCAACCCGGAGAATGCAAATACATCGACGACTCTCAACGCACTGGCGCTGGAAGATCTTCCCAATCCAGGCGGTGATTTGACTTACCCTCTTCAGTTTGCTGCGGGCGGGCTCATCAATACGGGAGGCAGTAGCAATGATTTTGTTGGCGGCACGAATGGATTCGGCAATGTCGAGTTCAATGGATTGCCCGCACTCTCAAACGGCTACATCGTCGATGGCTTAGAAACGAATGACCCGCTGACCAATCTGAACAGCGGACTCTCGACAAACCTTGTCCTCGGATTGAACTCAATATCGGAAGTAACGGTCAACACGCTTTCCTATGCTGTGGACCAAGGGCGGTACGGAGCGTCCCAGATCAACTACGTTACAAAGTCAGGCTCCAATCAGTTTCACGGAAACCTCTACGAGTTGTGGAACGGCTCAAGATTGAACGCAGCGGACTTTTTCACAAACGCGATACCGGGCAGGCACAAGCCGGGAGCCACTGTGAATCATTTTGGTGGCAGTTTGGGCGGCCCGATTGTTCACAACAAATTATTCTTCTTCTTCGACAGCGAATGGGTTCGGATTGCGCTTCCCATTGTCACGCCCACCACTGTACCGACCGTTGCGTTTCAGAACTATGTCGTTCAGCGACTCTCGCACGGCGGGACGGGCCCTCTTACCGGCACCATTTATCCCGCCGCGCCTCATCAGACAGTGCTGTTCTATCAAAAAATGTTCTCCCTCTACGGAAACGTGGGCGGGACGCCAACCGCTGTCCTCGGCTGCCCCCTCAATGAAGATGGCAGCCAGGCGGCCGGCAATCCGCCGGATGGAAAGGGTTGCGCCAACAGCCAGAGCGTCTCACATTCCAGCGATGATCATGAACAGGTGCAGACGCTGCGAATCGATTACAACATCAATGAGAAGAATACAGCCTGGTTTCGCTTTCAGGCCGACACCGGCGTGCAAGCTGCCTACACTGATCCGATCAATTCCTTGTTCGACTCGATATCCCCTCAACCGCTGTACTCCTTCGCAGCCGGATATACACACGTCTTTTCGCAGAATCTTGTGAATTATTTCAACCCAGCATTTTCGTGGTATGGGAGCCTATTCGGGCCTGTGGATTTTCAGAAGACTCTTGCCGCTTTTCCCATCGTGCTCCAGGGCACCGGAGCCAATGCGTTCACGACGGTCGGGGGACTTGACAACACCTGGGTTCAGGGAAGACGCGCTTCTCGTTTGTTTATCAACGACAATCTGGCTTGGAGCCACGGCGCGCACGAACTCCGGTTTGGAACCAATACCCGGATTTTTCGGCTGAACGACTATGACTTCGGGCAGGGAACGGTCCCGACCGTGACTTATAACGACCTGGAGCGATACATTTACGGAGCCGCATGGACGGCGACAAGGACTTTCCCGACGTCAGCGAACGAACCCTTCAATTTCCTCAATCTCGATCTCTACGCTCAGGACACTTGGAAACTGACCAAGAAACTGACGTGGACCTTTGGAATACGAGATACATTGAATTCCAATCCGCTAAATCCGCATCAGCAAATCGCCCGGCTTAAGGGATCTTTCAATTCCATCTCGCATGATGTGAATCAGCCCTTGAACGCCGCGATCCAGACCAATCTCGGCAACGTGTTTTCCTCGACGCCCCTGGCGATCCTCCAACCCAGAACAGCAGTCGCCTGGCAGTTTGAACCCAAAACCGTGGTGCGTACCGGCTTCGGGATCTTCAGCGACATCCTGCCCGGCACCGTCGCCGATATCGTTGGTTTCAACCCACCTTACGTCAAGACTTTCCAGGGCGGACTGAACGGAACCATTGGCGGGACGGGCATTGCTCCGGGAGTGCCGAACAGTGCGGTTGACGCGACCGTGGCCGCCAATCAGGCGTTTAGTTTGGGATTTACACAAGGCCAGCTTTCCTGCGCGTCCGCACAAGCGAATCCCGCCACTTGCCTTCCTCCCGTCGCCATCGCGGCGGTCCCCGATGGAAAACTCCATGCTCCATACTTCATGGAGTGGAGCCTTGGTTTGGAACATGAATTGGGAACGGCGGGAAGCATCCACGCACAATACGTCGGCACCCGTGCGCTAAACCAGCCGTATCTAACGCAAGTGAACGGGTATCAAACCGTCTGCCCGGGTTGCTTTGGGCCGTTTCCTTATAGGCAATCTACTGACCCCCGATTCGGGGCAGTAACGCAATTGTCCACCGGGGCGAACAGCCACTACAACGGATTGCAATTAACCGCGATGAAAAGACTTGGAAGCAGCTTCATGGGGCAACTGAACTACACGTGGAGTCGTTGCATGGACACTGTTTCGAACGGGGGATTCCTGCAGTTCTCGGCGGGAGGAATCCTGTCCCCTCTACCAGGTGACTTAGCACGGGATTACGGTCCCTGTGACTACGACGTCCGGCATAATCTCAACGCTCAATACGTCTATCAATTGCCAGTCAAGGTCCGAAACCGGACTCTTGGCTATGCGCTAAACGGCTGGCAGGTGTCGGGAACCGTATTTTGGCATAGCGGGATTCCATTCTCCGTTCTAGGCACGCCCTATTCAGCCAATGGAAACGGCATCGTGAACGGCAGCGGGCCACAATTTGCAAGCGTTGTTCCCGGCGTGTCGCTCTATGAACACAATCCAATTCCAGGTGTCACACAACCGGGCACAGTTCAATGGCTCAATCCCGATGCCTTTGTCTCGACCGTGGACCCGAGTATCGGGGCGTGCCTTGGTGGCGACAGTCCGAAGAATTGTCAATTCGGGAACCTCGGTCGTAACGCGCTACGCGGTCCCAACTTCGCATGGAGTGACCTCTACCTTACGAAATCGT
>Ga0209168_10003849_pt1 | contig 10112 bp, 11 predicted proteins | sample Coa_R1_FD_187156 | JGI IMG/M metagenome (GOLD analysis project Ga0209168, IMG submission 187156) | Surface soil microbial communities from Centralia Pennsylvania, which are recovering from an underground coalmine fire - Coalmine... | ecosystem: Environmental > Terrestrial > Soil > Unclassified ... | reverse complement strand
CGAAGAGGGGGTGCCGCCGTATCGTATCGATGCGGCGATGAAGAACTTCGGCATGGCGATGGGACCGTTCGCGATGTTCGACCTTTCGGGCATCGACGTGTTCTGGCACATTTCGCAGGCGCGTCCCGACATGAGCGCCGCCCGGACGAAGATCGTCGATCGCCTGTACGAACAAAAACGGCTCGGCCAAAAAACCGGCAAGGGCTTCTACAAGTACGATGCGAGTGTCGGCAAGGGACGCGAGGCGATTCGCGACGAGGAAGTCGAGAAACTCTTCGCCGAGGTTGCTGCGGAAGCGGGAATCGCGCAGAACCCCGGCGTGACCGATGCGCAAATCGTTGAACGCTTGACCAAAGCGCTTATCGACGTGGGCGTCGAGCTGCTGCGAAATAAAGTCGCGCTGCGCCCCGGCGACATCGACATCGTCTACATTTACGGATACGGCTTCGCGCCGCATCACGGCGGACCGATGTGGTACGGCCATGAGATCGGCTACAAAGACGTGTACGGCGATGAGACCCGCGGTGTCATGGTGAGCCCGTCGAACCAGCCCGAGCCTGTCGAGGGGCTGAAGGAGGAACCTATTCATGCGTGAGGCGGCGATTGTCTCGGCTGCACGCACGCCGATTGGAAAAGCATTCCGCGGCGCCTTCAATCAGACTCACGGCGCAACGCTGGCCGGTCACGTCATCAAGGCGGCGGTGGATCGCGCGAATGTCGATCCGAACGAGGTCGACGACGTCGTGCTCGGCGTCGGCCTGCCGGAAGGCGCGACCGGAAATAATCTCGGCCGCGTCGCGGCGATTCGCGCCGGTCTGCCCGTAACGGTTCCCGGTACGACGATCAATCGGTATTGCGCCTCGGGCCTTCAGGCCATCTCGGTCGCGGCACAGCGCGTCATCGTGGACGGCGCCAACGTCGTGGTGGCCGGCGGTGCCGAATCGATCAGCATGGTGCAGAACACGATGAACGTCGAGTTCTTCACCGAGGACTGGATGCTGCGCCACGAGCCCGACGTCTACATGCCGATGCTTCAGACCGCGGATTTCGTCGCGAAGAAGTACAACGTTTCGCGCGAGCGGCAAGATGAATACGCGCTGCAGAGCCAGCAGCGCACCGCCGCCGCGCAGCAAAGCGGCGCATTCGACGACGAGATCGTTCCGCTCACGTCGTGGAAGTACGTCGAGAACAAAGAGACCGGCGACGTTTACGAAGAGCAGGTCACGCTTGCGAAAGACGAAGGGAATCGCCCCGATACGACCCTCGAAGGCCTCTTGAAGCTCAAAGGCGTGCTCGATCCGAAGTCGACGATCACGGCCGGAAATTCGTCGCAGCTCTCGGACGGTGCGGGTGCCGTGGTTGTGATGGATTCGAAGCTCGCGGATCAGCGCGGGCTGCGACCGCTCGGCTACTACCGCGGTCTGGTAATTGTCGGCAACGAACCGGGCGAGATGGGCGTGGCGCCGGTATATGCGATTCCGAAGCTGCTCAACCAACACAACCTGACGATCGACGACATCGGCCTATGGGAGCTGAACGAAGCATTCGCGGTGCAGACCGTGTACGTTCGCGACACGCTGGGCATCCCGAACGATCGCTTCAACGTAAGCGGCGGCGCAATTTCGATCGGCCACCCCTACGGGCTCTCCGGCGCTCGCATGGTGATGCACGCGCTGATCGAGGGCCGCAAGCGCGGCGCAAAGCATGTCGTCGTGACCATGTGCATCGGCGGCGGCATGGGGGCGGCAGGACTCTTCGAAGTAGCGTAATCTAGCATACGGTTCGACGAGCTTGCCGGAAAGCAAGCTCGTGTTCACATTTTCTTCATGGGCTCTTCCCAATTCGCTGGCTAGTCTTAGGGATGCATCGCGAGCGGGCCAAAATATTGAAGTATGAAGAGCCCTTAGGGATTTCGCGTGCCGAACTCCACGAGCGCTTCGTGAAGTCGTACGAGGAACCGGTGCTCATCATCGATTTGCATGGGATCGACTTGCTGGACAGCACGTTTCTTTCTGAACTCGTGCAGCTGCGCACCCATCGAAACGAGCACGGTCTCGAAAGCGGGCGGCTGGTGATCGATTCGCCGTATGTGCGGACTGCGCTGAATGCCGTGGGTCTTGAATATAACTGGTCCGTTTACGAGTCGCTGGACGAAGCGTTGGCTTCCGTCGACTAACGAATGTCACAGCCGGCGGTAACCGCATTATTGTTGGCCTTGTGCAACGACCGGACCATGTGTACCCTGGCCGTTGGGTATTTCTGCTCTTTGGCCACGCGCGAGTTGCCGATAAACTGCGCAGCACGATGAGTCTGCGCACTTCTGCCCTTGGGTGTGCTGCCTGCATTCTCGTTTTTTCCGCTTGCCATAGCGCGGGCTCCGGGACCCCGCCGCTCGCCATGCACGCGGCCGTTCATCCGCAGCCGACTGCCTCAGGTGTTGATTGGGACTCGTGGGGATACGACCTCCAACGTACCGGCTACAACCCCAACGAAACCACGGTCGGCACGACGAACGTCGCCAGCCTTCAGCAGATTTGGTCTGCAAACGTCGGGCGTTCGCCGGTTGCGGAACCGGTGCTGGCCAGCGGCGTGATGATCGACCGTGTTCCCACCAACGTTTTGTATGCGGGCTCCAATTACGGCGAGGCGATGTACGCCATCAACGCAGACACGGGCGCGGTGATTTGGAAACATACGGTGGCGTACGCGTCATACATGTGCGGGGCCCGATTGGAGCAATGGTCGGTCGGCGCGACTCCCGCAATAGATCGCGGGAAAAACCTCATCTATTTCGGCGACGGCGTGGATCACGTGCACGCCCTGGACCTTTCGACCGGAAAAAGCGTATACGAGTGGCCTATCACGATTTCGATTCGCCCACAGCATGACAATATGCACGGCGGCCTTACGTACAATCCCGCAAACGGGATACTCTACGCCGTTACGAGTTCTATTTGCGACTACAAGCCATGGAATGGGCGAATCGTTGCCATCGACACGGCGACGCGTGGCATCATCGGCACGTTTTTTCCCGTAAGCGGAACGTCGACGCCCGGCGGAAGCGGCGGCGGCATTTGGGGCGGCGGCGGCGGCTCCATCGATCCGCAGACCAACGACGTCTTGGTAGCAACCGGGAACGCGTCGGTAGGAAGCGGAGTCTTGCAGAACGCGGGCTATGCCGAAAACATCGTCGCGCTGTCTTCGGACGTCAATACCGTTCTTGCCGCCAATTATCCGCAGAACATTCCTTCGGATCCCGGCCATACCGACTACGATTTCGGATCGACGCCGATCATCTTTCAGCCGCCGGGATGTCCGGAGATGACGGCCGTGCTCAATAAGTCCGGAATGTTCGAACTCTACGACGTCGCGACGATCGGTCAGGGACCCGTGCAGTATCTGCAAATGTCGATCTCGACCGACACCGGCGATTTCCAAGGTTCTCCGGCGTACGACCCCGTGACGAACTTGCTGTACATCGAACTTCCGGCAACGTATGGGACGTACCAGCCCGGTCTTGGCGCGTTCGGCATCCAAGCGGATTGTACGATAAACCCCACGCCGGTCTGGTCGGCCGCGTTCGGGCCGGATGGAGCAGTCACCGGAGCGGAAACCGCACGATCTGCCATAACGGTCGTCAACGGCGTGGTCTACGTCGGGAACAGCAGCGGCCGGCAAATTTTCGCGTACGACGCGGCGGCGGGTACGCAGCTCTGGAGCACGACGACGTCAGGATGGTCCAAACACGGCACCGTCGTCGCGAACGGCATCGTCTACATCACCGACAGCGGCGGAAATATCACGGCGTGGGCGCCGTCAGGGATTCCCGGCTTGCGCCGGCGCTGATCAAAGGCGTATAGAGCACGCGTCCGCGCGCGTCTTGCGCAACGTAAACGCCTTACGTCCACCGAGTGCCGGTAACACGGACGTTCGCGATGACGGCTTGCATAGGCATACCCGACAACGTCTGCGAGTCGGCGACAGCGGCCTGGCGTATGGACACTTCCATCTTTACGGCGTGCCGCGCACGAAGAATTCCATATCGGACGATCCGGTGGGATACGCGAACAGCGTGTCCGCCAGTGCGTGCCCGTCGATGCCTTGCCGTATTGCCAGTGTCAGCACGTTGATCTGTTCTTCGGCGTGCGGTCCGAAGATCGCCGCGCCGAGAACGTTCCCGGTGCGTTTGTCGATTATGCTTTTGAAGTAGGCGCCGCGCGCGGCGAGGCTGCGCGACGAATACCACTGGGTCATGTCTGCGGAGTTCACGTCGACCTCGAGGCCGCGTTCGCGCGCCTGCGCTTCGGAGAGCCCGACGACGCCGAGCGGCGGAATCGTATACACCATGGTTGCAAGACCCTGAAAATCCGTGGTGCGCGTGTTGCCGTTCAAAATGTTCTCCGCGACGATTTCACCTGTGTAGCCGGCAACCGGCGTGAGCGGCAATCCGCCGGCGTCGGCCGCGTCGCCCGCCGCGTAGACGTGCGGATTGCTTACACTGCGCAGGTGCTCGTCGACCTTGACGCCTTTCTTCGTGCGCTCGACGCCGCCGCGATCGAGCGCGAGCGCGTCCAAATTCGGTGCGCGTCCGGCGGCCAACACGCCGGCCTGCGCGCGAAACGGCTTTTCTTTGCCGTCGACCGTTGCGAACGCCGTCACTTCGAGCTCGCCGCTGCGCTCGACGCGCGTCACCCGTGCATTCAGTTGAACGTCGATTCCAATACTGCGGCTCAAATCGACGAGCCGAGCGACCAGGTCTCGATCGAAGCCGCGCAGCGGGTACGCATCGCCGTGCAGGATCGTCACGCGTGCGCCCGCGCGCACGGCGAGATGCGCGAATTCGAACGCGATGTAGCCGCCGCCGACGAAGAACAGCGACTCCGGGAGTTTTTCCATTTCCATGAACGTTTCGCTGGTGACCAGCAACTCGTCACCCTGTGCGACGTGGACTTCTTGCGCGCCGCTCGCGATCACGACGTACTCCGCTTGGAGACGATCGCTGCCAACCGCAAGCGTCTGCAGATCTTCGAAGCGCGCATGCGCGTGCAAGGTGATCGCGCCGGCGGCTTCCAATTCGCGCACGCGCTGCTCCGGAATCGGATCGGTGAACGTGCGCTTGAAGCGTATCAAGTCCGGCCACGAGAGCGCCGGCACGGATGGAAAAATCCCGAGCTGTTCGTAGCGCTGCATTTGATCGACGGCGCGCGCCGCGCTGACCAGCACTTTTTTCGGATCGCAACCGCGCAGCACGCACGTTCCGCCGAACGGACGTTCGTCGATGACGGCAACGCTGCGGCCGTGCGAAGCAGCGGTCAGCGCCACCTGTGTACCGGCGCTTCCGCTTCCGACGACCGCGATGTCGACGCGGCGGTCCATGGCTGTCTTCTCCCCGCTAAACGGGGCGGATAATCGCTATGCCTGCAGCCAAACCGGCGGTGGAAAGAAGCGGAAATCGTTGCCGCCCGCGCGCTTGGCCGCATACATGGCCTCGTCGGCCTGCTGAATGAGGATTTCCGGATCCGTACCGTCGCGCCGATAGCACGCGACGCCGATGCTTACCCGCGGCTTGACGGCGTCCGGTCCGATGCGCATCACCTGCGAGGTGCCGGTGAGAATTCGCTGCACGATGCGCACCACGGAGTCCTTGTCGCCGCACCGCTCCAGCAGCACGATGAACTCGTCGCCTCCCAAACGCGCGACTGTGTCGACTTCCCGCACCGACGCCAGCAAAATGCGCGCGACATGCTTGAGATATTCGTCGCCTGCTGCATGTCCGTAGGTATCGTTCACCTTCTTGAAGCCGTCGCAGTCGACGAATGCTATCGCAACGTCGTGTTCGCCACGGTCCGCGCGCTTGAGCGCGCTAGTGATACGCTCCACGAGGATGAGACGGTTCGGCAAACCGGTCAGTGAGTCTCGCGTTGCAAGCGTTTCGAGCTCGTTCACAAGTTCGAGATTGGTGAACTGCAAACGCAGCGCAGTCGCAACCATGCGCGCGTTGTTCAAACCGATAACGACCATAGCCAGACAAAACACGATTCCCGAAACACCTGCGACGTGCGCAAGCGTACCGGACTCGGCGAGAATGCGGACGCTCGCAGGCAGCACCGCCTTTCGCGGGGAAGAGCCACAGCGTATCCAAGCCCCACGCGATTCCGGCAAACAGCGCGCCGATCGTGAAGAGCCACTCCCATTTCTCGGCCGGCGCGCGCGATCTCCAGCGCGAATGCGCTGCAATCAATACGTAGCGCAGCACCGTGATGATCGCGAAAACGATGCACCATGTAAGCACGCCGGTAAGGGCAACGTGCGTCCACATGAGGCCCGCGAGAAGCACGGCGGCAGCGGCTGCGCCCGTAACGGTTGCGGCAGCTTGGTGGTAAAGCAGACGAATGCGTTCGTCTTGAACTTGCGCGTCCACACCCGGCGAAGCACGCTGTGGAAGCGCTGCGATCATCCTATATTCAGTTTCGGAGCGGCGCGCCGTGCTCCAGCATGTACTCCATGCGGTCTTTTGTTTTGTTATTGAAAACCAGCGTCTCGAAGTAGCGCGTCTCGAGGTCGAGCAGTTCTTCGTGGGAAACGCGTCTCGCCGGACCCGGACCGCCGGTCATCACGCGGGCGAGGGCGCGCGCGACCTCGCCGTCGTACGCGCTTGCCATGCCCGATTCGGTGGCCATTTGAATCACCTGGTTCAATTGCTCGTATGCCGCATCGCCGAGCACCGGGACCTCGCGCCTGTGCGCGGGAGCCGCGTAACCGGACGCGAGTTCGAGAACGAGCGCTTTCGCATCGCTGATGAGAGCCGGCAGCTCGGCGCTGACGCGATCGTGCGTTTTGAGAAATTGGAGCGCGCGCGCATCTTGCGCATCCTTCGAACTGCGCATGAAGGCGATCGTTTGAAACGCTTCGCGGAGCCCGGCCATCTCCTGACCTTCGCCTGCGGCGTCGATGCAGCGGATGTACAATTCGCTGGTTCCGCCGAGGTCCGGCAGAATACCGACGGCAATCTCCGGCAGGCTCGCACGCAGGTTCGCGTGCGCCTGCACCCGGTCGGCGTACATCGTGAGTTCGAGAGCGCCGCCGATCGTCAGTTCGAACGGAGCCGAAACCGTCGGAAACGGCGCGGTGCGCATGCCCGTCGTGACGCGCTGAAAGCGCTTGGCCGCCGCATGAAAACGCTCGCGGTCGCCGCCGATCTCCTCGAGCAGTCCCAGCAGCCAGCGCAGATTCGCGCCGAAGGAAAAGTGCTTTCCTTGATTGCCCACGACCAGTCCGGCGTAGCCGCCCGGAATAATCGAGAACGCGTGCTCGGCGATGCCGAGCGTGTCGCCGTCGAGCGTATTACCTTTCGAATGAAACTCGAAACACAGGACGCCGTCGTCGAGATCGAGCAACGATGCGCTCGCGGTTTGCGCAAGCACGCGCGCGGAATCTTTGCGAACCTCGTCGAGAACGATCGGCATTTGTACCATGCCGCGCACTTCTGGACAGCAAGCGGCAGTTCCGTCGCTCGTGAGCGCCGCGCGGGTAAGAAGCGTGCAGGCACTGTTTGATAGGGAGAGTACGACGATATGAAACACGTTTTGAGTGCAACGGCGGCCGGACTAATCTTGGCCGCGGCGCTGAGCGCCGCACCGGGCATTGCACTCGCGCAGGCAAGTCCGGCCGCAAGTCCGGCGGCGAGCCCCAGCGCTACGGCAACGAAGTCCGCGGGCACGATGACGAAAGCTTCGCCGGCGGCCTCGCCGGCGGCTTCACCCGCCGCCGGAACGACTACAACGACGACGAGCGGCACCACCACGAGCGGCGGCGGCGGAAGCTCCGGCTGGTGGGGACTCATTGGTCTGGTCGGACTCCTCGGCCTCTTCGGTATGGGACGGCGCTCGACGAGCGTCGAGACCTACGATACGACGCGCCGGCCGTAAGCCGTAATTCGGAGCATGCGCGCAGGTGGGGCGAAAGCCCCACCTGTTCGTGCTGAACAGCATGCGCGTTTTTTGCCGCGGCGGGAGAGAGTAGTAAGTAGGATGTTTGCCCGACGAAGAGACCGCCGCCGCCTCGACGACGCGCTCGCTGTGGCTAGCCCTCTGGCGCTTGCCGAAGCGATGGAGGCGCACATCTCGGGGCGCTCCGCACAAGACGTGCGCGCCCTCATTACGAGCAGCGTCAAACGCATGGAGCCGGCAGATAGACGGCAACTCGATCTCTATCTCGACCCCGCTTCGAAAGACGATCTGCTCGGGCACCGCTTCAGCGCGTTTTTACGGCAGAATCCGCGCGCGCTCGCCGCACTCGATCCGGACCTGCTCGACGCGATACTCGGCGAGCTCGGTCAACTTCCGGAAGTCGAACGCACCCGCAGACGGATTCCCGCGCGAAGCGCAGGACTTGCGGCGCTTGCGCTGGCCGTGGCGGTTTTGCCGCTCGCAGCACAGTACGCGCACCAACGCGGATTGCTGCAGGGCTTGAATTCGAGCACGGAGCCGCCGCCGATCGCGCCGTTCGTGCAGCTGCTGGCCGCGCGTCCCATACCTGAGCATCACGCGCTCCGGATGCACCCGGCGCATCACACGCCCGCACAAAAACGCGTCATCGCACATCGTCGCCGGCACGCGTTGCCGAAACGCGCGATTGCCTATGCGGCGCCGCATCCGCGTCATCACGCCGTGCCCGTCCATCGCCGCACATGGTGGCGCGGGTACGTCGCGGACGCATCGCGATTCGGTGCGCGTGCGCGTTTGACCGTACAGGGCTATCTGCGCGCGATCGTCGACGGCAATCTGGCGGCCGCGTTCGCGCATTTGGGCATGCCGCCGAACGCAGACACGAGCGCACTCGCCGAACTGGCGATCGTCACGCGTGGTACGCGCGTTGCGATCCTCGGATCCAAGCCGCAAGCGCGCGGCACCGAGCAAGTGCAGGCCGACATCGTCACCGGGCGCCGCGAATACTACGAAGTGTTTTACGTCGTCCACGACGGGCCCGCCGTGCGAATCAGCGATCGGTATTATATCCCGGTCAAGCACGGCGCGCAGGTCGCCATGCGTTCACTCGTACAGCGCACGCACTAAGAACGAACCGGGAGTTCGCGGCGGCAGCACTTCTCGCGGTCGAAGGCGAAGGTTCCGTAGCCGATGCCCGACACGTTTAATCGCGGCGATCTTGCTGCGCAGCTTCGCGCCATCGTTCCGGGCAATCGCGCCGTGCTCACGAGCGAAGAAGATCTCATCGCGTACGCAATCGGCGGAAACGTTGCGGAGAACGCCGGAGGCGCGCGCTGCCTGAAGTACGGCGTTACCGGCGATTACGTCACTGCGCTGCAGGTCGTGCTGGCGGACGGCACCGTGCTGCGCACCGGCGGTAAAACCGTGAAGAACGTCACCGGCTACGACTTGCGCGCGCTCTTTACGGGAGCAGAGGGTACACGCGTACGGCGCCCGCGAGTTTCGACTCAATCGATCGCGCGGCCGCGGCGGTTGCGGCAGTGATGTCCTCCGGTGTGCTTCCGGCGTGCATCGAATTGCTCGACGCGCTGACCATCGACTGCGTCAACGGACTGCAAGGCGAGGTCTTTCCCGGCGGCGCGGATGCGGTCTTGATCTTTGCCGTCGACGGCAACTACGAGCAGGCGGTGAACGGCGACGTCGACCGCATCGAGCAGATCGCTCGCGAGGCCGGCGCGGTAGCCGTGCGAGCAGCGTCGTCCGCGCAGGAAAGCGAGCGCATTTGGGAAGCGCGCCGCGCCGTTTCCCCCGCGCTTGCGCGCCGCCGGCCGAATAAACTGGGCGAAGACGTCTGCATCCCCGTCGGCGGCACGCTTTCCGGAGAGCACGGCATCGGCGTGCTGAAGAAGCAATCATGGAACTCGATCTCGGCGCGGATGCGCTTGCGCTGATGCGGCGCATAAAGGCCGCGTTCGATCCGCAAGGGATCATGAATCCCGGCAGAGTTTTTCCGGATGAAGGCGGAGCGCAGGCATTCCGTCTGGGCGACGAGGCGTAGTGCGAACGGTCGAAGCGCGGGCACCGGGCCGAGTCAATCTCATCGGCGAGCACACCGACTACAACGACGGCTTCGTTCTGCCGTGTGCGATTGCCTACGACACGCGC
>Ga0209168_10003845_pt1 | contig 10115 bp, 9 predicted proteins | sample Coa_R1_FD_187156 | JGI IMG/M metagenome (GOLD analysis project Ga0209168, IMG submission 187156) | Surface soil microbial communities from Centralia Pennsylvania, which are recovering from an underground coalmine fire - Coalmine... | ecosystem: Environmental > Terrestrial > Soil > Unclassified ... | reverse complement strand
TGTGTTTCCGGAAGCTCGGTCCGCTCGAAACTTGCCGCACTTAAGCTGTAATAGCCGGCGATGCTCTCCGGCGTGTTTCCCGTCAGAACGAAGACCTGCGCAACGCGGCGCCGGATGTCTTGGGACGCCTGTCTTTGAAGATATATATCGAGGGATGGCTCGCCGGAGGAGAAAGCTTGACGGTCGTGGTGCGGTCCAAGCGGGAAGATAGGCTTCGCGTCAGGCACGGCGGTGGCCACGAAAACGACGGACCGCCGCTTTCAATATGGCGTTTGGCTCTGGCGGGTGGACCAGGGTTTCAAAGAAAACATCCCAATCCTCGGCCGATAGAGTCACTGTCTCATGGCGTTCGATAACGCGCTGGGCGGCCGCTTTCGCGGTCGCCAGCACGAAATCGCTGAGGCTCTTTTCCTCGTAATGAGCGGCACGCTCCAATGTCTGCTTGGTGCGGGCATCCAGGCGTAGATGCATGCGCTCGCGTTTCACAGATTGAGATCGCAGCATAGGCTTCTCCAGCATCGATCTCATATGTACGCCTTACCGGCGTACGATTCAAGCCATTCAGAAAGTCAACCGCGTGGTCAGGATGAGATTATGGTTGAAGGCCGCCTTGTCGGTGACCGCGATCTGATAGCCGACGCCGATATTGACCTTCACCCGCTCATAGATCGGGAACCGGCCGAAGATGATGCCGGGGGTGAAGAAGAGCTGGCTCTGATCGTTGCGGGCGCCATTCAGGAAATAGGTGTAGTTCGCCTCGAGCTCGGGCCAGAGAATGTTCGAGATGTGGAATTGGGCCGCGACATTCACCAGAATCGGGTCACCGAAGGCATGGCCGGCGGGATTGGTGGCGATGGAATATTGCTGGCTCACCGTCGATTGGATATCGAAAAGCCCCCAGCCCTTGCCAAAGGCGATGGTCGGTTGAAGGATATAGGCGTTGTTGGTGAAGACGGTCGCGCCGGTCGGCGCGGACAATTGGAAGAAGGCGGTGAGGATATAATTCCCCTGTTGCTCATTGGCGCTCAAGAGCCGGTATTTGAGCAGAAACACCGGATCATCGGCGAAGCCGTTCACCGGCTTCGGCGCGGAGCGCGTCTGGTAAGGCGGAACACCGATAATGAGCTCGGTCGCCTCCGACGTGATGAGCTCGAGCCCCTTGCCCCCGTCATAATTCATCAGGGTCTTGCCATGGGGCAGCGCCTCGTCGAACTGGTCATAGCGCACTTCCTGCTCGAGCCGCGGCGTCACCGTGACCACCGGGGTCATCCAATGCGGCTGCATATCCTGGGTGCGGGTCGCCATGTCGAACCAGCTCTGCGGAAAGCCGACCGAAGTCGAATTGTCTTCAGCCCGCGCCGGCACCCCCGCAACCAGTGCCGCCAGCCCGAGTCCCGCCGCGATGTAAACCTTAGTGAGCAAGATATGATCCCCTTTTGGTATGACTGCGTTCGTTCCCATATGCTATTGTAAGAGACAAATGTCAATTCAAATGGACGAGAGGATGGGCAAAGCCACCGGACAGCGCCTCGAAACCTTGCGGCGGGCGGCGGGTCTGTCGCAAAGCGAGCTTGCCCGCCGCGCCGGTCTTTCACGCCAGGCGATGAGTGCCATTGAAGCCGGCACCTATCAGCCGGGAGTGGCGGTGGCGTTGCGCCTGGCGCGGATTCTCGCGAGCAGCGTCGAGGAGCTCTTTGGCGACGGGGTTGGGGAAGCGCCGAGCACGATCGAGGCCTTGTGGGAGGGGGGGGCGCCCATCGAGCGGGGGCGGGTGGCGTTGGGGCGCGTTGCGGGGCAGGTCGTCGCGTTGGCCCTACCGCCGGCCCAATTGCGTCTGCCGGCGGCGCCGGGATTTCTGGTGGGTCACGAGAAGGGCGCGGCGCGGATCGAGACCTTCCGGTCAAATGCCGAGATCGATGCGACGCTCCTCATCGCCGGCTGCGACCCGGCGGCTGCCTTCATCGGCGATTCGCTGGCGCGCGAGCGCCGCGCCGAAACGGCGCAAATCCTGTTGCGGTCGAGTGCCGCCGCTTTGGCCGCGATGCTCGAAGGCCGGGTTCATGTGGCGGGGGTGCATCTCGGCGGCGATGACAATCTCGTGGCGGTGGAGGAGATCCTGGCCGGGCGATGCGCGTCGGTGCTCGTCCACTTCGCGCGCTGGGAGGTGGGGCTTGCCACACCAGCCGGCAATCCGCTGGGGATTGCGGGTCTCCATGATCTCGCCCGGCCGGACCTGCGATTTGCGACGCGCGAGCCCGGCGCCGGCGTTCGGGTGATGATCGATCAAAGGCTGGCTTCGCTCGGCATTACGCCGGTGCAGGCGATCGAATCGCCGGGGCATCTGGAAGTGGCCGCGCTCATTGCGCAGGGGCAGGCGGATCTCGGGGTGACGCTGCGGGTCGCGGCGGTGGCCTATGGGCTTCACTTCATCGCGCTTCGGGAGGAACGCTATGACCTGGTGATCCCCGAGCGGGAATTCGCCAAACCCCCGGTCAAGGCCTTTCTCGAGACCCTCAACGCCCCGCGCTTTGCCCGCGAAGTGGGCGAGCTCTGCGCTTACGACACCACCGATATGGGGCGGATCCTCGGCCGGATCGGGTAGTGCCGCTTAACCAGCGTCCGCGAGCGATTGGACCGCGCGCAAGGGGAGAGGGTCGAGCCCGTGGCCGCCCACGGCCAGATGATCGAGGATGGCGCGGCGCATGCGCGGATCCCAGAAGCGCTTCAAATGATCGGCGATGGCCGCTACCGCCTTGGCCTCGCTCTGATGCGCGAAGAATTTGCCGATCTGATTGGCCATATAGACAAGCTTCTCAGGCGACATGATGTGTGGGCTCCGGCAACAGGCGTTCGGGGTGGGTGAAGGTCTCGAAGCCATCCTCCCGCGCAATCGCGATGAGCGTCACCCCGGCTTCTTCCGCGGCACGCACCGCGAGCGCGGTCGGCGCCGAAACCGCGATCAGGATCGGGCTCCCGAGATAGGCGGTCTTCTGCACCATCTCCACCGAGACGCGGCTCGTCAGCACCACCGCGCCGCTCCCGCCCGCGATATGCGCCCGGCTCAAGGCGCCGGCGAGCTTGTCGAGAGCATTGTGCCGCCCGACATCTTCGCGAAGCGCGATAAGCCCGCGCTCCGGCGTCCAGAAACCCGCCGCATGGGTGGCACGGGTCAACTGATGAAGGGGCTGCGCCGGCGCCAGGGCTGCGATCGCGCTCATGATCTGGGCAAAGGACAGGGTGAGACGGGAGGTGACCGGCGGCGGCGGCCGCATCGCCTCGGCCAAGCTTTCGACGCCGCACAAGCCGCACCCCGAGGGGCCGGCGAGATAGCGGCGGCGCCGGCCAAATCCCTCGCTTCTTGTCTCATCGAGCCAGAGGCGAAGCTCGATCCCCTCATCCTGGGTGCGGGTTTCGAGCTCCACAATCTGCTCGGGTGCCGAGATGATTCCTTGCGTCACGCTGAACCCGATCGCGAAATCCTCGAGATCGGCGGGGCTTCCCATCATCACCGCGTAGGCGAAGCGGTTGTAGCTGAAGGCAATCGCGCTTTCCTCGGGGATCGTGCGCTCGCCCGGCGCCCGGATACCCTTGCGCCAGACCGCACGCGTGACCCGTGTCGTCGGCTCGACACTCATTTGGCCGGTGCCGCGATGCGGCGGCTTTCCCGGGAATGGGCGCGGTAGCGATCCTGCGCCTCGGTCGGGCCGTTCGACGGCGCGACCTGGACCGCGGTCACCTTATATTCCGGACAATTGGTCGCCCAATCCGAGAAATCCGTCGTGATCACATTGGCTTGCGTGTCGGGATGATGGAAGGTGGTGTAGACCACGCCGGGAGCCACCCTTTCGCTGAGCGTCGCGCGGAGCGAGGTAGCGCCGGCGCGGCTCTCGAGCTTCACCCAATCGCCGTCCCGCACCCCCCGCTGTTCGGCATCATGGGGATGGATCTCGAGCACATCTTCCCGATGCCAGACCACATTCTCGGTGCGCCTGGTCTGAGCGCCGACATTGTACTGGCTGAGGATGCGCCCGGTTGTGAGGAGGAGCGGGAAGCGCGGACCGGTGCGCTCGTCGGTCGGCACATATTCGGTCACCATGAAGTTCCCCTTGCCGCGCACAAAGCGATCGACATGCATGAGGGGCGTCCCTTCCGGCGCCTGATCGTTGCACGGCCATTGCACCGAACCCAGCGCATCGAGCTTCTCATAGGAGACGCCGGCAAAGCTCGGGGTGAGGCGGGCGACCTCGTCCATGATCTCCGAGGGGTGCGCATAATGCATCTCGAGACCCATCGCCGCGGCGACCTTGAGCGTCACTTCCCAATCGGCGAGGCCGGCGCGGGGCGGCATGACTTTCCGCACCCGGTTGATGCGCCGCTCGGCATTGGTGAAGGTGCCGTCCTTCTCGAGGAAGGTCGAGCCCGGCAGGAAGACATGGGCGAAATCCGCGGTCTCATTGAGGAAAAGATCCTGGACGACGACGCATTCCATGGAAGAGAGGCCTCTGGTTACATGCTGCGTGTCGGGGTCGGATTGCACGATATCCTCGCCCTGGACGAAGAGCCCCTTGAAGGTGCCGTCGACCGCCGCATCGAACATGTTGGGGATGCGAAGCCCGGGCTCGGAATCGAGCGGCACCCCCCAATCCGCCTCGAAGCTCGCCCGCACCCCGGCGTTCGAGATATGGCGATAGCCCGTGAGCTCATGCGGGAAAGAGCCCATATCGCAAGAGCCCTGGACATTGTTCTGCCCGCGCAGCGGATTGACGCCGACGCCCCGCCGCCCGAGATTGCCGGTGGCCATGGCGAGATTGGCCATCCCCATGACCATGGTCGTGCCCTGGCTATGTTCGGTAACGCCGAGCCCGTAATAGATCGCGCCATTGCCGCCGGTCGCGTAAAGCCGGGCCGCCGCGCGAATGGTCTCGGGCGGCACGCCGGCCATGGCGGCCACCGTCTCGGGGCTGTTCTCGGGCGAGGCAATGAAGCGCGCCCAGCTTTGAAAACTCTCCCAATCGCAACGCTCGCGCACAAAATCCTCGGCGATCAAGCCTTCGGTGACGATCACATGGGCGAGCGCGTTGATGATCGCGACATTGGTGCCGGGACGGAGCGGCAGGTGAAACGCCGCCTCGATATGGGGCGAGCGTACCAGATCGATCTTCCGGGGATCGATGACGATGAGCTTGGCGCCCTCCCGGAGGCGCCGCTTCATATGCGAGGCAAAAACCGGATGCGCGTCGGTAGGGTTGGCGCCGATCACCATGATCACGTCGGCCTCTTCGACCGAGTCGAAATCCTGGGTGCCCGCCGAGGTGCCGAAGGCGGTGTTGAGGCCATAGCCGGTCGGCGAATGGCAGACGCGGGCGCAGGTATCGACATTGTTATTGCCGAAGCCCGCGCGTACCAGCTTCTGCATGAGATAGGTTTCCTCGTTGGTGCAGCGCGAGGAGGTGATGCCCCCGACCGAGGCGCGGCCATAGGTGGCCTGAATGCGTTTGAATTCGGATGCGACGCGGGCAATGGCCTCTTCCCAGGAGACCTCGCGCCAGGGATCGCTGATGCGTTCGCGGAGCATCGGCTTCAGGATGCGGTCGCGATGCGTCGTATAGCCCCAGGCGAAGCGGCCCTTGACGCAGGAATGGCCGTGATTGGCCTTGCCGTCCTTGTAGGGCACCATGCGCACGACTTCGTTCCCGCGCATCTCGGCCTTGAAATTGCAGCCCACCCCGCAATAGGCGCAGGTGGTGACGACCGAATGTTCGGGCTGGCCGATCTCGATCACCGATTTCTCGGTGAGGGTCGCGGTCGGACAGGCCTGGACGCAGGCGCCGCACGAGACGCATTCCGACTCGAGAAACGGCTCGCTCTGGCCCGGCGACACGGCGGAGGCGAAGCCGCGCCCGTCGATGGTCAAGGCGAAGGTGCCTTGAACCTCGTCGCAGGCCCTGACACAGCGCGAACAGACAATGCATTTCGCCGGATCGAAGGTGAAATAGGGGTTCGATTCATCCTTCACCGCATCGAGGTGGTTGGCGCCCTCGTAGCCATAACGCACCTCGCGCAATCCCACTGCGCCCGCCATATCCTGCAATTCGCAATCGCCATTGGCGGCGCAGGTAAGGCAGTCGAGCGGATGGTCGGAGATATAAAGCTCCATGACATTGCGCCGAAGATTTTTGAGGCGTGCGCTCTGGGTCGAAACCTCGAGCCCTTCGGCCACCGGCGTGGTGCAGGAGGCGGGTGTTCCGGCGCGGCCCTTGATCTCGACGAGGCACAGCCGGCAGGAGCCGAACGAGGCGAGCTGGTCGGTGGCGCAGAGCTTCGGCACCTTGATGCCGGCTTCCATCGCTGCCCGCATGATCGAAGTACCTTCGGTGACCTCGACCTTAAAGCCGTCGATGGTGAGGGTGACTGGCTTCCCGCTCTTGGGCGCGGGCGTGCCGTAATCGATTTCCTGGTGAAGCGACATCCTCAGGTCTCCTCTAGGCTGGCCTGAAATCTTGCGGGAAATGCTTGATCGCGCTCATGACGGGGTAGGGGGTGAAGCCCCCGAGCGCGCAGAGCGAGCCGAATTTCATGGTGGTGCAGAGATCCTCGATGAGGGCGAGGTTCGCGTCGACATTTTCGCCGCGACCCACCCGGTCGAGCACTTCGGTGCCGCGCACCGCGCCGATCCGGCAGGGGGTGCATTTGCCGCACGACTCGATCGCGCAAAATTCCATGGCGAACCGGGCCTGGCGGCGCATATCGACGCGGTCATCGAACACCACCACGCCGCCATGGCCGATGAGGCCGTCGCGCGCGGCGAAGGCTTCGTAATCGAAGGGCGTGTCGAAGAGGGTGGGCGGGAAATAAGCGCCGAGCGGCCCTCCCACCTGGACCGCGCGCACCGGCCGGCCGCTCGCCGTGCCGCCGCCGATCTCCTCGACAAGCTCGCCCAAGGTCACGCCGAACGCCGCCTCGAAAAGGCCGCCATGGCGGATGTTGCCGGCAAGCTGGATCGGCATGGTGCCGCGCGAACGGCCCATGCCCAATCCCTGATAATGCGCCGCCCCTTCGGCCAGAATGGTGGGGATGGCGGCGAGGGAGAGGACATTGTTGATGACGGTAGGCGCATCGAAGAGGCCGTGATGCGCCGGGAGCGGCGGCTTGGCGCGAACCTGCCCGCGCTTTCCCTCCAAGCTCTCGAGAAGCGAGGTTTCCTCGCCGCAGACATAGGCGCCGGCCCCCATCCTGACCTCGAGGTCAAAGCGGGGTCCGAGCCACCCTTCGGCGCGCGCTGCCGCGATGCCCGCGCGCATGGTGGCGCCCGCATGGGGATATTCCGAGCGGATATAGATGTATCCCTTGCTCGCCCCCGTCGCGAGGCCGGCGATGGCCATGCCTTCGATGAGGAGGAAGGGATCGCCTTCCATGATCATGCGATCGGCGAAGGTGCCGGAATCACCCTCATCGGCATTGCAGACGATGAATTTGCGGGGACCCGCGGCCTCGAGGACCGTCTTCCATTTGATGCCGGTCGGGAAGCCCGCGCCGCCGCGGCCGCGTAGGCCCGAGCGGATCACCTCATCGACGATCGCGGCCGGGGTCAGGCGAAGCGCCTTCTCCAACCCGCGAAACCCGCCATGAGCGCGGTATTGGGCGAGCGAGAGCGGATCGATAAGGCCGCAGCGGGCGAAGGTCAGGCGGGTCTGGCGTTTGAGGAAGGGGATTTGTTCCGGATCGCCCAACCGTAAAGGATGCGCCCCGCCGGTGAGGAGACCGGGAATATCGGCGGGCGTGACCGGCCCGTAGGCGATCCGGCCTTCGGGAAGCGCGAGCTCGACCATCGGCTCCAGCCAATAAAGGCCGCGCGACCCGGTTCGAACGAGCTCGATCGGGATATTCCGCGCCCTGGCCTCGCTCTCGATCGCTTTTGCCACCTCATCGGCACCGACGGCGAGCGCCCCCGAATCGCGGGGAACTGAGATCCGCATGGTTTTAGGCCATCTCGCCGAGGATTGCGTCGAGCCGCGCCTCATCGAGCCGCGCCACCGGCCGCCCATCGACGAGCGCCGCCGGCGCCAGCGCGCAAAGACCGAGGCAGAAGATCGGTTCGAGCGTCACCGCGTCATTGCCGCTGGTCTCGCCCCAGCCGAGTCCCAGGCGATGCCGGGCGCGCTCGGCGAGCGCGTCGCCGCCCATCGCCTGGCAGGCTTCAGCGCGGCAGAGCGCCAGCACGTGCCGGCCCGGCGGGTGGTTCTTGAAGTCATGATAGAAGCTCACCACGCCGTGGATTTCGGCGCGGGAGAGGTTGAGCGCCTCCGCTACCAGGGGGACCGCCGCTTCCGGCACGCAGCCGAACACCGCCTGAAGCGCGTGCAGGACCGGCAGCGTGGCGCCTTCCTGCGATTTCTCTCGGGCAATGATCTCCGCGGCACGCGCTTCGTTCCATGCTTCAAATGCCATGCTCGCTCCTCTACGCAATAGGCCCCTCTCCCGCGAAAGAGCGCGGGAGACGGGTATTGGGAGTGTCGTCACCGGGCGCCCCCTAAATCAATGCGGCACTTCCGTTGGCTGATAGGATTTTTCTATTGACCCGGGGACGCCCATCGCAGGGCTTCGGTGATGAGGGCGGCGGCAAGCGGCGTCAGGGTCTCGCGCATGGGCACAATGAGCCCGATCGTGTGAAGGGTGGGCGGTTCGGCGATCGGGATGGCGCGGAGCTCATCGCTCGGGCCGAGCGTGTCGACCAGCATGGCGGGAAGGACGCTCACCCATTGGCCGGTGCGGACATGCGAGAAAAGGGTGATGATCGAATCCGATTCGAGGGTGGGCAGGGTCTCGCTCACCCCGGCCTCGCGCAGCTTGCTGTCGATGATGCGCCGGTTCTGCATGTCGGGCGTGAGGAGACAAAGAGGGAGCTTCCCCACCGCTTCCCAGGTCAGGCCCCGCCTCCGCCCTATGCCTCGGGTGGCCCACGGGCTCGATGCGGCGACCAGGAGGTGATAGCGCTCGATATAAAGCGGCACGGTGCGCACCCGGCCCAAGGGTTCGTTGTCGAGATAGGTGATGCCGGCATCGATATCGAGATTTTCGAGCGCCGCCAGGATCTCGATCGAGGTGCGCGAGAGCACGGTGAAGCGGAGCGCCGGATTCCTGGCATGAAGCGGTGCGGTGAGCGACGCCACCATGGCGAGCGCCGTCGGCACCACCGCCAGGCGCAGATGGCCGCTGAGGCTGCCGCGGCGAAGCTGGGTCAGCTCCTCGCGCATGGCGCGAACATCGCCGACAATGCGCCTGGCCCAATCGAGGACTCGCTCTCCTTCCGGGGTGAAACCCTGAAAGCGTGAGCCGCGCCTCACCAGAAGCACGCCCAACGTCTCCTCAAGCTGCTTGATTCCGGCGGAGAGTGTCGGTTGTGCCACACCCAGCGTCTCGGCGGCCCGGGCAAAGTGCCGGGTGCGGGCGAGCGCCAGCAAATATTCCAATTTGGCGATCACAAAGGTCCCTTCCCAACGCGCTGTCATAAAACTGTAAATTTAATGTCACGAAGAGGCAATCAACCCAGCCTAGGGTCCCACGCCTGAAGGGGCGGATTGCTCCTTGTTCCCTCCAGGAAATAAAGGACGATAAGGTATGTTTCTCAAACCCAGTCTAGCAAGTGGCGCGGCGCTTGGCGCGCTTCTCGCCATTGCCTCTCCCGCCCTCGCGCAAACCTCGATCGATGCGCTTCAGCAGCAGATCCAGGCCTTGAAAGCACAGCAGGCCAAGGATCAGGCCGCGACCCAGCAACTTCAAGATCAATTGAAGGCGTTGCAGGGGCAGGCGGACCAGGTGAAGTCGGCTTATAACCCCTCGAGCGGCAAGAATGGGTTGATCCAGTGGGGGGGTGTCAATCTTCAGCTCGGTGGCTTCACCGAAGCGGCGGGGATCTTCCGCTCGCGCAACGAGGTTGCCGATGTCGGATCGGATTTCAACAACATTCCCTTCCCCAACAACCAGCGTAACCATGAGACCGAGCTCCGCTTCAGCGCGCGCCAGAGCCGCATCTCCGGCCTCATTTACGGTGATATCGACAAGGAGACGCGGGTGTCTGCCTATCTCGAGGCGGATTTCCTGGGCGCGAGCGATGT
>Ga0209168_10003844_pt1 | contig 10119 bp, 10 predicted proteins | sample Coa_R1_FD_187156 | JGI IMG/M metagenome (GOLD analysis project Ga0209168, IMG submission 187156) | Surface soil microbial communities from Centralia Pennsylvania, which are recovering from an underground coalmine fire - Coalmine... | ecosystem: Environmental > Terrestrial > Soil > Unclassified ... | reverse complement strand
AGCACAGGATCGCGGCCTGGTTTACCCGACCGATTTCTTCGACGCGGAATTCTGATTTTTATGGCCACGTTTTGGCGCAGTCACCCCTGGGTGCAAAAATAAATCGTGTCACTGCTGGTGAGATGCGCGGCGCGAGCAATCATTACCAGAGCATGCCCGGCCGTGGGCCGGAGTAGCTTTCATTCTAATAGATTTCGGGTTTAAATCGATCACAATGGCGGGTGAACGTACCTCCTACAGTACGCCCCTGTTTTCCGTGGATGCGTCGAAGTGCAGGTCCATGGGGTATCCAGGAAGGTCAACATGGACTACGTACGGGGCACGAATGATGATGAGCCCGCTGCCTTGCATGCCCTGGCGCTGCACATGGATCTGTTCTTCTGTGATCGGGATATCGAGGTCCTGCGCCTTGCGAAAAACACTCGTGCGAATATCGTTTTCGTTCTTGCTGGTATAGGTGTCCAGGGTGGCTTCGTTTTTCACCGCATCCTGAAATTGATAATTGTCAAAAAATGGAGGAATGATCTTCGCGCCCACGTATACTGCGCCGGCGATCAAGAACAACCCAAAAAGCATTTTTATGGTGCTCATCTGCCCGCTCCGCAGGAGCAAGCACATTGGCACTACTTGTGCGCCCGCTCCAGAACATGCTGAAAATACTCAACTATGCCAGCGATGCTAACATCCTGGGATTGGCGGGTCGAGCGCTGAACTACTTCCACCCTATCTTCGGTAACCTTTTTTCCGACGTTTACCCGAAAGGGAATGCCCACTAGGTCAGCATCCTTGAACTTCACTCCTGGCCTTTCGTCCCTGTCGTCTAGTAACACCTCGAACCCGGCTGATTCCAGTTGGTTGGCGATGGCTTCTGCTGTGGTCTTGAGCCTTTCGTCGGAAACATTCGTCGGCGTAATCACAATGTCAAAAGGCGCGATCGAGCGCGGCAGCCAGAAGCCATTTTCGTCATTGCTCTGCTCGATCGCGGCAGTCAGAATGCGTTCAATTCCTATACCATAGCAACCCATGATGGGCATGACTTCCTTGCCATTTTTGTCGAGCACGCGCGTGCCCATGGATTCGGAATATTTGTAGCCCAGCTTGAAAATGTGCCCGATCTCAACCGCAGTGTCCATGCGAAGTGGGGAGCCGCAATTCGGACAAGGATCTCCGGACGCGACCGCGCGCAAATCAACGTAAGCCGTCGGTTGAAAGTTCTTCCCGGGCGTGATGTTCTTGACGTGATAATTCTCCTTATTCGCGCCGGCGATTAAGTTCGTGCGGCCCTCGAGCGCTTTGTCGACGAGCAGTAGAGGCTTGCTCTCATCGTTAGCATTTTTCGCCCAAGCAATCCTCAGCGGCCCAAGAAATCCAGCCGGCGATCCAAAAAGCTGTTGAATTTCCTGTTCTTCCATTGGGCGGGTCTGTTTACCAGACAGAACCGTCGACAGTTTTGCCTCATTCAGTTGATGGTCTCCGCGCATGAGCACAACCACCGGCCGCGGCACACCCTGGTTTTTGGGGGCACGGGCGTCCCCGCCCGCGCTTGAATCCATCATCAATGCCAACGTTTTGATCTTGTTCTTCGGCGAAACTCCCAAAAACCGCGCCACGTCTTCAATCGTCTTCATTCCCGGCGTATGTACTTCAACTGGGTTGCCATCGCCCTCGGGCCAAAGATCGGTTGTAGCCTCAAGCTTCGAAGTCGCCTTTTCCAGATTTGCCGCGTACTTGCAGTTCGCGCAGCTCACTACCTGGTCTTCGCCAGCCGGCGTGTACACCATGAACTCTTCCGATTGCGACCCGCCCATCGCCCCCGAGTGCGCGTCGATGATCAGATAATTGAGCCCGCAGCGATCGAAGATTCGCTGATACGTCGCGCGATGTTTCTTGTATGAGACATCCAGCCCAGCCTCATCGATATCGAACGAATAGGAATCCTTCATGATGAACTGCCGCACCCGCAGCAGCCCCGCCTTCGGCCGCGGCTCATCGCGAAATTTGGTCTGGATCTGATACCAGATTTGCGGAAGCTGCTTGTAGCTGCGCAGCTCTTTGCGCGCGATCTCGGTCATATTTTCTTCGTGAGTCATGGCCAAGCAGAGCTCGGCACCCTTGCGGTCTTTCAGGCGAAACAGGTTCTCACCCATCACTAACCAGCGTCCGCTTACTTCCCACAATTCACGCGGATGCAGCGCCGGCAAGTAAAACTCCTGCCCGATCCGGTCCATCTCCTCGCGCACGATAGCGCTGATTTTGTTGAACGATCGCTGCCCCAGAAATAGATAAGAGTAGATGCCGGCCGCTAATTGCCGTACGTATCCGGCGCGGACGAGAAATTTGTGGCTGGCGACCTCGGCATCCGCCGGCGCCTCGCGTAATGTGGGAATAAAAAGCTGTGACCAGCGATGCATGAGTAGAATCCTGGATGAAAGGAATTGAATATTGTACAGAACTTTCCCACAGATCATGGAGGCGCGGGCGCCCTCGCCCGTGCTACCCGATGTTCATCGCAGAGAAGAGCCCAAGGCGGCAGACTCACGAGGTTCGCATACTGCCTATCGGCGTATTGGCGAAAATCCCTTCAGCGAAGAATGCATACGTAGCACCCGCCCGAGCTGCACTGGAGGTGCCACCGAATCGGAATCGCCGCCAGATTGCACATTTGTTCGGCTACGAATTTCTCTGCGAACTCTGCGATTTTCTCTGCGGTCTCTGGGGTTAAAAGCTTGTCGCTGTCGATCCATGAAAACATTCGATAGTCTGCAAACTGAAAAAGCTTTTAACCGCAGAGAACGCAGAGAAAATCGGAGAGAGCGCAGAGAAGAGCCAAGGCGGCAGGCTCACGAGGGCGCCCGCGCCTCCAAAATCCGGGGTTTATGGAGCCCGTGCGCCTCGCCTGTGATTTTCCTCTACGTCCTTCTCAGCCTTGCCAGTCCGACCCCCGCGCATATCAGCAACGATCCCGCGACTCGATTGGTTACCTTTTCGAATCTTGGACTGCGCGCCGTGCTTAGTGCTCTTCCGGCAAGCTGCCCATATACAAACAGGATCACAAACTCCACCAGAATCGAACTCATCCCCAGCACCAAAATCTGAAACGCGATGTTATGGCGAGTGTCAATGAACTGCGGCAGAATTGCTGTAAAGAATAAAATTGCTTTGGGATTCGCCGCTTGCAGAAAGAATCCGTCACGAAGAATGCGCGGACCGCTGCGGATATTGCCAGTCGACTCGGGGAGCGACAACACTGAAGTCTTCGCAAAAAAACTACGCAAACCTAAATAGATCAGATAACCTGCGCCCAGCCATTTGATCAGAAAAAATAATTTGTACGAGGCAACAATCACCGCGCCTAGGCTGGTCGCCGACAGCGTGAAGTAAAGTGCATTTGCGCTAAGAATTCCCCAGCTCGCCCAAACCGATTTGCCCGGCCCGCGGCGAATAGCCTGCGATAGAACATAGAGCACCGCAGGTCCCGGAGTCAGGCTTAACACCGCTTCGGTCATCACGAACAGCAGCCAGACTTGCCACGTCATAACCAGTCGTCGGTCGTCGATCCTCGGTCGCCAGCAATTGCTTCGCTGTGCATGGGTAGCGGTCGCAATCTAAAATCTACAATCTGAAATCTAACTTTTAACTTTTAACTTCCTACACCATCTCCGTCCCCCACAAATCATGCAGATGAACAATGCCCTCGACCTTCATGGCTTCGTCGACTACCACCAGCGAGGTAATCTTGCGCTCTTCCATAATCGCGAGTGCCGTGGCCGCGAACTCTTCACCTGACACGGTCTTTGGATCGCGAGTCATGCACTCCTCGGCGCTCATGTCCAGCACGTCTTTTCCCTTGTGCTCGAGTAATCGCCGCAAATCACCATCGCTGATGATTCCCACCAAGCGTTGATCTTCGACCACCGCGGTCACTCCTAGCTTTTTGCGCGACATTTCGTAAATCACATCCGGCATTTTGGTTTTCGGCGAAACTCGCGGTACTGCTTCGCCTTTGTGCATCAGTGTCTCGACCCGTGCCAGCCGCTTTCCCAACTTCCCGCCTGGATGCAATCGCGCGAAATCTTCTTCCTTGAATCCTTTTTTCTCCGCCACTGCAACCGCCAGTGCGTCGCCGAGCGCTAACATAGCTGTCGTTGATGCCGTTGGCGCCAAGCCCATGGTGCATGCTTCCTCTGCCACGGCGCAGCTCAGAAACACTTCTGCCGACGAAGCTAGCGTTGATTGCGTAGCACCTGCCTTCTTTCGCGAATGCACCTCGAACTCATCGCACGTAACTGCAATCAGAGGCAGGCGTAGTCTTTTTATGGTCGCCAGCAGTTGCAGGATTTCGTCCGTTTCGCCGCTTGCGGAGAGTGCAATCACCACGTCTCCATGAGCCAGCATTCCTAGATCGCCGTGCAATGCCTCGACTGGATGCATGAAGAGTGCCGGCGTTCCGGTCGAACTTAGAGTGGCTGCAACTTTGCGCGCGATAAGGCCACTTTTTCCCATTCCCGTGACCACAACTCGACCAGGACAGCAATAAAGCAACTCGACTCCGCGATTGAACGCGTCTGCCATGGGTCCGCCGATCCGGTCCGCCAGGTCAGACAAGGCTTGCGCTTCAATGCGCACCACATTTTCGCCAAGATGATTCATCATCAGAGCAGGGAAGAAAGGATGTTAGCAAAAGCAGTGGTCTGTGGACAGTTTGTAGAAAATCGCAGCGTCAGTTCGGGGTGATAGTGAAGGCACGGGCTCGGTCGCCCGTGCTTGCTCCAGCCACTAACCACCTTCCACTCCTTTTACCAGACCCGGCAAGCGTTCTTGCTGACCATGGCATCTCCAACTTTGCAGCTGAATGCGTGTTCGAAGTCATCCATGTTTTGCACTACTCCATCCACTCGCCACTTTCCCGGCGAATGCGGGTTGGTTGTAACCATCGCGCGAGAGAGCTCAGGCCGCCGCAATTCGCACCAGATGCGTGCATAACCGAGGAAGAACCGCTGCTCTGGAGTGTAGCCGTCAATGGTTTGTGAGACCTTTCCACCTTTGTTATCCGCCATGTAATGATGCAGCGCTGCCAGCGCAATCCGCGCGCCGCCGTTGTCGGCCGTGTTCTCCCCGAGCGTTAGCCGGCCGTTCAACTTCAAATCGTCGATCGCGGTGAAACCGCTGTATTCGTTGGCCACGCAGCTGGCGCGTTCTTCAAATTTCTTTCCGTCCTCCGGCGTCCACCAATCGCGCAAATTTCCCTGCGGATCGTACTTGCGCCCCTGGTCGTCGAAACCGTGAGTGAGTTCGTGACCGATGACCACTCCAATGCTGCCAAAGTTAGTCGCCTCATCGGCTTCCTTGTCGAAAAATGGAGGCTGCAGAATTCCCGCAGGAAACACAATTTCATTCCGCGGAGGCGAATAGTACGCATTCACGGTGGGCGGGGTCATACCCCATTCGTTGCGGTCGACCGGTTTGCCGATCTTGTTGACGTCCCGCTTGGCCTCAAATTCATTTGCACGCAGAAAGTTTCCTAGCAAATCGCCGCGCACGATTTCTACCGAGCTGTAGTCGCGCCACTTGTCGGGATATCCGATTTTGTTGTGGATCGCGCTCAGCTTTACCTGCGCTTGTTGCTTGGTCTCATCTGACATCCATGAGAGGTTCTGAATGTCTTGTGACAACGATTTCTCCAGCGCTTCGACCATCTTCAACATGCGCTGCTTGCCTTCGGCTCCGAACGTTTGCTCCACATATCGTTGGCCCAGGGCCTCGCCCAATTCGTCGTCTACTGCGGCCACGCAGCGTTTCCAGCGCGGCTTAATTTCAGACTGCCCGGTCAAGGCCTGTTCCATCTTGAAGTTCGCATCCACGAATGGCTGCGAAAGCCAGGGTGCGGTCCCATCCAGCAGATGCCAGCTCACGTACGTCTTCCACGCATCCAGCGGTTCCGATTCCAGCAGCTGGTTCACCTGTTTGAAAAATTCCGGGTTACTCACGTTCAAATTAGAGATCTTCGGCGCGTTCACGTCTGCGAAAAATCTTGGAAGCTCAAAATTGGCCGCCAGCTGCGAAGCTTCTTCACTGCTCATCTTGTGATCACGGGTCTTTGGATCACGTCGCGCCGTACGGTCCATTGCGGCCTTGGCCAGCGCAGTTTCAATACGCAGCACGGTCTTGGCCGACTCCGCAGCCTGTTCGGGCGTCTGCCCGGCCAGCGTGAATAATTGTTTTATGTAGTCCACATACTGCCCACGGATTTTGATCATATGGGCATCGTCTTTAAGGTAATAATCGCGATCGGGAAGCGTGAGGCCGCCCTGGTCAATGTAGGCGATCACCATGTTGGCATCGTGCAAATCAGGCTGGCTGTAAAAATTAAACAGTGGATTCGGGCCAATCATGTGGACCCGCGCGATCGCGTCGATCAAGCCTTGTTTGTCTTTTACGGCGGCGATGTGGTCCAGCTCAGGCTTCAACGGCTCCAGACCCTTGGCGTCCACCGCTTTCTCGTCCATGCACGATTCGTAGTAGTCGCCGATTTTCTGGTCGATCGAATCGCGCTCTGGGTTGTTCGCGGCAGCTTTCTCCAGAATCCCTCTCATGATCGTCTCATTGCGCTCAGCCAATTCGGGGAAGGTGCCCCAGGAGGCCTGGTCGGGCGGGATCTTCGCCGCCTTCAACCAGTTGCCGCAGGAATATTGATAAAAGTCAGCACACGGGTTCGCAGTCTTATCCACTGCGCTGAAACGCGCGGTCGATTCGGATTGCGAGCTGTTTGACTGGGCAAACGTGAAGTTTGAAGTGATTAAAAGCGAGAAGAACAGAATTAAAAATCGACGCACGGTTGACCTCATTTGAGACTAGACGAACTCGCGATTTTAGGCCTAGGAACCTAGGACGAGCAAGGGCAGGGAAGGTTAGAGAACTTTTGAAAGGGCCGCGCGTGTTTGTTCCAAAGGCCGGCGGCTACCCTTTCTGCGGTGGTACCACCACAGATGAGGCTGCCCCACCCTTTGCGGTTTTCAAAGGGTGGGCACATCGAATGCTTGCACCATCAGATTTTTTCAGCTTCAACATCTCCACTTCATGCCCACACCTAACACCACTCTAAATCTAAGTCGGTGGTACCCACCTTTCGAAAACCGCGAAGGATGGGGCAGCCGATTTTGTTTTGTGGGGGTAGGCCAGTCCGGGAAGAGATCAAGCAGGATGATCGGATAACGCAAAGCATCGTGGCTCACTGGATTCCTGGACTTCTCTCCCCGATATACTGCTCGACAACTTTCTTCCACTTGCCCTGAGTCTTGAGGATGAATTCGATCACATCCCGCAGCGCGCCGTCTCCTCCGCTGTGTTTGGTCACGTAATGCGCATCTCGCTTCACTTCATCGCGCGCATTGGCTACGGCAACCGCAAGCCCGCAATTCCGCATTACCGGCAAATCGATCACGTCATCGCCCACATAACACGCCTCGGCCGCAGACATCTTTTCCTGCTGCAAAATTTCTCTGAAGACGCCTAGCTTGTCATTGATCCCCTGATGCACATGGTCGAGCTTGAGATCGCGTGCACGCAGGGCCACGGTTTCAGAAATTCTTTTGGTGATCAGCCCAGTCTTCATTCCGCCGAGGCGCGCCATCGATATCCCAGCACCGTCGTGAGCGTTATAGCCTTTGGCTTCAACGAAGCTTTCGCTATGCAGGCCAAAGCCCCCCTGTCCGCCGTGTTTAGCTGCCTGATCACGAATGCTCTGTTGTGCTCCGGCGGGGGCTGGGAAAAAATACAGTTTGCCGTCGGTCAAAACTCCATCCACATCGAAAAGTAGTAGTTTGATTTTTTTTGCGCGCGCCTTGCTGTCTGGCATGACGCGGATTTTAGCAGAGCCATGAGCCACTCCGGTTTGTGCGGGTGGTTTAAAATGAGCACAGGCCGGGATGGCGGAATTGGCAGACGCGCTGGACTTAGGATCCAGTGCCGTAAAAGGCGTGCAGGTTCAAGTCCTGTTCCCGGCACCAGCTTTAAGCTCTGCCCTATCAAGCAGTTTCAAAGAATCAATTTGGCTTCGCAGCCTGCGTTTTTTCGGGTTTCGCTTCGATTGTGACACTTTCTGTGACAATCTCGCGTCGTACCTGTTCGAGTTTCAGCATTGCAATCGAGATGTCCCGCTGATCCACAATGTCATAACGGTCGAAAACAGAGCGCGTTTTATGCCCTGAGATCGCCATCGCTGTGTGCTCTGAGATTCCGGCGCGGACCATATTGCGAACAGCAGTCCGCCTCAGGTCGTGAACCGTTAACCCGCGATAGCGCAGGCGACGCGTACTACCGCAGCTGCACTTACCCGTCGTGACAATCTGGTCACAGTCAGCGCACACCATGCGTCCGACTCCCGAGAGAACGCATAACCGATGCCATGCGCCCCTGAAATCGTGCACAGGCTGACCGTCCTTGCGAGTGAATAGCAGATCGTTCGGTTTCTTCCCACGAGCGCATTCGGTCAACAGTGCGCGTATGGTTGGGGTCATCGTGACAACGCGGCCCTTTTTGTTTTTAGTCTTGCCTGGGTCGAGGCGGACTTCATTAGCCGCGAAGTCAACCTGACGCACCTCCATTTTCAGTTCGCCCTTGCGCCAGCCCCATGTGTACGCAAGTTCAAACAGTGCCCGCATCCAGATACCGAATTTGTTCGCATTGTCCGCTAGTGCCTGATAGTTCTTAGGGTCGAGAAAACCCGTACGGACATTCTGGGACTCATCCAGCCGTGGGAACTTCGGAAGGTGCCTGACTTTCTGCGGTTTCGCAAAGTGACCCAGCCTAAGCATTCCGCGAAGCAGAGCGATCTCGCGATTGACGGTCGCGTTACTCGCACCTGCGTTCTGTCGAGCTTCCGCGTACTCATTCAACAAGTCGGTGCCGATATCAGCTGCGCGATATTGCCCGAAGAGAGGGGTCGTGAGGACTCGCGTAAACCGGCACGCGCTTACCTTGGTGACAGCAGCAACCGGAACGATGTTCGCTTCCTGTTGATTGCCGTTCCGAGTTGCGAACAGGATGCAAGAGTAAGACTCGACCCCCAGTTGGACCTCTTCTCGTTCCAGCACCTCTCTCACGCACGGATCATTTCACCCAGCCCAGAAACTGGCCTGAGTTGCATGCCGGCGTTAAAATCTCGGCATGGCCGACACGCCGGACGAGAAAAGAATAGAGTGGGCGGAATTTTTAGCCTCAGCTCCCCCTGAATCCACGGCAAGGATTGCTAACTTGTCCTCGCAGAATCCCGATTTCAGCTATCGCTGGACCGTTTGCACACCGGACGTTCTAATCTACTGTGATTCGGATGAGTGCCTAGGCCCACGGTTCTTCCGATGCGCAAAGAACGTAATTTTTATTAAGGAAAACGAACTCGCGTTCGAGTTTTTGCAATACACCTGCAGGAATTGTCAAAGAAATCAGAAAACATACGCCATTGTTGTTAAACAGGGCGGAGAGGGCACCGGCAATGGTATAGCTTTGAAAATGGGTGAATTCCCAGCTTTCGGGCCACATACACCCCCCCGGGTAATCACACTGATTGGGCCAGACCGAGAAATCTTCCTTAAAGGCCGTCGCGCCGAAAATCGTGGATTGGGCATAGGCGCTTTTTCGTACTACCGGCGGGTAGTGGAAAATCAGAAAAGCCGAATCATTGCAGAGATCGCCAAGGTTGCCAAAAAGCTTGGGGCAAAACCCGATGTTTTGCAGGAGTTCGAGGCGGCTGGTACCGAGACACAATTCAGTAAGGCCATTGAGCAGATAAAACATGGGCTGCCGCAAATGTTGATGATCGACGGCCATAATCCTCTTACGCTACTTCATGGCGCTCTGAGCGAGGGTCTGCACGAGCACACCGATGAAGAATGCTTAGAACTGGCACGAGATATCCGCGTCGTACTAACAGAGCTTGCCGAACGAATCTCGATTGCGATGAAAGATGAGGCTGAATTAACTGGCGCTGTATCGCGTTTGATGCAACGAAAAAATGCGAAAATGGAGTGAACCCCAAAAATGAGACAGTGAGTTATGACACACTTGCAGGAAAGGAAACTGCGAGTGGCAAAGAGACGATATACGAAGGAGTTCCGTGAGTTT
>Ga0209168_10003842_pt1 | contig 10123 bp, 8 predicted proteins | sample Coa_R1_FD_187156 | JGI IMG/M metagenome (GOLD analysis project Ga0209168, IMG submission 187156) | Surface soil microbial communities from Centralia Pennsylvania, which are recovering from an underground coalmine fire - Coalmine... | ecosystem: Environmental > Terrestrial > Soil > Unclassified ... | reverse complement strand
TGCGCGAAGGCACGCCGAGCGGATTGAGCACGATGTCGGCATGGGTGCCGTCCTCGAGGAACGGCATGTCCTCGATCGGAACGATCTTGGAGACCACACCCTTGTTGCCGTGCCGGCCGGCCATCTTGTCGCCCGGCTGAATCTTGCGCTTCACCGCGACGAAGACCTTGACCATCTTCATCACGCCGGGCGGCAATTCATCGCCACGCTGGAGCTTTTCGACCTTATCGAGGAAGCGCTGTTCAAGCCCCTTCTTCGATTCGTCGTATTGCTTCCGCATCGCCTCGATTTCAGCCATCAGCTTGTCGTTGGGCGAGGCAAACAGCCACCATTGCGAACGCGGATGCTCTTCGAGCACGGCGCGCGTGATCTTGGTGTCCTTCTTGAAGCCCTTCGGACCGGCGATGCCTTGCCGATTCTCCAGAAGCTCGGCGAGGCGGCTATAGACGTTGCGGTCGAGGATCGCCTGCTCGTCGTCGCGGTCCTTCGCCAGACGCTCGATCTCTTCCCGCTCGATCGCCAGCGCCCGCTCGTCCTTATCGACGCCGTGACGGTTGAAGACCCGCACCTCGACGATCGTACCCTGCACACCCGGCGGCACGCGCAGCGAGGTGTCGCGAACGTCGGAGGCCTTTTCCCCGAAGATGGCGCGCAGGAGTTTTTCTTCCGGCGTCATCGGACTTTCGCCCTTCGGCGTGATCTTACCGACCAGGATGTCGCCGGCGCGCACTTCCGCGCCAATATAGACGATGCCGGCTTCGTCGAGATTCTTCAGCGCTTCTTCCGAAACGTTGGGAATGTCGCGGGTGATTTCCTCTGGGCCGAGCTTGGTGTCGCGGGCCATCACCTCGAATTCCTCGATATGAATCGAGGTGAAGACGTCGTCCTTTACGATTCGTTCAGACAGCAGGATCGAGTCTTCGAAGTTGTAGCCGTTCCACGGCATGAACGCGACAAGCACGTTGCGCCCCAACGCGAGTTCGCCGAGATCGGTCGAGGGACCGTCCGCGATGATGTCGCCCTTCTTGACGATGTCGCCAACCTTCACCAGCGGACGCTGATTGATGCAGGTCGATTGGTTGGAGCGCTGATACTTCATCAACCGGTAGATATCGACGCCCGACTTGGTGGGATCGAGATCTTCGGTGGCGCGGATCACGATACGGGTGGCGTCGATCTGATCGATCACCCCGGTCCGGCGCGCGGCAATCGCAGCGCCCGAATCGCGGGCGACGACACCTTCCATGCCCGTGCCGACGAACGGCGCCTCGGCGCGCACCAAAGGCACGGCCTGACGCTGCATGTTCGAACCCATCAGCGCGCGGTTGGCGTCGTCGTTTTCCAGGAACGGAATCAAGGCGGCGGCGACCGAGACGAGCTGCTTCGGCGACACGTCCATATAATCGACCTTGTCCGGCGTGATCATCAAGACGTCGCCGGCATGACGGCAAACCACGAGGTCATCGGTGAAACGGCCGCGATTGTCGAGCGCGACGTTGGCCTGAGCGACGTGATAGCGACCCTCCTCCATCGCCGAGAGATAGACGACCTCGTCGGTGACACGGCCGTCCTTCACTTTACGATAAGGCGTCTCGACGAAGCCGTATTTGTTGACGCGCGCGAACGTCGCAAGCGAGTTGATCAGGCCGATGTTCGGGCCTTCCGGCGTCTCGATCGGGCAGATACGGCCATAATGCGTCGGATGCACGTCGCGCACCTCGAAGCCGGCACGCTCGCGGGTCAAACCGCCGGGGCCCAACGCCGACAAACGCCGCTTGTGGGTGATTTCCGACAGCGGGTTGGTCTGGTCCATGAACTGCGACAATTGCGAGGAACCGAAGAATTCGCGCACCGCGGCGGCGGCCGGTTTCGCGTTGATCAAATCCTGCGGCATCACGGTGTCGATATCGACGCTCGACATGCGTTCCTTGATCGCGCGCTCCATGCGCAAAAGGCCGATGCGATATTGGTTCTCCATCAATTCGCCGACCGAACGCACACGGCGGTTGCCGAGATGGTCGATGTCATCGATCTCGCCCTTGCCGTCGCGCAAATCCACCAGCGTCTTGATGACGGCGAGGATGTCTTCTTTGCGCAGCGTGCGATGAGTATCGGGCGCATCGAGTTCGAGGCGCATGTTCATCTTCACCCGGCCGACCGCGGAGAGATCGTAGCGCTCGGAGTCAAAAAACAGCGACTGGAACATGGCCTGCGCCGAATCCAGCGTCGGCGGCTCGCCCGGACGCATCACGCGGTAGATGTCGAACAGCGCGTCCTCGCGCGTCATGTTCTTGTCCGCATGAAGCGTATTACGGATATAGGCGCCGACATTGACATGGTCGATGTCGAGCATGGGCAATTCCTTGTAGCCCTGCTCGTTCAACGCCTTCAGAAGCTTGTCGGTGATTTCCTCGCCGGCTTCGGCGTGGATTTCACCACTCTTCGGATTGACGAGATCCTCGGCGACATAATTGCCGATCAATTCCTCATCCGACATCCGAAGCGCCTTCAACCCCTTTTCCTGGAATTGGCGCGCGGCGCGCACGGTGAGCTTCTTACCGGCTTCAAGAACGACCTTGCCGGTGTCGGCATCGACCAGATCGTTGATGGTCGAATAGCCGCGGAAGCGCGCGGCGTCGAACGGCACGCGCCAACCTTCCTTGGCGCGCTTGTAATTGATCTTCTTGTAGAAGGTCGAAAGGATCTGCTCGCCGTCGAGCCCAAGGGCAAACATCAGCGAGGTCACGGGGATCTTGCGGCGGCGGTCGATGCGCGCGAACACGATATCCTTGGCGTCGAATTCGATGTCGAGCCAGGAACCGCGATAGGGAATGACGCGCGCGGCAAACAGAAGTTTACCGGACGAATGCGTCTTGCCCTTGTCGTGATCGAAGAACACGCCGGGCGAACGATGCATCTGAGAGACGATGACACGCTCGGTGCCGTTGACGACGAAGGTGCCGTTCATGGTCATGAGCGGAATGTCGCCCATATAGACGTCCTGCTCCTTGATGTCCTTGACCGACTTCGCGGCGGTTTCTTCGTCGATATCGAACACGATCAGGCGCAGCGTCACCTTCAGCGGCGCGGCATAGGTCATGCCGCGCTGGCGGCACTCATCGACGTCATATTTCGGCGGCTCGAATTCGTAACGGACGAATTCCAGCATCGAGGTGCCGGAGAAATCCGAAATCGGAAACACCGAGCGGAAAACCGCCTGAAGGCCCTCGTCGAGCCGGCCACCCGGCGGTTCGTTGACCATCAGAAACTGGTCGTAAGACGCCTTTTGAACCTCGATGAGGTTCGGCATCTCCGCGACTTCCTTGATGTGTCCGAAAAACTTACGAACGCGTTTGCGACCGGTGAACGTCTGTTGCGCCATCGTGGCCTCTCATTTCGTCGTCCCCTTTTAAGGGACGAACCTTTCCGGAGCGCGATTTGCGAAAATCGTCCGGAGTTGAATACGATTCGATCTTCGCCCGGTTAGCTCGTCATCAGGGGTTAAAGCCTGAATTGAAGTATCCGGACTTAAGAACGCAAAACGACGTGCGGGGCGCTTGAGCGCACCCGCCCGTCCAAAACTACTTCGTCACGGACTGCAAAGCCCGAAATTGCCGATCTCCCAACGGCCCGCGCCGAAACTTGATGGTCTCTCGTGCCGGCCGTGCTTTCGTGCTGCCGCCCCGATATGGGGTGGCCATGGTAGAAATTCGAGGGACAAACCCCCGAATACACACATCTCAGTGTAGGACCCGCATCCAGGCACCCCCTTTTGCGCGTCCTTGGCAATAGCCGGCAAACCAGCCATCACCATTCCTTCCATCTTGGCCGGGTTTGCCCCGGCCATCCCGACTGGATCCCAGGTCGAGCTTTGCTCGACCGGGATCGCTGAAGTCACTTACTTCAGCTCAACCTTGGCGCCAGCCTTCTCGAGCTGGACCTTGATCTTCTCAGCCTCTTCCTTGTTGACCCCTTCCTTGACCGGCTTGGGGGCGCCTTCGACGAGGTCCTTGGCTTCCTTCAGCCCAAGACCGGTGATGGCGCGGACTTCCTTGATGACCTCGATCTTCTTGTCGCCAGAGGCGGCCAGAACGACCGTGAATTCGGTCTTTTCCTCGGCCGGAGCCGCGGCGGCGCCGCCGCCCGCTGGGCCGGCGACCGCAACCGCCGCCGCCGCCGAGACGCCCCACTTCTCTTCGAGGAGCTTTGCGAGTTCGGCCGCTTCGAGCACGGTGAGGCTCGAGAGGTCGTCAACAATCTTCTGCAAGTCAGCCATTGATCTATTTCCTTAACTTATCGGTTCGAACCAGATTTACATGTTTGCGAGAGCCGTCAGGCCGCTTCGCCCTTAGAGGCATGAGCCTGAATGACGCGCGCAAGCTTGGCCGCGGGCGCGTTTGAAAGCTGGGCGAGCTTGGTCGCCGGCGCCACCAGGAGCCCGACGATCTTTCCGCGCAACTCATCAAGCGACGGCAGGGAGGCGAGCGCCTTCACGCCATCGACATTCAAGACGGTTTTACCCATCGATCCGCCGAGAATGACGAACTGCTCGTTCGTCTTGGCGAATTCGATGGCAACCTTCGGCGCCGCCACCGGATCTTTGGAAGTCGCGATCACGGTCGGTCCCTTCAACAGGGAGCCAATGGCAACGACGTCTGTGCCTTCAAGAGCAATTTTGGCGAGACGGTTCTTCGAGACCTTCACCGCGGCGCCCGCCTGCTTCATCTGCATGCGCAGCTTCTGCATCTGGGCGACGGTAAGGCCGGAATAATGGGCGACGACCGCAACGCTGGTGGTCTTGAACAGACCATTCAGCTCCTCGACCGCGTCCTTTTTTGCCGCTCTTTCCACAGCAAGCTCTCTCCGGTTGGCGGTCTTCAAGCCCCTTGAAAGGCTAAAGGGCCGCCGGGTTGCACCCATCGTCCCACCCTTCATCCGGCCTCAAAGGCGCAAAAGCCTTCCAAGACCCTTCGGGCAGCACGACATCTGAAACGCCTGCCCTCCCGCGCCTGTCTTAAGGGCCTCGGGGTGTCGAGGTTCGAACCAAATGCCCCATCTCGCGGCAAGCCGCGTTGACGGAACGAAATCTGGTCTTCACCCGTCTATGCAGGACATCAAATTAAGCCATTGAAAAACTTTCGTTTATCGCAGGCTCCTGCAGTCTTGGACAGGATCGAGGCACGCTGGTCAACCAGCCTGCCCCTACCCACATTCCTGCCAAAACGACAGTTTTCCTTCCCTTCGAGCCATCCATACGGAATGTCCTGAAAGGAAAGTGTCCTTTTCGTTCTCTTTCGGAATGCGAGCATAGGCGTGCCAGCGACAGCCAGCACGTCCAGAACGCGTTCTTTAACGGGTCTTTTCCGCCTTGCCAAGCGCTAATTTAGGGCGGCGCGGAACCCGCTATCAGACCGGATAGGCCAGCGGTTTGCCGGCGAAAAACGCCTGGAGATTGGCGATGACGCGGTCCTGCATCGCCAAATGCGAATCGATTGTGTGGCCCCCGATATGCGGCGCCAGCACCACATTCGGCAGCGATGTCAATTCGTCCGGCGCATGCGGCTCCTTCTCGAACACATCAAGGCCGGCGCCCGCGATGACATGGTCTTTGAGCGCCGCAACCAAAGCGGCCTCATCGATCACCGATCCGCGCGCGATATTGATGACATAACCGTCACTCCCGAGCTTTTGCAGGATATCGGCGTTCACGGCGTGATGGGTGTCGGCACCGGCGCGAACCGCGATCATCAGCACGCTGCACCATTCGGCCAGCGCCCCAAGGCTGCCGAAATATCGGTACGGCACCTCGCGCCGGCTGCGGCTGAAATAGCCGACCTCCGTCTCGAACGCCGCCATTCTTGCCGCGATCTTGCGGCCGATTTCGCCCATGCCATAGACCCCAACGCGACGGCCGGGATTGCCTGAAGGCGCGCGCAGCAATGGCGAGGGTTTTGATGCGGCCCAGTTTCCGTTACGCACAAATTCATCGGCCGAGATAAGGCGCCGCGTGGCGGCAAGCATCAAGGTAACAGCGAGGTCGGCTACCGCCGCCGCGTTCGCCGCCGGACTGTGACCGACCGCGATGCCGCGCTTGGCAGCCGCCGCAAGATCGATGCCGTCATAGCCGGTGCCGTAGCAGATGATCGCCCGCAACGACGGTAAAGTGTCCATGACGGCAGCCGGAAGCGGCGTACCGCCGGCCGTGATCATCGCGCGAATGCCGGAGAGCTGATCGGAACTAAAGACCTCGGTGGGCTGCTTGCCGGCGGCATCCATCAGCTCAAAACATTCGCCGATCCGCGCCATCAACGTTTTGGGAAAGCGCGAATAGACCAGAACCTTGTCAGGCATGTTTCCTCCTCGTCGCCAAACCGAGCGTTATAAGCAAAGAGCGGAATCGGCTGCCCGATTCCGCTCTTTATAAATTATCGATCACCTTGTGGGCTTCAGCTAAGCAGGCTTCCCGGCTCGACCTTTACGCCCGGGCCCATGGTCGAGGACACCGCGACGCGCTGGATATAGGTGCCTTTGGAGCCCGCGGGCTTGGCCTTGGCGACCGCATCCGCCAGCGCCTTGACGTTCTGCACGAGCTTTTCTTCCGAGAACGAGGCCTTGCCGATGCCGGCCTGGACGATGCCGGCCTTTTCGACGCGGAACTCGACCGAGCCGCCCTTGGCGCCCCGAACGGCGGTAGCGACATCCATCGTTACCGTGCCGATCTTGGGATTGGGCATCATGCCGCGAGGCCCGAGCACCTTACCCAAACGGCCGACCAGCGGCATCATATCGGGGGTGGCGATGCAGCGATCGAAATCGATCGCGCCGCCCTGCACTTTCTCGACCAAATCCTCGGCACCGACGACGTCGGCGCCAGCCGCCTTGGCTTCGTCCGCCTTGGCACCACGCGCGAATACGCCGACACGCAACGTGCGCCCCGTGCCATTCGGCAGTGTTACCACGCCGCGAACCATCTGGTCGGCGTGCCGCGGATCGACACCGAGATTGATCGCGATCTCGACGGTTTCGTCGAACTTCGCTTTCGCACGCTCCTTGACCATCTTGATGGCGTCCGCGATCGAATAGAGTTTTTCGCGATCGACGCCCTCGCGGGCCTTCTTAGTCCGTTTTCCGATTGTCATGGCCGACTACCCCGCAACTTCCAGACCCATCGAGCGGGCGGAGCCCTCGACCATTTTCATGGCCGACTCGATGGTGTCGCAATTGAGATCCTTCATCTTCTTCTCGGCGATCTCGCGCACCTGCGCGCGTGTCACCTTGCCGGCCTTGTCGCGGCCCGGAGCCTTCGACCCGGACTGAATTTTAGCGGCCTGCTTGAGGAAGTAGGACATCGGCGGCGTCTTCATCTCGAAGGTGAAGGAACGGTCCGCATAAATGGTGATGACCACCGGGATCGGGGTATTCTTTTCTTCCTTCTGCGTCTGGGCGTTAAACGCCTTGCAGAATTCCATGATGTTGAGACCGCGCTGACCAAGCGCGGGACCGATCGGAGGCGACGGATTGGCCGCTCCCGCCGGCACCTGCAATTTCAGGTATCCGGTCACTTTCTTTGCCATATGTCACTCCTGTTGTGCCGATTCCTAAGAAATCGGCGGTTTCAGGTTCCGTGGTTCGGTTGAGAAACGGCAGGCAAACCGCCCTCTCCTCCCACGGCCTCTTTGAGAGACGTCGTCGCCTCTCTTTCGGTCAGCCCACCTTTTCGACCTGACCAAATTCCAGTTCGACCGGCGTCGCGCGGCCGAAGATCGAAACCGCGACCTTCACGCGCGAGCGCGCCTCATCGATTTCCTCGATCACGCCGGAGAAGGAAGCGAACGGCCCATCGGCCACGCGCACATTCTCCCCGATCTCGAAGGAGACCGACGCTTTGGGCCGTTCCACACCTTCCTGCACCTGGTGCAGAATGCGCATCGCCTCGGTTTCCGAAATCGGCATCGGCTTGTTTTCCGCGCCAAGAAAGCCCGTGACTTTCGGGGTGTTCTTGATCAGATGAAAGGCTTCATCCGTCAATTTCATCTTGACCAGGACATAGCCCGGGAAAAACTTGCGCTCCGCGTCGATCTTGCGGCCACGGCGCACTTCCGTCACCTTTTCGATCGGCACCAGCACCTGCTCGAACAATTCCTCGAGCCCGCGCTGCTTGGCTTGTTCGCGGATCGATTCAGCGACCTTCTTTTCGAAATTGGAATAGGCGTGGACGATATACCAGCGCTTATCCGTGGTTTGCGTTGCCATGCTTGCCATCAGCGGATGCCCAGTACCAAGGTGACCAAATAACGGATGATCTGATCGGATGCGAAAAAGAAGATCGAGGCGAGCGCCACCATCACGAACACCATCATCGTGGTGATCATGGTTTCGCGGCGGGTCGGCCAGGTGACCTTGGCGGTCTCCGAACGCACTTCTTGCAGGAATTTAAACGGGCTGAACGCCATCGCCAGAGGTCCGCATTCGTCAGAAAAAAGTGTTGTCCAGAGAATCCAAAAAGCCCACTTTCGCCCAGCCCTCTTTTTTGAAGGTTGAGCCGGCAAGCGGGCTCGAATATTGGGGGATTTCAAAGCCGCGCCGGATATCCGCGGATCAAGCGGGCCGACAGCAGGTAGGCCGCTATGTACTGTGGAAGGGGTCAAAGGTCAAGATACGGTCTTTCCTCGAAAATAGCCGTTTTGAACCGCCCCGGGATTGCCGGAGGCTCCCACTCCTGAGAGGATGGAGCCATGGCAGAGAATATTTCAAGCAAGACGCCGAACAAGTTTTCACCCGAGGTCCGGACCCGTGCGGTTCGGATGGTTCTGGACCATGAAGGCGAACATACCTCGCGCTGGGCGACAGTGACCTCGATTGCGGCCAAGATTGGCTGCACGCCGCAGACGCTGCATGACTGGGTCAAGAAGGCCGAGATCAATAGCGGGCGGCGGGCCGGCGTTCCGACCGAGATGGCTGAGAAGCTGAAGGCCCTTGAGCGGGAGAACCGCGAGCTTCGGCAGGCCAATGAGATCCTGCGCAAGGCAAGCGCTTATTTTGCGATGGCGGAGCTCGACCGCCGGTACAAGCCATGATCGCGTTCATTGACGCTCACCGAGAGGTCCATGGGGTCGAGCCGATCTGCAAGGTGTTGCCGATCGCCCCCTCGACCTACCACGCCCATGTCGCCAAGCGGCGCGATCCGGCCAAGCTGTCGGCGCGCGCCAGGCAGGATGCCGCGCTGAAGATCGAGGTTCGGCGCGTGTTCGATCAGAACTTCTCCGTCTATGGCGTTCGCAAGGTCTGGCGGCAGCTCAAGCGCGAAGGCTTCGATGTTGCCCGTTGCACGGTGTCGCGACTGATGCGGGATATGGGCTTGCAAGGGGTTATCCGCGGCAAATCCATCAAAACCACGGTCAGCGACAAGGCGGCGCCGTGTCCATTGGACCACGTCAACCGCCAGTTCCACGCGCCGTGCCCGAATGCGCTGTGGGTCTCGGATTTTACCTATGTCTCGACCTGGACCGGTTTTGTCTATGTCGCCTTCGTCATCGACGTCTATGCGCGACGCATCGTCGGCTGGCGGACCTCACGAACCGCGCATGCGAGCTTTGTGCTCGATGCGCTCGAGCAGGCCCTCCATGACCGGCGGCCGGAGCATCGTGGCGGGCTCGTGCATCACAGCGATCGAGGCAGCCAATACCTCTCGATCAAGTATACCGAGCGCCTGGCTGAAGCAGGCATCGAGCCCTCTGTTGGCAGTGTGGGAGATTCCTATGACAATGCTCTGGCCGAAACTATCAACGGTCTCTACAAGGCCGAGGTTATCCATCGGCGCGGATCATGGCGGACCATGGAAGCCGTCGAGTTCGCAACGCTCGAATGGGTGGACTGGTTCAATAATCGACGGCTGCTGGAGCCTATCGGAAACATCCCGCCGGCTGAAGCCGAGGAGCGCTACTACGCCATGATGCCTGAAACCGCCATGGCGGCGTGACTCAAACAAAATTGCCTCCGGCAATCCCGGCGCGGTTCAAACCGACGTGTCGCTGGCGCGTTTCGAATGCGGCACGCGACAGGAGCCCACTTCCGTCAATCAGCGCTTCTCAGACATTTATGCCTATGGCGATCTCAAGCTTCA
>Ga0209168_10003838_pt1 | contig 10129 bp, 10 predicted proteins | sample Coa_R1_FD_187156 | JGI IMG/M metagenome (GOLD analysis project Ga0209168, IMG submission 187156) | Surface soil microbial communities from Centralia Pennsylvania, which are recovering from an underground coalmine fire - Coalmine... | ecosystem: Environmental > Terrestrial > Soil > Unclassified ... | reverse complement strand
GCAACGGTCGATCCTGCGGGCGCAGTATATTTTTCCTGGACCGCCTATGCCCGGCAAGCGAGCGGACGACCTGTAAGCCTTTATGTCAGCCGCTCCACCGATGCGGGGCGTAATTGGACGACGCAACTGATGGATACATCAAGCGCGCCGCCCAATTGCTCGGACGAAGGGTGTGAAGCCGGATATCTGGGCGCCCAGATCGCCCTGACGTCCGATGCCGCTGGAACTTTGTACGCGCTCTGGAATGTTGGCACAGCCCGAGGCGGAGCCGAGCGCATTTACTTTTCGTCATCGACCACGGGTGGGGCAAGCTGGTCGGCGAAGACGGATGTTTCTACAGCCGACACCCAAACCGAGCACTGCTTCCCTGCGATAACCGCGGGCGTTGCCGGCGATGTGCGCATTGCGTGGATGGACACGCGCAATCGTGTGCGGAATCAGCCGCTCTGGAACGTCTTCCAGCGCAGCTCGAGCAACGGCGGCGCAACCTGGTCGCCCGAAAGCCGGATTTCCGGCCCGGCACGCGGCTACGATTACATTCAGCCCGCCGGCTTCAAATTCCCTTTCGGCGATTACTTCTCCATCGCCATCGATAACCTGGAAAACACGCACCTCGTCTGGGGCGCGGGACGGAATTACAAGTCGCCGGGATCGATCTGGTACAGCAGAGGACGGTAGGAACGTCAAAGCGCTTCTTGCAAAAGTCTGGACCTCCTCAAAACCTGTCTAGGATTGGCTTCGCGGTTTGGCGGCTGCTTTAAGATGGTTGGGGTCGAGACCGGCGGCGGCCATGATTGCTTGCCCCAGCTCTTCGGGAGTGAATAGCCGTTCGGCGCTGCGTTCCGAAGTGCCGGCGCCGTCGTCGGTGTTGATAGTCGCGACGAAGCGGTAGCCTCTTCCCACCACCGTCTGCAGGTACTGCGGCTGCGTCGAATCGTCTTCCAGAGCCATGCGCACTTTTCGGATGGCGGTGTTGATTCCCTGCTCCACGTCGACAAAAACGTCCTTGCCCCAAAGGGCGTCGGCGATCTCCTCGCGACTTACCAGCTGGCGCTGATTTTCTACCAGGAACATCAACAACTGCAAGGGCAGGCTCTCCAGGTGTACCGGCTTTCCGGCGCGAAACAGTTGAAAGCTGCCGAAGTCCAGTTCGAACTCGGCAAACCGCACTTTCTTTTCCGGAACGAATCTCCTGCCCATGGATGCACCCACATGATGATAATTGACGCCGCAGCCTGCGTTCCAAGCAGAGTGAGGCATCAGTAAATTCTAACGATGCGTGCAACTTGGATTGGGATTCCCGATTCCGGGTTGGCGGGCCTGAAATTTTTAGACGGCGGTACGCAGGGAAGCTCTCGATTTCAAATCGACGTTCTTCAGATCAATTCATATCGCTTCAGACTGGCTCCATGGACGTTTTCGCGACTCGGGTTCAATCTCGCAACATTGCCGGGAAAACCGGGAGATCATCAGGAGGTGCTTTATGAAATACGCCAAGAGGATCCTCGCTTTAACACTCATCACGTTACCTATGATGGCATTCGCGCAATTGAATCCGGAACAGAAAATTATTGCGAAAGTTCCATTTGAGTTTACCGTCGGCAACAAAGTTATGCCGGCCGGGACGTGGACGGCGCAACGGGCCTTCCTGAGCGACCGGACGCTTTTGATCCGGAATCTCGATGCGGGGATTGCCTTACCGTCAATGACGTTGCCAGACGAAAGCAAGACAGCGCCGCGAACCTGCGCTTTGGTCTTCAACAGGTACGGGGATCGCTATTTCCTCAGCGCAATCAACGTCGAGGGAGATCGAACGACCTATCGGATTCCGGAGAACAAGGCGGAAGCCGAACTCCGTTCCGAAAATCGGGGCGTAAAGGAGGAAATAATTGTCGCGTCGCTGAAATAGGTCACGGATCCCACGTCCCGCTTTTTTGCGGGACGTGGGGACGGGCTGGCCGGAGTCTTTGATCCTCAGCTGTCCCTCACTCCACAATCAACCCGCCAACCAGATCCCCCAACCGCGTAATCCCACGGTCGCTGCACCAGCGCTTCAGTTCATCCACAATCTTTTCGGTCGCGCACGGATCCCAATAGCTCGCTGTACCAATCTCAACCGCAGTCGCGCCCGCGAGCATGAACTCCACAACATCCGCCGCCGTCGAAATTCCACCCATGCCGATGACGGGAATGCTTACCGCGTGTGCCGCGTCGTAGACCATACGCAACGCTATGGGCTTGATCGCCGGTCCCGACAGCCCGGCGGTCACATTGGCGATGCGCGGCTTGCGGGTTTCGGGATCGATTGCCATGGCGACGAAAGTATTGATCAGCGATATGGCGTCGGCGCCCGACTCCTGCGCAATGTGCGCCATCTGCGCGATGCTGGTTACGTTCGGCGAAAGTTTCACGATCAAAGGCCGGCGCGCCGCGCGCTTCGCCGTCGTCACCACTTCATCCAGCGAGCGCGGATCGCATCCGAACTGCAAGCCGCCGTGTTGCGTGTTCGGGCAGGAGACGTTCAACTCATACGCGGCGATGCCTTCGCCATCGTTAAGAATTTCGATGGTTCGTTCGTAGTCTTCGCGGGTGTAGCCGAAAACGTTTGCGAAAACCACAATGTTTCTGATTTGCCGCAATCGCGGAAGTTTTTCTTCGAGGAACGCCGTCGCGCCAATGTTCTGCAGCCCGATGGCGTTGAGCATTCCGGCAGCGGTTTCCCATAGTCTCGGCGGCGGGTTGCCGATCATCGGCTCGCGAGAAAGCCCCTTGACCACGAATCCGCCAAGCTTATCGAGATGAACCACATCCTCGAACTCGACCCCGTAACCGAAGGTTCCGCTGGCCGCAATGACGGGATTCTTGAGCGGAATCCCGGCGATGCTGACGCTGAGATCGAGCTTGCCGCTGTTTTCGGAAGAGGAAACCAAAAAGACCTCGCGTTCTGGTTTCGATTATTTTACACAGTCGCATGAGCTGTAAGCTGCTCTGAGCTGCAAGGTACACAAACTCGAAACATGTCGTGCCCTGTGCGGATTTTGGACCGCTTCTGCCGGCTAGAGACTTTCTTCCTCGATTGACACGAACAGAACCGGCGCGCAATACTTGCTGCCCGAAGCTGTTCAGGCGTTTTTAACCGCTAACCCAGGACGAGCGCGGTATTCGTCACTATCTTCCAGGAGGATTTCCATGCCACGTGTCGCGCGCTTGGTGCGCCATCTTCTGCCGTTTTTACTTTTAACAACTCTGGTTCCATTCGCGACAGCATCCGGCCCATACAAAATCGGATCCGGCAACACCGTTACCGCTGACCCTTTGGTGACACGCCCTTCCACCACCCCATGCGTGGTCACACTTTTCACCGATGCAGCCTTCTATGACTTCAACGTCGAAAATTTCTCTTATGCTCCGCCCGCCGATTGTCCCGGCCCCTGGGCAAAGGTTGTGCTCGAGTCCGATATTTACCTGAATGCCGGTGTCCAATACGACCGTACTGCAAACTACTGGCTGGGCCCCGTGAACATTTACTTCGGAACCACGGCGGAACCCTCCTCGAATCTGGGCCCGTCGTGGCATGTAGAAAACGATCTCACAGATTACAGTTCGATCTTATACACGGCGCAATCCGGGCAGGCGGACATCGGCAACACGCTATGCTGCGGCCTCACTTCCACGATTTATGCATCCGCCGAGTTGGAGTTCTATCCAGTGGCGCCGAACCAGACGCCGCCGAGCAGCGCGGATGTTGTCTACGCGCTCTCCGCCGGACCGGAGGGTGGAACGGTTAGTCTGAACACGCCGACCGACACTCTTTCCGGCACATTCACCATGCCAACCAACGTTGAGAGCGCTTATCTCGACGTCTACGCGCAGGGACAGTCGAGCGACGAATTCTGGTATACGTGCGTGCCCAACGATGTTTCGACTGAGCTTGAAAGCTGCCCCGATACGGGCTTCCGCGAAACTGAAATCACCATCGACGGTCAGAACGCGGGTGTGGCTCCGATTTTCCCCTGGATCTTCACCGGGGGCATCGACCCTTATTTATGGTTCCCAATTCCCGGCATCCAGACTCTGAATTTCACTCCCTATCGTGTGAACCTGACACCGTTCGCCGGATTGCTCAGTAATGGCCAGCCGCATACGGTGTCGCTGAGTGTTTACAATGCCGACAGCTATTTTTCGGCGACAGCGTCGCTCCTGCTCTATCTCGATTCCGGCAGCACCCAAACTTCGGGCGCAATCACGCAGAATACTCTCGCAGCGCCGAATCCCCAGGTCACCGAAAACCTTAATGTTCAGCCGACTGTCACTAAAGGAGTGGTGAACGTCACTTCGAATCGCAATTTTGTAATCTCGGGGTATGTGAACACTTCGAAAGGAAAAATCACGACCAAGGTTGCGCAAAGCGTGGACTTTGGGAACAAGCAGTTTTTCGATATCACTGCCGCACAGTATGAGCAAAACATTCAGCAGAACACCGTCATCAACTCCAGCGTGACCACATCACAGCCCGGCGCGGCACAGACCGTGAGCACACAAAATTACACGTTCCCGCTAGCTGTGAACATCACGGAGCTGGTGTTGAAGAACACCAATATTCTGCAAACCACGACCGCCGATCAAACCTACCAACTCACGACCGGCACGGCTCAGGGCGGGAAGACGACCTACAGCAGCTCGCTGGAGAACGCGGGACAGCACAACGACACGCTCGAGCTGAATTCGTCATTCGAACTCCTGGGCAATTTCAACCAGTCTGCATCGCAGGAGTACAACTCGCTGGATTCGACCGGCGCTACGTATACGTGCGACATCTCTGCCGTGGCGAACGTGCTGACTTCGTTTACGCAGGGCTGTGCGCCGTAGGGATAAGCGCACCCAGTCGCTTTGAAACGGCGCGGCACTCAAGCTGCGCCGTTTACTTTTTCACACGCTGCATAAACCCTTTACAGCGGTATATTCCCGTGCTTCTTAGGCGGGTTCTTGTCCCGCTTCGTCTCCAGCATGGCAAGCGCCTGGATCAGTTTCTTGCGCGTCTCGTGGGGCTGGATGATGGCATCGACGAAGCCGCGGTCGGCGGCGACGTAGGGGCTGGCGAAGCGGTCGCGGAATTCTTCTACTCTGGCCTGGCGTACTTCTTGCCGCTCGTGAGGATCTTTGACTTGATCCAGTTCGCGCTTGTAGACGATATCGACGGCGCCTTCCGGGCCCATCACCGCGATTTCGGCCGTTGGCCAGGCGTAGTTCACGTCTGTGCGGATGTGCTTTGACGCCATCACGCAATATGCGCCGCCGTAGGCCTTGCGCGTGATCACTGTCACTTTGGGCACGGTGGCTTCTGCGAAAGCGAAGAGCAGCTTCGCTCCATGCTTGATGATGCCGCCGTATTCCTGAGCCGTGCCGGGAAGAAATCCAGGCACGTCTTCGAAAGTGACTAGCGGGATATTGAAACAGTCGCAGAAGCGCACAAATCTTGCTCCTTTGATCGACGCGTTGATATCCAGCGTTCCCGCCAGCATCGCCGGCTGATTCGCGACAATCCCCACGGGCCGCCCGTCGAGCCGCGCAAACCCCACAACGATATTTTTGGCGTAGTGCTCCTGCACCTCGAAAAAATATCCGTCATCCACCACGGCGTGGATTACCTCTTTCATATCGTAGGGCAGGTTCGACTGAGCGGGCACGATCTTATCGAGCGCGGCATCGGCGCGGTCGATCGGATCGGTACACGGTTTGCGTGGCGGATCGTCGAGGTTGTTCGAAGGCACAAAACTCAGCAGTTCGCGCACCATCGAGAGGCATTCGGCATCGTCGTGCGCCAGAAAGTGGGCTACGCCGGAAGTTTCATTGTGCGTCATCGCCCCGCCGAGTTGTTCCTTGGTGACTTCTTCGTGCGTCACGGTTTTGATCACATCTGGCCCGGTGATGAACATGTACGACGTCTTGTCGACCATGAGCACGAAATCGGTAATGGCAGGCGAATAGACGGCGCCGCCCGCGCAGGGGCCCATGATGGCCGAAATCTGCGGCATCACTCCGCTATATAAAGTGTTGCGCAGAAAAATGTCGGCGTATCCGGCGAGCGACATCACGCCTTCCTGAATGCGCGCGCCGCCCGAATCATTCAGCCCAATCACAGGCGCTCCCATCTTGGCGGCAAGATCCATGATCTTCACAATCTTCCCTGCATTTGCTTCAGAAAGTGAGCCGCCGAAAACGGTGAAATCCTGGGCGAAAACATATACGAGCCGGCCTTCGATGCGGCCATATCCTGTGACGAAGCCGTCGCCATAGGGCTTTTGCTCGGCCATGCCGAAGTCGTTGCAGCGATGCGTCACCAGCTTGTCGGTTTCTTCGAAAGTACCTTCGTCGAGCAGGAATTCAATGCGCTCCCGCGCCGACATTTTTCCTTCTTTATGCTGGCGCTCGCGCCGCGCCGCGCCGCCGCCTTCTTCGGCAAGCTGGTTGCGCTTTTTTAGGTCAGCCAGTTTTTCTTGGATGTTCATTTCGGAAGAATTATAGCGGGAGAGCGCGGCAGCACTGCTTTACCACGAAATATTCTGGGCCGCGACGGCGTGGCACCTTGGCAGTTCCATATAGCCGAGCGATCCCAGATAACTGAATCCGAGAATGAGAACAAGCGCCAGGGCCAGTCCTTGAAACAACCGGGACGCGGACAATGCCGACCCTCCGACTGCGAGATATGCGTCATGGTCGGGCGCCGCGGTCGAACTGGGCGGGGAGGGATCCAGCCAGCAGCGCACGATCGCCAGGCTGGTGTCACCGAAGATCAAGGGCCATTCCGAGGGTTCAGCCTCCGCCGCCAACTGCATCATCTCGGAGGCGAAGCGCCGCCGGAAGGCGTAAGGATACAGATGCAAGAGAAAACGATAGCCGAACATCAAGCAGCGCCGGATATTCATGTACCCTCCTCACCCAGGCGTTGGCTGGCGACGGAGACCACTAGCCGCAGGCGCTGAATTTCCGCTCGTAAAGCCTGCTCTCCGCTGGCCGTGAGGTGATACTCACGCCGGGCTTCGCCGCCTTTCAACTTGCGCTCCCGCTCGCCAACCAGGCCACCGGCTAATAGACGGTCCAAACTCGCGTACAGGGTGCCCGGCCCCAATTTAAATTCTCCGCCGGACTGCCGTTTCACTGCCTGCATAATGCCATAGCCATGCAGATCGGATTCGGACAGCGCGAGCAGGATATGCAGCGCAGCCGGAGAAAGCGGCCGGTCGTTTGTCTCCTTGACTTTCATATCTACTATTGATATATCACATATTGATATATCGCGACAAGCCCTGCCGAGCAGGAAGAATCTCAAGGAGGATTCTACGATGCACCGAACCGAACTCGCGACCGTAAAAGTACTGCTTGTTTTCGTTGTAATGGCTTGCTGCATTCAGGCGCAAGGTCAGGCCCCCACTCCTGTCCGTTCTCGGGCTGATGAAACGCTGGAGCGGTGGAATGCCATCGGCAACAAGCTTATCGCGATGGCCCAAGATTTTCCCGAAGACAAATACGACTTCAAAGTGCAGAAAGACGAGCGGACCTTCGCGCAAAATCTCCTGCATGCTGCCGCGTTCGAGTTTGTGGTAATCCGCGTGGTTTCGGGGAGCAACGTTGGGCCCGATTTTGGGCAGGGCGATAACCCATCGCGCGATGCTTTCAAGACGAAACCCGACGTTGTGAAGTTCGTGCAACAGGCTGTCGCCGAAGGGGCGCGTGTGATTGAAGAACAGGGGGACGCCGGTTTGGACAAAACCACCAGGTGGGGAAAACGGCTGGTCCACAATTCGTACCTGTGGACAGACGCCACGGAGCATAGCGGGGAGCACTATGGACAGTTGGTGGTTTACTACCGCGCAAACAACCTGGTGCCGCCCGATTCGCGACGTTAGAAAACCCACAGTCACTCATGCAATAGGGAGAAAATATGAATGTTGGAAAACGCATTCACGTGTTGTCTTTCGGCGGCTTATTTTTCATTCTGTGCTCCATCATCGTGTCCGCCCAAACCGGTTCCGAAGCGGCAAAATCCGGAGCGCAGACCGTGGCCGCGGAGCGCGACGGCCAGCACGACTTTGACTGGATGGCTGGAACGTGGAAAGAGCACACGAAAGTTCGTGTGCATTCGTCGACCGGACCCGATACCTGGATCGAGTTTGATGGCACAGGCATCGCCCACAAAATCTGGGAGGGACGGGCCATGCTCGACGAGTCCGAGGCCGACACTCCCAATGGACATGTCGAAGGCTTAATGTTGTACACCTACGGTCCGCAGGCGCGCCAGTGGTATGTCTATTTTGCGAGCGGCAAAGACGGGAAGCTAGGCCTTCCCAACGTCGGCCAATTCAAGGACGGCCATGGCGAGTTCTACGTGCAGGACACCCTGAACGGTAAATTCCTCCTCAACCGGTACATCTGGTCGGCGACAACGTCGGCTTCGCCTCACTATGAGGAGTCGTGGTCGAGCGACGGTGGCCGGACATGGGAGCTAGTTAGGATTGTGGACTTTGCAAGAATCAGCGGCGACATCGAGAGCGGGCACCCCATTCCAACAAGGCTCGGTGAGACTTCGCCAAAATCTGCGGAACAAAGCGATGGGGTCAGCGGTCAGCACGATTTCGACTTCGAGTTGGGCAGTTGGAAGATTCATCTCAAGCGCAGATTGAATCCGCTCACCGGTTCCGATAAGTGGGTGGAGTTCGACGGCACTTCAGTCACGCGCAAGCTCTGGGATGGCCGATCCCAGATCGAGCAGTTCGAAACCGATGGTACAGGCGGACACATTGAGGGCCTGACTTTGCGCCTGTACAATCCGCAGTCCCACCAGTGGAGACTGTACTGGGCCAACAGCAAGAACGGGATTCTTGATCCGCCGCAGGTTGGCGAGTTTAAGGATGGAAAGGGCGAGTTCTATGCGCAGGATGTTATCAACGGAAAGGCAATTCTGATCCGATTCATCTGGTCGAAGACCGATACGAGCGTGCCGCATTTCGAACAGTCGTTTTCGGATGATGGCGGAAAGACTTGGGAGGTGAACTGGATTACGGATCAGACGCGCGTCAGCGATGGGACTGCTTCGAACGGGCCTGGACCGTGGAATTGAGGGGCGCTATTCGAAGTTCGATCCAACAATCTGATAGCGATACTTCTTGCCGTCCCAGAAAACGACGGAAGATGTCTGCTCGCCTTCGCCTTGCTCTTCCATAAAAACTCCGAGGACCGTGCGCTTTTTCAGGGCCAGCTTTTTGACCGCCAGCGACTTGAACGGAAGATTGATCATGAGAAATTTCGGTTTGGGCTTGTCGGAACGCCATGCTTCAGGACCCACACCCTGGACAATCAACAGGCAAACGCCTTTGCGCTCGGGCTCATCGGAAGAAAACGAAGAGGTGACTTTGACATCGCCGAAGCCGAGAAAACTGTCGTAGGGATCGATCACGCGAAAACCATAATCGGCCTGGTCGATCATCGGATTCTTGCAGCGCGCAGCCACCACGAGGTCGTCGATACCATCGCCATCCAGATCTCCTACGAACTGCGGCGGGCCGCCGAGCAGCGAGCAATTATCGCCAAACTCTTTGTGTATGTATTCATCGGTGACGGCGGGCCTGGGCGTCCTCGCCGGCTTGGGTGGTGGCGGCAACTGCTTCTTGGCAGCAAATGACAACGCCGATACGAACGCGATCAACATTACGACAAGTAAAGAGCGAATCGATTGGGAGCGCGGCATATCCTTACTGTAGGCGCGATCTTTCGCTGGAGGCTATCAACATTCGCTGCTCAAGGTAACCAAAGTACCGGTTACTTCCGGAAATGTTCCCACCCCTTGGGCTCGAGGGGGTGGCGGATTTCGCCAAGACCGATAAGAATGATTCTGCGCTTGCGCGTGATGCGGCCGATGTTTGTGATTGGCACTCCCGCAATGCGGGCCGGAATGCGCTTGCTCGCCGGTGCGGTGAAAAGGAGTTCGTAATCCTCGCCTCCGTGCAGGGCCAGCTTGAGATCGACTTCGTGCGGCGGTTTGCCGACGGTCGCTCGCGGAATGGCGGCTGCGTGAATCTCCGCTCCGACGCTGCTTTCCTCGCAGACGTGATCGAGATCGGTGGAGAGTCCG
>Ga0209168_10003835_pt1 | contig 10133 bp, 8 predicted proteins | sample Coa_R1_FD_187156 | JGI IMG/M metagenome (GOLD analysis project Ga0209168, IMG submission 187156) | Surface soil microbial communities from Centralia Pennsylvania, which are recovering from an underground coalmine fire - Coalmine... | ecosystem: Environmental > Terrestrial > Soil > Unclassified ... | reverse complement strand
CGATCTCCGGTGCGATCGAAGTAAGCCCCCGCGAGCACTATAAACAGAGGAGTAGCGTCCACACTTCCGTAGTAACGGCCGAAGGGCACTTCTCCGAGCGCCGCCATTTCGCTTTGTCGCATCTCGTGCAGGATCTTTCCCGGCTCGGAATCGGCAACCGCATCCACGCAGTCGGCCTGCGAAGCTGCCAGAAACTCCAGCACACCCTTCCCGATTTCCGGATTCAGCCACATGGTCTGCAACGCGGTGATGATGCCATCCCGTCCGAACACCGTGCTGAACCAAGGGACCCCGGCGTAAGGATAGTTGCGCTCCGGATTCCCCGCGATCATCATCTCCAAGTCCGACATGGATCTGGCGATCCAGTCGCTGAACCGCGAGTTCGAGCTCGTGATTTGCGGAAAGGACTTGCTGATTCCCGCCAGTTCGAAGCGCGCCGATGAAAGAGCGTCGCTGTAGCCGGTGAACTTGCGCGAGCCTTCACGGTTGCATGCGATTTCCAATTGCAGCGTCAGACGCTGCTTGGGCCGGAGGCTGATTTCAAATTCAAGCCCCGCTCCAGATGTATGTGCGGGCGCCATGTCAGTGCGGATCGCGGTCTCGCGTACGACCCGGTCCAATCCTTCATAGGCCAGCGTTACCGAATTCCCTTCAACTTGTGTATCGAGCCTGCGGCCTCTGCGTTCGCGGGTGGTGCCGCGCACTTCAAACACATCGGCGAAATCCGCATCGAATCCCAAGTGAACCGGAATCTCGAGATCCTCCAGTCCATGATTCACGAACAAAAGCTTCTCGAAACAAGAATCGCGCCACAAGAACCGAGAGCGCACCAGATGCAATACTCCTCGATGGATGGCGAGGGCGCCATCGCGAGAGACGTCGAGATTTGCCAGATCGGCAGTGAACAGAAAATTGTTGGTGGCTACGGTGGAACTCAACAGCAGGGGGCGAGCGTTCCACAAGTGCAGCGACAATTCGGAGAGGTGCCGCATCCCGTCGTAGAACAGGCCTTCTTCCGCCAGTCCGGACGTTTGCACGTCCCCCAACCGGTCAAACACAAAAAACATCCTGCCGTATTTCAAGACCCGGGCCCGATTGTCAGCCCGGGACGCGGTGGTTGCTATGTAGTACTGGGCGTGTGCGATTCCACTTCCATCCAATTCAGGACTCCCTCTTCGACCGTGATTGAGGCCGACTTTGGATGAACCAGCTTCTGATAGATGGTCAGATAATTCCTGGTCATTTGCTCGTCAGTGAAGTTTAACTCGAAATACTGCCTGCACTCACTCCGGTCGAGGTCACCCAATTGCTTCACCGCTTCAAGGGCTTCTTCGACGTTGCTCACGAGAAAACCGTTCACTCCATCCAGAATAACCTCGGGCACAGACCCAAAGGGATACGCAATCACCGGCGTTCCGCAAGCCATTGCTTCAATCATCACCAGCCCGAAGGGTTCAGACCATTCAATCGGAAACAGCAGGGCGGCTGCGTTGCCCAGAAATTCGGCCTTATCGGCGCTTCCAATCTCACCGATAAATTCGACCAGCGGATGATCCAGCAGCGGCTTGATGACTTCTTCGTAGTAGTACCGGTCGGCGCGATCGATCTTGGCCGCAATCTTCAGCGGCATATCGGCGCGAATTGCGATTTCAATCGCATGATCCAAGCCCTTTTCCGGCGATACCCGTCCCAAAAACGCCAGATAGTTTCCCCCGGTCGCGTTGAACGTCAGCAAGTTTGCCGGCAGGCCATGGTGTACCGTTCCGACCCAGTTGACCCAGGGCAGAGGTTTTCGCTGCGAATCCGAAATGGAGACCAATGGGACGTCCCGGAACTCCCGGTAAAGTGGAACGAGGTCCGGAATGTCTAGCCGGCCGTGAAGCGTAGTGACGCAGGGAACCGGTTCATGCCGGCTGCGAATGAAATGCAAATAGTCAACATGAAAGTGAATAAAGTCGAAATCTTGCGCCCGGCTTAAGAGCTTTTCGATCATCAGCATGTGGTGCGCCAGGGGATCGATACATTCTGAATCCGTTCGCAGCGCTTTCTTGCAGCAGGGTACCAGTCGTGCGTTGGTCACCGAGTCGCCGCTGGCAAATAAGGTCACATCGTGTCCGAGTGCGACCAATTTCTCAGTCAGCCACGAAACAACTCGCTCTGTTCCTCCATAAAATGCAGGGGGGACGCTCTCATAAAGTGGCGCCACTTGAGCTATCCGCATCCATTCGACTCCTTTTCCCTTGCAGATTCCGTACTTAAATCGAAAAGTCCGAGGGCGTTCCGGAAGTGCCAGCGCGCATTACGCATGTGTTCAGATGTCTTCTACGGCCTTGCGGTTGGCAACTGCGTGAAACTGCTGTACATCCGGCGACTCGCAACCTTTGGCGGATCAGAAGCACCCTAAAATCATCCTGTGGGTTGCGGCGAGCCGGGTTAACGATGCGCAGTTCAGACAGAGTTCCTCAGCGGAAAAAACGAGCCCCTCGTATCTCAACCGCCCTCGTCCCGCTCCCTGCCGTTCTGTTTGATCTTGATGGAACGCTCATCGACAGCAATTACCAGCACGTGAATGCGTGGGCCGAGGCCCTGCGCGGCGCCGGAATCGTCATCCCCACCTGGAAAATCCATCGCCGAATCGGCATGAGCGGAAAATCCTTCGTTCGCGAACTGTTACGAGAGATCGCCCGGCATCCAAAGGGAATCGACGTCGAGCAACTGGAACGCAAACACGACCGTATCTTTCGTCGACAAATCGGCGGCCTTGAGCCGCTGCCCGGCGCGAATCAATTGTTAATGCACCTTGCGCTGCACCGTGTTCAGATTGCCATTGCCACCACTGGCGGCCGCGAGCAGACAACCGTGCTGCTGCGGCAGTTGAAAATTCCTCGAGGAACGGAAATCGTTACGGGCGACGATGTCGAAAAGGCCAAACCCTCTCCCGACATTTTTATGTTGGCAGCGCAGCGCTTAGGGGTTCCGATCAACGACTGTATCGTGGTCGGCGACAGCGCTTGGGATTTGCTGGCTGCCGGGCGCAAAAGTGCGCTCGGGGTTGGCCTACTCTCCGGCGGATATGGAGAGGAAGAGCTGGAGCGTGCCGGAGCATTTCGCGTGTACTCCGATCCCGCCGACCTTCTCATGCACATCGAACAGTTGGGATTGCCCGGCCGGTGACTTACTTTTATCAATGTAAACCGCCCGTAACTCATTGCAACCATTGTGGTCAGGGATTACCCCGCTAGGTTTAAGGTAGCCGCCGTATTGTTCACCTTGCAGGGTTCTTTCTAAAGTAAGTCGTCAGCCGTAAGCTGAATGATTTGTTGGAAATAGCCTGGCTTCCCTCCCTCCGCTCGTAGCCGCGGCCTTACTAATTGAGGTCTGAAGGACTATGAGTGCATTTCCCTGCCCCGATCGCTCCGGACAGATTTGTATTTCGAAAGCTCTTATTCTAGTAACGATTATCGCCGGCATTTCGGCCTCCATCGCGTGCGGCACCGGATCCTCAAAATCCAGCACGACCACATCCCAACCCGCGGCTCCGCAGCCCAACTTTCCTTCGATTCCACCGGAGCAGATCACGTGGCCCATTTCGAATCCGGCGTCCAGTCAGTTTCCTGCGCCGCCAGCCGAGGATCAAACCACTGCCCCATGGAAAAATGGCTCCAATGATTTTCCTCTGAGTGTCTCCAGTCCCACCGCGAGTTCCATGGTGACTTCGCCTTTGAATGTGGTCGCCTCGGCCACGCCTAAGAATCCGATTTTTTTCATGCGAGTGTACGTTGACAATCTCGCGGTTTATTTCACCTTCACTAATTCGATTAATACCCAAATCTTCCTTGGGACCGGCGCGCACACCATCACAGTAATGGCCGAGGATAATCAGGGCTACATTTCTGCCACGCCCGTGCAAGTGAACGTTACTGGGCAAGCGCCTTCCACCAACGGCCAGACACTGATCAGCGGAATTCAGAACATGCCGGGCTGGCAATCTTGTGGCGGTCTATTTCCCCCAGGCTCGGGACGCGCTGGTCAGATCTGCGCGGCGGGCGGAGGAACGCCCAACTCCGTAATGACTCAAAACGTCTCTTCCCCCGCAATGGACGGAAGCTCAGCTCAATTCAGTATGGGCCCATCTTCCCCGGATTGCCCTCACTACTGCAACATGCTCTACTTCAACCCCCTGGCGGGCGGTAATAACGTCAGTCATTTCGTCTACGACCTGTATTTCTACATTGACAATCCCGACGCCCCACAGGCGCTCGAGTTCGACCTGAACCAAACTTTCGGCGGACAGCGCTGGGTCTGGGGATCGGAATGTAATCTCAAGGCCGACGGCGTTTGGGATATTTGGAACGATGCTCCCAACACCGGCTGGGAACCAACCACAATCCCCTGTACAGCATTTCAGGCGAATACGTGGATTCATCTGGTATGGACTGTCGAACGAGTCGGAAACCAGGTGCATTACATCAGTCTGCAAGTCGGCGATCAGACTTATACCGTCGATACTTTTTATCCCAATCAGCAGAATTGGACTTTGGAAGAAATTGATAACGCATTTCAGATGGATCTGGACGCAAATGGCGATCCCTACAACGTTTGGCTGGACAAGGTGAATTTAACGGCTTACTGACACTTTGCTTCGGGAGGAGAATGGACTCTTTCCGTGGACAGAACATGAACTAGAGAACGTAGTGACTGGGCTCCTGACCGCTCTCGGATGCTGGTCTTCTACATCATTACTTGGCATCGGAGAGTGGAATGCGGGGGAAGAAGTCCTTTGGCAAGGCGAGAAGATACATTCTCGTGGCATGCTTGTTCGCTCTTGGAATGCTTCTCTCGCTTTGGGCCGGATGTCAGGGTTTGCCTAAGAACGTTGCGAACTGTCCCATTACGCCCACCCCTCCGGCGAATACCTCCATTGTTCCTCCTGCGGGAGAGCCTCCGCCGGCGGCTCTCTGCGGCTTTCCTCTCACCATCAGCAGTCCCGCAAACGGCGCGAGCGTCAATTCGCCGGTGCCGATCCTTGCCACTGCGACACCACCCGATCCGATTTACACGGTCCGTTTATACGTGGACGGCCTCGCTGTGCTTTACACGCCCAATGCCAATGTCAATCAAATGATCTGGATGGCGAACGGACAGCATACGGTGGAAGTGGTTGCTGAAGACACGGCCGGTTACGTCGCCACCGCCTCGATGCAGTTGAATGTGGTCGGCCAGGAGCCGGGCGCTCTCAATATCCAGGACATGTCGAGTTGGGTTTCCTGTTCAGCCGTTATAGTTTCGGCCACCTGTGCCGCTGGTCTGGGAACTGCCCAATCCACTCTCACGTTGCATCAGCCCGCGCCTTCTTTGGATGGATCGGCTGCAAAGTTTACTCTCGGCGGCAATCACGCTTATTCCAACGAACTTTATTGGATTCCACTCGGTGGTGGTGCTACCCCCACCCACTTCACATACGACCTCTGGTTCTACATCGACAATGGCAACGCGCCACAATCTTTGGAGTTTGACGTCAACCAGGCCTTCGGTGGCACCCGCTGGACCTGGGGAACGCAGTGTGACTTCAACGACACCCACCACTGGGATATCTGGGATCCTCTCAATGGCGTCTGGCGGAACACTTCCATCCCGTGCAATCACTTTCCGTCGCAGACCTGGATTCATCTCATATGGAACTTCGAACGGGTGGGAAACCAGGTGCACTACATCAGCCTCAACGTGGCCGATCAGAGCTACAACGTTGATACCTACTACACTGCGCAGCCAAACTGGTTTCAGGAAGAAATTGACATCGCTTTCCAGATGGACGGCAATTGGGAGCAGCAACCTTACACGGTCTGGCTGGATGAAGTGAATCTGTTGGCAAACTGAATTCGATTTCCAACTGCATTCACGCTACAGGGATCGGCAGTCGCTTTTACAGAAAATCTTCGATGCATGGATCGAGATTCCGAGTATTACGCTTGGATAAGGAGGCCCATCATGCCCGAAAAAGAAACCTTAGAACGCGCTCGTGAAGATGCTCGTGAAGGCAAGTCCCCCAGCACGCAAGCTGGAGAATTCGTGCGTGAGGAGATGCACCACGTACGGGAAGGAAAGCATGGCGCGGCTTCGCCCCAGCAGGCGATCGCGATTGGCCTTTCCAAAGCCCGCCGAGCCGGAGTGGAACTGCAGCCGCCCAGCCGCGGTAAAGCGTCTGCCAGCACGACTGAAAAAGCAGAACGCGACTATCGCAAGGGACAAAGCCATTCCCGCCGCAAGCCCTCAAAAACGCGCTCGCGCGCCACGACCGAGGCGCTGAAAAAAGAAGGCCGCAGTGCCGCTTCGCATCGCTCCTTGTCCCAACAGGCTCGAAGTTCGGCGCGGAAACGCGGCTCCAAGTCCCGTCGCAATGCCGCTGTGAAAGCCAGCCGCACTCGTAAAGCAAGGAATCGGAAATAGATTCGCGCTCGTGGAGAAGGTTCCAATGATTCGAAAACTCAAATCCGGCCAATATCGTTTGTACTCGCGGAAGAAAAATGCCAAAACCGGAAAGCGCCGCAATCTGGGGACCTTCTCCAGCAGGCGGGCAGCCCAAGCGCACGAAAAAGCGGTCCAATATTTCAAACATCACTGAAGCACTTCACGAGTGACGTTTATCCCCTTCGCGAAGAAGCCGGCGAAAAAATGCCACAAGAAACCGCATAAAGCGTCTCTCTGGATACTGATTCTTCTGAAATCCGAAAATGGCCCCTCGGTGCTAGCCCTCCTGAGTATTTTTCTCCGCCCATCTACATACGATTTCGTTTGACTCTGCAGTAAACGCTGTATAGAGTGGACAAACTCCGCTCAGAAATTCTCCGCTCCCGCCCGACGAAAACTCCGGGTGCCTGCGGTCCCAGCACGATCCCAGGGGTGTCCCCGCCTGATGGTGGATCCCTCATGTTTTGATGGCCTTACGGGGTCTAGCAGTAAAAATCCAACCGGAGAGAAATCGAAATGAAGAAGCACTTCCTCATCTCAACGGCCATTTTCGTTCTTTTTGCGGCGTCCGCATTCGCCGGCGTGACCGTTACTACGCCCTATAACGGCAGCACCGTCAGTTCGACCTTCAATGTAAAAGCGTCTGCCTCTACTTCATGCTCTAAAGGCGTCGCCTCCATGGGGATTTATCCTTCCGCCAATTGGCTGGTCTACACGGTAGGCGGTTCGAGTCTTAATACCAACGTCACTCTCAACGCCGGTACTTATAGCATGGTCGTCGAAGAGTGGGACTACTGCGGTGGGGCCTCCACCACAACCGTTAAAGTCACCGTCAAAACCAGCAGCGGCGTGGCCGTCACTTCCCCCAGCAGCAACAGCACCGTAGGCTCTCCGGTTAACTTCGTTGCCACTGCGACCACCACCTGCTCCAAGGGCGTCGCCTCCATGGGCATCTACACATCTCCGTATCAACTCGCGTACACGGTGGGAGGTTCGAGCCTCAATACCAGCCTCTCGCTCAGCCCCGGCACGTACAATACAACTGTCGAAGAATGGGACAACTGCGGCGGAGCTTCCACGACTCCGGTCACCATCACAGTCAGTGGCTCGGGCAAGACCTTCACCAACTTGCAGAGTAGTGGAGGATGGAACGGCTATGCACAGCAGCCTCCGAGTTACGGTGACTGCACTTGGTGTACTCCCTCGGGCCCGCAGACGACTTGGGCCATGTATCAGGGCATCAAGAATCCCACGCTCTCCGGCAGTTCCACCCAGTTCAATATCGGAGGCACCGAGGCCTACACCGACGTCCTTTGGAACAATCACCTCATCGGTGACTTCTCTTCGCAAGGACTCCCCGACACCAGTCACACACTTGTCCCCACACTGCATACGTTCACGTACGACGTCTATTTCTACGGCAGCAATCTGGGCGCCGCACAGGCTTTGGAGTTCGACGTCAATCAGTTCTTCAACAACATGGGTTTCACCTGGGGCCACGAATGCCGTGTTGCCGGTGGCAATGAATGGGACATTTGGGACAACGTTCATGCCAAGTGGATTCCCACCGGGATTGCCTGCAATCCTCTGGAGAATGCCTGGAACCACCTGACGATCGTTGTCCAGCGCACCTCCAATAACCAGTTGAATTACCAGTCGATCACCTTTAACGGCACTACCCACACGCTGAACTGGACCTACGCCCCATTCTCCGCGATCGGCTGGTATGGAATCACAGCCAACTACCAGATGGATGGTAATAACAAGCAGACGCCCTACACGGTCTACGTCGACAAGCTGAATTTCACGTACGAATGAGTGTATTTTCACTCCGCTTCGGCGTTGATGTGGCTGTCAACGCCGGAAACTTTGCGGCCGGACTGATCATTTTGCAAACAGTCCGGCCAAAAAGTCCTGATTCTCTTCGGCGCCCGCCCACGAGTCAAAAATCCACTCGTAAGCTGATAAATTCAAAATACTTAGCAGAGTCTCCCAGGTTCGGGCATCTCGAGTCCTCCTCTATGCAACTAACAAATTAGTTGACGTTTTTGATCCTAGAACGTCTGACCCACTAAGGACTGGGGGCATCTTGGCACGGACCAAATCTCTGACTCTGACCGAAGCCGAACTCCGCATTATGAATGTCCTGTGGGATAAGGGTTCAGCGACGGTGCATGAGGTGTTGGCAGCTCTCCCTAACCCCCCAGCCGTTGCGTACAACTCGGTTCTGACCATCATCCGCATCCTTGAAAACAAAGGATATGTGTCACACCGCAAGGACAACAGGTCTCACGTTTACATGCCGAAGGTCGATCGCAAAGACGCAACGCGCTTCGAGATCGGGCACTTGGTCAGTCGTTTCTTCGGCAACTCGCACGAGCTTTTGGTGCTGAATATTCTGGAAGACAAGACCATCGATCCTGACGAGTTGGCCCGTCTGCGCGCGCTGCTGGAAGGGAGCAAATAGTAAGATGACTCCTGCACTCCACGCCATCGCGCAATTGGGAGCCCTCCGAGCGGTTGATTCTCTGGTCGAAGGCAGCTGCGTCGCTCTTTTTGCCGCGGCGGTTTTGCGCGTCACTGGCAAGCACAACGCCGGTGCGAGGTTTGCCATCAGTTTCTCGGCGTTGATGGCCATAGCCTTCTTGCCCTTCGTCGCACTCTCGCATCAATCTGGGAGTTCGGGCGCGAGTCATTCCGCGATCACAGTCTCTGAATCCTGGGCGCTGTATTTGTTCGCCGGATGGGCTCTCATTGCGGGCTGGTCCTTGGTACGCCTGGGCAAAGCGATGTGGCATTTGCGCACTCTCCGGAACAGTTGCGTTCCGGTGGATGTTCGCGGGCTGGATCTGCTTTTGCAGGACACGCTGCGTCGCCACAGCGGCGGTCGCAAATTCCTGCTGTGCGCCTCCGATCAGGTAAGCGTGCCCACAGCACTCGGTCTGTTCAAACCCGCGATCGTGATTCCTTATTGGGTGATGCAGGAGCTGTCGCCCGCCGAACTGAACCAGATTGTGCTGCATGAGCTTGCACACTTGCGCCGCTGGGACGATTGGACCAACCTCGCCCAGCAACTCGTACGTGCCCTCTTCTTTTTTCACCCCGCGATATGGTGGATCGAGAAGCGCGTCGCGCTGGAACGCGAGATGGCTTGCGACGACGCGGTCCTCACCGAAGCCAGCCCTCGCGCTTATGCCGAGTGCCTGGCCCGCTTGGCCGAGAAAACTTTCGTCCGCCGGAGTGTCGCGCTGGCGCAGGCCGCGTTGGGCAGGATTCGTCAGACTTCGGCTCGTATCGCTCAAATCCTGAATGTGGATCGCCCCAGCGAGCAGGCGCGAAGCTGGAGACCGGCCGTTTCTCTCGTCGCCGGATTCGCGCTGGCCTGCGCGATAGGAATCTCAAGGGCGCCGAGCCTTATCGCCTTTCAGGATGCTGGCGAGCAACAGCATCAAGCGGCAGCCCAGAATATTTCAAGCGGAAGCGCTCCACAGATGGCGCGCACAGTGATGAGATCGGCGACACAGCTTCCATCGGTTCCTGCCGTGCCGGCAAAGTTGAATGCTGAAACAGTTCACCGCCGCTTCAGCGTGCCGATCGTGGCCGCAACCGGGCGCTCGGCAACTTCGAATAAAACGGTCCGGGCCAACATGGTTCACCTGGCCGGT
>Ga0209168_10003832_pt1 | contig 10140 bp, 10 predicted proteins | sample Coa_R1_FD_187156 | JGI IMG/M metagenome (GOLD analysis project Ga0209168, IMG submission 187156) | Surface soil microbial communities from Centralia Pennsylvania, which are recovering from an underground coalmine fire - Coalmine... | ecosystem: Environmental > Terrestrial > Soil > Unclassified ... | reverse complement strand
GAACACGACTGTGTTGCCGCAGAGCAAGGCGGGAAACAGCTTCCAGCTCGGGATGGCAACCGGAAAGTTCCAGGGCGTGATCAGCCCGACGACTCCGATCGGCTGGCGCACCATCATCGCCCACTTGTCGCGCAGCTCGGACGGCACGGTCTCGCCAAACAGGCGCCGGCCCTCACCCGCGATGTACTTGGCCATGTCGATGCCCTCCTGGACGTCGCCACGGCCCTCGTCGAGCACCTTTCCCATCTCACGCGTCTCGAGGCAGGCCATCTCTTCCTTGCGGTCTTCCATGAGGAGCCCGACGCGCAGCAGGATTTCAGCGCGCGCGGGCGCCGGGGTGCGGCTCCAACCGGGGAAGGCGGCGTGGGCGGCGTCGATGGCACGAACCACATCCTCGGTGCGCGAGCGCTGGAACAGCCCGATCACCTCGGAGGTGTTTGCCGGGTTGATGCTTTCAAACGTCTCACCGGATGAAGCCTCAACCCACTGGCCGCCGATGTAGTTCTTGCACACAGAATCCACGTCGCTCTCCTTCACGACCCACATCCGGCGCCGTCCGCGGAGGCAGGGCGCCGGTCGCTCCCGGGAAGATAGGCTCCCCCTTGGGGGCCGCGTCAATCGCACCGCATTATACGGAGCCGGTCCGCGCGGACGGTCGTGCTCCTCGGGGATCAGTGGCTATACTGCGGCGTGCCGCCGCGCCAGCGGCCAGACCTGGAAACAGGACGAGGGGTAATGACCGAGAAGTCGCGCTCAGACGCCTGGGCGCTGGTGACCGAATACACGTCAAGTGACAGTCTTCGCAAACACATGCTTGCCGTCGAGGCAGCGATGCGTGCCTACGCCCGCAAGCTCGGCGGAGACGAGGAGCGGTGGGGCATGGCCGGCCTGCTGCATGATTTCGATTACGAGCAGCATCCCAATCCGGCCGGCGTGGCCGATCCAGACGAGCATCCACTCTTTGGCTCCCGCATTCTGGAGGAGCAGGGCTACCCGGCGGACGTGATCTACGCCATCAAAACCCACGCCGACTATCTTGAGCTTCCCCGGTTGAGTCCGATGGACCGGGCCCTGGCGGCAGTCGACGAGCTGACAGGCTTCATCACCGCCGCTGCCCTGGTACGGCCGGACAAGACCATCAACGGCCTCGAGGCGAAATCCGTCCGCAAGCGGATGAAGGACAAAGCATTCGCCAGGAACGTGAGCCGGGAGGACATCACCCGGGGCGCCGAGGATCTCGGCGTGGATCTCGACGAACACATTCAGTTTGTGATTGCCGCGATGCAGGGCATTGCGCCGCAGCTCGGGCTCGACGGCGCCGCCGCGGCCGCGACGGCGTAGCGGAAATGCGCCGCGCCCTCGCCATCTCCACGGTTCTCCTGGCAATCCTAATTTCCGGTGGCGTCGAGGCGGCCGGACCGTCGGCCGGGCAGCAGATCGCAGCGATCGAGCAGGTGACGCAGCAGCTCCGGCAGCTCCCGCAGCGCCATACGGTGAAGGTGGAGCTTTTGCCTGATGCGCGCTTTCAGGCGGTGGTCAGTGCCATCTCACACGCTCAGAATCCGGACAGTGAGGTGGACCTGAGCGATCGCGAGCTCGTCGAGCTCGGGCTGATCGGCAAGAGCGTCAACTTTCGCCATCTGGTCTTTTCCAGCCTTTCCAAGCTCGTCGTCGGCCTCTACGACTATCAGAAGAAGATTCTGTACGTGCGCAATCGCGCAAATGCGGCGCTTGGACCTGAACGCTACGTGATTGCGCACGAGTACAATCACGCCCTGGAAGATCAGAACTTCAATCTCAGCGCCTTGCTGCCGAATCAGAGCGGACTCACCTACCGCAACTCCGATGCAGTGGAGGCGCATCGCGCCCTGGCCGAGGGTGACAGCGTGAACGTCGAGTCACTCTTCATCGACCGCACCTATTCGGCGCAGGATCTCTCGACGCTGACCAGGCTGGAGTCTCAACCGGCGCCGGGCCCGACACTGCCGAAGTCCATCAAGCTGCAGTTCTACTTCCCGTACACGACGGGGCTGGCCTTCGTCCAGACCCTGTACGGGCTGGGAGGCATGCCGGCGGTGAACGCGGCGTACCACCGACTACCGCAGTCAACATTCGAGATCATGCACCCGACGGCGTACCTCAAGCACTGGAAGCCGGTATCCTTGCCGCTGCACGCCGTGACCGGTTTCACCGCCTGGAAGCAGACCGATGACGATGTGTTCGGGGCGCTTGGCTACGATGTCCTGCTGCGTCAGTTCCTCTCGGCGGGCCAGGCAGCTGCCGTCGTCAAGGAATACCGCGGCGACCGGTATGTCTTCCTCGAGAACGGGACGCAGACCGCCATGCGGCTCGATTCGGTCTGGACGAGCCAGGCCGCGGCGCAGCAGGCGCGGAACGCGTTCGTTGCAGCGCTGCGGAAGCGGTTCAAGCACACCTACTGGCTGGGCGGCGGGAGTACCGCCGTCTCCGGCGGGCTCGCCGTCTTTCTGCATGACTCGGGCGCCAAACTGGTGATGGCCTACGCGGCGACCGCGCCGATCGCCCAGCAGCTGGGCGCGGCCCCTACCAGTTAAGCGTTCCGAGTGGGGCTAGTGGCTCTTCACGGCTGATGTGATGAGCCGGTAGCCCGTTCGCATTGTCGCTTGCGGTCCCGTCGGGCGCAGTGCTCCGCGTGTTGTCAATTGCTACATCCTGTCGTACATGAAGTCCGACAGGAAGAAGCGCCCTTGTTCACCGGCCTCGGCGACTATCGGGGCGAGATGGCCACCGAAGTGTGCTAGCGCTCCACTACTGACAACATACGCATTAAGCTGAGGCATCTCTACCCTACCCATCAGCCGTAAAGGACCACTAGGCGGGCTGGAAGGCGGGTCGCAGGCCAACCTGGGTGAGCAGGCTCAAGGTGTCGCCGTACCGAGTGATGCGGACAATTCTCCCGTCCTGGACATGGAAGAACAGCGCGGCACGCAGACTCACCTGATTGCCGGTTGGGGGGACCGGGCCGGCCGGCCCGATCAGCTGTCCGTTGTGCGTCCCGGTGAACGTCATTTCCACAGCGGCCCGGTCGCCGTCCGCCACCATGTCGTCGATGCGGGCGTAAAGATCGGGAAGAGCAACTCGCATGCCCCAGATCGCCAGGTGCAGCGGCTCTGCACCATGCACAACGCGCCCATCGGCCATATTCATCCAGTGGACCTCGGGAGCAAGGCAGGCGCGGAAGGCCCCCGGGTCGTCTCGGGTGAGGGCGTCGACCCACTCACGGATGACACGTCCCGTTTCCTGCATCGTCATACGAATATCTCCCCTCGATTGGTCAAGAATGGAATGCTTGGCGCACTGGCACAGTCGGACGAGGGCGGCAAACTGCTCGCCATGTGTTCTCAATTGTGAGGAGCCCGGCACGCCGGCCGAGCTCCTGTGGGGTCACAGGCCTCCCGCAGCTCGTTGACATTCCTCCCTGCGGAACGACGGAGAATTCGAGATCAGCTCGTGGCCGCGGCCGGTGCGAGCTTCTCGATCTCCGCCATCAAGTCGGGCGTCGAGAGCCAGTCGTCTTCCACGAGCTTGCCGTTCTCCACACGGTAGTAGGTCAGGCCACGGAGCGAGATGGTCTGTCCACTGGCGTGGGTCGCCTCACATGACCAGCGAGCGACCACCGTATCGCCTTCGGCCACCAGCTCCTCAATGTCGAACCGCATCTGCGGAATCACACCCGCAAGTCCCTGGAGCGCCTGCTCGAAGCTCGCTGGGCCGGTCGTGCCCATCCCGAGGTTCACGTAGTCCGGCGCGAGCAGTTCGTCGAGCAGGTTGAGATTACCGCCCGACAACACCTCCGTGATGAACCGGCGAACGACTTCCTTGTTCTGCACTGTTGACACTTCCGGTACTCCTTTCGTGATGCAGTCACATCCTCGTTGTGCTTGTGCTGCCATCCACTCTGCGGTACGATGGCCCCTTTGACCACGGAGAACCCGGAATCTCACTTGGAATTGGGCCGAGTTCGAGGCAGATTCCAAGTTGCGGTAAGGGACAAAGTGGCGTACCATCACGGCAAGGTGCCATGACAGCAAAGATCGAAGCCCAGGGGGAGCAGGACGCGCAGCAGGCGCTGGGCGCCATGCTCCGCCAGTACCGGAAGCGCGGGGGGCTGACCCAGGAGGAACTAGCGGAGCGGGCCGGCTCCGGACTGAGTGTCTACACCATCAGCAACGTGGAGCGGGGACGGACCCGTCCCCTTCGGCACACACTGCAGGACGTGATGGCTGCGCTCGAGCTGGATGACGTCGAGCGACGTGAATTGCAGTCATTGTGGCGCGAGGCCGGGATTTCGCCGGCTGCGGCCGACAGCTCGACCTCCCCCGGTTTGCCGGCGAGCCGCGCCGCTGGGAGAGGCGACGAGAAGGCACCGCCTCCCATCACTGGCCGCCTGCCCGCCCCGCCGACGCGCTTAATCGGGCGCGCGGCTGAAGTGCAACGGGTGCTGACGATGGTGAAGGACGCTCGGCTGGTCACCATAACCGGAGTGGGAGGGGTGGGAAAGACCCGGCTGGCGATCCAGGTGGCCACGGAGGTGCGACATGCCTTTGCTGCCGGTACAGTCTTCCTGGAGCTGGCGGCGGTCCATGATCCGGCGCTCGTCACACCTCTCATCGGCCAGGCTGTTGGACTGAGGGAAGGGACGGGAAGCATCGATGCGCTCACCGCGTTCCTCAGCGACAAACATCTGCTCCTGGTGCTTGACAACTTCGAGCACGTTCTATCGGCCGGTATGGTGGTGGCCCAGCTCCTGCGCGTTGCGCCCCGCCTCCATATCCTGGTGACGAGTCGTATCCCGTTGCGGCTGTACGGGGAGCGGGAGTTCCGGGTGCCACCGCTCGCCGTCGCCCACGAAAGGGGGGAGGACGGACCGGGCGAGGCGGTTCAGCTTTTCGGCGAGCGGGCACGCGCGGTGAGACCCGATCTGGTCCTCCACAGCGACACCCTCCCTATGGTGACAGCGATCTGCGCACGTCTTGACGGGCTGCCGCTCGCCATCGAGCTGGCAGCCGCCCGAAGCAGACTCCTCTCCCCTCAGGCCATCCTGGCGCGCCTCGAGGGAACGAGGGATCGAGCCGGTTCGTCTTTGCACATGCTGGTGGGTGGACCACGCGATCTCCCTGAGCGGCAGAAGACGTTGCGGAACACGCTCGACTGGAGCCACGACCTCCTGGAAATAGAGGGGCAGCGCGTGTTCCGGCGCCTGGCGGTTTTTTTCGGCTGCGAGGTTGAGAGCGCGCGTGCCGTGTGCGAGTGGGGTGACGACGCGCTGGAAGGGCTCGCGACGCTTGCCGACCAGGGCCTCCTGGAGTGGAGCGATCGAGCGTCGGATAGTCCTCGCTTTCGGATGCTCCAGCCGGTTCGGGAGTATGCACTTGAGCGCCTGGAGCAATCCGGTGAGTCGGAGGAAGTGAGGCGTCGGCACGCGCAGCACTACCTGACACTGGCCGAGCACATGGAGCCGCAGCTGGTGGGACCGGAGCAGGCTCTCGCTGCCCGATGTCTGCAGCTGGAGATCGAGAACCTGCGTGGCGCGCTGCGATCCCTCCTGGAGTTCGAGCCGGCCGAGGCAACGCGCCTGGCTACCCTGCTGGATCGCTTCTGGACCCGCCATGGCTATGCCGGCGAAGGGCGTTGGTGGCTGGAAGAAACACTGGCACACTGTCAGGACGCGGGGCGGACACGTGCGCGCGCCCTCGTGGCGTGCGGCTGTATCACCGTAGCCATGGGAGAGTCGGTCCGGGCGACGGAGCAGTTGGAGGAAGCGCTCGCGATCTTCCGCGCCCTGGACGACCGGGCCGGCGTGGCCTCTGCACTGGCAGGCATGGGCGAGGTACACCTGCTTCAGGCTGAATACGAGTGCTCTCGTGCCTGCCGGGAGGACGCGCTTCGTCTCTATCGCGAGCTGGGCGACGTATGGGGTGCGGCCAATGCCCTCTCCGGCATCGGCGGCGCCGCCGCCTTTCAGCTCGACCTCGCAGGCGCCATATCCGCCCTCGAGGAGAGCGCCAGGCTCTTCGACGAGGTAGGTGATCGCTGGGCGCGGGCCAACACCCTCAGCTTTCTGGCCTGGGCTATGGTAAACGGGCGCTCCTCTTCGGCTCACCGCGTGGCGCTCCATGCGCTGCGCGACATTCGAGAGCTTAATGATCCCCAGCTGTGCTATCGGGGGCTGGCCATATTTGCTCAGTTAGCCGGTCTGGAGCAGCAAAGTGAGCTGTCCGCAACCTTGTGGGGAGCGGTTCAGTCCATCTTCGAGCGAACCGGGTACGCGATGGGTGCGCCCATCCGCGGGCTCATGAATGTGCAGCTGCGAGACCTCCGTGCCGCTCTCGGCGGGACATCATTCGATGCGGCGTTTGCCACGGGGCGTCGGCTCGCACTCGACGAGGCGATCGAGTTGGCACTTGCCACGGAGGCAGACACCATTACCTCGGCTAGGCGGTAGAGGCCGTCCCTGCATTGGGCAGAGGTAATGCGACGGATAGCCTGCTGAATGCGACCTGCCTGCTCCTGCCAATCTAGAGAGCATGACGTGTCGTGCTACCTGTGTGATCGACCCACCATCTCAGCCATTACGCATCCCCACCCATCGGGACAGCCGTGAAGGGCCACTAGAAGCGGTCTGAGAAGGGTCATGCACGAGCCAAACGCTTGAGCATGATCCGGGTCATGGTGGCGTAAATCATGGCCTCACTCGTCTCGCAGAGCAACTCGTACTCCTTGGCCAGTCGCCGGCTCTGCCCGAACCAGCTGAAGGTGCGCTCGGCTACCCAGCGGCGAGGGAGAATCCCCCGGAACTCCTTTTTGGCCGGTGGGAACCGGATCCACTCGAAGTGCCCCATGGTTGGATCATCGGCATCCGGCACAATGGTCCATTTGCCGCGAGATCGCGGCGTATGGCGCACAATCTCGACCGCCCAGCCCAGGTGCTCCTCGATCCAGGTCTTGCCACTCCCCGTGTATCCTTGATCCGCCCAGATCAACTCGATCCTTGGGAACTCCTCGGCCGCCTCATCCAGGACCAGGGAGACGGCGGCTCGATCTTGCAGATCAGCAGCATGGACAGCGGCGCGCAGCACGAGGCCATTCACGTCCACCAGGAGATGCCGCTTGCGGCCGCTGAGCTTCTTGGCACCGTCGTATCCGCGGATGCCCCCGATGCTCGTCGCCTTGACCGACTGGCTGTCGATGATGGCGGCGCTGGGCTGTGGGTTGCGTCCGAGCCGCACCCGTTCCTGCTCACGCAAGACGGTATTGAGCTCTTCCCAGGTGCCATCAAGGCGGAAGAGCCGAAAGTAGTGATACACGGTCTGCCATGGCGGGAAGTCGGAGGGCAGCAAGCGCCACTGACAACCGGAGCGGATGACATAGAAGATGCCGTCCATGATGGTCCGCATTGCCCACTTGCGCGGACGACCACCAGGCTTGGCAGGAGGCAGGAGGGGCTCAAGAATCGTCCACTCGGCGTCGGACAGGTCAGTAGCATAGAGGCGGGGAGGCGAGGGCATACGAGGCTCCTGGAAGGTGGTACTCCCAGAATCTCACCTCGTCTTCCCCCCTTCTCAGACCGCTTCTAGTCGCACCGCCGCGGCGAGCACCGGAGCATACGCGCCGGAGGCGTTGAACGCAGCCGCGACAGATAGGGAATGGCATTTGACGGCGCGCGCGAATGTGGACCGATGTGTAGTTGCGCCGCCGCTTCGCTGAATGCTTACCGTGGAGCAGAAATGCAGTTGGAGAGAGGCCGCTACATGGCAGAGGATGCGCTGGTGGGTTGCGGTGCGATGATTGTGGACTGGCTTTACTATCGGTTCGTGAAGAGGATACTTAGAAGCCTGCGTAGACGTGACAAGTGAACGGCTTTGACGGGAAGAGGCGTTGTGACGGGTTCGCGTGAGGTGTGAGCGCCTGGTGGTTCCTCACGGGTGAAGTGAAGAATCGTGTTCAGCTGGTCACATGCGGTAGACCGTGCGAAGAACAGTGGCATCCTGGACGTTTCAGCGGGTGCCGTCGTTCTCGTACCCGTGAGCTGGTACTCGACCGAAGGACATAGCTGCTACATGGGCACCGTTAATCAAGTTTCTCGTGTAGATCCGGCACCGGGGCGCAGGTCAAAGACATGAAGAGCCAGCACATCTCCACGGCGCAGCCGGACTTCAATCTGGTCCAAGTATTGGCCGTGAGCGATCAGCGTGACCGGACGTCGGCGGTCGTCGCGCGATAATGGCCGACATGGAGGAAGTCGAGGTCGTCGTCGCCCATCGCGCGTGCGTGACGCTGCGCGTCGGCGACGTGTTTCTGAAGGTCGACGGAGATCAGACGCGCACCGATGTCGAAGTCGAGGCGATGGCCATGGCGCCAATCCCGACTCCCGAGGTCCTGTGGCGAAATCCGCCTGTGCTCGCCCTCGCCTCCCTTCCAGGCACGGCACTCGGCCGCCTCGGTGAGCCGTCGACAGCGTCGGCGAAGGCCTGGGCCGCGGCGGGCGCCGCCGCGCGGAAGCTGCACGACGCGCCGCTTCCGCCGTGGCCCGGTCGCAGTCTGGACGAGTTGGCATCGCAGCTCGACGGCGAATGCGAGTGGCTCATCTCGAGCGGCGTCCTTCCCATCAATCTGGTCACTCGCAATCGCCGGATCGCCGAGACGGTGCTCCGCGCGTGGAGCCCGATGTTCATCCACGGCGACCTGCAGGTCGCCCACGTGTTCGTCGACGGTGACGAGATCTCCGGCGTGGTCGACTGGACCGAGGCGAGTCAGGGCGATGCCCTGTACGACCTCGCTATTTTGACGCTTGGACACGAGGAACACCTTGGCGACGTCGTCGCCGGCTATGGCGCCGACGTCGACCTCGACGTGATCCGCGCATGGTGGTCGTTTCGGTGCCTGCAGGCGATCCGGTGGCTGATTGAGCACGGCTTCGACCCGTTCACGCCAGGCTGCGAGGTCGATGTGCTGCGAGCCTGTTCCGAAACTCCGACCGCGAGTGGCCGGTGATATCCGTCAGCCTGTCTAGCTGAGAAGGATGTCGGAAGGCCGACGCATATCGCAATCGAGGAAGACCGGTCTCGTGTACCAGCCCCGACTCACCCCGAACTTGCCGGCGGGCGGGTTCCCGCCACCGGTGAACAGACCGTGGGGATAGGTACCATTATCTAGAACGGCGCGAATGTTGGCCGGCAGCCTCCGCGGGCGATCGAGTGTGATCCCGACGGGAGGGCCGTCACCGCCAGTCAAACTCACGTAGTAGCCATGCACAAAGACGGCGTACGGAATGTGGTGCAGGCGCGGATCCTTGCTGCAAAACCTGGCCGCGGTGGGAATGGTCACGGTATTCGCGGCCGTTCGTATCGCTGGTAGGTCAATGAACATGCGAGTTCGCGCGTGTACCGGGTCGTGGCCTTTCTTGACCGTCACATCAACCACGTCCCACCCCCGGGGAGCATTGTTGGGATCCGGACCACCGTCTCAAACGTCGCTGTCGGGCCCGCGGCAGAGGTGCGTTTCATGCCGGTCTCCAAACCAGGAGCCATGATGAGCTTCTGAGAACCTTGCCAGGTGACGTGGCTCATGGATAGGCGAGTCACCACGTGCGGACTGGCAACGCCATGGCCCCTCGCGTCAAGGCGCACTCGTGACAGACTCAACGAATCCACGTTGCTGTTGGTGGGCGTGAGCCACTTGCCTCGTGAGAAGACCGACAAAGACACTGAGGCCGACCAACCGCTCGACGTCCCCGCTGCCACTCGGTGAGGGGGTGTCATGAGAGTGCCGGCGGTGAGACTCAGCAAGGCAATGCCGGAGAGAAAGTAACGGTACCGCTCCAACCGCCGCCTCACGTCGTCGCTCCATCAATTGAGCGACACGAATCGCCATGCTGCCCGGGCCACATTGGAGCACGCAGCAAGACGTGAATCTTCATGCGCCGACCACCTACCGAATGTACGCTTCCCGAGCCCGTTATGTATGGGCCACGTCGTGTACCCAGCGTTGCTCAGACTCTGCATCGACTGCATGACGTCGCGCTGCGGCGGCGCTTGCGACAATGACTACATCACAGCTTGTGACTGGGGACGGTGTGAGTAAGAATTTGCTGCGTCGGAA
>Ga0209168_10003831_pt1 | contig 10143 bp, 9 predicted proteins | sample Coa_R1_FD_187156 | JGI IMG/M metagenome (GOLD analysis project Ga0209168, IMG submission 187156) | Surface soil microbial communities from Centralia Pennsylvania, which are recovering from an underground coalmine fire - Coalmine... | ecosystem: Environmental > Terrestrial > Soil > Unclassified ... | reverse complement strand
TGTTGATCATCGCAACGGCATTTTCAATCGGCAGCTCCGGGTGATTGACGTAGTAGGAAGACCCGAGCAGCCCCAGTTCCTCTCCCGCGAAGGTCAAAAAAAGAACACCGCGCCTTAGTTTCGGACGGCCGGCAAAGTATTTTGCTAATTCCATCACACCGGCCGTGCCAGACGCGTTGTCGTCAGCCCCCGGATGCACCGTCCCGACCAGCGCCGGCGCCAGCGAGTCCTTTTCTCCCAGCCCCAGGTGATCGTAATGCGCTCCGATGATCACGTACTCCGCCGTATCTCCGGGAATATAGGCTCCAACATTGTGGACCGTCTTTATGTCGCGTTTAATGTCGACGTTGAGTTGAGCCTCTTCATAGGCAGGCAAGGCGAACGACTGTGGCTTCAAATCCTTATCGATCGCGTCTTCGATATCTTTAAGGTTCTTGCCAGCCTCCGCCAGCCACTGCTCCACGACCGCGGCCTTCGTCTGGACGAAAAGGATTCCGGCATTATCCGGTCCTGCCGTGCTGCCAAAGCTCTCAAATCGATCGTTCTCGCCGCCGTGAGCGTAAATATCGTTAATCAGGATCACGCCCCGCGCGCCATGCATCTTGGCGTTGATGGCTTTGTTGGCGAATTGCGAATGGGCGGTATAGACCTTGCCTTCAAAGACGCTGTGCGGGTCGAATTCCTGTGGCTCGTGACGCAGCACAATCACCAGCTTGCCCTTCACATCCAGACCGGCATAATCGTCGTAGTGGTATTCCTTCGCCGTGATCCCGTAACCTGCAAAGACAAGCTGGCCGGAAACTTTGCCGCTGGCCGAGAAATTAAATGGGACGAAATCCTGCTCGAATTTCAAGCTGGTCTCACGGTGGTGTTCGACGTAGCTGAACCGGTTGCCGGGACCGGGATGCGCGTTTGTAGTGACCTGAAAATCCTGGTAATAGCTATCACCGGCAAGAGGCTGCAGATGCAGCGAGCGGAAGTCCTCCGCAATGTAGGCCGCCGCCTTCTCCAATCCAGGCGAGCCTGTGCCGCGCCCCTTCAAGTCAGGCGATGCCAAAAACTTGATGTGATCCAAATAATCCTGCGGCGCCAGGTCGACTTTCGCCGCGGTGCACAGTAGCGCGGCCGCGATCAGAATTGATCCGCACCGGAATTTTCGGGTCGCTTTCATCGGCGCTCCATTCTTATCTCTGCTTCTATTTTTTCAGCGGCGACGGGATCGTTACTTCACAGCATTTCTCATCGGTGGTGGCGGCAGTCTTTTGCTTGTAGTCGAGCTCGAACCGGATGATCTGTTCCATGGATGGCCACTGGATTTGACCCACCAGCCTGCGGCCGTTCACGAACATCGTCGGCGTCGCATCAATCCCCAAGGCGCGGCCTTCGGCAATATTCCGGTCCACGTCCATTACTGTGGCGTTGGTGTCGATACAGTTTTCCAATCGCGCCGTATCGAGATTTTTGCTTTTGGCGAACTCCAGCACTTTCGACTTCAGACTGTCAGCCGTAATTTCGCTCTGATGATCGTAGATCCAGTCGTGGTAATCCCAGAAAGCGGCTTCATTCATGCGATAGATGCAGCGGCCCGCGATGGCCGCGGATTTCGCCCACGGATGAATCGCTTCCAGAGGAAAATCCTTCATGTATACGCGAACATCGTTGGGGAAAGTCTTCGGAACGTTCTCCCGCAGCGACTTGGCTTCGTCTTTGCACAGCGGACATTCGAAATCGCTGAACAGAACGATGGTCACTTTGGGGTTAGCTGCGCCGTAAGCTGGTTGCCCCTCGGTGTGGAGTTTTGCCAAATCCGTCTGGAAGGGATTTTGATGGAGGTCGTGAATGGTGCCGCTGATGATCTTCTGGCCGTCTTTGGATACATAATAACTCTGGTCTTTCGAAGCTTTGCCGAAGGAAAGATGGACATCGACCTCATAAAAGCCGGGCAGCGGAGATGGCTTGGGGTCGTCGATCTTCACAGTGATCTGCGGCATCCAGAGCTCCATGTGGCGCAGATAGGCCTCCAAAGCCGTTTTGTCGACCGCCGGTTTCTTCTTGACGGGCGCGGCGGTGGACAGCATCGCCACAAAGAGAAGTGAAATCAGAATTCGCATGGAGTTGTCCAGTGCTGTTTAGAGGACGGGGCCAATGCGCCACGGCACGAATTCTTTGTGTCCAAGCCGTTCGCTGCAAGTTCGTTCCCCTGAAGCGACGCGCAAAAGCATGTCGAGGATCTCCCGGCCCACTTCAGCCACACTGGCGTCACCATCCGCGATGCGGCCGGCGTTAATATCCATGTTGTCGCGCATGCGGCGATAGGTCGCGCTATTGCTGGAAATCTTGATCACCGGAATCGTCGGGAAACCGATGGCGCTGCCGCGGCCGGTGGTGAAAGCGATCAAATTGCAGCCGCCGGCGGCAAGGCCCGTGAGCGAAACCGGATCGTACCCCGGCGTGTTCATGAAGACGAACCCCGGCCCGGTGATGCGCTCGGCGTAATCGACCACCTGGTTGAGCGGCGATGTGCCGGCTTTCGCCACTGCGCCCAAAGATTTTTCCAGGATATTCGTGAGGCCGCCCTCCTTGTTGCCGGGCGACGGGTTGTCGTCGAAGCTGCCACCGAAACTCGATAAGTAGGTCTTGTAGCTCTTGACGAAGCCGAGCAACCGCTCAGCCACTTCACGATTGCGCGCGCGGCGAACCAGCAGATGTTCCGCGCCGAAGATCTCAGTGGTTTCCGCCAGCACGGAGGACGCGCCGATTTCGGCCAGCATGTCAGAGCAAACGCCCAAGGCAGGATTCGCGGTGATGCCGGAAAACGAATCCGATCCTCCACAATTCAAGCCCAAAACGAGTTTCGACGCCGCTATCTCGACGCGCTTTTCAGCGGCGACGCGCTCGATCATCTGCGCGATCTCGCGCCGCGCGGCTTCCACTGTGGGTCGTGTGCCGCCGCTCCCTTGCACGGTCATCCCGACCAGACGATCCGTGCGCGGTGAACCTTTGCCGAGATAATGATCGATCTGATTGACTTCGCAGCCAAGCCCCAGGATAATCGCCGCCCCGACATTGGGATGATTCAATACGCCGGAGAGCGTGCGAGTGAGCTGCCGGTAATCGGGACCGTTGCCTCCCATGCCGCAGCCTTCGCCATGCGGGAATGCGACCACGCCATCCACGTTCGGCGGCATTGGCTCTTGCTCGAAGCTCTCCGCGATCAACTCCGAGACGTGCGCCGCGCAGTTGCTGGCAGCCACCACTGCGATATAGTTGCGTGTGCCCGCCCGCCCATCCTCGCGCTCGTAACCGAGAAACACCGGAACGTGCGCGGGCGGGGTGGGAAGCGGACGATCGGTCGAAGGGAATTCGTAATTGAACGCCACTTCCTCAAAGCCGACATTGTGCGTGTGGACGTGCTGGCCAGGCTCAATGCGAAGGCGGGCGCGGCCCATCAGTTGGCCATACCGCACGACATTTTGACCCGCTCCGATGGCCGTCACAGCCACTTTGTGTCCGGCCGGCACCGAATCGAGAACCGCTATTTCCCGCCCGTCGATCCTCAAGATCTGGCCTGGGGAGAGCGGCACACGGGCGACGGCGATATTGTCGGCCGGATTTAGATGAATGACGGAATTCTCGGCCGTCGGCAGTTTGACGATTTCTAATAAGCTCATGTGCGGGCTACCTCAGCAATACGGTCTCGGTGATCTGTTCGCCCAGATGGACGTGAAGTTTGCCATCTTGCGGATGAATCCAGAATCCGTCTCCGTTGGGCAGCGGAATCTCAGATGGCCCGTTAACGACGATAAAGTTGTTGGTTTCGACGCCGGGAATCAGACGGCCGATATGGATATGGGCGTGGCACTGCGTGCGAACTTTGTCGCCGTTGTAAGCGAGGCCCCAGCGGTCGCCCCACAATTGTTTCGCTTTGTCGATGGCAGCCGTCCAGAGTTCGGTGCGTTGCTCCGGGGTCAAAGCCGCCAGCGCGTGGGGGCCCGGCGTATGAATACGCGGCAGCGCCAGCAGCCGGTTCGGCTTATGAGGGTTGGCATCTTTGATGAAGAAGACGAACGGCTCGGGCGGATGCTTCTCCGCCTCCACGCAAAGGCTGCAATCGCGTGACGTGAGCGTCGCCGGTTTTGACGCATCGCAAGCGCAGTGGGAGACATTGGCGACTCCGGCGGCAGTTAGAAGCACAAGTGCCGCCAGAAGCCTGAGACTATGCATCTATCAGTATTATACCGGCAGTATTATACCGGCGAATGGGAGGCAGTCACTATACTGAGACTTGCGCTCTCGAAATCGATTTGTGCTGCTGGCGGTGGTCCTGCTCGCGATGCTGTATTGCTACGGCATAACGAGCGTTGGAATGTTAGGTCCGGATGAACCGCGGTATGCGGCGATCGGGCGCGCCATGGCTCAGTCGGGTGATTGGGTGACGCCGCGATTGTGGGGGCAGCCGTGGTTTGAGAAACCACCGCTGCTGTATTGGATGACAGCGGCAGCGACACGTGCCGGCTTTAGCCAGGACGCTGCGCCCCGGATTCCGGTCGCCGTCACGGCGATTGTATTTCTAATTTTCTTTTATTTCCGGGTGCAAAAACTGTTTGATGAGCCCGTGGCGCGATATGCGGCGGCGCTGCTGGCGACATCGGCGGGATGGCTTGCCTATGGATTCGTGGCAGTGACGGATCTGCCGATGTCGGCAACATTGTGCGCCGCGCTATTGCTGTGCCTAGGCGAACAGCCTCGCGCGGTTTGGGCGGGAATCCTACTGGGTTTAGCGGTGCTGGCCAAAGGCCTGGTGCCGCTAGTGCTGTTTGTGCCCGTGATTTGGTGGTTGCGACGCCGTTGGCGCGACCTCGCGCGCGTGGCGGTGGCGTGTCTGGCGATAGCTGCGCCCTGGTATGCGCTTTGCACCGCGCGCAATGGAACGGCGTTTTTGACCGACTTCTTCTGGAAGCATCATTTTGAGCGGTTCTCATCGGATGTGTTGGCGCATGGGCGTCCGTTCTGGTTTTTTGTGCCGGTGTTGCTGGCGGGTCTGTTTCCGTGGACTCCGATGCTGGGGTTGCTGGGGCGTCACGAAGTATGGAAAGACACGCGGCTTCGATTTCTGGTGATTTGGGCCGCGTTCGGCTTTGTGTTCTTTTCGGCTTCTTATAATAAGCTGCCTGGGTATGTGCTGCCGCTGTTACCGGCGTTGTGCGTGGCGATGGGCGCGGCTCTCGCGCGTATGCAGCAGGCGCGCTGGTGGCTGCTCGCGTCCGGTCTGCTGCTGATATTGCTCCCCGTGATTGCGGTGATCTTGCCGCGGGCACTGATCGAGGGGTTATCGCGAGCGCAAGTGAGTGCTGTGCCATGGGGCGTCGCGCTACCCTTTGTTGTTGCCGCCGCCGGTTGCTGGTGGCTGGAGGGATTGGGACGCCGCGAGGCAGCGCTGGTGATTCTGACGTTCGCCATTGGTGGGGGCGTGATGTGGCTCAAACTGTTTACGTTCCCGAGACTCGATGCCCTCGTTTCGGCGCGGCATCTGTGGTGGCGCATCGCACCAGAAGCGGACGCAATCTGCTTAGACGATATCCGGCGCGATTGGGTCTACGGACTCGATTATTATGCGGGCCGGGCGTTACCTTTATGCAATGAGCATCCGATGCCGGTGCGATTCCACGCGGGCCCAATCACAGCTCGACGCTGATTCAAACGTGCGCCGCGAGCGAGATCCGGAAGGAAGGGCGATGGAGTCGAACGGCCGGATTCCGCAGGCCGGCCAATTGAGCGAGGTCTCTCAGTTCGTTTGCACGGAATCCAGCTTCCACTGAAATCCGGCCGTCGTGCACGGTGATCTTGTCCCAATGGAAAAGCCAAACTGTCGCGGGCAAAAAGAAGTAGGGAATCGGATTGCGTTCGAGGTCGATCGCGAGCAAAGCGCGCCTCGCAGTCTCCCCGAAATTGGCGAGCAGACCGACAATCTGTTCATTTGTGAAATGGTGCAGGAATAGGGAGCAGAACACGTAATCGAAGCTTTTCGGCGCGAAGGGAAGATGAAAGGCGTCGCCGGCGACGCGTGGATCGCTGGCGGCGGCCAGGTGCGTCGTCAGGTAATCGAATGAGACGACGCGTGCCCGTGGATAGAGTGAGCGCACAACATTCCCCATATCGCCGGAGGCAGCGCCCACATCGAGGAAAGAAAAAGCGTCATTTGGCGGAGTGACGTCCGCCAGTAACTTGCGCAGTACGCCATGGCCGCCGAAATCGCGATTGATCCGCACCAGATCGGCCAGGCTGGCGCGTGCCGCATCGGGCGGGAGAGTGTCGAGAAGCTCAGGTTTCAAAACACGGCCGCCGAGGCAAGGAATCCGCATAAGCGATCTAGCAGTTAGCGCTACAGACTTTTTTCCCAAATGATAGAATGCACTGACTGGAGCATACATGAAACTTTCCCGTAGAAACTACCTGGGGTTGATGGGCGCAGGGACGTCGTTACTGTCTGGCGCAGGGGCATCGCTGCTGGCTGGCGCTGCGGCTGCGGCAGAGACCGCGGATGAGAATCGCGAACAGCGCATGCAATGGTGGCATCAGGCCCGATTCGGGATGTTCATCCACTGGGGTCTTTATAGCGTTTTGGGGCGGCACGAGTGGGTGATGGAGGAAGAAGGAATTCCTGTGCCCGAGTACGAGAAACTGGCCGACCGGTTCACGCCGAAACCGAACGCGGCACGCGACTGGGCGAAACTGGCCAAACGCGCCGGCCAGAAATACATGGTGATGACCACCAAACACCACGAGGGTTTTTGCAACTTCAACACGAAGCTTACCGACTATTGCGCGCCGAAGAAGGCCTGCGGCCGCGATTTGGTTGCCGAGTTCGTCGAGGCCGCCCGGGGCGAAGGGCTGCGCGTCGGTTTCTATTATTCGCTGATGGACTGGCACCATCCGGATGGCGCGCGCTGTGCGACGGACGAAGCGGCGCGCAAGCGATTCGTCGAATATACGCACGGCCTGGTACGGGAGCTATGCACCAATTACGGCAAACTCGACGTGCTGTGGTACGACGTGGCCTGGCCCCTGGACGCCGAGGGTTGGGAATCGAAAAAGATGAACGCGATGGTGCGCCAGTTGCAGCCGGAGATAATTATTAATAACCGCTCCAAGATCGCCGAGGATTTCGATACGCCGGAGCAGCACATTCAGGCATCGAAACGCGCCTGGGAAGCGTGCATGACGATGAACGACAGTTGGGGCTATCAGCGCGCCGACGACGACTGGAAATCTCCGAAGACCGTTGTTCGAAATCTGATCACGTGCGCCCGCGGCGGGGGCAACTATCTGCTGAACATCGGCCCGAAAGCGGATGGATCGATACCGGAAGAATCAGTGGAGATCCTCACGGCAGTGGGCCGATGGGTGAACAAAAACGGTCCGACGATTTACGATGTCGATCTCTGCCAACCGCACAACTCTACCTACGCCAACTTCACTCGCAAGGGAAATACACTATACATTCACTGCCATTTCTGGCCAGGAAATACGGTTAGCATCGGCGGCCTGCGAAATAAAGTACTGTCGGCGAAATTCTTCGCGAGCGGACAGCCGGTGAAGTTTCATCAAGAGGAATTCCGGGTCCAGTTCACCGGACTTCCCGCTAAGCCGCCCGACGATCCGGTAACAACACTGGCTGTGGAGTTGGATGGGACGCCGGATCAGGACACATTGTGGGTTCGGAAGGAGCGGCCGCGGACGGCGTAGGCCGGCTGACGGCGAGAGGTGAGCGGCTGCCGATCCGGGACTCTCCACTCGATTGCACTCCGCGCGTTATCGCGACCGGCGCCGTGGAATTAGCCGCGGTTTTTGCAATGGGCTCCGGCGATTTGGCCCTGGCGCGAGTGAGCCTGCGGTCCTGGAGTTGTAGCAGTTGCTTCAGGCAGCGTAGAAAGGCCTTCTCTGCCTCGGCCTGAAGGGCAGCAACGCGAGTTTGTGCGCGGCCCGCTTTGCAGTCGTCGTAAAAGGCCTTGCCGAGTAAGCTCGTGTTGTCCTGATAGACCGGCGCGCTGATTCGCTCGCGGTCCTGCAGGCGCTCCCGCTCCAGAACTCCGGCGGCGATGGCGGTTTCGTAATCGAGCACGCCCAACTCCACACGGCCCAGACGGCGAGTCCGCCACGCGGCGCGGGCGAGTTGTTCCACCAGATAGGTTTCTGTCGGCCCGACCGGGTCATGTTCGGCATGGAATTCGGAAACGAGCTTTGCGATCTCCTCCGGATCTTCGCAATAGAGGGCCGCGTTGTGCGGCGCGAGCGTCGAGTTGAGTTTCTGTTTCATAAGGAGTCCCTTCACGATTCGAGGGTAAGGGTGTAGCGCCTCGATGAGCTTAGTGGGGCCGGGCCAAACTGCTGAAAAGCCAGTGAATATAAATTTGGGTGGTTTGTGAATCGCGACGCGGGGCTGCGCGGCATTGAGACGGCCTTGAACAGCGGATCGGATGAACACTGTTCCAAAAGGGGTCCAATTCGACACATTGAAAAAGCAGCGAGAAAACCTTTAACCACGCTACTTTCAGGATTTGCCGGACATGCAGCCTATGCTAGAAATAAGGCACCATGACTGATGCCAGCCCGATTACGCGAGCAAACCCGATACTCGCCAAATTTCGCGCCGCGCTAGCGGAGATGTACGGCGACCGGCTTGAGCGTGTTGTGCTGTACGGCTCCCGCGCGCGCGGCGATGCACGCCCCGACAGCGATTATGATGTTGCAGTATTTCTGCGCGACATGGACGACCGCTTCAAGGAGATGCACCGGCTTACCGAAATCACCAGCGCTATTCTCTACGACACGGGCGAGTTCATCGAAGCCTTGCCTTACAGCGCCGCATCTTACAATGACCCGCGCATGCCGCTGATGTATGCGATCCGCACCGAAGGCATCACCCTATGAAGCCCCGACAGGAGCTTTTCTGGATAAGGCGCGGGAGCTTCTCGATCAGGCCGATACCGTAATGGGTGTCGGCTTGAATGAGGCCGCCGGACGCACCGCCTATCTGGCCGCACTGCATGCGGCGCAAGCGTTGATCTTCGAGCACACGAGCAAGGTTGTCAGCTCGCATAAGGGCGTGCAGAGCGAATTTTGGCGATTGACGAAGGACGAGCCGCGCGTGGGCGACGAATTGCGGGCATTTCTTCCCCGCGCTTACAGCTTCAAAAGAATTGCCGACTACGAAACCGGCCCGCCTCACACATCAGCGCCGAAACCGCACGCAACGCTATTGCGACTGCGCGGCAGTTCGTGGATTGCGTCGCCGCTCTCATTCCGCCGAACGGTCACACGCCGCACGCATCAGATACCCCGAAGCTCACCTGATCGCTTGTGCCAAAAACGGTAAAACCTGAGACGAGGCTAATTCTCAAACTCGCTCAATTCTTCGTAGGCGCTTTCATCCCGCAACACCCGTCGCAGATATTCAATCCCGCCGTCAACTGCGCATGCTCCGCACGAGCATTTCACGAAATCATGCGTTGATTGGCTCTCAATCACATCGCCGCAATTCTTACAGCGCACCGCGTTGCCGCTAATTTTGCGACCGGGACCGGGCAGTGGTCGATCCGGTTGCGCGGAGCGTAGTGCCACGTCCGCCGCCGTCAGGCGTTCTTTCTCCACAACCTGATTATCCCGGCAGGATTACAATTCAACGGTAAAGCGGCGTCCATTCAAATCATTGAAAGCGAACCAGCCGGACGGGGCGTCCGGTGCGGCTCGGGGGAGCCGCCCCACGAATGACCGCTGTTACAATAGCCCTTTTCTGCGTAAAAATTTCCGTCTCGGGCATCCCGGCCAGTTCAGCTTGCAGTAACGAGCACTCAGTGCAAAATCCCAGAGAATTCCGATTCCGATAGGCCACTACCTTTATGCTCTGAGGATTTCAAGGTGTCCAGACTTTTCCCGGCCTTCCTTTTTTTCGCCGCGTTTGCTGTCGCGCAATCCTCCGATCCGGCGTACCCGCATCTCGAGAAAGCCTATGCAGCACTGCGCGAAAAGAGCTACGATGCCGCCATTCAGGCCTTTGAGCAGGCGGCCCGGGAGTCGCCCAAGCGTGCGGACATTCATAAGAATCTCGCATACACGCTGCTGAAAATTGGCGAGAACGAAGCC
>Ga0209168_10003821_pt1 | contig 10170 bp, 6 predicted proteins | sample Coa_R1_FD_187156 | JGI IMG/M metagenome (GOLD analysis project Ga0209168, IMG submission 187156) | Surface soil microbial communities from Centralia Pennsylvania, which are recovering from an underground coalmine fire - Coalmine... | ecosystem: Environmental > Terrestrial > Soil > Unclassified ... | reverse complement strand
TCCACAACATCGCCGGTGACACCGGCCACGCTGATACGGTCGCCGACGCGAATGCCGTAGCGTCCGATGATGAAGAAATACGCGGCGACGGAGAGCAGAACGGCCTGCAGGCCGACCGCGATGCCTGCAGTGATGAATCCGGCAAAGGTGGCGAGCGAACTGAACTCGCTCACGAAGCCCATGATCAGCACAATGATGACGAGAAAGCTGACGACCACACGGCGCATCACCAGGAACTGCCGCCGGCGGCGCGGGTCAGCGATGTAGCGGAAAGTGACTCGGCGCCATACTTCGGAAATGAACAGAATGACGCCCAGAGCCAGGAGAATTCCGAAGACGCGCAACAGGACGGAGCGCAGAACGTACTTCGATTCGCGCGCGATGGAACTGCGCCAGGCATCGAAATTCGTTTTGGCATCGTTGAGAACGATGATTTCCTGGCTGAGCGGGAGCATCGCGGCTGTGAGCTGTCGGAAGCGCTCGGTGAGCTGCTGGAATTGCTTTTGCTCCGCCTCCAGCTGCTGAGCATCGTCCGTGGGCGGCTGGCTGGCTAACTTTTCGCTCTGCTGAATGGTGGCGCGCAGGGCATCGCGCAGCGGAGTCCGCATGTGGTCGGCAATTTCGCGCGTGTAGTTGGTCTCGCGGATGACCTGATCGATCTGGTGAACGGCTCTCATGTAGTCATAGAGCGTCAAGGCATCGGCGACCAGGCCGCCGGAGTTGGCGATCGTAGGTTTGGCAGGAGTGGCGGGCGGAGGGGTTTTTGCAGGCGTGGTGCCGGTGCCCAGAACTTCTGGAATCGATTTGGCCAACTGGTTGATGCCGCCTTCGAGGCCGCTCACAGCCTCGCCGTTGGTTTCGACAAACGACATCATTTTCTGGATGGCGTCGAGCAGGGCTTTCTGCAATTCAAGTTCGCCTTGCACCGCATCGCGCTGGGAGATGAGATCCTGCTTTTTCGAGCCGCGCGTCTTTGAAATTTGCGCATTCAGGTCATCAATCTGCGAGTTCAGCTGGTCGATACGGCCGGTGGTCTTGGCCTCCAGCTGCGCCAGGCGCTGTTGTTGCGTGGTCTGGCCGGGCGTCGGGTTGTCGGCCTCGGTTTTTTGCTGGGCGCCGATCAGGGCGCTTTCGGCTTTGGCCGATTGAAACGCCAGACGCACGGCCTGCGCTCCCAGACTCTGCGCGTTATCCTGATAAATCGCGTCGGTAGGCAGACCAACCGCCTGGATTCCGGTCGTCGAATGGCGATACCAACTGATGACCTGGTTCAAATGATCCAAGGCTTCTGAGCCCTGCATTTGAAGCGGAGGCAAATTGTTGGGCGAGGCTTGCGTGACGGACTCGGGCGCAGGCTTTGTGGGTTCGGGCGCGGTTTTTGGCGGCTCGGGCTTCTTCTTGTTTTGCGCCAAGCTGAAAATTGCGGCGAGCGTGCAAAAAATCAGAATCCTGCCCAGCGTTGGGGCGGATCGGATGGTTGAAAATATGAGTGGGCTTAGAACCGTCTTGATGGCTTTCATTTGACGTGATTTGGTCCGTTCTCTTTAGTGGTTAAGTTTCGAGAACGGGTTGTTTTCTGTTTTCGCATTGCCCGGCCCCAACTCGCCGTAAAAAACCTCTAATCACAGAGGCCACAGAGGGTCACGAAGGAACGTAGAAGCAGCAGTAGCGCCCGGGCTCAGGTTCCGTTTACCATCTGGAGTCCGAAGAAGGGAGTCAGGCTGCATTTTCCTGATCCGACGTCATTCATGCTGATCATCCAGAGCGTTCGACGAAAGCAGTTTTCCTATACAGCGGCTGCACTCTTCTTTTTCCTTGCGACCGCCGGCACGTTCGCGAAAAACGGTTTGCAGATCGTGGTGGTTCCGGTGGCCAACATGTATTCGCATCCCACCGACAAGTCCGATGTGGTGTCGCAGGCGATCTACGGAAGCAACGTGACGCTGTTGCTGGCGCGCGGCGAGTGGTCGCGGATTGAGACTTCCGATCGCTACAAAGGATGGGTTCCCAGCCGGCAGTTACGCATTATTCTGACCGGCGATGGATATGCGGCCTCCGGACCGACGGTGCAGGTGGAGAGCCTGTTCGCGAACATTTACAACGAGCCCGACGTGACCAAGCACAAGCCGGTGATTACAGTTCCGTTCGAGACCAAGCTGGAAGTGGCACCGGAAGAGGGCGATGCGAAACAGCCTCCGCCCGAAGGCTGGCTGCAGGTGCGGCTTCCGGTCATGCGAACCGCATGGATTCAGGCGGGCGACGTGGTGTCAGATCCAAAGCCGCTATCCATCCCCGAGTCGATTGAACTGGCCAAGCGGTTTCTTGGAATCCCCTATCTATGGGGAGGCCGTTCGAGCTTTGGGTTCGACTGCTCGGGCTTCACGCAGATGCTGGTGCGCGCCCGTGGCATCAATATGCCGCGCGACGCCGATCAGCAGGCGGCATGGAGCGGCGTCAGCGCGGTCGCGCGCAAGGAGCTGCAGCCTGGGGATCTGCTGTTTTTCGGCTCGTCGCCCAAAGAGATCACGCACACCGGCATGTACATTGGCGACGGACAATTCATCAACGATACGACCAACGGGCATCCCGTGGTGCAGATCAGCCGGCTCGACGACGAGCTTTGGACCAAGGCGCTGGTGGCATGCCGGCGAGTGAAGCCGCAGAAATAGCCTGCCCGCGGCTGGGGTACACTGTCGCGGGAATCCTGATGCCCTCATCGCTTGACGCGCTGCTCGCCGATCTGGAATCTGCCAGGAATCAGTTCGGACACGGGGCTGCGGGCAAAATCAAAACTCTTCTCGCCCTGATTTCGCGGCATGAGTTCCGCGATGCGAAATTGTTGATCCGCTTTCATGAGAGCCTGCTTTTTCTGCGAGCCTTTCCGCCATCGTTATCCCTGGTTCCGAAGATCGAAAAGCTGCTCGATGTTTTTTACAAACGAGTGGAGGCAGTGCGCGCTCTCGGGGCCGACATGGCTGTCTTCGACGACTTCGAGACGTCCGGCATCGCGGGCACGAGCATGCAGGACACCTTGAATTTCGAGGCGGCGCGCTGGCTGGTCGGGCGCATTCCGCGGAACGTCGAAATTGCCTGGGATGAATATCAAGAGGAGCGCGCGTGGGGGATGACTTGGCCGCGCTTCATTCCCTTGCTCGAAGAGGATGCGGACGTGGAAGCAAATGTCCCCTGGCGGCGTTGGCTGGATGCCGCGCGCGGCCGCCAGCAGGACTTGGCGTGGCTGATTCGGCAGTTTGAGAGATTACCGTTTGACGGGGCGACGGGTGGCGAGCGGGCGCGCGCTGAACTGTACGATGCGCTGCGCATTCCGCTGCGCTGGAACCTGGAAAATCTGAAGCTGTCGCGCACGACCAACTGGCAGCGGCCGCGCAAGTTCTTTCTTCACGAAGAGCCGCTGATTTCGCGCCGGCAAGTTTCGCTGGCGCTAGAATTCGCACGGCCGAAGCCGCGATTGCGCCGCCTTTCCCGGCGCGAGGGCGAGACGGTGATGGATTGGATTCGCGAAGTCATGGTCGTGCGTTACCGCGAGTTGTATGGCACGACGTTGGGCGATCCGCGCTCGGTGGTCCACGCCGACTTGGGGCGCGGCGTCGTGATGTATTTCTGGAATCTTCCTGCGGCTCGCCGTCTTCCGCTTCGCGCCTATGTGGCTGGGTTCACGCTTAAGAATGGCGTGCCCATCAACTACATCGAGGCCATCGGCCTGTGTGAGTGGATTGAGGTTGGCTTCAACACCTTTTATACCTACCGCCAGGGTGAGACCGCCTGGATCTATGCGCAGGCGCTGCGTTGCCTGTGTGCACTGACCGGAGCAATCGTGATCTCCGTATATCCGTATCAGATCGGGCAGGACAATGACGAGGCTCTCGACTCCGGCGCGTTCTGGTTTTATCGCAAGCTGGGCTTTCGTTCAGGAAATCCCGATCTTGAGGAACTCGCCAGAAGGGAAGAGCGGAAGATCGCGGCCGATCCGAAATACCGCACGTCGCGAAGAACCTTGAAGCGCCTGGCAGGAGTGCACGTGTTCTACGAGCTGCCGGCAGATTCGCGGGGTGCAGGCGCCAAGAAGGAAGGCGCGTGGGATCCGTTTTCGACGCGGAATCTGGCATTGCGGGTAAACCGCCGCATGGCGCGTGAATTTAACGGGGATGCTGCACGTATCCGGGAAGCTTCGGTACGAGAGGTGAGCCGGGCCTTGGGTTTGAATGCATCCCGCTGGCCGGATGCGGAGCGGCGCGCGCTGGACAATTGGAGTTTGGTTCTGGCCCTGATCCCCGATCTTCGCCGTTGGTCCGCAGAAGAAAGACGCGAGTTAGTCAGAATCATTCGTTCTCAATCGGCTGCAAATGAAATGCAGTATCTACGGCTCACGCAGCGTCATGAGCGCCTGCGGCGAGAGTTGTTGCGGCTTGGATCCGCATCCTAGGCCCGGCGGAAAACTTGAAAGAACGCACGTCCGACGGCGTGCGAACTGCTATAGAGCAGAAATCTATAGCACTTTTGCACAGCTTGGAAATTATGAGCTGTTGCCAACTCTGCTATAGAGTTCTATACTCGCTCGTTCGTCATTCAGCTACACACGGGAGACGCTAATATGTCCAAGACTTTTGCCTCGCGCTCTTGCCGAGTTCTTCTAATCGGAATAGTTACACTCGCTGTGTCGGTGGTTCCGTCATTTGCGCAAAAAAACAACAAAATTCTCGGAGGATATTTCGAGGAGTGGGGTATCTATTACGCGGGATACAACATTGCGAACCTGCAGCAAAATGGCGTTGCCGCAAAACTCACGCACCTGATGTATGCGTTTGCCAACGTAACCGCAACTCCAACAGCCGCGTGTTGGCTTGCCGATCCCTGGGCCGACTATCAAAATCCTTATCTTCCCAGCGTGAACGGGCAGCTTTATAGCGGACCGCTCTACGGGAACTTCGCGGCCATTCAACAACTGAAAGGGCTCAATCCCAATCTGAAGGTTCTGATCTCGATTGGCGGCGCGTCGTCGGCCAATACGGATGCCTTTGTGACGGCGGCCAGCACGGCGGCGGGACGCGCCGCACTGGCCTCATCCTGCATCGATATTTTCGTAAACGGCAATATCGCTCCGGGGATCACCGCCCCAGGGCTGTTTGACGGCTTCAACATTGATTGGGAATTTCCCGCCGCGAGCGACACGGCGAATTTTACGGCGCTGCTTACAGAATTCCGCAATCAGCTGAATACGCTCTCGAAGACGACCGGCAAATCCTATGTGCTCTCGTTCGACGGACCCGCGGGCGCACAGAACTACGTGAATATTGATCTCAAGAATACCGCCAAGCAGGTGGACTTCATCACCATCGACGGATACAACTACTCCGGATCATGGGACACGCAGACCAACGATGCTTCCCCTCTGTTCGACAGCAAGAAAGATCCTCTTTACGGGCAGGGTCTGGACATTGATGACACCGTTAACGCCTATCTGAAAGCGGGCGTGCCGGCGTCGAAGTACACCATGGGTCTGCCTCTATACGGTGCCGGGTGGACGGGAGTGCCCAACGTCAATCACGGGTTGTACCAGAACTCGGCGGGACCTTCGCTGGTCCCGATGGCGAACGGAATTGGGCTGTGTCCGGACTTGAGCGGCAACACTCCCGGATGCGACCCCCTGTTAACCCCGGGACTGGCCACCTACGGCACGCTGGCGAATCTGGCGGCGAACGGATATTCGACATACCTCGATCACAAGCGCGTAGCGGTGTCACTGTACGATCCGATCAGCGGCACGTTCTACACCTACGACAATCCAACGACCGCAGCGTCGAAGATGTTGTACATCAATGTGAAGGCGCGCGGAGGGCTAGGCGGAGCCTATGTCTGGGCGCTCAAAGACGACGATGCTAACGGGACCATGGTGAAGACCATGGCAACCTGGTTAGGCCGTTAGCGGGTGCAATTCCTGGGCAAACGACAACGGCGGCCGGAAATCCGGCCGCCGTTTTTCCCCAGCCGCATGCAATGTTAAGACGCACCGTGCGCGCGGGTAGCCAAACTTTTTTCCGGAGACGAGGTTGCAGCTGGAGCGCCCGAGGCGGCGGCTGTCGTAGCTGCAGGAGCCGGTTGCTTCCCGCAGAGCTCGATGACTTCCGCGATGCGCTGGCTTTCGCACTGCATGGCCGCTTGCCAGTTGTGCAGCATTTCTTTTTCTTTCGCCACCTGATCGCTGTTGCGCTGAATACGCTCGGCGTAGTGCGCCTTAATGCGCTCCATTTCGGCCTCGATCTGGGCGTTTTCGCGCGCCTTCTGCGCCTCGAATTCTTCCACTTGGGTGCGCTGCCCTGCTTCATACGCATTCAGCGCTTCCTGGCGCCGCGTGGCATCGTGCAGCAGGTCGTCTGCCGAGGTGCCGGCCGCGTCGAGCGCCATCAGCACCGAAGCGCGCTTGGCTTCTTTCGAAAGATCGCGCAGCCGTTCGCTGTTCAACATGTCCACAACTTTGTGGATGCTGTAACCGGAGCGCGGGCTCATGACTCCAGCGGCGTGGTAGATGTCTTCGTAGGAAAGCAAATCGCTGTGCACTGTGGGCGCGCTGGCGGGTACGTTGGTTTTGTTCACTGGAGCCTCCGTGAGTATAGGTTTGCCGGGCGTGTGAGCGCCGTCTTGATCGCTGTGCCACAACTTGGATAAGAATCCCTTGGATTGCATGGATTTCCTTTCGCGGCGAGGGGAAGAGTCCTGGCTTTGAAATCGAGATGGTTCGTGGAGGGGTGAGGCTTCTGCCGCTCGAGGAAGCGCGTTCGGCGATCTTGCAATCGTGCTTTCGGGAGCAGCATGGGCCGGCGGTGCGAGCTGTTTCAGCTTTCGCGCCCCCTTCTGCTCTTGGTCCGGACTCGATGTAGCAGAGGCCGTTTCCTGCCTGGCGGGATTCTTGCTCTTCAACTCGGTCCGCGGTTGGGGGACGTTCAAGCTGGCAAGCAGGCGCTGGGCGCGAGACTGGTCGGCATCCCGCAGCACGCCGATGAGAAAATCCCGGCCGTCGGAGCGGCAGTTTTTGGCGACGGCGCAGAACTGCTCGCGCGACCATTTGATCGCGACCCGCGATCCCACGGTGAAGGGAAGCTTGACCCGGACGCAGGCACCGGAGCGCGAGGTGTCTTCAATGGTTGCGGCCGCGCGATGCGGCACTCCGCCGGCGTCCTCCCATGAGATTTCGGCCAAAGCCCATAGGACCGTCCTCGGTTCGATCTTGCGAACATCCATGCCATCTGTATCGGCCAATGGAGAGGAGAGTTTAGTTACTTGCGGATCTTAGGGCTCCCGGCCTAGGCGAAGAGTCGCATCAGGCCGCTGGCGGGCAAGTCGGGAGAGATAAACCGCTGGCTTTGGCCGGCGGCACGGGCCAGGGCTTCGGCGGCGAGATATCCGCTGCGGACGGCGCCTTCCATCGTGGCGGGCCAGCCGGTTGCGGTCCAGTCTCCGGCAAGGAAGACGCGAGGCCATGCTGTGATTGCGCCGGGACGGTGCACGTCGATTCCTGGGCGCGGCGAGTAGGTCGCATTGACTTCCTTGATCACGGTGGACTTCAGCAGGTTTGCCGGGCGCGCGCCGGGAAAGAATTCGCGCACCTCGGCAAGTGCGAGGTCGACAATTTCGGCACGCGATTTCTCGATGAGCGTTTTCGAAGAACTCACCACCAGTTCGATATAGCTGCCAGCAGCATTGGCCGTTTGCGCGCGGATGGGCTGCAGGCGGGATTTGTGGAACATCCACTGAATGGTGCGGTCGAGGAGCACGGCATGGTCCAGATCGGAGATCTGGCGGTCGAACCACAGGTGAATGCCGGTGATCGGCGAGTTTTCGAAATGAGAAATCTGCTCGCGAATGGGGTCGCTCTCCGCAGCTTGAGGAAGGACGCGATCGAGCGCATCGAAGGGAAGCGCAACGATCAAGTAATCAAACGTCTCGCCGGAAGCGTCTTCCCGCGAATCTTTGCCGGCTGCTTTTCCACGCACCTCGACTCGAACCTGCGAAGCCTCAGGCTTGAACGATTCAAGCGGGCAGCGGAAATGCAGTGCTCCTCCACGCGCGCGGACGTAATCGCCGGCGGCGTTGTACAAATCCGTGAGCGGGATGCTGGGCACGCCCATGTGCCGCGCTGCCCGGGACTTCATGGATTCGCGCACCACCTGTGCGGCGGCAGAGATCGAAATGCGGTCGAGTTCCTCGCTGAGGGCGCTGACCAGGATGGGACGCCAGAAGCGCGCCACTGCGTTCTTCGTTTGCCCATGCTGCTCGAGCCATTGTTGGAACGATTCTCCAGTGTCGCGTTGTTCGGTGAGGGTGAGCGGAGTCAGTGCTCGCGCGATGGAAAGCTTGTCGGCCGCGCTCAGAAATGAGAATCCGAAAAACGATGGAGCGGTGTGCAGCGGCGCGGGAAGAAAAGATGATTTCATCGAGGAGGTGCGGCCGCCGGGCTCGATGAATGTCATCTCGTCATACCAGCGGATGTGATCGGCAACGCCGATGCGCTGGTAAAACTCCACTAGGTTCGTGCACAAGCGAAACAGAACGTGCTGGCAGTTGTCCACAACTTCGCCGGTTCCGGGATGCTCGTAGGACGAAGCGCGTCCGCCTAGAAAAGGGCGCTTCTCAAACAGGGTCACGCGAAATCCTACATCCGCCAGCGCGCAGGCGGCGGCGAGTCCGGCGAGGCCGCCTCCGGCGACGGCGACTGTGGAAGAGGTTTTAGTCACGAGTGATTTCAGATTGTAGATTGTAGATTTCAGATTTTAGATCGCAGAATCTCCCATCAATCTGCAATCTGCAATCTTAAATCTGAAATTTGAGACTTGACGTACTTAGGTGATCCGTTTGAGGAAGCCTTTCCCCAGGATGCGCAGCTTTTCCCATGTGCTCAGGCTGACTTTGGCTGTGAAGACGTCGTATTGTTTTTCCGCGATCTTCTCCAGCAGACGGCGATAAATCGTGACCAGAACCCACAAGGCTGGCTGGCTATCCTCGGAAATGTAGGCGAGCAGGTCGTCACCTGCCTTATAAAACTCACGGGCGCGATCGGCTTCCAGCGCCAGCAATGGCCGGAAGCGTGCCGCGTCGGGGGCCGTGAGCACATCGGACTGGGAGAGATTGAACTTGGCCAGATCCTCCTGCGGCAAATAGACGCGGCCCAGCGCGGCATCTTCCTTCACATCGCGAATGATATTGGTGAGTTGAAAGGCCAGCCCGCAACGTTCAGCTAATTCTTCGGCCGCGGGATCGCGGTAGCCGAACACGTGAATGCAGACCAGACCCACGATCGAAGCCACGCGATAGCAGTACAGGCGAAGATCCTCGAAGGTCTGGTAGTGGACCGTGCAGGCTGTGGCGTTCGGTGATTCGGCTGCCTCGGCTTGCTCGATGTCCATGGCAGTGCCGTGGGCGAGTTCATCCAAGAGCCCTGCGGGAATCGTGTATCGCCGCTGCGCGTCAGTCAACGCCAGCAGGATGGCATCGTCGGTGGGATTGCCTTGCTGGGCGCGATGCAGATCATCGAGCCAGGCGTCGAGCTTTTGCCGGCGTTCCGGCAGGCTCAGCGCGGGTTCGTCGGTAATGTCGTCGCAGCGCCGCATGAAGGCGTAAACGGCGCACAGGGCTTCCCGTTTGCGGCGCGGCAGGACGAGGAAGGCATAGTAGAAATTCTTGGCGGCCGTGCGCGTAATGCCCTTGCAAACGGAATACGCCATGACGAGCTGGGGCGGAGCGGGGGTCCAGTGAATCGGGACCTGCTGGGTGCCGGCGCTCATGGTGCGCCTCCCGCCGCGTTGCCGAATATTTTGGCGAGCGCGGCGCGCGCGACCAGGGCCAGCTTGCGTGGCTTCGAGATTGCTGGACGATTTCCCAGAACTGCGTATCCCTGCTTCTCAATGGCGTGCAGGATCTCCTGTCCGCCGCGGGTGAAGAGTTCCAGATCAACCGCCAGCTCGCGATTCACTTTGCCGACCAGCGGAAGTCCCTGGCGAAACCAGCCGCGCGCACGCTCGACTTCAAATTTCATCATCTCGACGAAGGCCGGAGTGTTCTGGTTGAGCGCGATATCGTCTTCGCTCACGCCGAAGCGGCGGAGATCTTCGAGAGGAAGATAGATGCGGCCTTTGGCATAATCCACGCTGACGTCTT
>Ga0209168_10003820_pt1 | contig 10173 bp, 7 predicted proteins | sample Coa_R1_FD_187156 | JGI IMG/M metagenome (GOLD analysis project Ga0209168, IMG submission 187156) | Surface soil microbial communities from Centralia Pennsylvania, which are recovering from an underground coalmine fire - Coalmine... | ecosystem: Environmental > Terrestrial > Soil > Unclassified ... | reverse complement strand
CGTCACGCCCTACTACAACAAGCCGCCGCAGGCCGCCCTCGAGGCCCACTTCACCGCGGTCGCCGACGCGACCGGCCTGCCGATGCTCATCTACGACATCCCCGGCCGGACCGCCGCGGCCGTGACCACCGAGACGCTGGTCAAGCTGGCCGCGCACCCCCGGATCATCGGGGTCAAGGACGCCAAGGACGACCCGTCCGCCACCTCGCGCGTGCTGGCCCGGACTGACCTTATTTACTACTGCGGCACGGACATGCTGAACCTCCCCTGGCTCTCCCTCGGCGCGGTCGGCTTCGTCAGCGTGGTCGGCCACGTGGCGGGGGACCGGCTGCACGAGATGATCGACGCGTTCGGCGCCGGCGACACCGCCCGGGCCCGCGAACTCCACTATGAACTTGTGCCGCTCTACGACGGCCTGTTCCGCAACCAGGGCGCGGTGCTGACCAAGGCCGCCCTGGACCTGCTCGGCCTGCCGGGCGGCTCGGTGCGCGGGCCGCTGCTGGCCGCCACCGACGCCGAGCGCCGCCAGCTGGCGCTCGACCTCACCGCGGGCGGCGTGAAGCTGCCAGGGATGGCCTGAGCGCGTGAGCCATCCCCATCCAGATCTCGCCCCGCCTCCCGCGCTGACTCCCGGCGGCCTGCGCATCGTCCCGCTGGGCGGCCTCGGCGAGATCGGCCGGAACATGACGGTCTTCGAGCACCGCGGCCGCCTGCTCATCGTGGACTGCGGTGTCCTGTTCCCCGACCCTGACCAGCCCGGCGTGGACCTGATCCTGCCCGACTTCGGCTACCTCGACGGCCGGCTCGACCAGGTGGAGGCGCTGGTCCTCACCCACGCGCACGAGGACCACATCGGCGCGATCCCCTACCTGCTCCGGAACCGGCCCGACATCCCGCTGGTCGGCTCGAAGCTGACCCTGGGCCTGGTGCAGAGCAAGCTGGCCGAGCACCGCCTCGACCCGGTCACGGTCGAGGTGGCCGAGGGCGGCCAAGTTTCCTTCGGACCGTTCGACTGTGAGTTCCTAGCAGTCAACCACTCCATCCCGGACGCCCTGGCCGTGGCCATCCGGACCGAGGCCGGCGTGGTCCTGCACACCGGTGACTTCAAGATGGACCAGCTGCCGCTGGACCGCAGGCTCACCGACCTGGCCGGGTTCGCCCGGCTCGGCACCGCGGGCGTCGACCTGCTCATGGCCGACTCCACCAACGCCGAGGTACCCGGCATGGTGACCGCCGAGCGCGAGATCGCCCCCGTGCTCGACGAGATCTTCGCCAACACCAGGCAGCGCATCATCGTCGCCTGCTTCGCCTCCCACGTGCACCGGGTTCAGCAGGTGCTCAACGCCGCGGTCAAGCACCGCCGCAAGGTCGCCTTCGTCGGCCGGTCCATGGTGCGCAACATGGGCGTCGCCCGCGACCTCGGCTACCTGCACGTGCCCGGCGGGCTGCTGGTCGACCTGCGCGAGGCCGAGGAACTGCCGCCCGGCGACGTCGTGCTGATCTCCACCGGCTCCCAGGGCGAGCCGATGTCGGCGCTGTCCCGGATGGCCGGCCGTGACCACCCGATCCGGATCGCCGAAGGCGACACCGTCATCCTCGCGTCGTCGCTGATCCCGGGTAACGAGACCGCCGTGTACCGCGTGATCAACGGGCTGACCCGGCTCGGCGCTCGCGTCGTGCACCGCAGTTCCGCCCTGGTGCACGTGTCCGGCCATGCCTCCGCCGGGGAACTGCTCTACGTGCTGAACCTGGTCCGCCCGCGCAACTTCATGCCCATCCACGGCGAGTGGCGTCACCTGCGCGCGCACGCCCGCCTGGCCTCGCTGACCGGCGTGCCCGACGCCAACATCGTGATCGCCGAGGACGGCATCGTGGTCGACCTGGTGGACGCTCAGGCCAGCGTGGTCGGCGCGGTGCCCTGCGGCTACGTCTACGTCGACGGCCTGACCGTCGGCGAGGTGACTGAGTCGCAGCTCAAGGACCGGCGCATCCTCGGCGATGAGGGCTTCGTCTCGATCGTGATCGTGGTCGACGCCAACTCCGGCAAGATGGTGGCCGGCCCGGAGATCCATGCCCGCGGCTCCGGCATCGACGACGCCGCGTTCGGCGAGGTCCTGCCCCGGATCGAGGAGGCCCTGGCCCTGGCCGCCGCCGACGGCGTCACCGACGCCCACCAGATCAGCCAGCTAGCCCGCCGCATCGTCGGCAAATGGGTCAGCGACAACTACCGCCGCCGCCCCATGATCATCCCCGTAGTAATCCAGGCCTAGCCCACCCTCCCCATCCCATCACCCTCCCCACCCAGCCCCACGCACCCCGCACCCGCCACCCCGCACCCGCCTCCCCGCACCCGCCTCCCCGCACCCGCCCCGTACCGGGACGATGGCCCTCCGTCCCGGTTATAACCGGTACAACGGGCCATCGTCCCGGTTCAGACCGAGGCAGAGCCGGAGATCTGAAGGGTTTGTCATATCCCGGCGGCATGATGCGGGCATGGCTCCATCGACCAGAATTGACCGGGAAGCACTCGCCCAAACACTCGACCAGCAACTTAACGTGATCAGTCGTGAGCAGACAGCGGCTGCCGGGCTGACCAAACACGCCGTCCAGCATCGTCTCCGTCTCGAAGGCCCCTGGCAGAGCCTGCTGCCCGGCGTCTACCTGGCCGCGACCGGGACACCCACGTTCCTCCAGCAGGAAATGGCCGCCCTGCTGTACGCGGGCCCGGGCAGCGTGATCACCGGGCTCGCAGCCGTTCGGCAGCACCACATCCGGGGCCCTGCCACGGAGCTCGTCGACGTCCTTATCCCGGCCTCGCGCAAACACCGGGACACAGCCTTTGTCCGGGTCCACCGGACTACCCAACTGCCCACGAGGGCGTGGCAGGTCGGCCCGTTGCGCTTCGCCTTGCCAGCGCGCGCGGTCGCCGACGCCGCACGCGACCTGACCAGCCTGCGCGACGTCCGGGCCACGGTCGCCGACGCCGTGCAGCGACGCGCCTGCACCGTCCAGAACCTTGCCGAAGAACTCAAGCATGGTCCTAACCGAGGATCGATGCTGCTCCGCGCGGCCCTGGCCGACGTCGCCGACGGGACCCGTTCGGCCGCCGAAGGCGACCTGAAGGACCTGCTCGCCAAATCCGGCCTGCCGATGCCGCTGTTCAACGCGAGCATCTTCGACGCCCAAGGCACGTTCATCGCCACGCCCGACGCCTGGTGGCCGGAGCGCGGCGTCGCCGTCGAGGTCGACTCGCACGAGTGGCACATGTCGCCGCAGGATCACACGCGGACCCTCGAGCGCCAGCGCCGGATGGGCAAGTACGGCATCGTCGTCCTGCCCTTCACCCCCAAGCAGATCCGCACCCAGCCCGCGGAGGTCCTGGCCACCATAAGGCAAGCCCTCGAAACCGGCCGTGCGCCACTAAACGTCGAAACCAGAGCGGCATAAAGTAACGAAGCCGCGTACCGGCTCGGCGGCACCCCGATCGCCGCGGTGAACTCCCTGGTCAGGTGCGCCTGGTCGGCATAACCCAGGTCCGCGGCCAGGCCAGCCCAGTCGACCGGCTCGCCGCTGTCGGCCCGCAGCGCCGCCTCGTGCAGCCGCGCCCGCCGCATCACCCACTTGGGACTCACGCCCACGTAGTCACCGAACAGCCGTTGCAAACTCCGCACCGACATCCCAGACACCACAGCCAGCTGGTCGACCCTCCGCAGCGAGGAGTCCGAGGTAATCAGCGCCACCAGCGAAGCGACCTGCGAAGCGACCGGATCGGGTTCCGGCAGGCAGGAGAACAGCAGCGACTCGGCGCCACCCACCATCTCCACAGAAGTCGAAGCGGCCATGATCGCCACCCGGGTCTTCTCCGCTAGCGGCCCGAACACCCGGGTCGCGGGGACCACCCGGTCGCTGAGCTGCGAGATCGGCGCCCCCCAGAACGGCCGGAAACCCCCGGCCAGGAACCGGACCCCGAGCGCCTTCCCGAGCCCGGACAGTCGGCGCACGAACAACGACGTGTCCACGCCGTACAGACCCGCCCCGGACGCCTCGAACACCAGGTTCACGTTGGGATGGGGCAGGATCGTCTGCTCGTACGGCGGCTGCCCGCGCAGGTCCCAGCGGACGATCCAGTAGTACTCGACAAAGAACGCCAGTGGGTCCGAGGGCGTGTGACGGGTCAGCGAGAACCTGTCTGCCGCGAGATCAGGCCGCAGCACGCCGCGCCCCATTTCCCCAGGCGAGGCGCTGGCGGCGGTGCCGGAATCTGCCACATGACCAGCGTAGCTGTCGCTTTTCTTCAAGACCGGGCCACCCGGCTCGCGTTAGGGTGAATGATGAATACGAGACCGGAAACAGCCAACGGCCCGGCCCTGATGGCCGCCGCCGCAGCCGAGACCGCTCGCGTCGTGGCCGGCGCGGCGAAGACGGCCAGCCTGGACCAGCCGACCCCGTGCCCGGACTGGGACCTGCGCACCCTGCTCAACCACACGATCTTGTGGACCGCATACTCCGCCGAACGCCGGGCGCACGGTGAGAGCGTCGCCGAGGAGCTGATGAGCAAGGATTTCACCGCCGAGCCTGGCTATGCCGAGGCGTACCAGGCCCAGCTCGACCGGGCCGTTCATGCCTGGTCCAAGCCCGAGGCCTGGGCCGGCGACCGGACCGTGATGGGCAGCGCCACCCCGGCCGCCGACATCGCCGCCATGCTGATCATGGAGATGGTGCTGCACGGCTGGGACGTCGCCAAGGCCACCGGCCAGGACTACCACTGTGACGGCGAGCTGGCGCAAGCCCTCCTCGGAACCGTCCGGGCCCAAGGCGACATGTTCCGTCAGTACGAGGGCTTCGCCGCCGTCGTTCCGGTGCCCGACGACGCGACCGCGTTCGACCGTGCCCTGGCCCTGTCCGGCCGCGACCCCGCCTGGAAACCCTGAACAGGACGACTAAGCGGACAGCACCCGCACCGGCGAGCCGGACGCGAACGCCACGATGTCCTCGGCGGCGTCACCGTAGAAGACCCGGTAGGACTCCTCGGTGACGTAGCCGAGGTGCGGGGTGAGGACCACGTTGGGCGCGGTCCGCAGCGGGGAGGACAGCGGCAGCGGTTCGACGTCGTACACGTCCAGCGCCGCGCCCGCGATGCCGCCCGACCTCAGCGCGGCCAGCAGCGCCCCGCTGTCGACCAGCGGGCCGCGCGACGTATTGATCAGCACCGCCGACGGCTTCATCAGGCCCAGTTCGGCCTCGCCGACCAGCCCCGCGCTGCGGTCGCTCAGCTTGTAGTGCACGGTGATCACGTCGGCGGAGGCGAACAGTTCCTCCTTGCTCACCGCCTTGGCGCCGGCCTGCTCGGCCACCGACGGATCCAGGTTCTGGCTCCACGCCACCACGTTCATCCCGAACGCCCGGCCGATCTCGGCCACCCGCCGCCCCTGACCGCCGAGGCCCATCACACCCAGCCGCTTGCCGTCCAGGCCGGTGCCGACCGTCTGCTGCCAGCCCCCGCCCACGCCCAGCGCCGCCCCGCCGGCCCGCCCGGCCACCTTCATCCACCGGTCCTCGGTCGGGATGTGCCGGAGCAGGGCCAGGATGAGCCCCCAGGTCAGCTCGGCGGTCGGGGACGAGATCCCGCCCGTGCCGCACACGGTGATCCCGCGCGCGGCCGCCGCCGCCAGGTCGATGGACGCGTTGGACATGCCGGTGGTGACCAGCAGCCGCAGCTGCGGGAGCCGGCCAAGCCGCTCGGCGTCGAACGGGGTCCGCTCCCGCATCGCCACGATCACATCGAACGGCTCAAGCGCGCTGACCAGCGCCTCGGTCCGCGCGATATGCGAGGTGAAGACGTGGATCTCGGCTCGTTCCCGGACCCTGGACCAATCCGCACTGGCCAGTGCCACCTGCTGGTAATCATCGAGGATCGCGACGCGCATGCGCCGACCCTATCGGTCCGGTCCGCGGGGCCGGCCACCGTATCGTCTTAAAATATTTCTGCCGAACGGGCCGTGGCGCGTCGCTCCGGTCATCTTTACGCCCTGCCTTTACGCCCTGCCTTTACGCCCTGCGCGACACGCCCGCTGCGGTGTTTCTCATGGGTCAGCCTCCTAGCTACGTTTGTAACTATGGCGACCCGTGTCCGGAACCAACCAGCCCGTCAGCCCGGGGCCCCCTCGGCCCGGACCGGCGCGGGCGGTCGTGGCACGTCAGCGAGCTATTCGGGCGGAACGCCGCGCAACACCAAGAACAACGCCAATAAGAAGCGCGCCAAGAAGAAGCCCCCGCCCAAGCGGGCCCAGCAGAATCGTCGCGGCCAGGCCCGGCGCCGGCCCGGCAGCCAGACCCGTGCGCCCGCCCGCACCCGCGACCCCGTGGTGATCCTGATCGGGTGGATCGGCCGGGTGATCTCGGGCGCCTGGATGGCGCTGGCCGGGGCGGTCGGCTGGGTGGCCCGGTCGATCGGCCGCGGCGCGCGCGACATCGAACCGCATCACCGCCGCGATGGCGTCGGCCTGCTCACCCTCGGCGTGGCCTTCGTGCTCGCGGGCGGCCTGTGGCTGCGGATGGACAACACGGCCGGGCGCGGTATCTACGAGGCGGTCACCGCCGCGGTCGGGTCGCTGGCCTTCCTCATCCCGGCGCTGGTCGCGCTGCTGGCCTGGCGGTTCCTGCGGCACCCGGACCGCAACCAGGCCACCAGGCGGGCGATGGTCGGCTGGACGGGCCTGCTGCTCGGCCTGAGCGGCCTGCTCGAGGTCGCCAAGGGCTCGCCGCATCCCTCCGACGGCGAGACCGTGATCCGCAAGGCGGGCGGCTATATCGGTTACGGGGTGGGCGGGCCGCTGGCCCGCGCGGTGACCCCGTGGGTTTCGGCGGCGCTGCTCGGCCTGCTGGCTCTGTACGGCCTGCTGCTCATCACCGGCACCCCGCTGCACAAGATCCCCGAACGCCTCGCCGGCCTGCGCGAGCTATTCGGGCACGCCGTCCCCGAGTACGAGTACGACGACGAAGACGGCCTGGAGATCGACGAGGACTACGAGGCCGGCACCGGGATCTGGGCCAAGGGACCGCGCGGCCAGATCGCCAAGAACGTCCGGCTGCGCCCGGCCCTGGAGGGCGGCGAGCACCTCAAGCCGTACGACACGCCGCTGGTCGGCCCGGGCAAGAAGCGCGGCGACGCCGGTAGGTCCGGCGCTGGCAAGGCCGTCGCCGCCCGCCCGACCGGCGAGGACGGGCTCATCGAGGCGCTCGGCTTCGGCGCCGCAGACGACCATCCGGCCCCGGCCGCCCCCGTCGTTCCCGCGGCCGAGCCCCCCAGGGAACCCATCGAGCTCAAGCCCTCGATGCCGCTGCGCAACCCCGAGCAGCTCACGCTGGCCGGCGACGCGGTCGCCTACACGCTGCCGCCGATGGCGCTGCTGCGACCCGGCTCGGCGCCCAAGGCGCGGACCCGGGCCAACGACATCGTGGTCGAGGCGCTGACCGAGGTGATGGAGCAGTTCCAGGTGGACGCCCAGATCACCGGGTTCAGCCGCGGGCCCACGGTGACCAGGTACGAGATCGAGCTCGGGCCCGCGGTCAAGGTGGAGCGGGTCACCGCGCTGCAGAAGAACATCGCGTACGCGGTGAAGAGCGCCGATGTGCGGATCGTCTCCCCGATCCCGGGCAAGTCCGCGATCGGGGTGGAGATCCCGAACGCGGACAAGGAGATCGTCAGCCTGGGTGACGTGCTCAAGTCGCAGGTGGCGATCGGCGACCACCACCCGATGGTGGTCGGCCTGGGCAAGGACGTCGAGGGCCGGGTGCTGGTCGCGAACCTGGCCAAGATGCCGCACATCCTGATCGCGGGCGCCACCGGCTCCGGCAAGTCGGTCTGCCTGAACGGCCTGATCACCTCGATCCTGACCCGGGCCACGCCCGACGAGGTGCGGATGATCCTGATCGACCCCAAGCGGGTCGAGCTGACCATCTACGACGGAATCCCGCACCTGATCACGCCGATCATCACCAACCCCAAGAAGGCGGCCGAGGCGCTGGATTGGGTGGTCGGCGAGATGGAGCGCCGCTACGACGACCTGGCCGCCAGCGGGTTCCGGCACGTCGACGACTTCAACAAGGCGGTCCGGGCCGGCCGGCTCGCCCCGCCGCCCGGCAGCGAACGCGTCTATATGCCGTACCCGTACCTGCTGGTCATCGTCGACGAGCTGGCCGACCTGATGATGGTCGCCCCCCGCGACGTCGAGGACTCGGTGGTCCGCATCACCCAGCTGGCCCGCGCCGCAGGCATCCACCTGGTGCTGGCCACCCAGCGGCCCAGCGTGGACGTGGTGACCGGCCTGATCAAGGCGAACGTCCCGTCCCGGCTGGCCTTCTCCACCTCCAGCCTGATGGACTCCCGGGTCATCCTGGACCAGCCCGGCGCGGAGAAGCTGGTCGGGCAGGGCGACGCCTTGTTCCTGCCCATGGGCGCGTCCAAGCCGATCCGGCTGCAGAACGCGTTCGTGGCCGAGAAGGAGATCCGCGAGATCGTCGCGCACTGCAAGAAGCAGGCCGAGCCCGCCTACCGCGAGGACGTGGCCGCGGCCAAGGAGTCCAACCGGGAGATCGACTCCGACATCGGTGACGACCTGGACCTGCTCATCCAGGCCGCGGAGCTGATCATCACCACCCAGTTCGGGTCGACCTCGATGCTGCAGCGCAAGCTGCGGGTCGGCTTCGCCAAGGCCGGGCGGCTGATGGACCTGCTGGAGAGCCGGAACATCGTCGGCCCCAGCGAGGGCTCCAAGGCCCGCGACGTGCTGGTCCGGCCCGACGACCTGGACGACACGATCGACTCCCTTCGAGGCGGGTAGGCTGCGTGCACAATGAGTACAACTGACGGCACGTGGAGGCGCAGCGTGAGCATCGGCGAGGCCCTGGCCGACGCGCGCCGTCAGGCCGGTCTCACGGTCACCCAGGTCAGCCAGCAGACCCGGATCCGGGAATCGATCATCCGGGATATCGAGCAGGGCGACTTCGCCGCGTGCGGCGGCGACTTCTACGCGCGCGGGCACATCCGCAGCATCGCCGGGGCGGTCGGCACCGACCCGGCCCCGCTGATCAGCGAGTACGACGCCGACCACGGACCAATGGGCCCGCTGCGCGCGGCCGACGTGTTCGAGCCCTCCAAGCCGATCAAGATCCGCGAACGGCGCTCGCCCAGCCTGACCATGATCGTGGTCGTGGTGCTGCTCGCCATCATCGGCTTCGCCGCCTACCGCCTGGTGTCCTCGCACCACAACAAGAACAGCCCGGCCGCCGGGGCGGGCATCGCCGCCGCCACCAGCTCCCAGCCCAGCCTCCGCCCGTCGCCCTCGGCCTCGCCGACGCCCACGCAGAGCGCGACGCCCACCGACGTGGTGATCAAGATCGACGCGACCGAGGAGTGCTGGGTGCTGCTCACCAAGAGCAGCGACGGCTCGCAGATCTTCATGGGCGTCGTCCCGGCCGGCCAGTCGATGACCTGGACCGAGAAGCAGGCGGTGAACATCCGGCTGGGCAACCCGGGCGGCATCACGCTGACCGTGGACGGCCAGCTCCAGCCGCTCAAGACGGTCCTGCCGGTGACGCTGAGCTACAGCCCGCAGGGCGGTGCCACGCCCAGCGCCTCGGCTGGTTCGTCCTCCGGCACCCAGGCGGGTTAGCCGGTCCGGGTCATCCGGCTCACCGCGTAGGCTCTCGGTGTGTCTTCTGTGTCCCGATCTCCTCGCCCCGCCGGCCCGGCCGCGCGCACGGTCAGCCTGGTCACGCTGGGCTGCGCCCGCAACGAGGTGGACTCCGAGGAACTGGCGGCCCGCCTGACCGCCTCCGGCTGGGATCTGACCTCAGCCGATGAGGCCAGCGTGGTGCTGGTGAACACGTGCGGCTTCATCCAGGCCGCCAAGCAGGAGTCGATCGACGAGCTGCTGTCCGCGGCCGGGTCCGGCGCCAAGGTCGCCGCGGTGGGCTGCCTCGCCGAGCGCTACGGCGCCGAGCTGGCCGGCGAGCTCCCCGAGGCGCAGATCCTCAGCTTCGACGACTACGGCGACATCGGCGCCCGCCTGGACGACGTCCTTGCCGGCCGCCGCCGCCCCGCGCACACCGCCCGCGACCGCCGCACCCTCCTCCCCATCACCCCCGCCGCCCGCCAGCCTCACCGCCCCA
>Ga0209168_10003816_pt1 | contig 10177 bp, 11 predicted proteins | sample Coa_R1_FD_187156 | JGI IMG/M metagenome (GOLD analysis project Ga0209168, IMG submission 187156) | Surface soil microbial communities from Centralia Pennsylvania, which are recovering from an underground coalmine fire - Coalmine... | ecosystem: Environmental > Terrestrial > Soil > Unclassified ... | reverse complement strand
GAAAAGAAGGATGAAGCCGCCAGCGGCGCCTGGGACGAAAACGGAATCGTGCAACGTGCAGCGCGTGCAATCAAGGCCGAAGTTCCGGAGATGGTTTTGATTGGCGATGTCTGCCTGTGCGAATACATGTCGCACGGACATTGCGGCGTGGTCAAGTCTTCCTCCCCTCGACCTGTTGGGGCCGCAGTGGCTAGTCCTGCTATTGCCGGAGCGGAATACGAGATCGCCAATGATGACACGCTTGAATTACTCGCTCGAACGTCGGTCTCGCTGGCCCGCGCTGGAGTCGATCTTATCGCCCCATCTGACATGATGGACGGCCGCGTTGCTGCCATTCGCAAGGCGCTCGATGAAGCTCGCTTCGAGAACACGCCGATTCTTTCCTATGCCGCCAAGTTTGCCTCGGCATTCTACGGTCCCTTTCGCGAAGCCGCCGATTCAACCCCGCAATTCGGCGACCGCCGTTCCTATCAGATGGATGGGGCTAACCTGCGCGAAGCCATGCGTGAGATCGCGCTCGATATCGAGGAAGGCGCGGACATGGTCATGGTGAAGCCCGCGATGCCATATCTTGACGTTATCTCTGCCGCCCGGGGACGATTCGATGTGCCGGTTGCCGCGTATCAGGTTTCAGGTGAGTACGCGATGATCGAAGCCGCCGCGCGAAATAACTGGATCGAGCGCGATCGCGTGATCATGGAATCGCTGACTTCGATCCGGCGCGCCGGGGCGAGCATCATTCTGACTTACCACGCGAAACAGGCCGCCAGGCTGCTGGCTTAAGCTCCTAGTCTCACTCCGAATCGACCTGAGAGCACAGAGGAACCCACAGAGATATCACCGAATCGCCATCGGAACATCCTGCTTCAGGGCCCATACCAGCGCGATAACCCAGCCGATCATCGTCCAGCCGAGAAGAAGATTCAATATCAGAATTGAAACTGCATCCCGCTTGCTGCGTGCGAAGGCGGTGATCGTGGGAAGAAAGTAGAAGACAAACCCAAACCCGAAAATCGGGAAGAAGAAAAATGCAAAGATGTGCATGCGGATTCGAGCCTCCTGCGGTGATCAGCTTACTAGCTAATGATACGAATACATGGCCGGAGCAGTTCCTGAAACAGGTGGTGTGGGGACAGCCGGGGGCGGCTGTCCCCACAAAACCAATTTCCCAGGTCATCCACGCCAGTCCTGCGACGGTAATCTCCGGCTGTCCGCGAAGCTGCCTGCTCGGCTAGAATCATTGGTTTGCCTTGGCTCATCCATACTTAGCAGAGGAGCACGACTTTGCCAGAAACCATTTATGACGTCGCTGTGATCGGGAGCGGCCCCGCCGGATACACCGCCGCCATTCGCGCCGGCCAATACGGCCTGAAAACCGCTCTCATTGAAAAGGACCCTTATCTCGGCGGCACCTGCCTGCATGTGGGCTGCATTCCAACCAAAGCGCTGTTGTTCAACGCCGAGATTTGGGACCACCTGAAAGACGCCAAGGAATTTGGCATAGAAGGCGTTGGTACTCGCAAACTGAACTGGGCGGCAATCCAGGAACGCAAGACCAAGGTGGTTGATAAGCATGCGAAAGGCCTGCAGTTCCTGATGCGCAAGAACAAGGTGGAAACGGTGAAGGGCTTTGGCAAACTGACTGGCGAGACGCAGAGTGGCGTTCACACCATTGAAGTGAAAGATAACGGCAAGACCACTCAACTGAAAACCAGGAACGTAATTCTCGCCATGGGATCGGAAGCGCGCATGATTCCTGGGCTTGAGCCCAATGATCGAATTCTTACCAATATCGAAATCCTGAATATGGCATCGATCCCGAAGTCGCTGGTGATAGTCGGGTCGGGCGCGGTAGGAGTTGAATTCGCCTCGATCTTCAAATCCTTCGATTGCGACGTGACCATTCTCGAAATGCTGCCGCGAATGGTGCCACTGGAGGACGAAGAGGTGTCGAAAGAGCTGGCACGCGTATATCGCAAGAGGGGAATCAACTTTCATCTCAGCGCGAAAGTCGAAAAAGTTGAAAAGACGAAATCCGGAATTGCGGTGACATTTAGCGTTGACGGAAAGCAGCAGAAACTCGAAGCCGACAAGATTCTGATCGCTATCGGACGTAAGCCGTTTACCGAGGGAGTTGGGCTGGAGAAGACGAAAGTCCAGATGGACCGGGGATTTGTGAAGACTAATGAGTGGATGGAAACTGCCGAACCCGGCATTTATGCGATCGGGGATGTCGTGCTCGGCCGGCCGCAACTGGCCCATGTCGGCGCCATGGAAGGTATAGTCGCGGTATCGAAAATTGCCAGGAAAGAAGACCGGCCAATCGATCTGATGAAAATTCCGAACGTTACTTATTGCCATCCGGAAATTGGCAGCGTGGGCCTGACCGAAGCGAAGGCGCGCGAGTTGGGGCACAACGTGAAGGTCGGTAAATTTCCCTTCACCGCGAATTCGCGGGCGTCGATCGTGGGCGAACATGAAGGTTTCATTAAGATTGTTTCGGATGCGAAGTATGGAGAGATTCTCGGCGTGCACATCATTGGTCCGTTGGCGACTGAGTTGATCGCCGAAGCAGTGACCGCCATGGAACTCGAAGCCACGGTCGAAGATCTAATGTGGACAATTCATGCGCATCCTACTCTGGCGGAAGCCATGCTGGATGCATCGAATAGTGTGTATGGGCTGGCGATAAATATGTGAGAACTGTGGGCGTAAAATGAAGGTGCGCGATGTCATTAAGCTATTGGGGCAACATGGCTGGTTTCTTGATCGCACTCGAGGTAGTCATCGGCAATATAAGCACGTTGACAAACCGGGCCTAGTTACCTTACCTGGCAAGCCAGGAGATGACTTAGCGCCAGGAACGTTGAACAGTGTGCTGCAGCAGGCGGGGCTTAAGAAATGAAAAAATATTTAGTGGTGATTGAAAAAACCGAGACCGGCTACTCTGCCTATTCCCCTGACCTCGAAGGATGCGTTGCCACCGGCCACTCTCGTGAAGAAGTTGAGCGCGAAATGCAAGAGGCGATCGAGTTCCACCTGGATGGCATGGCTCGCAATGGCCAGCCAATTCCTGAGCCGCGCACGTATTCGAGATACGTGGAAGTTCCGGCGCTTTGACCTGTGATTTCCACAGCCGGTTCTCTTGATCCGCGAAATCTGTGACTAACCCTTGATCTCCGTTCTCCAACTCGGCAGTGTCGATTATCCGACCGGCCTGCGTTTGCAGGAAAAACTGATCGACCTGCGCAAAGACGGACGCATTGGCGATACCCTGCTTCTGCTGGAGCACACGCCGGTCATCACCCTGGGCCGCAACGCGAAATCTTCGAATGTGCTTGCGTCGCCTGGAATGCTGGCGCAGCATGGGGTTGAAGTCTTCGAATGCGATCGCGGCGGAGATGTGACGTTTCACGGGCCGGGGCAACTGGTCGCCTATCCGATTTTTGACCTGCGGGGATTTCCGTCTGAGAGCGCGAGCCGCAAGACACTGGGGGTGATTGAGTACATTCGGCGACTTGAAGAGGTTTTGATTCGTACTTGTGCGGATTTTGGGATACCAACGAAACGAATCTCCGGGCTGACTGGCGTTTGGACGGTCTTTGATGCTCGTGCCAAAGTTGCTGAGCCTTCGGCTCAGCCGGACAGCCGAGGGCGGCTGTCCCCACATGTTTCCACGCTGAATGAACGTACAGAAAGCAAGATTGCCGCCCTTGGAGTCCACATCTCGCGTGGGGTTACTTCCCACGGACTCGCGCTGAACGTGAATACCGACCTGAGTTTCTTCAATCTGATCATCCCCTGTGGAATTGCATCCAAGCCGGTTACATCAATGAAGCAAGAACTCGGGCGCGCAATCACGATGCAGGAGGTCGCGCACTCGCTTAGTCGCAACTTCGGCACTGTGTTTCACAGCCAGATCTTATGGCTCGATAGCCTCGATGCGCTACTGGGGAACAATCTCGGCGTCCCCATGCACCCACCGGAGAATCTCCGCAAGCTTCACGGGGACGAAGGCCCGATCCGCGCCTAGCTAAAACCAGGTGCTCTGCTTGTATTCCCGGTATTCGTCTCCGAATTTTTCTTCCAGCACCTTAGATTCCTTGCGGACGCGTAAGATCTGAATAGGTGCCACGATTGCGGGCACAACTAGAAGAATTGGCCTGTGCAGGACTATGAAAAACCCAACCATCACTATTTCGCCGAAAAAATAGATCGGGTTGCGAATCTTTGAATAGATTCCATGGGTGACGAGCTTGCGGGCTTGCGGCGTGATCGAAAACGATTTTCCCAATTGAAAGCGAGCTATCAACAGCAAGACCAGAGCAGGTATGGCCAGCGCCAGCCCAAACCAATGGGCCCAATTCCATGGCTTCGGGCCTAACAGCATCACGAAAATTGCCAGCCCTGCCGCGCACAATTGCACCAGTAAGAAGATAGAGAATTTTGAGTCTGAACTAATCACCGCGTCATTGTACGATCGTCACCAAGAGACAAAAGCATTCGCCAAATACACGCTGCACTTTTTTGCCTGCTCTCAAACCAAGGAGTAGGATTGTGTGTTTGTTACTTCCCCAGTCTCATGAAGAAGAAATCCTCGAAAACCGCCGTCAAAGCAACGCCGGGCGCGCACTCCAGCAACGGATCGAAGCGCCCAGCGACTCTGCCCCAGCAGCGTACGTTTGAAATCCCCGACTACCGCCTCGAGAAGCCGGCTTTCACCGTGTCACAAATCCGTCAAGGCGAAGAGTGCTGTTACGAAATCTCAGGTGACCTGAATACGCCAGTGCCGCCAATCCGCGACTCGCAATATCTGAACAGGCAGCAGTGCATAGAGATTTACCGCTGGATGGTTCTCAACCGCCGCATGGAGCAGGCGCTTGAGAATTTATACAAGCAGGGCAAGGTAGTCGGCGGGGTTTATTTCGGGCTTGGCCAGGAGGCGTGTTCATGTGCCTCGGCGTACGCGCTTCAAAAAGACGACTGGCTGGCCCCGATGATTCGCAATCAGGGCGCGCTTCTGGTCCGCGGCTTTAAACCTCGCGACATGATGATGCAGTACATGGCCAAGGCTGATTCACCAACTAAGGGCCGCGACGGAACATCGCACTTTGGTGACATCTACGAGCGTAATGTGGTCTCGCCAATTTCAATGCTTGGTGACCTGATTCCGGTGATGGCCGGTGTCGCATTGGGCGCACGCCTGCAAGGGAAGAACGTCGCCGTCATGACCTACATCGGCGACGGTGGCCAATCAACCGGCGTCACCTACGAGGGCATTAACCTGGCGGCGGTGCAGAAACTCGGGCTGGTGTTGCTGGTCGAGAGCAACTTGTGGGCATATTCGACGCCATCGGAGATGCAATATTGCGTAAAAGATCTGGCCGAACGTGCTATCGGTTATGGCATCCCCGGCGTGATTATTGACGGTACCGATGCGTGTCAGGTTTATGACGCCGCTTACGAAGCTGCCGAGCGCGCGCGTCGCGGGGAGGGACCGACGCTAATTGAAGCCAAAATGATGCGCATGAAGGGACATGCTATTCACGATGCCGCCGATTACGTTCCCAAGCCGATGTTCGAATATTGGCGCAAGCGCGATCCTATCGCACGCTTCGAAAATTACTTAGTGAACGTGAAGAAGTGGCTCTCGCCGCAGGAACATCAGAAGCTCATCGCTGAGGTCGAAGCCTATCTCGAGCAGGAGCGCGAGATGGCCGTCAATTCTCCGATGCCAGCACCGGAAACTGCGGCAGGCGGGGTGTATTGCGATGACGGCTGCCACCACGTCAAACCCAAGTACGGAACGCCGAAACGGTATGCTGGCACCGAATCAGGTTCAGCGCGCAAGAAAAAGGAATCGGCTCTGCACTTCAAATAAGAACGGAATTTAGTCCGACTTTCGCGCCTGGCCTATGGCAATCCTGTTGTACTGCATCGCGCAGGTTGACGCGCCAACCCCAAGCCCGCTGACCGGAGTAGCGGGCGATCCCATTGTGCGTGTTGAAATGCGAAACCTCGCGGCGTTCACATCGAGCAACACTGATAAATCCAACTGGCTGCATCCACAGCTGCAGACATCCGCACTGGAGTTTCATCGTGTGCTTACCGAGGTATTCAAATCTACTGCCATCATTCCCTTTCGCTTTCCAACCGTCTTCGACAATAAGGAACAATTGATCCAACGCCTGCAGGAACAAGCGAGTGAGTACACGGGATTATTCGCGAAGTTTCGCGACCTGGTGCAGATGGAAATTCGAATCACGAGCCCGGATCTTAAAAAGCCTGTGGACTCCGGTACGCAGTATTTGAAAGTTCGACAAACCGCGAACGCTGCGATTGAGAAGGTGATGGCTGAACTGCGGTCCGTTTTGTCGGGGTTGTCACAAGATTGGCGGGAGCGTCCGTCAAAAGACGGCATCCGCGCATTCGCCTTGATCTATCGTAACCAAGTAGCTGATTTTCGAAATAGGATGCGCAACGCTCCGCTTCCAAGCGAGATCAGCGTGCGCGTCAGCGGTCCATGGCCGGTAAGCGAGTTTATAGAACCGAGTTGATGTGCCAGAATTGATGGCGAATATGAGCCTTCAGCAAGAGAATGCGGCGCAGCCACTGTCGCGAATCGATTGCAGTCCCGAAAACATTGATCAGGGCTTGGCAAAACTGGTACTCAGCCTGATTGAACTTTTGCGGCAACTGCTGGAGCGGCAGGCGATACGTCGCATGGAAGGCGGATCGCTCTCTGACGAGCAGATTGAGAGCATAGGATCCTCCTTGATGAAGCTGGAAAGCAAAATCCGCGAAATGGCGGAGCAATTTGGCCTGACGCTCGCCGACCTTAACCTGGATCTCGGTCCATTGGGAAATCTTCTGGAAAATTCCCCAGCTTCAAACCCCGACGGAGAGAAACCGGCGCGCTCGTGATTCTAACGCATTGGCGATGAACTGAATACTTCATCTCAAATATCGAGAGAAACCCAGGCAACGCTAACCAGCAACCCTGAATCCCAGACTCGGCGAAGTTTCCGGCACAGCCTGCTTTTTAACAACCACTTCCATGCGTTGACATGCGGTTGCAGATGCATTTAGCATCAGGCGCGCGGAACGGGTGTTTTTGCAACGTTTTGGCAGAAAGAAAAAAGCCATGGACCGAGTGCCGACAGTTACGGGAACGACGAACCTGGTCGATATTCTGGATCGCGTTCTCGACAAAGGGCTGGTGATCGCAGGCGACGTGCGTATTGCCTTGGCAAATGTTGAACTGCTGACCATTCGAATCCGGCTGCTGGTGTGCTCGGTTGATAAAGCCGAAGAAATTGGGCTTAATTGGTGGAAGTACGATCCTCATTTGACCATGCAGTCGCCCGTGCTTCCCGCCATAGATGAAGTTAAAAGGGCCGCGATTAAGCGAAGATCAGAGGTGCCGGGCCGGGTTGCCGGCGTGCCCGGACGCAAAGCTGGAGTGCCCGGTCGAACGCGGCGAAAACGTTAGTTGCTTTTAGAGCGGCAGAGGAGGGAATTGCATGGCGGTCGAACGGGTATCGGGCGGATCCAGTCTTATTGATGTGCTTGACCGGGTTCTGGACAAAGGCATCGTTATCGATGCCTGGGTCCGCATCTCTCTCGTCGGTATCGACCTGATCACGGTTGAAGCCCGAGTGGTCGTGGCATCGATCGACACTTACCTGAAATATGCGGACGCCGTCGGACTTGTGGGCTTGGTTTCACGGCCACAGTTGAGCGCCGAATCCGTTCCTGAGATCGAAATGGAGACTACTCGGAGAGTCTCCCGCGTGCCGGCGCGTCGCACACCGCGTCGCGGCTAATCCGACCTCCGAGCGATGATTACCCGGCCTGCCGTCCTGGGCCGATTACGATTAGCGTTACAGTCGAATGGCCAGTTCCGCGCTAAGACGCAAACGCGAGCATTTCCACGATCCACGGTCGTCCAGCGAATCGGCGGCTCTCCGTCTTACGGCTGCTGAGCGTCCGGAAGAGATTCTTCCCATCCTCCTGGAGGAGATCGTCCACCTGGGCTTTCCCAGCGCGCTGGTGCTGGAATTAGATTTCGACACCGGGCAGATCAAGCCTTCTGCTTTCCTGAACTGCGGTCCCAAGTTTCTCGAGCAATTCAACACGTCGCTCTGGGCAAGCGAAAATGCGTTCGTCTCTGCACTACTTAACCTTAAATCGGTGTTGGCGCCAGACGGGGCCATGCGAAGTGGCGCTCTGTACGCGCACCCCATGATTTACAACAATTCCACGCCCTGCTGGGAGGCAGAGCGCGAACGACGTAATGATTGCCTGGCTGCGCAGAACGCCAAATCCAGCAAATTACAAATCCAACAACAGGTGTGTTCAGCCTGTGGCATGCGCTCGTATGTCAATCTAGTGATCGGTCAACTGGGCAAACATACCGGGCAAATGCAGCTCCGGCAATTTCGCAATATGGTCGACCGAGCCAACCGTCACCTGTCGCGGCTTTTCAAGGTCGAGCATTATTACAATCGCATGCGGGACATGGAAATTACTATCTCGCGCATGACGACGGTGATGGAGAGCATGGCTGATCCCGTTATTCTCACCGACAATCAGCATCGCGTGATCATTCAGAACCGGGCAGCGGAGCGTTTTTTCCGTGTGCCTGAGGGCGTGAGCGAAGGCGGGCGTCGCGCCGTTGAATTTAACAATCTTCTCTTTTCGGCCGCCCTTTCTTCCATGACAGTGAGCGCCAGTGACACTTCGCGCGACCTGATGCTGGTCGATGTAATGGAAGGCGAAGAAATTCTTTTCGAGGCGGTATGCGCGCCCACTTACATTGACGAAAGCCGGACCGGCATGGTGACGGTCATGCGCGATGTCACTGACCTCCGCCGCGCTGACCAGGAGCTGCGCGCCAATCTGGACAAATTGCGGGCTGCGGAAGAGGTCGTCCGCCAGGACCGCGACCGGCTGAATGTGGTCATCGAAAACGTAGGTGATCCGATTATCGTAGCCGACAATGCCGCAAAGATCGTCCTGTTTGATCCATTGGCGAAGGAACTATTCGGGACGGGCGACGGAGTACGCGAGATTCAAGTTGTCGAGAATGAAGCCAAGCTTGACGCCTATCTCACCGCCTTCACATTTTCGTTTCTCGATCATCAGAACAAGGCCCTCCATCTCTTCAATCCAGTCGTAGGCACCGAGATCGAATATGCGGCTCGCTCCGGCAAGATTTACGATGCGCGCGGCCAGGTTGCATTCACGGTTACGGTTTTGCGCGATTTCTCGACCTGGAAAAAGCTCGAGCAGTTACAGATGGAACGGCGGATGCTTGAAATGGAGAAGTTCGCGGCAACCGGACGCCTGGCAGGTACCATCGCGCACGAAATCAACAATCCCATGGAAGCCATCAAGAACGCCATTTTCCTGCTGCGCAACAAGGTCGAGCCTGACGCCCAGCCGGTCTATGAGGCACTGAAAAGCGAGACTGACAGGGTCACGCGAATTGTCCGTCAAATGCTCGGGCTGTATCGCAATGCCGGGCACCTGGCCACCTTTGATTTGAACTTAATTGCCGAGGACACCCTGACATTATTTTCGCGCCCTCTGACAAAAGAGGGAATCGAGGTAGAAAAGCGCTTCAAACAGTTGCCGCCAATGAAAGGTTCCGCCGACCAATTTCGCCAATTGCTTTCTAACCTGGTGGTAAACGCCCAGGACAGCATGGCAGGGTCCGGGGGAAAACTGACTATTCGTACCGCTCACATTAGATCCACTCGCGGGACATATGGCGAGATAATGCTGCTAGTGGCGGATACCGGAAGCGGTATCCCGAAAGAGATCCGCACTACTATTTTTGAACCCTTTGTGACCACCAAGGGCGAAAAGGGCACCGGACTTGGGCTTTGGATTGTCAAAGGTATCGTGGAAAATCATGGGGGCCGAATTCAGGTACGCAGCAGCGCTGGAAAAGGTACAATTTTCAGGATCGTCTTTCCAGTGCTGGCACCTGAAATGGCCCGCCGGAACTGAGAAACACGTGATTTGGGGAAGTAATCGCACGAGGATAGCGCAAAAATGACACCCAGGGCCCCAGCCAAACCGCGCAAAAATTCAAAGTCAGAAGAGGACGTCCGGGTGAAGTTCACTGAGAACTCCACCCCTTCGGGCGTAGCGGCAGGCGAGAGCGGCC
>Ga0209168_10003815_pt1 | contig 10178 bp, 11 predicted proteins | sample Coa_R1_FD_187156 | JGI IMG/M metagenome (GOLD analysis project Ga0209168, IMG submission 187156) | Surface soil microbial communities from Centralia Pennsylvania, which are recovering from an underground coalmine fire - Coalmine... | ecosystem: Environmental > Terrestrial > Soil > Unclassified ... | reverse complement strand
GGACCCGCGAGAAACCAGAGGAGCGCCAGCACGAAGAGGAGGACGACGCCGCGCGGTCCGAGCCAGTCGGTCGCGACGACCTGAACCGTCCGGCGCCAACCGCCGCGCGCATACCAGGCCGACGCGTAGAGCTGCGGATCGTGGGCGAGCCCCCAGAGCTCGAGCGCCGCGTGCAGGCCGACGACGAGGGCGGCCGCGGCGAGCGGGCGGGCGCGGCGTCCGAACGACCGCCCCGGGTGAAGCCTCTTGCGCAGCGAGAGGAGGGCGCGCGCCGCGAGGCCCAGCATGGCGCCCAGGACGACCGACGCAGCGAGGACGGCCAGCGCGATGCGATGGAGCTCGCCCTGGAAGCGGCCCGTCACGAACGTCTCGATCTGCCGGGCTTGCGCGCCGAGATCGCCGTCCTCGGAGGGGGTCGCGAGCGCGCGCAGCGTGAGCGCGACGACGTAGATCGCGCCGAACAGCGGCGGTCCGCCCAAGCGTCTCGAAAACGAACGAAGCGCCCTCGGCAGAGGCAAGGCGACGTGGATTATGCGCGCAAAGTGGGCCGCCGAACACCGTCAGCGGGGGGCGCGACCGTCCTGCGCGAGCGCACGCAGGAGCGGCCGCGGGTGAGGGTCGAGCGGGGCGAAGCGCGCGGAAAGATCCGCGATGCGCCGCCCGAGGGAGGCGAGCGCGCGGCGGGGGAGCTTGGCGCTCGCCCCGTAGGGTGCCTCGGCCGAGTCGCAGAAGTAGGTGCGGCATCCGAAGGGGCGCGACGCGTAGACGCGGCAACGTCCGCCGGGCCCGAGGAGCGGGCAAGTGCGCAAGTCGACCTGAGGCAGGCGCCGCAGGTCTCGCAGCGGCAAGGAGGCGGCACGGGCGGCGTGCCGGACCTCTTCGATCTCGACGGCGGTGGGGTAAGGTTCGCGTCCCGTGAGAGCGAAGTGGCAGCACCGCGCCGCGGTCGAAGAGCCGACTCCGGACGCCGAGCAGGCGCAGGTCCAGCCGTCGAGCAGGGCGTCCGCCTCGGCGTAGAGGGCGAGGAGCTCGGCGCGGACGGTGCTGCGCGTCCAGGGGGAAGGGGGGCGAGACACCGGCTCAGGTCTAGCCGAGGCGGCCCCGAGCCGCACGGGCGAGCCGGTCGGCTAAAGTGAATGGTACATGGATGCTCAATCTCGCCCGGCGCTCAGGTCCGTCGAGTCGATCGTGGTGCCCGATCGCGAGCATGGCCGCGTCCTCATGCTGCGCGACACGCAAGGGGTGACCGAGGCGCACGCGGTCATACCGCCGCCGCTCGTCCCGGTCATCGCGCGGTTCACGGGGCGGGCGACGTGCGAGCAAATCGCGCGGGAGGCGTCCGGCGAGATCGGGTTCGAGGTGCCGGTGGACGTGGTGGTGCGCCTCGCCGAGGAGCTCGAGCGGGGCCTCTTCCTCGAGGGGCCGACGCTCCAAGCGGCGCGAACGCGCGTGCAGCGCGAGTTCGCGGACGCGCGGGTGCGTCCGGCGTCGCACGCGGGCGGCGCGTACCACGGCGACCGCAAGTCGCTCGAGCGCTACCTCGAGGAGTCCTGTCTGGCCAAGGCCGACGGCGCGGGCGTTCGCGCGGCGCACGGCAGGCGGATGGTGGGCCTCGTGGCGCCGCACATCGATCCGTGGCGCGGCGCGCTCGGGTACGGGCACGCCTACTCGGCGCTCGCGGCGGCGGTGTCGCCGGAGGCCGATACGTTCGTCGTGTTCGGGACGTCGCACGCGCCTATGCGCGAGCCGTTCGCGCTCTGCCGCAAGTCGTTCGCCACGCCGCTCGGCGCGGTCGAAGCGGACGAGGAGGCCATCGACGCGCTGGCGGCGGCGGCGGGCGGGTTCGATCCGTACGCCGACCAGTTCAACCACAAGCGCGAGCACTCGCTCGAGTTCCAGGTGGTCTTCTTGAAGCACGTGCTGCGGGGGCGGGCGTTTCGCATCCTGCCGGTGCTGGCGGGGCTCGGCGCGCAGCAGATGAGCGGCGAGGACCCGGCGCGCACGGCGGCGGTCGAGCGGTTCATGGACGGGGTGCGCGCATTGGTGCAGTCGCGTCCGGGGCGCGTCGTGGTCGTCGCGGGGGCGGACCTGGCACACGTCGGCCCGCGGTTCGGGGACGAGAGAGCGGTCGACGCCCAGGGTCGGGCGGCGCTCGAAGAGGTGGATCGGGCGTCGATCGAGCGGGCCGCGGGGGTGGATGCAGCGGGGTTCTGGGCGCACGTCGTCGCGGACATCGACGAGCGGCGCGTGTGTGGGCTCGCGCCGATCTGGTCGCTGCTGCACGCGGTGGGGCCGGCAGCGCCGAGCGGAGAGGTGCTGCACTACGAGCAGACGGTGGACGCGGCGGACGGGTCCATCGTGAGCCACGCGGCGGTGGGGTTTTACGTGGGGTGACGCCCCCCCTTCGTTGACACGGGAAATCGTGCGCGCTACATCCGACGCGGTCCGGTGTGCCGGACGCTGCGGGAGTAACTCAGTGGTAGAGTGCCACCTTGCCAAGGTGGACGTCGAGGGTTCAAATCCCTTCTCCCGCTCGAAGAAATAAGGGGTTTCGTGAAGCCGAGAGGCTCACGGAGCACCACCAGAAGAGCCGGGAGCACCAGTGGGAGCACCACTTGGAACGGGGTCGTTGGCAGGCGCCCCTTCGACCAGGGTGAGCACCCGCCCGATGCCGTTGCGCTGCTCGTCCTGTTGCACGGTCGAGTACCGCTCGACCATGGCATCGGTCAGGTGCCCCGAGATGCTCTTCTTGACGATGTCCTCCACCTTGGCGTGTCGGGCGAGATCGTTGAACGTGCGTCGGAGCCCGCGCTGGGAGAACTTCTTGCCGAGGCTGACCCGCTCCGCCACGTCCGCGAACGGCTTGTTCAAGACGCTGGGCGATCGGAAACCTCCGATCACCGAAGGAAAGAGAAGCTCGGAAGCAAGCTGCTCGGGGGTTGTCAGTTGCGTCGAGACGTGCCACCGGAGGACGTCCATCACCTCCTTGGGGAGCGCGATGGTCTGCCGTAGCGCGGTCTTGGTCTTCTTCATCACCTCCTTGCCGATGGTCTGCGAGCGCCGAACGAGCAGCGTCGCCTTGTCCCACTGCACGTCCGCATGTGAGCCCGAGCGGCGAAGCGGTCGCAGGGAGGATGGTCGAAGCCCTGTGGCCAGGGACAAGTACGTCATCGCGAAGTGTTGCGGGTAGACCTCTTGGAGACAGGTGAGGAACGCCTTCGCCTCCTCGGCGGTGAGCGAGTTGGGTTCCTCCTCCGTGTAGGTCGTGTGATCCGAGGTGTCGAAGTTCTCGATCCCGTCCATCGGATTCTTCGCGAGCTGAAACTTCCAGGTCGCCGCCTTGAAGATGACGCGAAGGATCGATAGCCAGCCGTTGATCGTCGTCGGCTCGTACTCGCCCTTGTCGATCAAGCCGGCGATCCCATCGCGCCATTGTGAGAGGTGGGCGGGGCGGATCTCGTCGAGGAAGTACTCGCCGAGGCCTGCGACGCCCTTCGTTCCTTGGATGAGATGGGTCATCGGGGCAGCACGACGCGACCTTCGGCGTCGAGCTTCCAGTGCGGGTTGTAGGCGACCTCCCATGGATAGCCATCCAGGTCGGCGCCGAAGCCCGAGCCCTTCGCCGAGACCTGGGCATCCTGGGCCAGCAAGTCGAGAGGGTAGAGGCCCAGCACGACGCCACCTGCGTCGATGAAGACGATGTGTTCGTCGGAGGTGCCGGACGCGACGAAGCCGAGGCCCTCGCAGTAGAAGCGATGCGAACGGGCGAGATCGGAAACGCCGAGAGTGACGACGGTCAGGCGCGGTGCCGTCGCCGCCCGCTTCGGCGAAGGAGCAGCCGTCGGCGTGGTCGTCGGCTTCGTGCGTTTGCTCATCGACCGCGAGGGTACCGCAGGATCGGGTTGGCGCTCCTGCACGGCGCTTCGTACAGTGGTCGCCGTGAGCGACGACGCCGCCATTGCCCGAGCCATCGAGCGCTACCTGCGGTCCGGCGAGTACGAGCACGACCACCCCGAGTGGCCAGGCCAGAACATCTTCGAGAAGGCCAAGTGCGGTCACGACGATCTGCTCGATGCACTCGTGCGAGAGGTGCAGCGGCGGGCGGCGGGCAAGCAGCATGCGCCCGTGCCGACCGACCTCGACCTCGTCTCGTGGACCCGCCGCAAGGTGACGCCGATGGTCGAGGGGCTCTTCCCGGCGGCGGAGCGCGACGCGGTTCTCGCCTTGCTCGAACGGTCGGTCCTCTTTCTAACCGCCGGCAACATCGAGCACGTTCTTCGTGAGCAGCGCTGGCTGCACTCGGCGTGGGACGTGGCGAACTTGTACCTGGGGAGCGTGAACGCGGAGCTGCTCGGTCCCGAAGCGCCGTCGCTTCTCGGCTTGAGCCAGGAGACCACCTGCTTCGTGTCCCCTGATTACTTCAAGGACGTCGAGACGCGCCGGTTCGCCGACTACGTCATTCACGAGGCGGCGCATGTCTTCCACAACTGGAAGCGCTCCTACGCGGGCTTGCCAGAGTCGCGGATGCGCGAGTGGCTCTTGGAGATAGAGTTCCGCAAGCGCGAGCTGTTCGCCTACTCCTGCGAGGCGTACGGCTGGATCGTGGAGCACGCCCGCAACCGGCAGGAGCGCCTGGCGCTGGGCCACGAGTTCGCGGGGCAAGCCCATCGTTTCGCCGACGAGGATGTCCCCGCCGACGAGCTGGCGAGCATCGTCGGAGAAGCGTGCGATGCCCGGAACGGGTGGAAGGTCATCCTGCGCCGATGCGCTGCCGCGAAGATGACCCGGCGAGAGGTGCTGGCCCGGCTGACGCAAGGAGCGGGATAGCGTGTCCGGTATGGTGGTCCTTCGCTGCACGCAGAAGTTACGGCAGCGCATGGGCCAGACGGGTACTTCGGAGCAGTCCCCGCCGAAGTCGAGCACACGCCTCGGGGACTGGTGCGCCAACGCGATCTCCGTTCATCGGCAGCATGTGGTCCTCGCCGTCAGCGGGGTCACGCTGCTGCCCGTCCTGGTGCCGGCGGCTCCCTACAAGACCATGACGGCTCGTTTCGTGGAGGCGACGGGCAAGGTTCTGCGAGCGCTCGGAATTCCAGAGGCCAAGGTCGCCGAGGAGGTGGGCGCGATGCGAGAGCTGGTCGTGGCTCCCACCAATGACCGGCGGGTGCTCGGCTCCATGAACGATTTCGCCTGGATGACGCAGGGCTACATTGAGCACGAGCCGTCGCTCCTGCATGTCGCGCTCAAGCTGGCAGAGGCGCCGTGCAGTCCCCTCGGGATGAACAATCCGCGCGAAGCCACGCGGTCTCTATTCGGGATGCCGACGCTCCGCGTGGTGAAGGGCGGGTGATGGGGCCCTCACTCGGGCTGGGGGCCTATCAAGGCAGGGTGCCGCCTAGCGCCTCTCCAGGAATCCTTTGCCTTCGAATATCGCCGGCATCGCCTTTTCGATCCGCGCCACCCGCGTCGCCGACTGCTTGGCCCCGGCAAAGTGATACAGGTAACTCCTCTGCCGCCCCGGCGTCAGCGCCTCGAAGGCGCGCTTGAAACGCGGATCCTTTCGGAACCGCTCCGTCAGCTCCGCGGGAACCGGAAAGTCGGTGGTCTTCTTCTTCTCGATCCGCAGCCCAGCCTTCTCGACCGCGATGGCCTCGCGCACGTAAGCCTTGATGGTCGCCGCCTTCGCCCTGATCTCCTTCGCGCTCGTGAACTTCATCACCCGCCCGGCTTGTACCTGACCGAGCTGCACGAGCACTTTCTTCGGGTCCTTCAGCAGAGCGCCCTGAAAAAAGCCGAGCCCGAACCACTCTTTGAAGCCCTGCAAGATGACGATGTTCTTCCCGTTCACCGTGTACGTGGGCTTGCCCCACTTACATTCCTCCGTCATCGCGAAGCCGGCGAGCACCCGCCGCATCTCCGCGATCTCCGCCTTCCATCGCTCTCGATAGGCCATCTCCATGCAGCACCAGGTGCCGACACTTGGCATAATTCGCGGTCGCTGACGAGATGCACGTTCGCCCCGGCACCCCAGCAGACGCCGACGTTGTGGCCCGGCAGTTCTTGGCGTTGTGGCCCGACGGGACCCTCGACGAGCATCGTGCCGAAGCCGAGGGCATCCTCTCGGGAACACCGCCTAGCACGCTGCCGCTGGTGGTGTTTGTCGCCGAGCAAGACGCCAAGGTCGTCGGCATCATCGAAGTGGGCCTTCGCTCGCACGCCGACGGGTGTGACGGTCGTCGTCCGGTCGGCTTCGTTGAGGGCTGGTATGTGGATCCTGAGCATCGCGGCAATGGCGTGGGGGGAGCGCTGATGCGGGCGGCGGAGGATTGGGCGCGCTCGCAAGGCTGCCGCGAGATGGGGTCGGATACATGGCTCGACCACGAGGTCTCGCAGCGAGCCCACGAGGCCCTCGGCTTCGAGGTGGTGGACCGGTGTGTGCACTACAGGAAGGCGCTTCGATGAAGAGAAAGTCTTCGCGCGAGACCGAGCGGCGTGCTCCATCGAAGGCTGCTGATGTGGGCGGCGATCGGCGCGTCGCGAAGCTGCTCGCCACGCTTCGAAAGGATCCCAATCTCGCGCCCATGATTGACGACTTCGAAAGGGCGAAGAGCAAGCCCGGTCGCAAGTTCGGCTCCAATGGTCTCAAGACGAACGGGAAGATCTTCGCGCTCTTCACGCAGGGCACGCTCGTCATCAAGCTCCCGAAGGAGCGGGTCGCCGAGCTTGTTGCCTCGGATGTCGGCAAGCTGTTCGACCCTGGCCATGGGCGGCTGATGAAAGAGTGGCTGACCGTCACCAGCCCGAAGGCGTCCTGGACTGGGCTGGCCAAGGAGGCGTTCGCATTCGTCAATGCTGCCTCTCGATGAGCGCCTGGCTAAAGCGGATGGTATCTCGGCTTCTATGAGCGACTCGCCAGTCCCCATCCTAGGTCAGATCAACCTGGTCGTTCGCGACGTTCGCGTGGCGACCGATTTCTATCGGCTCCTCGGCTTGCCAGTCGAAGCCGCTGCGCACCCGGACTGGGCTGCCCATCACGCGACCGCCATCTTGCCGAACGGGACGCGCCTGGAACTCGATAGCGTCCCTTTCGCGCAACAGTGGAACCCAGGGCTGCGGGGACGCGCTTTGGGGTCAGTCGGCGGCGTCATCTTCTTCCACGCGGCGTCGCGCGAGGAGGTGGACCGCGTCTTCGAGCGGATGACCCGAGCGGGCCATCGCGCGCACAAGGCGCCCGAGGATGCCTTCTGGGGTGCGCGCTACGCCATCGTGGAAGACCCAGACGGCAACGCCGTCGGCATCATGAGCGAGATCGATCCGTCCAAGCGACGAACGCCTCCGCCGCCTCCCGCAGCGAATGGCGGGAACGCGACGGCAGATCCCACCGCGGTGCGTGTGGCCTTGTGGCGCGCGCTGCATGTCCAAGTGGATCCGCCGCCGCACGTCTTCGTAGACGAGGTCGGGCTTCGGCTGGCTGCGCCCGAGGAGGGATGGCGCAATCGTCCCGACATGAATCAGGAGTTCACCCGCCCCTTCCGCGCGTCCATCGTGGCCCGCGCTCGGTTCGTCGAGGATCTGGTCGTTGAGCAGGTCGGGCAAGGCGTGCGTCAGTACGTTATCCTCGGAGCGGGCCTCGACACCTTCGCCCTTCGCAGGCCCGAGATCGCATCTCGCATGTGCGTCTTCGAGATCGACAAGCCGGGCAGCCAAGCTTGGAAGCGCCAGCGCCTCATGGATCTCGGCTTCGCTGTGCCCGATTGTCTGCGCCTGGTGCCGGTAGACTTTGAGGCGGGGGCTTCGTGGTGGGAGAGCCTGACAGCCGCCGGCTTCGATGCGAGCCAACCGGCGGTCGTCGCATCGACCGGCGTCAGCATGTACCTGACGAGGGAAGCGATCGAGGCCACGCTGCGCCAGGTCGCCGCCCTCGCTCCAGGATCCACGCTGGCCATGACGTTCTTGCTGCCGATCGAGCTGGCTGACCCCGAGGTGCGTCCCGGACTGGAGATGGCAGCCAAGGGAGCGCGCGCCTCGGGAACTCCCTTCATCAGTTTCCTCACCCCGACCGAGATGTTGGACCTGGCCCGGCAGGCGGGCTTCAAGGAGGTGAGGCACTTGTCAGCCGAAAGTCTCGCCGACCGCTACTTCGCCGGCAGGACGGATGGCCTCCGTCCACCGAGCAACTCCGAGGAGCTGCTGGTGGCGACCGCGTAGTCGGGCACAGATCCTCGCCAACGAGCCGTCGCACGCCTCCACGGATACGTGAGGCGACATAGCTCCCCACCTCGGAGGAGGTCCACGTCGCCACGCCGCATCATGGTCGGGCGTCCGTTCCTCGTTGGCTCACAAGAAAGCCACCAGCTTCGACAGCTTGTCGAGGGGCACCAAGCGATCCCACTCTTGCAACAACTGTCCCTGCCACTCGGGCTCAAAGAGCAGAGTAGCGCACTCCTTTGGCGACCTGAAACGATACCTGATGCTGTAGGAGCTACCATCTCCCAGGTGAAACCCCTTTGCCTTGGCGTAGTAGACCCTATCTACGACGAGCCAACTGCTTTCGCTTTCGCTCCACTGAACGCGAAGGGCAGGCTCGTCCATCCCCATGCCATAAAGCTCATCGGCAAAGTTCGCAAACGAGGTGGCGCGCGCCACCAGATTGCCACGGCGCCATTCCTTGGACTTCGTAATAAGATCACCAAAGGGTCCGAAGCGACTTTGGGTTTGCTGTTGCGCCTTCTGGTCGAACCATGGCTTATCCGCGAAGTGTGCCACAAGGAAGTCATTGAGGATGGTCGCCCGATGCAACTCCCTCATTTCTCGCTGGTTGAGCCCTGTTTCTTGCATAGCGCCAGTCAGGTTGAAGTGGAGACCCTGCTTTCGCGAACCACCATTATTGTATTGGACGTCCGGCGGCTGGTAGCTCTCCACCTTAGCACCGAGACTTTCGAAGTATTCGATGGCCTGTTGGACCTGAGTATCGCGCCTGCACATTGCGCCTCCGGTAGAGGTTCAATGGGTAGCTCGGGGACTTCAAAGGTCGTGCGGCGATTGTCCTGCCTCATTAACCCGTCCATAACGGCGGGTCGCGATAGCCGGTTCCCTAGCGTGGAGGGCCTAACCTAGGCGTACTTTTCCCCCGCGATTTCGCGCGTGAAAGGCCGCCCGGGAAACCCCGAGGCGGCCTTCGTCGTTTCGGGGGTCGACGATGGCCGGACGGTGGGATGGCCCCCGCCGCCCGGTCGACGAGAGGACGTAGCGGAAGGAACAAGCGCAACGACGACCGGACCGATTCGAACACGCCGCCTCGGCGCGCGGGTCCGGACGGGGGGCCCTCCCAAGGCAACGTATTCAGTCATTCGTACTCGTTTTACGCAATCACACGCTGATAGGGCGCAGAGTCATGGTGACCGGCCGGGCCTCCAAAACCCGGAGAGAAGGTTCACTTCGCTTCGCTCCGTGGTCGTCACTGGACTCCGTCCAGTTCCGGTCGATTCCTTCGCGCCGTGCGGGGTCGTAGCTCAAAAGGAGAGCTTCCGGCCTGCACCCGGGAGATGCGAATGCGATTCTCGCCGACTCCACCCAGTACTCACGAGTCCATCCAACAACGCCCCTGGAGCCGGATGCGCCGGCGGGGCGCAACGGCAGAGGAGAGAGAAGAGGGCTGGCAACCCAAAGGCAAGGAACATGAAGACGCATGTGAACGTCGGGACGATCGGGCACGTGGACCACGGCAAGACGACGCTGACGGCGGCCATCTTGGCCGTCCAGGCGCACGCCGGCTTCGCCAAGGTCAAGAGCTACGCCGACATCGCCAAGGGCGGGACGGTCCGCGACGAGCTGGTCGTGTCCGAGGTGAACGAGGCCCTCGAGCTCCAAGGCTACGAGGGCTCTCCGGTCGTCATGGGCTCGGCCCTCAAGGCTCTGCGGGACCCCGCCATGGCGGGCGCCTGCATCCGCGAGCTGCTCGAGGCCATGCAGACGCACTTTCCCGATCCTGTGCGCAACTTCGACGCTCCCTTCATGATGCCCATCGAGGGTGTCCACACCATCGTCGGTCGTGGCACCGTCGTCACGGGCCGCATCGAGCGGGGCGTGCTCAAGGTCAACTCGACCGTCGAGATCGTCGGGCTCGTAGACGCCGACGAGAAGCCGCGCCAGGTCGTCGTCACGGGCATCCAGATGTT